>Ga0299913_10000162_pt1 | contig 35204 bp, 31 predicted proteins | sample RVTome_9_FD_201360 | JGI IMG/M metagenome (GOLD analysis project Ga0299913, IMG submission 201360) | Soil microbial communities from uranium-contaminated site in the Upper Colorado River Basin, Wyoming, United States - RVT155D38 (version 2) ... | reverse complement strand
ATGCCTCCAGCAGGGCGGACCACGAGCCGATGTCGGACCACCCCGCGTCGATCGGCACCACCGCCATCCGTCCTTCGGCGGCAGCCGGCTCCGCGATCCCGACGTCGATGCTGATGGCCGGCACCGATTCGAGCGCGTCGCGCACCTCGCTCATCCAGCCCGGGGTGCGGTTGACGCGCTCGATGCGATCGAGGGCAGCGGCCAGCTTCGGCTGAAAGCGCTCGACGGCCTGGCGGAACGCGTACACCCGCCAGACGAAGATCCCGGCGTTCCAGTAATGGCTGCCCTCTTCGAGGTAGCCGGCGGCGGTGTCGGCATCCGGTTTCTCGACGAAGCGCTCGACGAGGGCGGTCGGAATCTGCGAGTGCAGCCGGGCGCCGGCCTTGATGTATCCGTAGCCCGTGGCGGGGTGCGTCGGCATCACGCCGAGCGTGACGAGGTAGCCGCGCTCCGCCGCGCGCGCCGCCTCACGAAGGCCGTCGGCGAAGGCGGGCTCATCGGCGACAAAGTGGTCGGCCGGCAGGACGAGCGCGACTTCGTCCGACTCCCGGCGCGCGAGGACCGTCGCGAGTCCCGCGGCCACCGCCGTCGAGCGCGCCAGCGGCTCGCCGAGCACGTTGTCCGCTGGCAGATGCGGGAGCTGCTCCTGGGTGGCGCGCACGTGTGCCTGGCTGGTGATGACGTAGATATCGTGCGGCTCGAGCAGGGTGGCGAGTCGGCCGACCGTCTGCTGCAGCAGGCTCGTGTCCCCGGTGAGCGCCAGCAGCTGTTTCGGCGTCCGGCGCCGCGAGAGCGGCCAGAGACGGGTGCCGGAGCCGCCGGCCATCACGATCGCGAACATCAGGCGAGGCTACCAGAGCGATGGGCGCGGCGAGGCAGGGCAGGTGTACAGGTGTCTTGGACACTCGCCCAGCGCACAGCCTGGCGACCGGCCCTTACCGACCGATTACTGCGTGCTTATCGACCGACCGAACGCGTCAGGAGGGCTCGCGATCCACCTCGGCCTCGAGCCGCTCTCCCAGCTCGAGGGTGCGTCGGTACGCGGCCCACACCGCGTCCGAGAAGACGGTGCGGATGCGTCCCTTCTCGAGCTCGTAGATCGCGGCGGCGCTCGTCCCGCCGGGCGAGGTCACGGCGTTGCGCAGCTGCGCCGGATGGAGCTCCGATCGCTTCGCGAACTCGGCCGACCCCACCAGGGTCTCGACGACGAGGTCATGGGCAAGCTCCCGCGGGAACCCGAGATGGACCCCGGCGTCGATGAGCGCCTCCATGACCGCGAACAGGTAGGTCGGGCCTGTCCCGGAGAGCGCGGTTGCCATGGCCACGAACGCCTCGTCGGCGACCTGCCGCTCGTCGCCGAGGGCGCGCAGGACGGCCCGCGCCAGGTCGCGCTGCCGTCCCGTGCAGGCCTCGGAGGCCGTCCAAACCGTCATGCCCCGCCGGATCTGGCTCGGCGTGTTCGGCATGGCGCGCACGACCGCCGCGTGCTGGAGGCCGTCGACGAGCGTTCGCAGCGTGGCACCGGCCACGATGGAAACGACGATCTGGTCGGCCGACAGCTGCCCGCGCAGCTCGCGCATGACTCGCGCCAGCATCTGGGGCTTGACGGCGAGCACCACCACCTCGGCGTCCGTCAGTGCATCCCGGTTGCCGGCCACCGAACGGATGCCGTGCCGCTCGGCCAGCGCCTCTCGACGCTCTCGGCGAGGATGGGACGCCGCCAGCAGCTCTGGGCGCACGGCCCGATTCGCCACCAGCCCGCCGATGATCGCCTCCGCCATCACGCCGGCCCCCACGATCCCCACGCGCATCATTCGTCGCGCCATCAGTGTTCCTCCGCTCCCTCGCCGACGGCCACCTCGGTGCCGAGCAGCCCCCTGGCTGCGTCGAGCTCAGCGGCCGGCGCGCCGGCGCGCTCCAGCAGGTCGGCTGCCGCCGCCGCCAGGCGCCGCGCCGGTGTGACTTCGCCGAGGTCGAGGTGCGCGCGGCCCATGCCGAGCGCCGCGAGGCCCTGCTCGTGCTCGGCGCCGATGTCGCGCGCCTCGTCGATCGCCTCGGCATAGTAGCGACGCGCGCTCGCCGGATCGCCCGCCCGGGTGCGAAGGTCGCCGATGCGCCGCGCCTGCCGCGTGGCGGCCAGCGTCATCTGGGCCTGTTCGAAGTGCCAGAGTGCGCGGTGCGCCCAGACGTCGGCCGGCCACCAGTCCTCGACCTCGATCGCCCGCTCACTTGCCGTGGCGGCCGTCGCCCCGGCGCGCCGATGGTCCCCCGCCCCGGCTGTTTCGAGGTACTGGTCGGCGAGCTCGGCGCGCCGCAATGCCACGGGCAGATCGGGCAGCCCGGATCGCGGTGTCGCGGTGGGCCGGCTCAACGCGGCACGCACCCAGCCGACGACCCGGGCGACCGGCCCCGGCCGAGGCTCGCCCCACGCCCGGCGTGTGTGGGAGCCGCCATGCGAGTGGGGATGCGCGCTCACGGCGGGCGATCAGCTGCCGGCAGCGCGGCGCAGGTCGTCGACGCGATCGATGCGCTCCCAGGGCAGGTCGAGGTCGCTGCGTCCGAAGTGGCCGTAGGCCGCCGTCTGGCGGTAGATCGGACGGCGCAGGTCGAGGTCACGGATGATCGATCCCGGACGAAGGTCGAAGACCTCCTCGATGATGCGGCCCAGGCGAGCATCGGGCAGCGTGCCGGTCCCGAAGGTCTGGACGTTGATCGCCAGCGGGCGCGCGACACCGATCGCGTAGGCCAGCTGGAGCTCGCAGCGGCGAGCCAGCCCGGCGGCGACGATCTGCTTGGCGACGTAGCGCGCCATGTAGGCGCCCGAGCGGTCCACCTTCGTCGGGTCCTTGCCGCTGAAGCTGCCGCCGCCGTGCCGCCCCATGCCGCCGTAGGTGTCGACGATGATCTTGCGGCCTGAGAGGCCCGAATCCCCCATCGGCCCACCGATGACGAAGCGCCCGGTCGGGTTGACGAGGTGCCGTGTCCCGTCGTCGAGCAGCTCGGCGGGGATCGCCGCCTCGACGACGTGCTCGCGGACGGCGGCCGACAGGTCGGTGAGATCGATCTCCGGGTCGTGCTGGGTGCTGACCAGCACGGTGTGCACGCGCAGCGGGCGGCCATCGGCGTCGTACTCGACGGTGACCTGGCTCTTGCCATCGGGCCGCAGGAACGGCAGCGTGCCGTCCTTGCGGACCTCGGCCAGGCGGCGCGCCACGCGGTGCGCCAGCATGATCGGCATCGGCATCAGCTCGTCCGATTCGTCGGATGCGTAGCCGAACATCATCCCCTGGTCCCCGGCGCCAGGCTCATCGGCCTCGTGCCCCTCGCGTGCCTCGAGCGCATGATCGACGCCCATGGCGATGTCGGGGGACTGCTCCTTGATGGCAGTCATCGTCCCGCACGTCTCCCAGTCGAAGCCGAGGCGGCTGTCGTTGTAGCCGATCTCGCGCACCGTGCGCCGCACGACCGCCTGGACGTCCACGTAATGCGTGGTGCTGACCTCGCCCATCACGAGGACCAGCCCGGTGGTGGTGGCCACCTCGACCGCGCTGCGTGCGTTCGGATCGTGGGCCAGGACGTCGTCGAGAATCGCGTCGGCCACCGCGTCGCACAGCTTGTCGGGATGCCCCTCGGTCACCGATTCGGAGGTGAACAGGGTCGTGGGCGAGTCGTGGGCCATGCGGTCTCCATGGAGCGGCGGCGGGATGACCGCGAGTGTACCGCCGTCAAGCGGGCTCGTCCGCCGGCAGGTGGCCCGGAACCAGCAGCCACGCCGCGACCAGTGTGGTCAGCGGCACCGCGGCCACGATGCCGATGCTGCCGACGAGGGCGCGGATGACCTCGACCGCCACGATCTCGCTGTTCAGGACCGACATCGGCTCCTGGCCGCCGAGCGCGAATAGCAGCAGGAGCGGCAGGCCGGCGCCGAGGTACGCGAGCATGAGGGTGTTCACGGTGGCGGCGATGTGCGAGCGCCCGACCCGCATGGCGCGCGTGATGACGCCTCGTCGTGGCGCGATCGGATCGGCGCGGTGGAGCTGCTCCACCGCCGCGGCCTGGGTGACCGTCACGTCGTCGAGCACGCCGAGGGCACCGAACACCGTGGCCGCCAGGAGGATGCCCTGGAGGTCGACGCGATCGCCGATGATCGGGATGAGGAATGCGATCTCCTCGTTGCCCTGGAGCGCCGTGAACTCCGCGGCGGCGGTGAACAGGGCGGCCAGTCCGGCCGTCAGCCCGAGCGCCGCCATGGTGCCGAGCAGGGCGGACAGGGTCACCCGGCCCCATCCCTCGGTCATGAGCAAGGTGACGACGGTCACGAGCGCCCCGCCACCGACGGCGAGCAGGATCGGGTCGAATCCGCGCAGGAGCAGCGGCACCACGAGCTTGATGACCACGCCGAGCGTCAGCGCCAGCGCGATGAGCGACCTCGCCCCGCGCAGGCCGCCGACGACCAGCACCACGAGCGCAAAGACGAGCGCCACCATGCCGAGCGCCGGGACGCGCCACGGCTCGGTGATGAAGGCGGCGCCACCGGCGGGTCCGGTGTAGCGCGCAACGACGACCTCGTCGCCGACCTCGTACGGCGGCCGCTCGTCGGATCCGGGAAGGACGGCGCCGCCGCTCTGCACGGCGGCCTGGATGCGCGACCCGGCCTCGGGCCCGTCGAGCACCTCGACCATGAAGAGGGGCAGCCCGGTCGTGTCGGCGCCCAGGGGCTCGATGATTCGACCGTGGAGCGACTCCTGGCCGACGACCGGAATCGCGTCCGTCGGCGTGAGGTCCGGCATCAGCCACAGCCCAGCGAGCAGCAGCAGCCCGATGCCGACCGCCGGCAGCGAGGCGGTCAGCCTCCGCCCGAAGGAGTCATCCATGCCGCCGGAAGGATAGCCGCCTCCCGTATCCTTGGCCGCCGATGTCGACCCCCGTCGTCCGCCATCCCGACCTGCTCGCGCATCGGGCCGAGTTCCCGTTGCTCGATGCCGCGGTGTACCTCAACACCTGCTCCCTCGGCGCCCGATCGGAGCGGTCCGGCGGGCACCTCGAGGCCTTCCTGGCCGACTGGGACTCCCTCGGCGCACGGGCGTGGTATCGCCGCTGGCTCGGGGAGCTGGATGCCCTGCGCGACGACTTCGGGTGGACCATCGGCGTCGCCGGGTCCGAGATCGCGCTGGCCCCGAACGTGAGCGCCGCGCTGGCCGTGATCGCGTCGGCCATCGAGCCGCTGCACCGCGGCGACCCCGCGGCGCTCGGCCGCCTCCGGGATGCCGGCATCCGGGCCGGTACGGCTGCCCGGCCGCGGGTGGTGACGACCGCCCTCGACTTCCCGACCATCGGCCATCAATGGCTCGCGCGCTCGGCGCTGGGCATGGAGCTCGTCGTCGTCCCGTCGCCGGACGGCCTGACCGTGCCGCTCGAGGCGTTCGCGGCGGCGATCGACGAGCGGACGGCGTTGGTCGCCACCGGCCACGTGTACTTCACCACCGGCGCCCGCAACGAGCTGCGACCGCTCGCCGACCTCTGCCACGAGCGCGGGGCGCTCCTGCTGGTGGACGCCTACCAGGCCACAGGGATCGTGCCGACCGACGTCGTCGCCGATGGCGTGGATGCCTACGTTTCCGGCACGCTGAAGTGGCTCTTCGGCGGGCCGGGCACCGCGTTCGCCTGGATCCGGCCGGCGCTGCACCAGGCCCTGCTGCCGACGGCGACCGGTTGGTTCAGCAGCGCCAACCAGTTCGCGTTCCTGGTCGACGAGCTCGAGTACGCGCCCGACGGTCGGCGCTACGAGCTCGGCACACCCTCGGTGCCGAGCGCGGCGATCGCACGCGGCGGCATGGAGCTCGTCCGGGAGATCGGCATCGAGCGGCTCGGCGAACGAACATCCGACCTCGGCGATCTGCTCATCCATCTCGCCGACGGCGCGGGGCTGACGGTCGCCACCGTGCGTGACCCGGCACAGCGTGGCGGCATCGTGCCGGTCCGCGTCGCGGACCCGAAGCCGGTGGTCGCTGCGCTGGCGGACGATGGCATCATCGTCGACTACCGGCCCGGGATCGTGCGTTGCTCCCCCGCCTTCTACAACACCGAGTCCGACGTGCGCCTGCTCGTCGAGCGGCTTGCCGCGCTCGTACCGCCCGCCGACCGCGTCGTCAGCTGAGGCCGAAGAGCCCCAGGCGGTGCGCGACTGCCGCAGCCTCGCTGCGGCGGGTGACCCCCAGCTTGCCGAGAATGTTGCTGACGTGCACGCCGGCGGTGCTCTCGGCCATGAACAGCCGCTCGCCGATCTGGCGGTTGCTTCGCCCATCGGCAAGCAGTGCCAGAACCTCGCGCTCGCGGCGCGTCAGCCCCAGCCGGCCGGCGGCGTCATCGGCGGTGTCGACGCCTTCGAGGCCGATCCTCGCCCGCCGTGCCAGCGACTCGAGCCGGGCTCGGAGCGGGGCCGCACCGAGCTCGACGGCGATCGCGTGCGCCTCGGCGAGCTCCGCCGCTCCGTCGTCCCGGCGACGGAGTGCCAGGTGCGTGACCGCCGCCTCGGCGAGCACCGACGCAAGCTCGTACGGGCGCCCGAGCCTGCGACGGCCCTCGAGGGCCGCCTCCCATGCCTCGGCATCGTGGTGGCCGTGGACACGGGTGACGAGGGCGGTTGCCAGTGCCTGGTCGGCCCCGATGACCGCCGCCGGCTGCCGCGCGATCTCAGCGACGCGGCGCAGGTGGCCGGCCAGCCGCTCCTCGAGGTCGATCGCCGCGCGGCGCGCCGCCGACAGGCGTTCCGCGTCGCCCGCCGCATCGGCGGCCTCGGCTTCGGCCGCCTCGGCACGAAGCCCCATGACCATCAGTGCCCGGGCATCGCTGTCGAGCTCGGGCTCGGCCATGCGGCCAAGCGTGTCGCTCACCAGGTCGCGGGCCACCGTCGGGTCGCCGGCGACGAGCGCCAGCTCCGCGCGACGCACGTGGATGAGGTCCGGGTCGGGGCCGATGACGCGCTCCCCGAGCGCCTCGTACATCGCGATATCGTCCTGCGCCTCCTCGAGCTGTCCGCGGCCCGCACGGAGCCGGAGCCGGTTCGACAGGAGCCAGCGGACGGCATAGCGAGTCGTGCCTGCCGCGATGGTGTCGTCGATGAGGGCGCTGGCTTCGTCCCAGCGACCCAGCTCGTAGAGCGCCCGTGCCGCCTTTGACGCGATCTGACCGCCGAAGCGCGCATCGGCGCCGAGCTGACGGATGCGATCGTGGGTGGCGCGAGCCAGCTCGAGCGACTCGGCGTGGCGCGCCGACTCGTCATACGCCCAGCCGAGGCCGACGGCGGTGAGGAAGATGGCGAGCGGATCGCCGAGCTCCAGGGCCAGCTCATGGCCCTCGCGCAGGATCGGGATCCCGCGCGCGAAGTCCGACCTGCACGCGAGATCGAGCCCGATGACGTTCAGAGCGCGTGCCTCGGCCTCGCGCGCGCCGACCGCGCGGGAGATGGCGAGCGCGGCCTCCCCGAGCGCCAGCGAGTCGCCGAACCGGCTGCGGACCATGAGCGAGTGCGCGAGATCGGCGAGGACGCGGGCGCGCTCCGCGGAGGGCGGCTCGATCGGGATGAGCTCGGCGGCGCGCTCGAAGGCGGCCACGCCGGCCTGCCAGTCACCGGACTCGTTCAGGTACCAGGCAAGGCGGTGCTGCAGCACCCCGCTCCGCATCGCCTCGGTCCGTGGGTCGGTCTCGGCGATCGCCGCTCGCACGAGGTCGATCGATCGGCGCGCATCCCCTGCCTGCGCCGCCGTCTCGGCTGCCTCCTCGAGGATCGCGGTCCGATCGAGGCCGGCCGGGATCGCCGAGGCGTCGACCTTCGGCCACAGCTCGAGCGCCCGTTCCAGGAATGCCTGCGCCTCCGCGAACGCCAGCCCCGCCGCCGCGGCGCGCCCGGCCGCCAGGGCCGCAGGCAGGGCGCGCTCGAGGTCGTGGGCCATGAGCCAGTGGTGCGCCACCTGCGCCGCCGATCCGGACGGATCGACGCGCGCATGGGTCGCGATCGCCCCTGCGAACGCGGCGTGGAGGTGCGTCCGCTCGCTCGGCAGCAGCTCCTCGTAGACGCCCTCCTGCATGAGCGCGTGGCGGAACGCGTAGCCGGGCACCTCGTCGGGCGAGGTCGGGACGAGCAGGTGATGCTCGACGACCTGCCGGAGCGCCTCGGTCAGCCGCTCGGCCGGGAGGTCGACGACCTCGGCCAGCAGCCGATGGTCGACGCGCGCCCCGGCGACCGAGGCGACGCGGATCACCTGCTGGGCATCGGGCTCGAGCTGCCGGATCCGATCGTCGAGCGTGTCACGCAGACTGCGGGGAAGCGCGAGACCGGCGTGGCCGGCCGCCATCAGCTCCTCCGCGAAGAACGGATTGCCGCCCGATCGGGCCAGCACGCTGGCGACCAGGTCAGGCGTCACCGAGTCGCCCGTGATGCCGCTCAGCTGTTGGGCGAGCTCGTCGGTTCCGAACGTGGGGAGCTCGATGTCGTCGACCCCATCCAGCCGCTGCAGCTCGGCCAGCAGCGGGCGCAGCGGATGGCGGCGGTGCATCTCGTCCGAGCGGTACGTGACGACGAACAGGAACCGCTCGTCCCGCACATTGCGCACCAGGAACCGGAGCAGGTCGCGGGTGGAGGCGTCGGCCCAGTGCACGTCCTCGAGCACGAGCACGAGGGTCTGCTCATCGGCCAATCGCCGGAGGACACCGAACACGATCTCGAACAGCCGCGCCTGGGCGGCGGTTGCGCTCAGCGAGCCGTCCGGTCGCGACGACGGGCGGGGGGAGGTCGGCCCCAGGTCCGGCAGCAGGTGCGCAAGCTCGCCGCGGCCGGGTCCGACGAGCGCGTCGATCTGATCGGCCGTCATCGATCGGATGACCGGGCGCAGGGCCGCCACGAACGGGGCATACGGCAGCCCGGACTCGCCGAGCTGCAGGCAGTCACCGACCAGGACCCGCGCGCCGGCTGCGCGCGCACGACCGACGAACTCGTCCGCCAGGCGCGTCTTGCCGATCCCGGCTTCGCCGGCGATGAGACGCGTGGCCGGTCGCTGGTTGGCCGCCTGCCCGAGCGCGCGGTCGAGCCGGTCGAGCTCCGCGGCGCGCCCGACGAAGGTGGGACTGCTGACGCGGGCCATGGAGGCGATGATAGCCACGTGCCTCTCCGATGGAGCCTGTCGCCTCACGCGGCGAAGGTGGACCGTAATCGGCTGCGTTGGCGGCACAGCATCGAGCGGGTAGCCAGCTCACTGCGCCCGATGCGCCGGCCGATCTCGGCGCCGCTGTAGCCGTGAGCGGAGAGGATCAGGGCCGTGCGGACGTCGTCGGGCAGGTGGGCCAGCTGGACTGCGAGCTGCCGGCTCGCCTCGCGGTCGAGCAGCTCATCCTCCGGTGAGGGCGCAACACCGCGCGCGACGAGCTCCGATGCTCGCCGCGTGGCGACGCCCTGGTGTCGGGCGCGGCTGGTCGCCAGGTTGACCGCGACGCGGTAGAGCCAGGCACGCACGTGGTCGGGGGCACGGCCCGCCGCGGACTCGGTGATGAGGCGGACGAACGCCTCGTGGACGATGTCCTCGGCCGCCGCGGCGTCCCGCGTGAGGCGGGTCAGGTGGAGGCGCAGCGCCTCGCCATGCTCGGCGTAGGCGGCGGTGGTGGCGGCGGTGGCCAACGAGGCGACCGGTTCCCCCCGGGCACCGCGGGTACCCCGGTCGCCGTTCGTCTCCCCCCGGGCCATCCCCATGGGCTGTACCGTACAGCTAAAGGTTCGCCCATGCCATCTGGAGAACCTTTATTTCTGACGCGTCGACCGTGGCGGGCTCGTCGGCTAGGTGCCCGACTCCCAGGACTCGCTGTAGGCCTTCTGTGCGGCCGTCATCGGGTCGATCCGGATGCCCATGCTCTCGAGCTTGAGGCGCGCCACCTCGCGGTCGATGTCCTCGGGGATGCCGTACACGATCGGCTCGAGGCCATCGACGTTCGCCCGCATCCACTCGAGGCCGAGGGCCTGGTTCGCGAAGCTCATGTCCATGACCATGGCTGGGTGGCCCTCGGCGGCGCCCAGGTTGACGAGACGCCCATCGGCGAGGACGTAGATCCGCCGGCCGTCGGGCATCAGGTACTCGCGGGTGAACGGTCGCACCTCGCGGGAGGAGGTCGACTGCTCCTCGAGCGCGTCGAGCTCGAACTCGTCGTTGAAGTGGCCCGCATTGGCGAGGATTGCGCCATCCGGCATGAGCCCGAAGTGCTCGCGGCCCCAGACGTTGAGGTTGCCGGTGCCGCTGATGAACAGCTCGCCGACCCGCGCCGCGTCGGCGGCGTTCATGACCCGGTAGCCGTCCATGGCCGCTTCGAGGGCGCGGACCGGGTCGACTTCGACCACGATGACGCTCGAGCCCATGCCATGCGCACGCGACGCGATGCCGCGACCCACCCAGCCATACCCGCCGATGACGACCGTCTTGCCGGCGAACAGGATGTTGGTCGCGCGCAGGACGCCGTCGATGGCGCTCTGCCCGGTGCCGTATCGGTTGTCGAACAGGTGCTTGGTGAGCGCCTCGTTGACGGCCACCACCGGGTAGCGCAGCTTGCCGGCATTCGCCATGGCCCGCAGGCGAATGACGCCGGTCGTGGTCTCCTCGGTCCCACCGATCACCTCGTCGAGGAGCTCGGTGCGCTTCGTGTGGAGCTCGTTCACGAGGTCGGCTCCATCGTCCATGGTGATGTGCGGCCGATGATCGAGCGCCGCGCCGATATGCGCGTAGTACGAGTCGCGCTCCTCGCCCTTGATGGCGTACGTCGGAATGCCGTGGTGGGTCACCAGCGAGGCTGCCACGTCATCCTGGGTCGACAGCGGATTCGAGCTGCACAGCACGGCATCGGCGCCGCCGGCGGCCAGCGTCCGCATGAGGTTCGCCGTCTCGGCCGTGACGTGCAGGCAGGCGCTGATCCGCCAGCCCTCGAGCGGCCGCTCGCGCTCGAAGCGCTCGCGGATGCCGGCGAGCACCGGCATCTGCCGATCCGCCCATTCGATCCTCAGCCTGCCGGCATCGGCCAGCGCAAGGTCGGCCACGTCGGCCATCGTCACTTCTGTTCGCGTTGCCACGGGATTCGCATCGCCTCTCGTATCGGTCTCATCAGTCCCCAGCCGGTGGAGCGACGTCGAACGAGTCGCTCGATGAGCTCGCAGTGGGTACGGTAGCCGAGGCGACTGTAGGCCGCGACGGCGGGGTCGTTGTCGGCATGAACATTGAGGGCCACGTCGCTCACGTGGTCGAACAGCTCGGAGGTCACGGCGCTGGTCACCATCTTCGCGAAGTCGTGGCCGCGGAAGTCCGTGTGCGTCATGACGTTGCCGACGACGGAGATCCCCTCGCGCCGGTTCACCGCGTGCGTGCCGGCGGCGGCCACGAGCCGCCCGCGGACCCGCACCCCGTAGTACACGCCGTCCTCCACCACCGACGGCGGAAAGCCGGCGCGGAAGCCGAGCTGGTAGAGCCGGTTGAGGTCGTCGATGTCGAGGGCGGTCAAGCGCTCCGCGGGACCGGCGAAGGGCACGAAGCCCTCGCGGTCGACGACCATGCGCAGCATGTGGGTGGGAGCGTCGAGATCGTAGAGCTCGCGGACGGCGGCCTCGTGGACGGCCGTGCCCTGGAGGTACGCGTCGCGCGGCTTGAGGACCGACTCGAGGACCGCCCGGCACCCGCTCGGCGCCCCCATCAGAAACAGCGGCTGCGGGACGACGCCCTCGTGGTGCATGACGAGCGCGATGGCCTGCCCGCCATCGTCGTAGGCCATCCCCCACGCCACCCGGCCACGGTTCGGCCCATCGAGGTCGCCGAGCGCGTACGCCGCGTACTGGCGGTCGGTGCGGAGGAAGGTCGCGATCTCGCCGCGGTCGCTGACGGAGCGTGCGCGAGCCCGGGACGAGGTCGCGACCGCCATGTGAATCGGTGCCTCGCCAGCGCTCAATAGGTCAGCAGCGCGTGGATGTCGAACTCGTCGAGCTTGTCGCGTCCGTTGAGCGCCGACAGCTCGACCATGAACGAGAGGCCGGCGATCTCACCGCCCAGACGACGGACGAGCTCGATGGTGCCCAGCACCGTGCCGCCGGTGGCCAGCAGGTCGTCGACGATGAGCACGCGCTGCCCCTTGCCGATGGCATCGGCGTGGATCTCGAGCGTCGCCGTCCCGTACTCGAGCTCGTACTCGACTTCGATCGTCTCCGCCGGCAGCTTGCCGAGCTTGCGGACGGGCACGAAGCCGGCGCCGAGCTTGTACGCGAGGGGCGCCGAGAAGATGAAGCCGCGGGACTCCATGCCGACCACGACGTCCACCGTCGTGTCCCCGACCTGGGACGCCATCTGGTCGATGACCTCACGGAACGCAGCGGGGTCCTTGAGGAGCGTGGTGATGTCGTAGAACCGGATCCCCGGCTTCGGAAAGTCGGGGACCTCGCGGATCAGGGCGCGCAGCTCGTCGGCGCTCGAGACGGTCACGTGCTGTGGGCACTCCTGCTGACTGGCGGAATCGGTGGCTCGGTGAGTCTAGACCGATGCGGTCATCGGCGGCAATGCTGTCGCCCGCGCCGCCCACTCCGCGCCGCCGGGCCGTTGCCACAGGCTGGTCAGCGGGGCATGTGACTCCGGCGCCGGCGCCGGGGTGTCGGGATGTCGCCAGCTGACGCTCTATGGCGACGCTAGACAGCCCGGAAGGGTCCGGCGCGACGGCGAAGCTGTGGAAATCTATGACGGAGGACCGCTCGCGTGCGCTGGCCCCTCCTAACGACGCTAAGAGCGTTAAATGGCAACTCCAGGAGCGTCACGGAACGTCGCGGAAGTCCTACGACGCGGTTGCCCCGCCCGGGCTGATGGCACGCGGAGCGACCTCGAGTTCCAGGGCCCACTCACGCTTAGGATCAAGGGGTGCAACCGCCCAGGTCGCCGCGCGGCGTCGACGGCCCGCCGAGAATTCTGTTGGACCGCTGACCCATTGGCGGCGTTCGGGGGTGTTGAGTTGTCGCCATGTGACGCTCATGGCGACGTTAGACAGCTCGGCAGGGTCCGGCGCGACGCCGAAGCTGTGGAAATCTGTGACGGAGGACCGCTCGCCCGAGCCCGCTCGCGCCTAACGACGCTCACAGCGTCACATGGCAACGCTGAGGAGTGTCACGGGTCGTCGTCGAAGTCCCACGACGCGGCGGCCGGCAGGTCCGGGGTCGACCAGCCAGGATCTGGGCGCTAGTCCTCCCAGCCGTCGCTGAAGGGCGGCTCCCAGCCATTGCAACCACCGAGGATGCGTCGTCTGCACGACCGTCACTGGGCGCAAGGTCTCCGGTCGGTGTCAGCCGGCGAGACGCCGCAGGACGGTCTGGAGCACCCCGCCGTTGCGAAGGTAGGTCACGTCGATGTCCCCGTCGAGGCGCGAGCGGACCCGGAACCGAGTCTCGCCGCCGTCCTCGGCGCGGGCGACGACGGTGAGCTCCTGGTGCGGCCGCAGGCCATCGGCGATGCCGACGATGTCGAACGACTCGCGACCGGTCAGCCCGAGCCCGGCGGCATTCTCGCCCGGCAGGAACTGGAGCGGCAGGATCCCCATCCCGACCAGGTTGGACCGATGGATCCGCTCGAACGTCTCGGCGATCACGGCGCGGACGCCCTGGAGCATCGGGCCCTTCGCCGCCCAGTCGCGCGATGAGCCGGCTCCATACTCCTTGCCGGCCAGGACGACGAGCGGCGTGCCCTCCTCGGCGTAGCGCATCGCGGCGTCGTAGATGCTCATCCGCTCGCCGCTCGGCAGGTGCTCGGTGACGTTTCCCTCCGCGTCCGGCGTCAGCAGGTTGCGGATCCGGATGTTCGCGAACGTCCCGCGCATCATCACCTCGTGGTGACCGCGCCGCGACCCGTACGAGTTGAAGTCACGCGGCTCGACGTCGTGCTCGATCAGCCAGGCGCCGGCCGGGGAGGTGCGCGGGATGGCGCCCGCCGGGCTGATGTGATCGGTCGTGACGCTGTCGCCGAGCACCGCCAGCACGCGCGCGCCGCTGATGTCGTCCGGGTCGCGCGGGCCGCCCTCCAGACCATCGAAGAACGGCGGGCGCGCGACGTAGGTCGACTGCGGGTCCCAGGCGTAGCGGTCGCCGGGCGGGACCGGCAGGTTGCGCCACTGGTCGTCGCCATCGAAGACCGACGCGTAGTTGCGGCTGAAGACGTCGCCGCTCACCGCCCGCCCGACGAGCTCGGCGATCTCCTCGGTGGTCGGCCAGATGTCCGCCAGGAAGACCGGCTCGCCGTCGCTGCCGGTGCCGAGCGGCTCGGTGGTGAGGTCGATGTCGATCCGACCGGCCAGCGCAAACGCCACGACGAGCGGCGGCGAGGCGAGGTAGCTCGCGCGCGCCAGCGGATGGATTCGCCCCTCGAAGTTCCGGTTTCCCGACAGCACGGCCACGCCGACCAGCTCATTGTCCTCGATCGCCTCCGCGATCGGCTCGGCCAGCGGGCCGGAGTTGCCGATGCAGGTCGTGCAGCCGTAGCCGACGAGGTTGAAGCGGAGCGCCTCGAGCGGCTCCATGAGGCCGGCGATCTGGAGGTAGTCGGTCACCGCGCGCGATCCCGGCGCCAGCGAGGTCTTCACCCACGGCTTCGTGGCCAGGCCACGCTCGAGCGCCTTGCGGGCGAGCAGTCCGGCGCCGACCATGACCGATGGGTTCGACGTGTTCGTGCAGCTCGTGATGGCGGCGATGACCACCGATCCGCTGCGGAGCTTGACCGTCTCGCCGTCGAGATCGACCTCGACCGCGCGATAATGGGCGTCGTGGTTCACGTGCGGACTGGCCGCCACGCTCGGCTGGCCGGTCGCCGGCTCGCCGTCCTCCTCGGTGCGCTGGGTGTACGAGGGCGGGTCGCTGGCCGGGAACGACTCGTCCGAGGCCTCCTCGACCACCGTCGATGCCGCCGGCGCAGCGCTGCGAGCGTGGTCGTGCTCGGTGCCATCGGCGTGGCTATGGAGGCCCTCGCTGAAGATGCCGCGGAAGCTCTCACGGAGGTCGGCGAGCGCAACTCGGTCCTGCGGCCGTCGCGGACCAGCCAGGGACGGCAGCACCGTCGACAGGTCGAGCGACAGCGACTCGCTGAAGATCGGCTCCGGGCTGTCATCGGTGCGGAACAGCCCCTGCGCCCTGGCGTAGGCCTCCACGCGGGCGATGACGTCGGCCGGCCGGCCCGTCATGCGCAGGTAGCGCAGCGTCTCGTCGTCGACCGGGAACAGCGTCGCGGTGGCCCCGAACTCGGGGCTCATGTTGCTGATGGTCGCCCGGTCGGCGAGGCCGAGCCGGGACAGGCCCGGCCCGTGGAACTCGACGAATTTGCCGACCACGCCATGGGCGCGCAGCATCTCGGTCACGTACAGCACGAGGTCGGTGGCCGTCGCCCCCGCCGGCAGCTCGCCGTCGAGACGGAAGCCGACCACGATCGGCATCGGCTGGTAGAGCGGCTGGCCGAGCAGCGCCGCCTCCGCCTCGATGCCGCCGACGCCCCAGCCGACCACGCCGAGGCCGTTGATCATCGTGGTGTGCGAGTCGGTGCCGACCAGCGTGTCCGGCAGCAGGACGCCGTCGCGCTCGGTCACGACGTCGGCAAGGAACTCGAGGTTGACCTGGTGCACGATGCCGGTGCCCGGCGGCACGACGCGGAAGTCCTTGAAGGCCTGCTGCGCCCAGCGCAGGAGGGCGTAGCGCTCGCCGTTGCGCTCGTACTCGCGATCGACGTTGATGAGGAAGGCGGCATCGGTGCCGAACTGGTCGACCTGCACCGAGTGGTCGATGACGAGATCGGCCGGCACGAGCGGGTTGATCCGCGACGGGTCGCCGCCCAGCTCGGCCATCGCGTCGCGCATGGCGGCCAGGTCGACGACGCAGGGGACGCCGGTGAAGTCCTGGAGAATGACGCGCGCCGGCATGAACGGCAGCTCGGCCTCGCCCGGCTGGGTCGGATCCCACGTGGCCAGGGCGCGGACGTCGTTCGCGCTCACGAGGTCGGGCTGGGTCGCCGCGCCGCGCAGCATGTTCTCGAGCAGCACCTTGACGGTGTAGGGAAGCCGATCGAGGTCGGTCGCACCGGCCGCGTCGAGGGCGTAGTAGCCGAGCCGGCGGTCGCCGATGGTGAGCGTGGAGATGGTCGTCACGGTCGCCTCCTTTCGTCGTCGCGCATGCTGCGCGACATCGTTCGAAGATCGGCGCCGGACGGGTGCGCCCGCCGCGGGTCGAGAAGGCCCCCAGTATACGCCCGACCCTTGACGCAGGCCAGCGTATGCCGCTATATTTCGGTCACCACCTAATTAGGCAGTTGCCGAAGTGAACGACGCCTTCCGCGCGCTTTCGGACCCGACCCGCCGGCGCATCCTGGCCCTTCTGCGCCGTGGCGACATGTCGGCCGGCGAGCTGGCCGGCGAGTTCGACCAGGCGTGGCCGACGATCTCGGGACATCTGAAGGTGCTGCGGGAGGCCGACCTGGTCCAGGCCGATCGGCACGGCACCACCATCACCTACCACCTCAACGTGAGCGTCCTGGAAGAGGCGATGGCCTCCCTCATGTCGGCGCTCGGCATCGGCACAAAGGAGGCGTCATGAAGGTTCGGCCGCTCGTCGTCGTCGGGGGCGCGATCGTCATGGCCATGCTGGTGACCTCGGCATGGGCGTGGCCGCAGATCCCGGCCGATGCTCGGATTCCCCTCGATTGGGGCCCGAGCGGTGAGGTGACCGGCTACGGCCCGAAATGGCTCGGCCTCCTCGGCCTCCCGGCCGGCGCCCTCGGGCTCGTCGCCCTGCTGTCGCTCGTCCCCCGCATCGAGCCGCGCCGCGCGAACCTCGCCCGGTCGGCGCCGGCGTACCTCGCCATCGGCACCGCAGGCCTCGGCCTCATCGGTGCCATCCACCTCGCCATCGTGCTGGTCGCGCTGGGCAACGAGGTCGACATCTCGGCCGTGGCCCTCATCGGCTCAGGCGTCTTGTGCGCGGTCGTCGGCAACTTCCTGGGCAAGACGCGCAGCAACTGGTTCTTCGGGATCCGCACGCCGTGGACGCTGACCAGCGAACTGTCGTGGACCCGGACCCATCGGCTCGGGGGCTGGGTCTTCCTCGCCGCCGGCGTCCTGGTCGTGCTCACGACACTCCTGCTCGGCAGCGCGGTGGCGCTGTGGGTGATGTTCGGGACCCTCGGGATCGGGCTGGTGGCGGTCTTCGCCTACTCGTACCTCGTGTGGCGCGACGATCCCGCCCGTGAGCGAACGGGGGCAACGCGATGACGCTCGAGGAGATTCTCCCGCTCCTCATCCCGCTCTTCGGCCTGCAGCTCGCCCTGGTGGCATTCGGCCTGTTCGACCTGACACGGCCGGAGCGACGCGTGAAGGGCGGCCGCAAGCTGCCGTGGGCGCTCGTGATCGTCTTCGGGCAGCTCCTCGGGCCCCTGATCTACTTCCTGCTCGGCCGGGTGGAAGACTGAGCGATGGATGCCGCCATCGAGGTCCGCGGGCTGACGAAGCGCTACGGCGATGTCGTCGCGCTCGATGGTCTCGACCTCGACGTGCCGGCCGGAAGCCTCTTCGGCTTCCTGGGACCGAATGGCGCGGGCAAGAGCACGACGATCAAGATTCTCACCTCGCTGGCGAAGGCGTCATCGGGACGCGCCAGCCTGGCCGGCGTGGCGGCGGGCGACGGGGAGGCGAACCGCCGCGGGCTGATCGGCTACCTCGACCAGTCGCCCCGGTTCAACGGCTGGATGCGGGGTCGCGAGATGCTCGAGCTGGTCGGGCGGCTTTCGGGAATGCGGGGCGCGGAGCTGCGGTCGCGGGTCGACGAGGTGCTCGGCTTGGTTGGCCTGCTCGAAGCGGCGCGGCGGACCATCGGCGGATACTCCGGCGGGATGAGACAGCGACTCGGCATCGCACAGGCGATCCTGGCGCGACCGCCGATCGTGCTGCTCGACGAGCCCGTCAGTGCGCTCGATCCGGAGGGCCGTCGCGACATGCTCGAGACGATCAGCGGCCTTCGGGCACACTCGACCGTCCTCCTCTCGAGCCACGTCCTCACCGACATCGAGCGGATCTGTGACCGCGTGGCGATCATCGACGCCGGGCGCCTGGTGACCGAGTCAGCGGTGCCTGAGCTGCTGGAGCGCTATGCCATGCCGGTCTATCGGCTGGAGTCCGAAGCCGATGCCGTGGCGGCGCTTTCCTCCCTGGCCGATGCGATGCGCGGGCAGCCGTGGATCACCTCAGTCGACCTGTCGGCCGGCGTCCTGCGCGTCGGCGTGGGGGAACAGCCGGACGCCGGTCAACGCCTGCTGGCCATGGTCGTCGAGCACCGCCTGCCGCTGGTGGCGCTCGAGCGGGTGCGTCCCAGCCTGGAGGACGTGTTCCTGCGCCTCACGGGGCGGGCGGCGAAGGGAGACGCGATGTGATCGGCCTGACTGCCATGCTGGCCAAGGAGCTCCGCGAGCAGTGGCGCACCCGGCGCATGCTGGTGGTGGGGGTCGTGTTCATCGCCTTCGGCATCGCCTCGCCGCTCCTCGCCCGCTACACGCCGGAGCTCGTCTCGTCGCTCGTCGCCGAGGATGGCGTGGTCATCGAGATGCCGCCACCAACCACGGCAGACGCGATCGCGCAGTTCGTTCGCAACATCGGCCAGACGGGCGTCCTCGCCGCGATCCTGCTGGCGATGGGCTCGGTCGCCACTGAGAAGGAGCGTGGCACGGCGGCACTGTGGCTCACCAAGCCGGTGACGCGGGGCGCGTTCCTGTCGGCAAAATCGATCGCCATCGGGACCGTTCTGGCCGCCGGGATCATCGGCGCGGGCATTGCCGGCTACGGGTACACCGCGCTCATCTTCGGTGCCCCGTCGAGCGGCGGCTGGGCCGTGATGTGCGCCCTGCTGCTCCTGCAGATGTCGGCGTATGCGGCCCTGACCTTCCTCGGCTCGACGTTGACCCGTTCACCGCTGGCGGCCGCCGGGATCGGGATCGGTGCGCTGACGCTCGTGGCGCTGGTTGGCGCACTGCCGGTGATCGGCGCATGGACACCATCGGGCCTGGCGGACGAGGCGCTGACATTTGCCACTGGAGGCGATCCGGACCGGGTGATCGAGCCCGTCTCGGCGACCGTGGCGGTGATCGCGGTGGCGTTGCTCGCATCCTGGGCATCGTTCCGGCACCAGGAGCTCTGACAGCGGACGCCACGCCCTCGTCGCTGAACGGGTCCGATCAGTGATCTCCTGGTCGAGCTGCTCACCGGTGCACCCGGCCCCGACAGCTCCGGACGCGATCACGACCATCAGGTCACCGCCGGGACGCGGGTCCGCGGAAGCAGCGTCTCGAGGGCTCGGATCGCCACGGCAATCGGATCGCTGCCCGGCGCGACGGGGATGCGGACCTGGTTGGACGCGGTCTCGGGCCGCAGGCCGGCGACCTGCAGCGCCACGCTGACCTCTCGCCGATCCGGCAGGCGGGCCCACTTCAACGTCACCCGCCGGTCCTCAACGCGGACGTCGGGAACGCCGGCCGCCTCGGCGGCCAGGCGCACCCTGACCGCGGTGAACAGCCCCTCGACCGGCGCCGGGACGGGGCCGTATCGGTCCAGGAGGTCGGCGCGCAGCGCCTCCGCATCGGCTTCGGAGCGGATCCTCGCGAAGCGCCGGTAGGCCTCGAGCTTGGCGCCCGAGTCTTCGATGTAGTCGTCCGGCAGGTACGCCGATCCCGGCAGGTCGATCCGAACCGGCGCCGGCTCCGGGACGGGACGGCGGCCGCGGAGGGTGTCGACCGCCTCCGCCAGCAGCCGGGTGTACATCTCGAAGCCGACCGCCGCCATGAATCCGTGCTGCTCGGCGCCGAGGATGTTGCCCGCACCGCGGATCTCGAGGTCGGACAGGGCGATCTGGTACCCGGCCCCGAGGTCGGAGGCGCTGAAGATGGCGTGGAGACGCTTCCGGGCCACCGGTGTCAGCGGCATGCCGCGCCGATGGAGCAGGTAGGCGTGTGCCCGGCGGTCGGATCGGCCGACCCGGCCCCGCAGCTGGTAGAGCTGCGCCAGCCCGAACGTGTCGGCGCGGACGATGATGATCGTGTTCGCATTCGGGATGTCCAGGCCGGACTCGATGATGGTGGTGCACACCAGGACGTCGAAGCGGCCGTCGCTGAAGTCGAGCATCACCCGCTCGAGCATCCCCTCCGCCATCTGCCCGTGGCCGATGGCCACCCGCGCGCCGGGCACCAGGCGCCGCACCCGCTCGGCGGCCGCCTCGATCGTCTCGACGCGGTTGTGGACGTAGAAGATCTGCCCGCCACGGTCGATCTCACGGCTGATCGCGTCGCGCACGAGGCCGTCGTCGTCCTCCGCGATCCGGGTCTGGATCGGCAGGCGCGCCTCCGGCGGCGTCTCGATGACCGACAGGTCGCGGATGCCGACCAACGACAGATGCAGGGTGCGCGGGATTGGCGTGGCGCTCAGCGTCAGCACGTCGACCTCCCGACGCATGGCCTTGATGCGCTCCTTGTGCGACACGCCGAAGCGCTGCTCCTCGTCGACGACGAGGAGGCCCAGGTCGGCGAACACGATGTCCCTGGACAGGATCCGATGGGTGCCGATGAGGATGTCGACGGTCCCGTCCGCGACGCCCGCCACGGTCCGCTGCTGCTCCTTCTTCGCCACGAAGCGACTGAGCATGGCGACGCGGACGGGGAAGGCGGCGAGCCGCCGCTCGAACGTGTGGAGGTGCTGCTGGGCGAGGACCGTGGTCGGCACCAGGACGGCGACCTGGGTCCCGTCCTGGACGGCCTTGAAGGCGGCACGCAGCGCCACCTCGGTCTTGCCGTAGCCGACGTCGCCGACGACGAGCCGGTCCATCGGACGCCGGCGCAGCATGTCGGCCTTGACCTCCTCGATGCTGCGCGCCTGGTCGGGCGTCTCGGTGTACGGGAAGCTCTCCTCGAGCTCGCGCTGCCAGGTCGTGTCGGCGCTGAACGCGAGGCCCGGGGCCGACTCGCGCGCCGCGTAGATCTCGATCAGCTCCCGCGCCAGGTCGCCCACCGCGCGCCGGACGCGCGTCTTCGTGCGCTCCCACTCGGTGCCGCCGAGCTTGCTCAGCGCCGGAGCCTGCCCGCCCGAATAGCGGGTGATGCGACCGATCTGGTCGGCCGGCAGGAAGATCTTGTCGGTGCCGGCGAAGTCGAGCTGCAGGTACTCCTTGACGTCGGTGCCGAACGTGCGCTGCGTCATGCCGACGTAGCGCGCGATGCCGTGATCCACGTGGACCACGTGGTCGCCGGGCGCCAGCTTGCCGATGAGGTCGCGCGTCACGACCCGCTTCGCGGCCGTCAGCCGCCGGACACGCGTCGCGCCGAACAGCTCCCGGTCGGTGAGGATCAACAGCCCGGACGGCCCATGGGCGAAGCCACCCGACAGTGAGCCATGCACGAGGCCGATGCTCCCCGCGGCCGGACGCTCCCGCAGCTCGGCGACCGGCGCGGTCGGACGCCCGGCCTCATCGAGCAGCTCGCCGATGCGGCTGGCCTGGTCGGTGGTGACCACCACGGCACGCCCGCCGGCGGTAAGCTCGGTGAGCCAGCGACCGGCCTGGTCGGCTCGACCGGGCAGCGGCGGTGCGGCCGAGTAGCCGGCGTCGACCTCGGCCTGCTCCTCGAGGCGCTCGGCCGCTCGGGCGGCGAGCTCGTCGAGCACGGTGGCCGCCTCGTACGGCAGGGGCCAGTCCGCGGGCAGCTCCCCCGCCCTGACGAGGCCAGCGAGACGATCCCCCGCCTGGGAGTCGAGCTGCGCGGCCAACGCGTGGAGCTCGTCGAGATCGGTGAGCGCCAGCCAGGCGCCGGATGGCACATGGTCGGCGGCGGCCCCAGCCGTCAGCCACGCCACCCAGGTTTCGGCCGACTCGCCGAGATCACCCTGCGCCAGCCGCAGGGCGTCCTCCCGCAGCAGGTCGGTCGTCGCCGAGCTGGCTGCGGCCACGGCCGGCTCCCAGCCGGCGACCGGCAGGAACTCCGATGCCGGCAGGAGGTCGATCGACTCCAGGCGACGGCGCGAGCCCTGGCTCATCGGGTCGAAGCTGCGGATGGACTCGACGTCGTCGCCGAACAGCTCGACCCGAATCGGCTCGGCGGCGCCCGGTGGCCAGGCGTCGACCAGGCCGCCGCGGTGGGCGAACTCGCCGATGCCGGTGACCTCGACCGACGGCTCGTAGCCGCCGCCCACGAGCCGTTCGAGGAGCTGCCGCTGGGGCAGTCGCTCCCCGACCCGGATGGTCAGGCGACCCTCCGCCAGCTGGGCCGGCGACAGCGTCCGCTGCACGAGCGCCAGGAGCGAGGCGACGACGACCAGGCCCCGCCGCCGGCTGCCGAGATCGGCCAGCACCGAGAGGCGCTCGGCCGACTCGTCGTGCTCGAGGAGCGCTCGCTCGAGGGGCAGGGCGGCCCGCTCGGGAAGGGTGCGCACGTGCGAAGCCCCGATCCAGGCCGCGAGGTCGTCCGCCAGCCGATGCGCCTCCTCGTCCGTGCGCGCCACGACCATCAGCGGGCTGCCCGCCGGGAGTCCCGCGCGCCGCGCGGCCAGGTGGGCACCGCGAGCGGCCGCGGGCACGCGAAGGACGCCCGAATCCGGCAGGTGCGGCCGGAGGACGTCGACAAGCGCGGTGACGCGGCGATCGCCGCCGCGTGAGGGGGACATTCGCCGCCATGGTAGCGGGCGGCGGCGCTGCCCTCAGATGTCAGCCGCGGCGAGGTCGACCCCGTTGAAGGCGTTCATGGCGGCCTCGATCCCCTCCCGCAGCCACAGCTCCACCGCATCGGCGCCGACAGCCACCATCTCGCTCGCCAGGTCCCGCTCGCCGGGCGCGAAGGTGGCGAGCACGTGGTCGGCGGCCTGGCCGGCCCGACCGACGCCGATGCGGAGGCGCGCGAACTCGTCGCTGCCGAACGCCGCGATGACGTCGCGCAACCCGTTGTGACCCCCCGCCGACCCTGATCGACGCAGCCGGACACGACCGAGCGGGAGATCGATGTCATCGGTCACCAGCAGCAGGTCGGTCTCGATCTCGACCTCGGTCTGGCGCAGGGCGGCGCGCAGCACCGGCCCGGAGCGGTTCATGTAGCGCATCGGCTTCACGAGCATGACCCGGCGAACGGGGTCGGGCTGCGCGACCTCGAGCAGCGCCGCACCGTCGCGAACGCGGCCGTCCCCGGTGTGCCCCCAGCGGTCGGCGAGCAGGTCGACCACGCGGAAGCCGACGTTGTGACGCGTGAACCGGTAGCGCTCGCCCGGGTTCCCGAGCCCGCAGATGACCTTCACGCGACCGATGGTACCGGCCGGGTGACGCTCAGGCGCGTTCGTAGGCCTCGCGCAGCCAGCCGATCAGCTCGTCGTCGAGCCCGGATGCGTCACCGATACGGACACGGTGCGTGGCCATTCCCGAGATCGGGACGAGCCGATCCGTGCCAGGGGCGCCGGGGAGATTGACGCAGACCTCGAGTTGGCCCGCGGCCGGGCCAACCTGGCCGAACTGCCTGCGGTGCCGAAGGCTCACGTAGGTCTTCTTCGGCGCCAGCTCGACGTCGGGCCCGAAGCGCAGGACGGCCGCGACCACGGCGTCGAACAGGGGCCGCAGCGCGGCGTGCCGCCCGACATAGTGCGAGTCGATCAGCCCCTGATCCGATGGCGGGCCGCCCGCGCTCGCCTCGCGCGCCTTCACGACCACGAGGTTCGCGTTGCCGTGTCCGAGGCCATGCTCCGCCTTCAGCATCGCCACAGCCTGCGCGTGCCTCTCGAGGCCCGAGGCACGGACGATGTCGATCCACTCGGCCAGGGACCTGCCACTTGTCCGTTCCAGGTTGGCGACCTGGCTTCGAATCTGGTCGTCGACCGAGCTCATCGCGATGCCTCCTCGTGTGTCGCGAACCGCCGAATGGCCGTTCTCGAGTATCGACGCCCGCGGCGAGGATCACTCGACAAAAGCCGCGGTTGCGGGGCCGGAAAGCTATCCTCGCGCGGTGCACCATCCGCCGCCAGCCCGCCACGGTCGCGCCGACGTCGCGGTCATCGGCGGTGGCATCATCGGCTGCGCGGCCGCGGCGATCATGGCCGACCGGGGAGCCCGGGTCATCCTCGTCGAGGGCAGCGCGATCGGTGCCGGGGCCTCCGGACGCAACCTGGGCGCCATCCAGCACCCGTTCGATCCCGTGCTCGCGCCGCTCTACGCCGAGAGCCTGACGCGCTACCGGGCGCTGGCGGACATGAGCGACGCCGGCTTCAGTCTCGGGCGTGAGCCGGCCGGGCTGCTGCTGCTGAACCACGATCTCGACGCGGCCGCGCGCCAGGCGGTGCGCCTCCAGGCAGCCGTGCCCGAGCTGCACCCCCGCCTGCTCGATCCGGATGCCGTGGTGGCCCTCGAACCATCGCTGGCGCGCGGCCCGGCCGCCGTGCGGCTGGCGACCGGGTTCCCGGTCCCGCCGGCGTCGGCGACCGAGGCATGGGCGCGCCTCGCCGAGGAACGGGGTGCCCAGCTGCTGGTCGGCAGCCCGGGCCACCCGCGGCGGCGGGACGGTCGCGTCATCGGCGTGGCGCTCGACGACGGGACCCAGATCGACGCGGAGGCGGTGCTCGTGGCGGCCGGGCCGTGGTCGCCGCGCCTGGTGGACCCGGACGGCGGGTGGGACCGGATCCGTGCCACGTACGGCGTGACCGTCCAGCTCGACCTCGGCGAGGCGGCGCCCCGGCACATCGTCGAGGAGGACGACCTCGACGGCATCAACCGGGCCGATGCTGCCACGGAGCGCGCCGCCGGTGCCGACGAGAGCGATCCCCCGTCGCTGTTCAGCATTGCCAGCGCCGGAGGCGTCAGCACGCTGGGATCGACCTTCCTGCCGGACGAGCCGGATCCCACGGGGATCGAGATGCTGCTCACCCGCCGCGCGGCGGCATTCATGCCGGCCGTGGCCGAGGCAACGGTCGTCGGCCGCCGGATGTGCGCGCGCCCGCAGTCGGTCGACGGACGCCCGTTCATCGGCCCGGTCCCCGGCGTCAGTGGCCTGTTCGTGTGCACGGGGCACGGACCATGGGGCATCAGCACCGGCCCGGCCTCGGCCGCCATCGCCGCGCGTGCCGTGCTCGACAGCACCGCTCCACCGGTCGAACTGGACGCCGCGCGCCCGATCTGACACCACCTGGCGTTGTGCAACCTGCACATGCATCGCCTGCCGCCGATACGTCCTGACCGGTTCCGCCCCGGCGACGCGCTGCCTAGGCTTCGTGCACAACGACCGCCACACAACCCACCCGCAGGAGCCCCCATGGCCGAGATCAACTCCGGAGACACCGCCTGGATCCTGATGAGCGCCGCCCTCGTCATGCTCATGACCCCGGGGCTCGCACTCTTCTACGGCGGGCTCGTCCGCCGCAAGAACGTGCTGAGCACGATCATGCACAGCTTCTTCATCCTCGGCCTCGTGAGCGTCACGTGGGTGCTGTGGGGCTACACCCTCGCCTTCGGCCCCGACACCGGGCTCGGGATCATCGGCGGCCTCGACTGGCTCGCGCTCGAGGGCGTGACCGGCGAGCCGTCCGACGTGTACGCCACCACCATCCCGCACCTTGCCTTCATGGCCTTCCAGATGATGTTCGCGATCATCACCCCGGCGCTCATCACCGGCGCGTTTGCCGAGCGCAAGCGCTTCAAGGCGTTCGTGCTGTTCGCCGTCGCCTGGTCGACCCTGGTCTACGCGCCGATCGCCCACTGGGTGTGGTCGCCGGACGGCTGGCTGTTCGGCCTCGGCGTCCTCGACTTCGCCGGTGGGACGGTCGTCCACCTCAGCAGCGGCATCGCGGCGCTGGTGGCGGCATTGTTCATCGGCCGCCGCACCGGCCTCATCCAGCCTGCCACCGAACCGCACGATGTGCCGATGACCGTCCTCGGCGCCGGCCTGCTGTGGTTCGGCTGGTTCGGCTTCAACGCCGGGTCGGCGGTCGCCGCCAACGGCCTGGCCGCCAACGCCTTCGTCACCACCAACACGGCGGCCGCGATGGCCGCCATCACCTGGGTCACCATCAGCTGGCTGCACAAGGGCACGCCGTCGGTGCTCGGTGCCGCCATCGGGGCGGTTGCCGGACTCGTGGCCATCACCCCGGCCGCCGGCTTCGTGACGCCGGCCGCCTCCGTCGTCATCGGGCTCGGCGTCGGCCTCGTCTGCTACGGCGCAGCGCAGCTGCGGCTCCGGGCTCGCGTCGACGACGCGCTCGACGTCTTCGCCGTCCACGGCGTCGGCGGCGCGTTCGGCGCCCTCGCCACCGGGGTCTTCGCCACTGCCGCCGTCGGCGGGGTCGATGGCCTGCTGGCCGGCAATGCGGGACAGCTGGTGACCCAGGTCATCGGCGTCGTCGTGGTCGGCGCCTACTCGGCCGTCGCCACCGCCGGGATCCTCTTCCTCGTCAACCTCGTCGTTCCCATCCGCGTCGCCGGACCGGACGAGGAGCAGGGGCTCGACCTCGCCCAGCACGGCGAAGTCGCGTACCAGGTCTAGCCACCACCGCACACGGGAGATTCACCGATGGTCATCGCCGCACTCGTCAGCTTCGCGATCCTGCTCGTCGCCTGGATCCTGGCGCCCGAGCAGCCGACCGCCACCGTCCAGGAGGTCCCGCTCCCCGAGACGCAGCCGCTCGCCGCCTGACCGCGACCTCCCCGACTCACCCGCCCGGTGCCGCACGACGCGACGCCGGGCGGTTCGACGTTCAGCTGCCGGTCGTGACCGCGTGGCCGGCGCGGTCGAACAGCGAGCCGGGCTTCCAGGCCACTTCGCGGTGACGCCGATGCAGGACGGCCAGGACCTCGCGCTCCCGCGCCCGCATCGACTCCTCATCGTCGATCTCCGCGTGATCGTGGCCGACGAGGTGGAGCGTCCCGTGAATCGCCAGCAGGACAAGCTCCTCGATCACGCTCCAGTCCCCGTCAGCCGCCTGCCGCAGCGCCTGGTCGAGGTCGATCACCACATCGCCGAGGAGCAGCGGGCCGGGCGGTCCGACGCCGTCGTCGTCACCGAGATGCGACTGGCGGCCGTTCACCGACCATTCGTGGAGCGGGAACGAGAGGACGTCGGTCGGCCCGCGCTCGCCCATATGGTCGAAATTGAGCCGCTCCATCTCGGCGTCGCCGCAGAGCGTCAGCTCGACCTCCGCGTCCATCGGTGGCAGCGCCGCGCGCGCGGTTTCCGCGACCGCCGACTCCAGGAGCCCCAGCGCCGCATCGGCGCCGAGCGGCTCGACCGCCGTCGCGATGCGATCGTGCCCGACCCGGTCGTGGAAGGTTACGGTGCAGGCCATGTCCCGACCATCGTAGCCTTCGGGATGCCCGCGACTCAAGCGTTCGCGCGTCAGGCCTGTTCCCGGCGTTGCTCCATGGGAACGACGTTGTCGGGGTACTTGATCCGGGAGTGGTACATGCCGAGCAGCTGGCCGACGAACGCCTCCTTGATCTGCGCGATGCTCTTCAGCGTCAGCTCGGCGTCGTCCAGCTGCCCGTCCGCCACCCGCGCGTCGACGATGCGGTCGACCATGGCGCGGATGCTCTCCTCGTCTTTCTCGTCCAGCGAGCGGACCGACGCCTCCACGCCGTCGGCGAGCATGATGATCGCCGCCTCGCGGCTCTGCGGCTTCGGCCCGGGATAGCGGTACGTCCGCTCGTCGACCACGTCATCCCGCCCGCCGACCTCGCGGAGCGCCTTGCCATGGAAGTAGCTCATGACACTCGTTCCGTGGTGCTGCGGGATGAAGCCGATGATCTGGACCGGCAGGCCGTGCTCGTACCCGAGGTCGATCCCGTCGCGAATGTGCCCGGCGATGATCCGGGCGCTCGTCTCGGCGGTCAGATCGTCGTGGATGTTGTGCGCGCCCGCCTGGTTCTCGATGAAGGCGAGCGGGTTCTTCATCTTGCCGATGTCGTGGTAGTAGGCGGCGACGCGGGCGAGGAGCGGATCGGCGCCGATCGTCTCCGCGGCGCGCTCTGCCAGGTTGCCGACCATGACGCTGTGGTGGTACGTACCCGGCGTCTCGAGCAGCAGGCGGCGCAGGAGCCGGTTGGACGGGTTCGCCAGCTCGAGGAGCTGGAAGACGGTCATGATGCCGAACAGGTTGCCGAGCACGGCGAAGCTGCCGACGGCCAGGATGACCGAGAGCGCGGCGTTCACGACGCCGGCGCCACCGAGCTGGGCAACGGCCGCCAGGTCCGCCTGGTTGAGCAGGCTGAACGCGATGACGACGGCCACGTTCGTCACCGCCAGCACGACGAACACCCGCACGAACGCATTCAATCGCTCGGCCCGGGTGACGGCGAGGAGCGTGACCAGCCCGCCGGCGAGGACGTACACCGCCAGGTCGAGCGCGTCGCGGTTCATGACGCCGGCCAGCACGGCCACGGCCGCGGCCATCACGGCCCCCGCCCCGCCCTGGAGGAGGATGCCCATGAGCAGCACGGTCGCCGAGGTCGGCACCACGAACGCCCACAGCGTGCGGTCGGCGGTGATGCGCATCGCCACGGCGGTGACGGTCAGGGCGAGGAAGAAGAGCAGCACGGATCGGTTGCGATGCCAGATGTCGGGCTCGAAGCGCCACAGGTAGGCGACCAGCAGGCTGGCGATCAGGACGGCGATGATCGCGTTCCCGAGGACGGTCCCGAGGTCGATGGCCGGACGCGTCAGCCCCAGCGCGTCGAGCTTCTCGCGCTGCTCGACGGTGATCACCTCGCCGTCGCGGACGATGGTCTCGCCCTGGCTGACGGTGACCTCCACGGCGGGCACGAGTGCCCGCGCCTCTTCGCGGGCCTCCTGGGTGCGGGCCGCATCGATGACGTCGGTCGGCTCGACGAGCGCCGCGGCGAGGTTGCCGGCGATCGTGCGGTGCTCCTCCGCCAGGTCGGCGGTCACGAGCTCACGCACCTCGTCGCGCGTGTCGTCGAGGTCCTCCTCGAGGATGGGGCCCTGGAGCGTCGTGTCGAGCGCCGTGGCGGCGGCGGCCACGATGGCGTCCCACTGGGCGCGGCTCAGCGTGGCAACGGTCGCGCGATCTGCCGCAGCGAGGTCATCCTCCGCCGCGAGACGGTCGAACAGCTCGTCCTCGATGATCGTGCCATCGGCGGCGCGGTCGAGATTGATGCCCACCCGCCGGCCGAGCGACTGGAGGATGCCGAGCTGGTCGTCGCGGTTGTCCGCCGGGACCTTGATGCGCGAGGTGAGCGGCTGCACATCCTCCGCCGCGGCATCCCGCTCCGCCTCGGTCCGGCTTGTCGAATCGAACGTCACCGGGCGCGGCGCCGAGATGTCGCGCGGCGACACCTCCCCTTCCTCGAGATCCTCCTGTCCGAGCGTGATATTGGCGTTCAGGACGAGGAACAGCGCGGCGGCCACGATGCCGATGACCAGGAGCGCCCGGCCGAGCGCGCCGCGACCCGGGCCCCGCTCGATCTCCGCCAGCGTGCGAGGGATGAACACCGCCTACCCTCCGGCCAGCAGGCGGCGCACGACGTCGCTCACCTGGCGGCCGTCGGCCCGCCCGCGGATCTGGGGTGCCAGGCGGCCCATGACGCGGCCCATGTCGCCGGGGGCGGCCGCGCCCGTCTCGGCGATCGCGGCCCGTGCCAGGTCCTCGATGGCGGCCTCGTCCAGCTGGTCGGGCAGGAACTCGCCCAGGATCTCCGCCTCGGCCTCCTCGGCCGCCGCGCGGTCCTCGCGGCCCGCAGCGCGGTACATGTCGATGCTCTCGCGCCGCTGCTTCACCTGTCGGACGAGCACGTCGACGACCTCCTCGTCGGTGAGGTCGCGCCGCCGCTCGATGCGCAGGTTCTGAGCAGCCGCCATCGCCATCCGCAGCGTCTGGGTGCGCTGGACGTCGCGCGCGCGCATGGCGTCGCGCATGGCGGACTCGATCCGAGCCGTCAGGCTGGTGGGAGCGTTTGCCTCCGGCGTCATCGGTCTGGTCGTCCCTCCGTCGCGCCGGTGTCGGGTTGAGGCTGGCGTCTGGCTAGGCGCGCGAGGTTGCCTTTCGCTTCTTGGCTTCCTTGCGCTTTCGCTTCACGCTGGGCTTCTCGTAGTGCTCGCGGCGTCGTGCTTCGGCAAGGATCCCGGATTGCTGGATCTTCTTGTTGAATCGACGCAGCGCGCTCTCGAACGTCTCGTTCTCGCCCACGCGGACTTCTGCCAAACGTCTCGCCTCCTTCCTGCTTCGATAGTCGTGCCGATCTGGATGGCGGGCCGACCCGCCGGGCACACAAGCCGACGAAGGGTACCAGCGGGTCCGATGAGGGTCAATCTAGCCCGGTGGCCAGGCCATCGGCCGGCCGCCGAGCAGGTGGAGGTGGAGGTGAAAGACGGACTGCCCCGCCTCCGGCCCGACGTTGGTCACGACCCGGTAGCCGTTGCCGAGGCCGGCGTCATCGGCGATCCGCCGGGCGGCGGCGAAGAGGCGCCCGAGGAGGTGGTCATCGGCGTCGGTCAGCGCGTGCATGTCCGGCACGTGGCGGCGCGGGACGATGAGCACGTGCGTCGGGGCGCGGGGCGCGATGTCACGGAAGGCCACCACGTCGTCGTCCTCGAGGACGCGGTCGGAGGGGATCTCGCCCGCCACGATCTTGCAGAACAGGCAGTCGGCGTCTCGATCGGTCATGGCACCGGAGCCTAGGCGAAGTCGCCGGTCCGCGACAAGACCGCCGCCGCCACGGCCGCGGCCACCGTCTGCGACCGCAGGATGCGCGGCCCGAGTCCGACGAGCGCGAGTCCTCGCTCCTCGGCAGCTGCCAGCTCCGCGGGACTGAATCCGCCCTCGGGCCCGACCACCACGACGGACGGCCCCCCGATGTCGCGCAGCCGGGGCCCGTCGACGCGCTCCGCCAACAGCACGTCGCCGCCGGCGACGGCATCCGACAGGGGCACCGGCGCCTCGACCGGCGGGACGCGGCCACGCTCCGACTGCTCGGCCGCCTCCCGGGCGATCGCGCGAAGCCGCTCGAGCTTCCGCGGCGAGACCTCACGAGCCACGCAGCGCTCGGTGACGACGAGTCGGAAGGCCGCCACGCCGAGCTCGGTCCCCTGCTGGATGACGGTCTCCAGCCCGTCCCCCTTGAGGAGCGCCTGCACCACCGTCAGCCGATGCGCCGGCTCGCCGGCCGATGTTCGCCGATCCTCGACGACGCAGTCGCCCGCCTCGAGGCGGCAGGTCGCCTCGCTCCCGTCGCCGGTGAGCAGCACGATCCGATCGCCGTCGCGCAGCCGCAGCACCGTGCGCACCTGGCGCTCGATGGCCGGCGGGATGACGAACCGATTGCCGGCGGCCTGCTCGGGCGGGACGAAGAATCGATGGACGGTCATGCGCGGCGTGCGAGCCGGAGGCTGACCCATTCGCCGTCGTCCCGTCGTTCGACGACGCGGAGCCCGGCCGACTCCAGCGCCGTGCACACCTCCGTTGCGCGGGGCTCGATGACGCCGCCCACGACCATCGTGCCGCCCGCGGCGAGATGGTCGGCGAGCCGTTCTGCGAGCGTCACGAGGACCGCGGCCACGAGGTTCGCCAGCACCAGCCCGTAGCGCTCGGCCGCGGGGGCAGCCAGGCTGCTCGTGGAGACCTCGATCCGCCCAGCCAATCCGTTGCGCTCGGCGTTGGCGCGCGTCGCCTCGACGGCCAGCCGGTCCGTGTCGATCGCCACGGCGCGCTCGGCGCCCAGGCGCAGGGCCGCGAGCGCCAGGATCCCCGACCCGCATCCGACGTCGAGCACCGCCGGGGGCATCGGCTGCGTCGTCTGCAGGAGCATGAGGCAGCCGCGGGTGGTGGGATGCAGCCCGGTCCCGAAGGCCATCCCCGGATCCAGGATGATCGGCACCTCTGTCGGCGCCAGTGGCTCCGTCATCCACGACGGCACCACGACCACCCGACCGATCCGCTGCGGCACGTAGTGCGCCCGCCACCCATCGGCCCAGTCCGCGTCGTCCACCCCGCGCACCCGCAGCTCCCCCACCGGGCGAAGCCCGAAGGCCTGGAGGTGCCAGAGGGCGCGCTCGGTGCGGTCGATGAGCTCCGGCGATCCCGCCTCGTCCGGGACGTGGGCGGTCACCACGAACGGTGCCGACGGATCCTCTCGGACGGTGAGCTCGTCGGCGGGGTCGCGGATCAGTCGCGTCGGCTGCACGGCCGTCCCGGCGGCGACCCGGCCGAGGATCTCGGAGACCGCCTCGACCGCCTCCACGTCGGCCTCGACGCTCAGCTCCAGCCAGCGCACCGCGGGGCCTTCAGCTGAACAGGTCGCGGAGACGATCGAAGACCGATGGACCCTTCGGCAGCACCGCCGGTTGCCCGACCTCGTCGAGCTCGCGCAGGAGCTCGCGCTCGCGCTTCGACAGCTTCGAGGGCACGACCACGTTGACGACGACGTGGAGATCGCCACGACCCGCGCCGCGCAGGCGCGGCACGCCCTTGCCACGCAGCCGGATCTCGTCGCCGGACTGGCTGCTGGCCGGGAGCTCGACCTCCTCGCTGCCCTCGACGGTCGGTACCGTGAGCGTGGCGCCGAGCGCGGCCTGGGGATACGTGACCGCGAGCTCGTGGTACAGCTCGGTGCCGCGGCGCACGAGCTCGGGATGGCTGCGGACGGAGACCGCGACGTAGAGATCGCCCGGGGGCCCACCCCGGGGGCCGGCCTCGCCCTGACCCTCCATGGCGATCCGCTGGCCGTCGTCGATGCCGGCCGGGATGTTGACCTGCAGCGTGCGCTCCTCGGCGATCCGGCCGTCGCCACCGCACCCAGTGCACGGCGTGGCGATGATCCGCCCCTCGCCGCGGCATCGGTTGCAGGCCACGATGTTCACCATCTGCCCGAGGATCGTCTGCGCCACCCGTCGCTTCTCGCCGCTGCCGTTGCACTCGGGGCAGGTCTCCGGCTCGGTGCCGGGCTCACCGCCGGCGCCATCGCAGCGCGGGCAGGTGATACGCGTCGGGAAGCTGATCTCGCGCGTCACGCCGAAAACGGCCTCGGCGAAGTCGATGGTCAGGTCGTAGCGAAGGTCGGCACCCGGCACGATCCGGCTGCGCCGCCGCATGCCGGCCGGCGCGCCGCCGAAGAAGGCATCGAAGATGTCGCCGAAGGGACCGAAGCCGCCTCCGAACGGATCGGCGCCTGCCGCGGCGGCTCCGTCGACGCCGGCGTGGCCGAACATGTCGTAGGCCGTCCGTCGCTGCCGGTCGGAGAGGACGCGGTACGCCTCGTTGAGCTCCTTGAAGCGCTCCTCCGCGCCGGCGACGTTGTCGACGTCCGGGTGGTGCTTCTGGGCCAGGCGCCGGAAGGCACGCTTGATCTCGGCATCGTCCGCCTCACGCGGGACGCCGAGGATCTCGTAGTAGTCGCGCTTCACGGCCATCGCGGGCGGATGATACCAATTGGCACTCCACCTGTGCGAGTGCCAGCCCTGTGGACAGCCGCCGCGGGTTGCCCACCGAGTGTCCAGGACACCTGCACACCCCGTGACGGCCCGAGCAACAATTCCTGCCACCATCGGTCAGGAACCGCACCTAGCATCACAACCGATGTCGGCCATCCAGATATCGGGCGACCATGCCCGCCGCTTCCTCGTCACCCGCCATCTGCTCGCGCCGCCACGCGCCCTTCCTGCGCGGCCGGAGTCGGTGATGACGGCCGTGGATCGGCTCGGCCTCCTCCAGTTCGACCCGCTCGAGGTCCCGGGTGCACGCAACCACGATCTCGTGCTCCACGCTCGGATCGCCGGCTATGAGCGCGCCTGGTGCGAGCGCTGGCTGTACGGCCCGGATCGGCGCCTGATCGAGCTCTACAACAAGAGCCTGAACCTGGTGCCGATGCACGAGCTGCCGCATTACCGCATCACCTGGGAGCGCAACGAGGCCGATACGAACGACGGAATCCTCAAGCAGCAGGCCAATGTCGCGAAGGCCATCCTGCGACGCCTGAAGACCGATGGACCCCTCTCGACCGCCGCCTTCAGCGAGCACGGTCATGCCGTCGACTGGTGGTGGGCGCCGACGCGCGCCAGCCGCGCGGTGATGGAGGCGCTGTTCGTCATCGGGCGCATCGGGATCTCCCGGCGGGACGGGAACCGCCGCTACTACGACCTCATGGAACGGCTCGTGCCACCCGAGCTCCTGAAGCTCAAGGAGTCTCAGGAGGACGCCATGACCCATCGCCTGCTGAGCCGATACCGCGCCACCGGCCTCACGAAGGCGACCGGCACGCAGAGCGAGGTCATGTACAGCGCCGGCAGTGGCCCCGAGCGCGTCCGCCGCACCGCGCGGCTCGTCGACGAGGGCAAGCTGCTGCCGGTCGAGCTGGACGGCCTGAAGGGGACCCGCTACATGATCGCGGACGAGGAGCCGATCCTCGAGGCGACTGCCGATCCCGCGTCCCTGGCGACGCCGTCGGTCGCATTCCTCGCGCCGCTCGACCCGTTGGTCTGGGATCGGCGCCAGCTCCGCGAGCTGTGGGGCTTCGACTACCTGTGGGAGGTCTACGTTCCCGAGTCAAAGCGCAGGTGGGGCTACTACGTCCTGCCGCTCCTGTACGGCGACCGCTTCGTCGGGCGCATCGAGCCGCGCATCGATCGGAAGACGAAGACGCTGACCATCATCGGCATCTGGTTCGAGCCCGACTTCTCGCCGATGGAGGACCTGCACTTCATCACCGCCCTCGGCGACGCGATCGAGGCGTACCGCTCGTTCGTGGGCGCCACGAAGGTCGTCTGGCCACGCAGCCGCCCCGGCCGCGACATCGCCGGCGCCCTCCGGCGCGTCACCGCCGCCCAGGCGGGAGGGCCACGCCGCGCTGATGATCAGTCGAAGTCCACGATGAGCGGCGCGTGGTCGGAGGGAATGCCGGGGTAGGTCGACGGCTTGCGCGCGTCCCGGTCGCGCTCGGCGGCGGTCGCCCGCGCGGCCAGCGGCTTCGAGACGTACACGTGATCGATGCGCATCCCGAAGTTCTTGTGGAAATGTCCGGCGCGGTAGTCCCACCAGCTGAAGAAGCCAGGCCCGGGGTGGAACTGGCGCACGATGTCGACCATCCCCCAGTCGCGCAGCTTCGCCACCGCCGCCCGCTCGCGCGGCGAGACGTGGGTCGCGCCGTGGACGGCGCTCGCGTCCCACACGTCGGCGTCCTC
>Ga0299913_10000161_pt1 | contig 35350 bp, 29 predicted proteins | sample RVTome_9_FD_201360 | JGI IMG/M metagenome (GOLD analysis project Ga0299913, IMG submission 201360) | Soil microbial communities from uranium-contaminated site in the Upper Colorado River Basin, Wyoming, United States - RVT155D38 (version 2) ... | reverse complement strand
CGGACACCGCCGCCTTCTGCACGCGCTACGGCTACTCGCCGGCGGACTCCGTCAACTGCATCCTGGTGGCCACCAGGACCGGGCCGAAGAAGTACGCCGCCTGCCTCGTGCAGGCCACCAGGCGGCTGGACGTCAACCGCACGGTGCGGGCGCTGCTCGGGGCGCGCAAGGTCTCCTTCGCGGCGGCAGAGGACACCGTGGCCGTCACCGGTATGACGCCTGGTGGGGTGACGCCGTTCGGGCTGCCGGCGGAACTGCCGGTGTACGTCGACCCACCGGTGATGGACCTTGACGAGATCATCCTCGGCGGCGGCGGACGCTCGACCAAGGTCCTCGTCTCGCCCGCGGTGCTGACGAAGCTGCCGTCCGTCACGGTGGTCGACCGCCTCGCCGGCTGAGGACCTTGCCGGCGGGCGGCTGGTTGGCGGCCGTGGCGGCGCGCCGGGTCGAAACCGCGCGCGACCGCCGGCCGCCGGCCTACTGTGGGTCGACCGTTGATCACGGGAGGCGCCATGTCGCAGCCACCATCGCAGTACACGGACTGGCCCATCGACTGGCCGACCGAGGACCAGGGCGCCGAGCCGGAGGACCGGCTGCCGGCCGTCACCGCGGTCGAGACCGACCGGCTGTGGGTGCACCTGATGTGGGAGCTGGTGCTGCTGGCCGCGGTGGTGGGCGTCGGGCTGCTGCTGCTCGACGGCGACCGTGACGCGCTCTCCGGCGGCCGGCTCGAACAGCTGCTGACGCAGGCGGCCGGCATCGGCATGGTCGCCGCCGGCCTGGCCTGCTCGCTGCGCGCGGCCGCCCCGAACCTCGCCGTCGGCGCGGTGTTCGGCACCAGCACGGTGGCGCTGGGCTGGTTGCAGGTCGAGGACGACAGGTCGCTGGCCAGCGCCGTACCCGCCGTGCTGCTGGCCGCGGCGCTGACCGGCCTGCTGCTGGCCGGGTTCGTGGTCGTGCTGCACGTGCCGGCGTGGGCGGCGTCGCTCGGGTTCGTCCCGCTGCTGCTGGCGGCCACGATCGGCCTCGCCGAGGAACGCCGGCGGGACGTCCCGATGCTCGGCGACCAGCCACGGCTGCTGTTCGCGCTGTTCGTGCTGGCCTCGGTGCTCGGCGGGGTGCTGTGCGCGTTTCCGGCGTTCCGCCGCTGGTTCGGCGGCCTGCGCGGCCAGCGCGACCCCGGCCGGCGCGCCGGGGCGGCCGCGGCCACAGCCACCACCCTGGCGCTCGTGGTGTCGACCGTGCTGGCCGCGCTCGGCGGCATGGTCGTCGACCTGGCGGCCGACCCGGAGGGCGTCGGCCAGCAGCTCGGGCTCGCCGGCCTCGATGCGACCCTGCTGGCGCTGGGCGCCGTGCTGGTCGGAGGGGTGAGCGCGTTCGGCCGCCGCGGCGGCATCTTCGGCACCGTGCTCGGCGTGGCGCTCGTGGTACTGCTGCTGGAGCTCGCGAGGCGGGAGCTCGACCTCGAGTCGCGGCCGGCGTCGACGCTCTACCTGGCGGTGCCCGGCGGGTTGATCCTGGCCGGGCTGGTGGTCAACCGCATGCTGGAAGCGACCGGCCGCCGTACCGTCCTCGTGGAGGAGACGGTGACGGCGGCCGGATGACGCGGCTGCGGCGCTTGTTCGGCCGATGCCTCGACCGGTGACTCAGCCGGTGACGGTGACGCCCATCGACCGGGCTGAACCGGCGACGGCGCGCATCGCGGACTCGATGTCGGTGGTGTTCAGGTCGGGCAATTTGCGCTCGGCGATCGCGCGAACCTGGTCGCGGGTGATCTTGCCGCCGGACTCGTGGCCCGGGCGCTGCGAGCCCTTGCCGACGCCCATCGCCTGACGGATCAGGAAGCTGGTCGGCGGGGTCTTGTAGCGCAGCTCGTAGCTGCGGTCCTCGAACACGCTCACCACGACGGGCACGATCTCGCCGCGCTGCGCCGAGGTCTTGTCGTCGTACTCGAGCTTGAGCTGACGGGTGTTGACGCCCGTCGGGCCGAGCATCTTGCCCAGTTCGACCATCGACGCGCTGGCCGCCTCCAGCTCCAAGGTGACCTGGAGCGTCCTGCGCTTCTGCTTGGGTGGCACGTGCGTCAACCTCTCGTCTAGCTAGGGGGTGCGGGCTGCGCCCTACGTACTTCGATGCCGGTGTCCTCACCTCAACTACCTGCAGAGATGGCCGGCAGTTCAGGGTAGCACCCGGCCCTTGCACGCTCCGAATCGGCCACGCCCCTTCCGCACAGGCCCTCCAGCCCGGATTCAGCGAGGTACGTTGATCGCCATGGCCAATCCAGGGCGTTTTCTCGACGGCAAGGTCGCAGTGGTCACCGGTGGTGGCCGGGGTATCGGCGCGGAGATCGCGAGGTCGCTGGCCCGCGTCGGCGCCAGGGTGGCGATCGGCGACGTAGACGTGCAGGCCGCGGAGCAGACCGCGGCCGGCCTGCCCGGTGAGGCCCTGGCGCTGCGGCTAGACGTGACCGACCGGCCGGGCTTCACCGCGTTCCTGGACGAGGTGGAACGCCGGCTCGGGCCGATCCACGTGCTGGTCAACAACGCCGGCATCATGCCGCTGGCCCGCATCGAGGACGAGTCGGACGACACCACGCTGCGGTTGCTGGAGATCAACCTGCACGCCGTGATCCACGGCAGCCGCGAGGCCATCCGCCGGATGCGCCCGCGGGCCGCCGGCACGATCGTGAACGTCGCGTCCACCGCCGGCAAGCAGGCCGCGGTGGGAGCGGCCACCTACTGCGCGACGAAGCACGGGGTGGTCGGCTTCTCCGAGGCGATCCGGCTGGAGCTGCGCGGCAGCGGCATCCAGGTGGTGTGCGTGATGCCCGGTGTGGTGCGCACCGGGATGACCGCGGGCGTGCCGGCCACCCGCGGCGTGCCGGTGGTGCAGCCGGAGGACGTGGCGGACGCGGTCGTCGACGCGCTGCACAGGTCGCGCTTCGAGGTGTTCGTGCCGGCCAGCCTCGGCCGGCTGCTGCGGGTCGGCCACTTGATGCCGCGGCGGCTGCGCGAGTCGATCGCCAGGGCGGTCGGCGCCGAACGGATCATGGTCGAGGGCATGAACTCGCCGGACCGCGCCGAGTACGAGAAGCGCGCGGCCGCCAGCGCGCCGGCATTGGACGACCGCTCCTGATCGGCACCTAGTCTGGGCGGCGTGCCTGGACAGGATCTGACCCCCGAGGAGTTCCGCCGCGTCGGCCACCAGGTGGTCGACTGGATCGCGCAGTACCGGGAGACCATCGAGCAACGGCCGGTGCGCGTCGAGGTCAAGCCAGGCTCGGTGCGGGCGCAGCTGCCCGACCGGCTGCCCGAGCGCGGCGAGCCGTTCGACGCGCTGCTCGACGACGTCGACGGCGTGCTGCTGCCGGGGCTGGTGCACTGGCAGCACCCGTCGTTCTTCGGCTACTTCCCGGCCAACGCCTCGCTCGCCTCGGCGCTCGGCGACCTGCTGTCCACCGGGCTCGGCGTGCAGGGCATGTTGTGGTCCACCTCGCCGGCCGCGACCGAGCTGGAGCAGCACCTCGCCGACCTGCTGGTGCCGGCGCTCGGGCTGCCGGCGGCATTCGGCACCGCCGCCGGCGGTGGTGGAATGATCACCGAGGCGTCGTCGTCGGCGAACCTGGTGGCGCTGCTCGCCGCGCTGCACCACGCATCGGACGGCGACTGGCAGGCGCGCGGCGTGGACCGCCGCGAGGTCGTCTACGTCTCCGCGCACACCCACTCCTCGATGGAGAAGGCGGCCCGCATCGCCGGCATCGGCTCGACGGCCGTGCGGGTGGTGGACAGCGATCCCGACACGGCGGCGATGCTGCCGGATGCGCTGGAAGCGGCCGTGGCGGAGGACCTGGCGGCCGGCCGGCGGCCGGTGATGGTGTGCGCCACCGTCGGCACCACCTCGACCGGCGCGGTGGACCCGGTGCGCGCCGCGGGCGAGCTGTGCGCGCGGCACGGCATCTGGCTGCACGTCGACGCGGCGTGGGCCGGGGTGGCGACCGTGTGCCCCGAGTTCCGGCACCTCATCGACGGCCTGGAGCTCGCCGACTCCTACTGCACCGACGCGCACAAGTGGCTGCTCACCGCGTTCGACTGCACGCTGCTCTGGACGCGGCGGCCGGGCGTGCTGACGAGCGCGCTCGCCGTGGTGCCGGAGTACCTGCGCAACGCGGCATCCGAGTCCGGTGCGGTGGTCGACTACCGGGACTGGCAGATCCCGCTGGGCCGCCGGTTCCGCGCGCTCAAGCTGTGGGCGGTGCTGCGCTGGTACGGGCTGGAGGGCCTGCGCGCGCACATCCGCGGGCACGTGTCCCTGGCCTCGGAGTTCGCGTCCTGGGTCGCCGCGTCCGACGACTTCGAGCTCGCCGCGCCGCCGTTGCTCGGGCTCGTCTGCCTCCGTGCCCGCGGCGGCGACGACGCCACCCGCACGATCATGGAGCGGGTCAACGCCACCGGCCGGGCCGTGCTCACCCACACCGTCGTCGACGGCAGATACCTGCTGCGCGTCGCGATCGGCGGCCTGAACACCGAGCGCCGCCACGTGGAGGCCCTGTGGCGCGAGCTGCAGGCGGTGCGCGCCTCCCACGGCGGCCCCGAGCCATCCGGGGCCGCCAGTTCTACCTGACGATGCGGAGGAGGCCCTCCTGTACGACGGTCGCGATGAGGCGTCCATCCTTGGCGAAGAACCGTCCGGTGGCCAGGCCACGGGCACCCGACGCGGTCGGCGACGAGCAGTCGTAGAGGATCCACTCGTCGGCGCGGAACGGGCGGTGGAACCACATGGCGTGGTCGAGGCTCGCGCCGATCACCCTGTCCAGGCCCCACGCGACGCCATGCTTGGCCAGGATCGAGTCGAGCAGGGTCATGTCGGAGGCGTAGGCCAGCACGCAGACGTGCTGCAGGGGGTCGTCGGGCAGCCGGCCGTCGGCCCGCATCCAGACCCGGTTGACGGCCTCGCGCGGCCCGCTCTCGCGGGACACCCATGGCGGGTCGTCGACGTAGCGCACGTCGATCGGCCGCGGCGTCGAGCCCCACGGGCCGAACTTGTCCGCGTACGGCGCGATCCGCTCGGGGAAGGTCGGCAGGTTCTCCGGGTCCGGCACCTCGGGCATCGGCTCGGCGTGCTCGATGCCCCGCTCGCTCTTCTGGAACGACGCGGACAGCGAGAAGATCGCCTGGCCGTGCTGGATCGCCACCACCCGGCGGGTGGTGAACGACCGGCCGTCACGGATGCGGTCCACTTCGTAGACGATCGGGACGGCCGGGTCGCCGCCGCGGATGAAGTACGCGTGCAGCGAGTGCACGCCGCGCTCGGGCGGCACCGTGCGACCCGCGGCCACCAGGGCCTGGCCGGCGACCTGGCCGCCGAACACCCGCATGAGCGCCGTCTTCGGGCTGACGCCTCGGAAGATGTTCTCCTCGATCTTCTCCAGGTCCAGCAGCCGCACCAACCGGTCGAGCACCTCCTGCCCGTGCGCGGCACGCTGTGGGGCACCCGCACCCGGGCCCTGCGGGACACCCGCACCCGGGCCGACCGTCACGCGTGGTCCTCCTCGCCAAGGCGGTGCACGCGGATGAGGTTCGTCGAGCCGACCGTGCCGGGCGGGGAACCGGCGACGATCACCACCGTGTCGCCCAGCTGGTAGCGCCCGATGGACAGCACCGCGTGGTCGACCAGCCGCACCATGGCGTCGGTGGACGCCACGCCCGGCACCAGGAACGTCTCGGTGCCCCAGGTCAGGGCCAGCTGGCTGCGGACCTCGGGCTCCGGAGTGAACGCCAGCAGCGGCAGCCGGGTGTGCAGGCGGGCCAGCCGGCGCACCGTGTCGCCGGACTGGGTGAAGGCGATGAGCGCCTTGGCGCCGAGCCGCTCACCGATGTCGCGCGCCGCGTAGGACAGCACGCCGCGCTTGGTGCGCGGCACGTGCGACAGCGGCGGCACGTCGGCCGGCCCGTGCTCGGTGGTCTCGATGATCCGGCTCATGGTGGCCACGGCCTCGACCGGGTACCGGCCGACGGAGGTCTCGCCGGAGAGCATCAGCGCGTCGGCGCCGTCCAGCACCGCGTTGGCGACGTCGGAGGCCTCCGCCCTGGTCGGGCGCGAGTTCTCGATCATCGACTCGAGCATCTGGGTGGCGACGATCACCGGCTTGGCGTTCTCCCTGGCGATCTGCACGGCGCGCTTCTGCACCAGCGGCACCCGCTCCAGCGGCAACTCCACGCCGAGGTCGCCGCGGGCCACCATGATCCCGTCGAAGGCCAGCACGATGGCCTCGAGGTTGTGCACCGCCTCCGGCTTCTCCAGCTTCGCGATCACCGGCCGCCGCGGCACGCCGGCGCGGTCCATCACCTGGTGCACCAGGTCGATGTCGGCGGGCGAGCGGACGAAGGACAGCGCGATGAAGTCGACCCCGAGCTCCATCGCGAACTCCAGGTCCTGCGCGTCCTTGTCGGACAGCGCGGGCACCGAGACGTTCATGCCCGGCAGGGACAGGCCCTTGTTGTCGCTGACCGGACCGCCCTCGGTCACCTCGGCGACCACGTCGGGGCCCTCCACGGCGGTCACCGTGAGGCCGACCTTGCCGTCGTCGATCAGCAGCCGGTCCCCTGGCGACGCGTCGTCGGCCAGGCCCTTGTAGGTGGTGGACACCCGCTCGTGGGTGCCCGGCACGTCCTCGATGGTTATCCGCACGGTGTCGCCGGTGCGCCACTCGACAGGCCCGGCGGCGAACCGGCCCAGGCGGATCTTGGGGCCCTGCAGGTCGGCGAGCACGCCGACCGCGCGGCCGGTCTCGTCGGAGGCCTCCCGCACCACCTGGTAGGCCTGCTTGTGGTCGGCATGGCTGCCGTGGCTGAAGTTCAGCCTGGCCACGTCCATTCCAGAACGGACCAGGTCCCGCACCTTCTCCTTGGTCGCGGTGGCCGGTCCCAGCGTGCAGACGATCTTCGCGCGGCGGCTCACGTCGGATCACACTAGACCCAGCCGCCGGCGCTGGCGGCCCCTAGCGTCGGGGCTGCGTACTCGGCCCGACATGATCGTCCAACCACTGGGACAGCGGCCGCAGCGCGCGCCACGCCGCGCGCACCCGGTCCACACACTCCGGGGTGTGCAGCACGTCGTCGGGCTCCCAGCGCCGCGCGCCGTAGATCGACTTGTGCCGCAGCAGGTCGGCCCGCGGGTGCTCGGCGTCGAAGCCCCGCGGCGGCCGCTTGAGCTGGTTGCCCTCGACGGTGAACCCGGCGGCCCGCAGCCGGTCCAGCTCGGCGACGAGGGCGCCGCCCCGGCGGTCGTCGGCGACCGCGATGCGGTAGCGCTCCACCTGGTCGGTGCCGGTGTCGTAGTAGCCGGCCGCGGCGAACATGCCCTCGGCGTCCACCTGCAGGTAGAACCGGCCGCCGGCGATGCCGCCGCACTGCGTCTTGTACGGCGTCTTGTCCTTGGAGAACCGCACGTCGCGGTATGGGCGGAACACCTTGCCCTGCCCGAACTCCGGCTCCAGCTCGGCGAGCAGCGCCACCATCGGCGCGTGCACCTGCTCGTCGTGGACCGCCTTGTTGTCGGTCCAGTACGCCTTGGAGTTGTCCGCCTCGAGGCCCTCGTAGAAGTCCACCAGCCGCTCGCCGAAACCGCTGAAGCCCACGGCCCGCGAGCCTACGCCCCCGCCCGGTGCCGCGGCCCGGTGTCACAGCCCAGGGCCGCAACCCAGTGCAGCAGCCCAGGAGATGCACCGGCGTACACACCGGGCCGACGATGGGGTGACGGTCCGTTGACGGGTCGTGGACGGGAGTGGGGTCGACCGGTGCGGTGGGACGACATCTACGTCAGCGCGGTGGCCGCGTCGCTCGGCCGGCGTGAGGACACGGCGACCGCGGTGGCGGACGGCCGCTACCACGCGGAGGAGCGAGAGGCCAGCGGCTACCTGGGCGTGCGAGTCTGCGACGACGGGCCGGCCGTCGAGCTGGCGGTGAGCGCGGCCAACCTGGCGCTGAAGCGCTCCGGCCCCGCGAGCGAGGACGTCGAGCTGGTCGTACACGCGAGCCTGGGCTACCAGGGGCTCGACCACTTCGCGCCGGCCCCGTACGTACAGCGGCGCACGGTCGGCGGCCGGGCGTCGGCGCTGGAGGTGCGGCAGGCGTCCAACGGTGGGCTGGCCGCCCTGGACATGTCGGCCGCCTACCTGGCGGCCCGGTCGGCCCCGTCGGCGGTGCTGGTCACCACGGGCGACCGGTTCGCGCAGCCGATGTTCGACCGGTACCGCACGGCCAACGGTCTGCTGCTCGGCGACGGCGGCACGGCGGCGGTGCTGACCAGGACGCCGGGGGTGGCGAGGCTCTGCTCCAGCGCGTTCGTCGGGGTCACCGACCATGAAGGGCTGCAGACCGGCACCGATCCGTGGATCGACGCGCCAGTGGCCAACCGGTGGCCGCTGGACATCCAGGCTCGGGTGCGCGCCTACTTCGCCGCGGGCGGCGCCGACCCGCAGGTCGTGGTGAGGTCATTCTGGCAGGCGGAGAACGACACCATGGCCACAGCGCTGGCCGATGCGGACCTCGACGCCGGCGACATCGCCTGGTGGGTCTTCCCCAACATGGGGCTGACCCTCGCCGGGTGGGCCTCGCGCGCCGACTTCGGCGTCGACCTGTCGCGCACGACCTGGCAGTGGGGCCGCCGGCAGGGGCACCTCGGCGCCGGCGACCAGATCGCCGCGCTGGCCTACCTGCTGGAGTCGCGCCAGTTGCGGGCCGGCGATCGCATTCTCTGTCACGGCGCCGGCAACGGATTCACGCTCGCCTCGATGGTCTTCGAGATCCTCGAAGAGCCGGACTGGCCCAACAGCACGGAATAGCACGGAATAGCCGCCTCGAAACGAGTGAGGGAGCCATGGACAAGCCGACAGACACGCCGACGATTGGTCCGGTCGAGGTCGGCAAGGTGTACGACGAGCGGTCCGAGCTGTCGGACATGCTCGCCGGCGGTCATTTGCACCTGTCCTACTGGTACGACGACCAGGACCGGACCCCGGCCGCCGATGCGTCCCAGCGGATCACCCGCCGGGTCGTCGACACGCTCGGCCTCGGCCCCGACGACCACCTCCTCGACGCCGGCTGCGGAATGGGCGCGCCGGCCATCCGGATCGCCGAGGAGACCGGCGCGCGCGTCACCGGGGTGACGGTCAGCAACGTCCAGGTGCACGGCGCCGAGCAGAAGGCCAAGGCGAGCGGGGTCGCCGACCGGGTGTCGTTCCGGTACGGCGACTTCATGAGCCTGGACTTCGCGGACGGCACGTTCGACGCGGTCATGGCGATCGAGGCGCTGCAGGAGTGCCCCGACCTGCACGCGGCGCTGCGTGAGTTCTCCCGCGTGCTGCGCGCCGGCGGGCTGATCGCCATCTCGGACTACACCACGGAGACCGCGATCACCGCCGAGCAGCGCCGGCAGTTCCGGCCCGAGGTGGACATCAAGCTGCCGACGTTGCCGGAGTGGCTCGGCGCGCTGCGCGGTGCCGGCTTCGAGGTCGAGGAGTACCTGCAGTGCGGGCCGCGCGTCTTCGGCCACCGGTCGCGCTACCTGGAGGAGACCGACGCGGTCCGCGACCAGATCGTCGCCAAGTACGACGAGGAGACCTTCCAGGGGCTGCGCCAGGAAGTGGCGAAGTTCTTCACCTTCGGACCGAAATATCTCGGCTACGCAATCATCTCGGCCCGCAAGCCCAGGAATTGAGCACGACTGCACATACCCGCAAGATACGTCATTCTACTCATTGGAGGATCCGTGCGTCGATCACGCGCTCTGATCGCCACGTCGATAGCCGCGGCGGTCACCCTTGTTCTCACGCTGCTCGGCGGTTCTGCCGCGGCGTCGCCTCGCGGTAAAATCGTGATCGACGTCTGGCTGGCGCAATTCCCAATCCCCGGCCACCTGGACGCTCGTTACGCCCAGGCCGCGGCGTTCAATTTGGCGCACCCCGAGTACGAGGTGCGGATCACCGAAATGCCCTACACCGATATTCCGCGCGAGGTGTACCGCGCGTCGCGCAATGGCACCGCGCCGGACATCGCGAACTACTACCACCACGGGTCCCAGATCGCCCGCGACGCGCGCGCCAGGGGCGGCAAGCCGCTGTTCACCTCGGTCGAGCGGGCCATCGCCGGCCGCTCCCGCATCCTCGGCGAGCGCGTCGTGCTCGACGACGTCGTCGAGCAGTTCGGCGACTTCTACAGTTACCGCGGCGAGCTGCTGTCGATGCCGTCGACGGCCATGACGCCCGTGCTCTACGCGAACACCACGCTGCTGCAGGCCGCCGGCATCACCACCATCCCGCGCACCTGGCAGGAGATCGACGCCGCGTGTGCCCAGCTTGCCGCGCACGCCGGCAGCCCGGACCACTGCATCTCCTGGGCGAACACCAACTGGTTCTTCCAGCAGGCGGTCGCCCAGCAGGGCGGTCAGCTCGCCAACAACGACAACGGCCGCTCGGGCCGTGCCACCAGGGTCAACCTCGCCACGCCCGAGATGATGTCGTTCGTCAACTGGTGGAAGCGGCTCAACGACGCCGGCCACTATCTCTACGGCGGCTACACCGGCACCCCGGACGACTGGGGCACCCCGTTCGGCGCCTTCATCGGCCAGCAGGTGGCGTTCATCTTCGACGCGCCCGTCTCTGAGGGCTTCCTGCGCCAGTTCGCCGACCAGGGCGGCTACCAGATCCAGTCGGCACAACTGCCGCACAACGCCGGCGTCCGCTATTCCGGCAACGCCGTCAGCGGCGACTCGCTGTGGCTCAAGGCCGGGCTGAGCAGGGCCAGGCAGGACGGCGCTCTGGCCTTCATGAACTACCTGAACAGCCCGCAGAACGCGGCCGCCTACCACCAGAGCAGCTTCTACCTGCCGATGACCGACCCCTCGGTCGACCTGCTGCAGAGCCAGGGCTGGTTCGCCCAGCACCCCGCGCCCAAGATCGGCATCGACCAGGTCCGCCTCGGCAACGGCCGGCCAGGCTCGATGTCGCCGATCGTCGGGGACTTCGACGGCGTGCAGCGGCAGTTCACCCAGGCCATGGACGACGTGCTGGTCGGCGGAGCCGACCCGCTGACCAGGTTCCGCCAGGCCACGGCCGATGCGCAGCAGCGGCTCAACGCCTACAACCTGCGCTGCACCGGCTTCGGCCCGCGCCCCGACGAGTGCTTCAACCTCGTCGCGGCCGGTTAGCCACCGCAACGCACGACCCGCTACGACGACGTGACGATGGGGCGATCACAGTGACTGCACTTGCATACAGCGAGCTGGCCGTCGACTTCGACGGTGAGAGCCTCGACATCGCCGACGTACGGCGGGTCGCGGAGGACCGGGCGCCGTGCCAGGTGCCCCCGGCGGCGCTGGCCAGGGCCGCTCGGAGCCGGGCGATGTTCGAGGCCATCGTCCGGCAGGGCGTCCCCGTCTACGGGGTCACCACCGGCTACGGCGAGATGATCTACATGTTGATCGGCACCGCCAAGGAGGTGGAGCTGCAGACCAACCTGGTCCGCAGCCACAGCGCCGGGGTCGGCCCGCTGTTCGCCGAGGACGAGGCAAGGGCCATCGTCGCGGCCAGGCTCAACGCGCTGGCCAAGGGCCATTCCGCGGTGCGTCCCGTGGTGCTGGAGCGGCTGGCGCTGTACCTCAACGAGTCGATCGTGCCGGCGATCCCGGAGATCGGCTCGCTAGGCGCGAGCGGCGACCTCGCGCCGCTCGCGCACATCGCCAGCACCCTCATCGGCGAGGGGTACGTGCTGCGCGACGGCAGGCGGACCCCCACCGGCCCGGTGCTGCGCAAGCGCGGCATCCAACCGCTGGAGCTGCGCTTCAAGGAGGGGCTGGCGCTGATCAACGGCACCTCCGGCATGACCGGCCTCGGCTCGCTCGTCGTCGGCCGGGCGCTCGACCAGGTGCGGCAGGCGGAGATCGTGACCGCGCTGGTGATCGAGACGCTGCAGGGCTCGACCAGCCCGTTCCTCGCCGAGGGGCACGACGTGGCGCGCCCGCACCCCGGCCAGATCGACACCGCGGCCAACCTGCGGGCGCTCATGCGGGGCAGCGAGCTCACCGTCGAGCACGCCCAGCTGCGCCGCCAGCTGCAGGACGACGAGCCGGACGGGCACGGCGTGCGGCGCACCGAGGTCTACATGCAGAAGGCGTACTCCCTGCGCGCCATCCCGCAGGTGCTCGGCGCCGTGCGGGACACGCTGTACCACGCGGTGACCAAGCTGGAGATCGAGCTCAACTCGGCCAACGACAACCCGCTGTTCTTCGAGGGGCGGGAGGTGTTCCACGGGGCGAACTTCCACGGCCAGCCGATCGCGTTCGCGATGGACTTCGTCACGATCGCGCTCACCCAACTCGGCGTGCTGTCCGAGCGCCGGACCAACCGGTTGCTGAACCGGCACCTGAGCTACGGCCTGCCGGAGTTCCTCGTGATGGACAAGCCGGGGCTGAACAGCGGGTTCGCCGGCGCGCAGTACCCGGCCACCGCCCTGGTGGCCGAGAACCGCACGATCGGCCCGGCCAGCACGCAGAGCGTGCCGTCCAACGGGGACAACCAGGACGTGGTCAGCATGGGCCTCATCTCGGCCCGCAACGCGCGCCGGGTGCTGCGCAACAACGACACGATCCTCGCGCTGGAGTTCCTCTCGGCGGCCCAGGCGGTGGACGTCTCGGGACGGTACGACCAGCTCAGCTCGGCGGCGAGGGCGACCTACGACGCGGTACGGGAGCTGGTGCCGACGCTGGAGCAGGACCGCTACATGGCCGACGACATCGAGACGGTCAGCTCGGCGCTGTCCCAGGGGCGGTTCCTGCGCGCCATCGACGTCGCGCTGCGCTGAACACGACCGCTGACGAGGGGACGGATGCCATGGGCATTCTGGAGAAACTGGACACGGCGAGCAGGATTCCGCTCTCCATGCAGCAGGACTTCCTCTGCCTGTTCGACAAGGGCGACGAGGCCGGCCCGTTCGGCCCGCGGTACCACATCGTGGACGGCTGGCGGCTGCGCGGCCGGCTCGACGTCGACGCCCTGCGCAGCGCGCTCGACGACGTGGTGGCCCGGCACGAGGCACTGCGGACGACGATCGTGCGCGGTGACGACGTGCGGTACCAGGAGGTCATGCCGCCCGGCTCGCCGGCGCTGGTGATCGGCGACATCGGAGGCACCGGCTCACGCGACATCAGGGCCGAGGAGTTCCTCAACGCCGTCGAGGCCGAGACGATCGACGCCAGGGAGCTGCCGGTGCTGCGGGCCGTCGTCGGCAGGTTCGACGACCGCGACGCCGTGCTCGTGCTCGTGGTGCACCACACCGCGGCGGACGCCTGGTCCATGCACGTGATCATGCGGGACCTGGCCGTGTGCTACGCAAGGCGCCGGGGACACGATGTGCCGGACCTGCCCGAGGTGGTGCAGTACCGGGAGTTCGCGATCCACCAGCGGGCCAGCGCCGGCGACGCCGCGGAGGCCAGGGCGCGCGGCTACTGGCGGGACGAGCTGCGCGGCGCGGAGATCGTCGCGATCGCCACCGACCACCCGACCGACCCGAACCGGTCCGCGGACGCCTCGTTCTACACCGGCTGGCACCGCTTCGTGTACGAGACGCAGCTGCGGGCCGCGACGGCACAGCTGGCGAGCGCCATGCGCAGCTCGCCGTTCATGGTGCTGCTCGCTGCGTTCGCGGTGTTCGTCAACCGGATGACGGGTGCCACCGACGTGGTCACCCCGACGTTCATGCCGGGCCGCGGGCAGCGCCGCATGCAGAACACGGTCGGCTCGTTCTTCAACTTCGTGCCGCTGCGGATCGACCTCGCCGGCTGCGCCACGTTCCGCGACGTGGTCGAGCGCGCGCGGGCGACGTGCCTTGGCGCCTACGCCCACGAGGTGCCGCTCGCCCTGGTGCTGCAGGAGGCGCCTGGGCTGATGCGCCCGGTGGCCGAGGCTGGCCGGGTGCCGTGCGTCTTCCAGGTGGTGCAGTCGCCGTTCATGCTGGACCGCGACGTGGTCGGCGACGTGGAGTACTCGTCGATCTGGCGCCGCACGCTGTCGCAGCCGGTCGGCTCGGACATCCCCGACGGCATGCTGTGGTCCCTGCAGCTCGGCCCGACGGACGACATCGTCGGGCAGCTCGGGTTCAGCAGCAGCCTGTTCGACGGCGGCACCGTCACCGCGATGGTGGCGGAGTTCCGCCGGGTGCTGGGGGAGGTGGTCGCGGCGCCGGACGCCCCGCTGAGCGGGATCTGACGGGCCGCACCACGAGACGGGCGGCGCCCTCCCTCCCGGGGGCGCCGCCCGTCTCGGCGCCGGGCGGCCGGTCTGGGCGGCCGGTCTGGGCAGTCGGCTCGGGCGGGCCGCTTCGGCGGCTGGTCTATGCCGCTGGCTCGGCGGCGGCGGTGCCGGTCCGCGGTGGCCGCGGGCTCTGGGCGAGGAGCCGGCGGGCGTCGGGCAGCCGCCGCCGGTCGACCTTGCCGGCGACGTTGCGCGGCAGCCGGCCGTCCATCGTCTCGAACAGCGCGGGCACGGCCGACCTGCCGAAGCGCTCGCGCAGCTGGGTCCGCCAGGCGTCGGCGGACGCGACGGGCTCCCCGGCCGGCGTGCGGTGCGGCACGACGTACACCACCAGGTGCGTGACGAACCCGTCCTGGTCGGTGAGCGCGACGACGGCGCACTCCAGCACCGAGTCGTGCGCGGCCAGCGCGGCCTCGATGTCGGTGAGCTCCACCCGGTTGCCGGCGAGCTTGACCTGGAGGTCCTTGCGGCCGCGGAACTCCAGCAGCCCGTCCTCCCGCCGCCGCGCGAGGTCGCCGGTCCGGTAGGTGCGGCCGGCGGCCCCGGCGGCGCGCAGCGGCCGGAACGCCAGGCCCCGGACTCCCAGGTAGCCGTCGGCCACGTAGCGGCTGCGGATGACGATCTCGCCGGTCACCCCTGGCGGGCACGGCCGGTCCTCCTCGTCCAGCACGAGCACCTGCCGCCCTGGGATCGACCGGCCGATCGGCACGGTGCCGTGCACGTCATCGGTCACCTCGTGCCAGGTCGCCGCGATCGTCTCGGTCGGGCCGTACAGGTTCACCAGCCGCACGGCCGGCAGCGCGGCACGCAGGCCGTTCGCCAGCTCGCCGGGCAGCGCCTCGCCCATCAGCAGGAGGTGCCGCAGCGACGCCAGCCGCCCGCCCGCGCCGCGGCGGCGGATCGCCTTCAGCAGCTCCCGCGCGAAGCTCGGCACCGTCTGCAGCAGTGTGATCCGCTCCTCGGCGAGCCAGTCGACGAGCTTGTCCGGATTCACCCTGATCCGTGCGGGCACCGGGCACAGCGTGCCGCCCGAGGCGAGCGTGGCGAACACCTCGCACAGCGCCGGGTCGTGCTCCGGCGCCACCCACTGCGCCACCCGCGAGCCCGGCCCCATGTCGAACTCCGCGCCCAGCCAGGTGACGAACTGCGCGAGGGCCGCGTGCGTCTGCGCGATGCCCTTCGGCCGCCCGGTCGAGCCGGAGGTGTAGGCGACGTATGCAGCTGACGCTGCCCGTGAGTGGCGATGAGTGCTATAGCACACATCGCCACTCACGGGGCCGAAGGCCACCACGCGCCCGCCGAGCTCGGTGCGGTACCACTGCGCCAGCTCGTCGGCGGCCGGGTCCCCTTCGAGCAGCAGGCACGCCGGTCGCAGGTCGGCGAGCACGGAGCGGCCGCGCTCCCCCGCGTCGCCGACGCCGAGCCACAGCAGGTGGGCGCCGGCGTTCAGCACGGCCAGCAGCGCGGCGAGCTGGCGTGGGCCGGACGGCATCCGCACCGCCACCGCGGCACCGTGCACGTCGCCGAGCGCCGCGGCGATCGATGCCGCGCGCTCGTGCAGCTGCCGGTAGGTGACGGACTCGCCGGCGCCGGACACGGCCACTGCATCCGGCCGCCACCGCGCGTGACCGCGCACCAGCTCGGGCACCAGAACCGGCACCGGCACGTCATTCAGCACATGACTTGGCGCGTGATTTTCGGCCATGCCGCCAATTGTCCGGGCCGCTCACCCGTTGATGCTATTCCTCACGTGCCGCAGTTCGTCGAAGGAGGAAAGATCCGGCACGGTCCAGCCGTCCAGGTCGTACTCGGCGAGGCATTCGTCGACGAACGCCTTGTACTTGCCGATCTGGCCGGACGCGAGCTGCGCGAACATCAATTCCAGCCGGGTGTTCTCGTGGTTGCCGGAGTAATTGCGCTCGTACAGTTCGTGGCGGCCGCCGAACTCGGTGCCGACCGCGTCCCACAGCAGCTTCATCAGCTTCGCCCGCTCGACGGCGTCGGCGCCGCCGGAGCCGCGGGCGTACTTGTCGAGGTAGGGCCGGATGTCGGGGTTCCTGAAGTCGTCGGCGCTGGAGTTGACGTAGACCAGCCCGCTGGCGACGTCCTGCAGCACGATCTCCCTGATCCTCGGATAGCCGAGCTGCATGAACCACCGGTATGCGGTGCCGTACTGCGGGTTCGGCAGCAGCGCCCCGTTGTGCCACGGCACCGGGTTGCGGACCGCCGCGTCGGACAGGCCCCAGAACAGGTTGCGCCACGCCAGCACCTCGCCCAGCCGGGTCTGCACGCCGCGGAAGTCCTTCGTGCCGGTGATCTCCAGCGCCTTCGCCAGCAGGCCCGCGATGAACTCCAGCTTCACCGCAAGGCGCGTGCAGCCGTGGAAGGTGAACCGCTCGGGGAACCCGGACCGCCCGGTGAACAGCTGCACCTTGCCGAGGTCGCCGTAGATGAACACGTTCTCCCACGGGATGAGCACCTTGTCGAGCACGAGGATCGTGTCGTTCTCGTCCAGGCGCGAGGAGAGCGGGTAGTCGAACGGGCTGCCCATCACCGCGGACGTGGCGGTGTAGGACGGGCGGCAGATCAGCTTCATGCCCGCGGCACCCATCGGCACCGTGGCGACCAGCGCGAACTCACGCTTCTTCACGGGCAGCCCATAGTGCGCGATGAAGTTGTAGTGGGTGAGCGCGGAGCCGGTCGCGACGACCTTGGCGCCGCTGACCACGAGGCCCGCGTCGGTCTCCTTCTCCACGTGGACGAAGACGTCCGCCACCTCGTCCGGCGGCCGGTTGCGGTCCACCGGCGGGTGCACGATCGCGTGGTTCCAGAACAGCACCTGCTCCTGCGACTGCTTGTACCAGCGCCGCGCGTTGTCCGCGAACGGCTGGTAGAAGTCGGCGTTCGCGCCGAGCGTGCCGAGGAACGACGCCTTGTAGTCCGGGCTGCGCCCCATCCAGCCGTAGCTCATCCGGGCCCACGCCGCGATGGCCCGCTGGTCCGCGACGAGGTCGTCGACGCTGCGCGGGGTGGTGAAGAACGGGTGGGTGTACCCGTCGCTTCCGGTGTCGGTCGGCCTGGTGAGCACGTCGCGCCTGGCCGGGTCGTGCAGCGCGTCGTACAGCCGGGCGGTCATGCGCACCGGATTGCGGAATGCCGGGTGCGTCGTGACGTCCTTGACCCGGTCGCCGTAAATGTAGATCTCGCGGTCGTCACGCAGGCTCTCGACGTATTCGTCACCCGTCAGAGGGCGTGTCTTTGGCCGCACCCGTCAACCGTGACACCTGGACGGCACGCCCGGCATCTCCTTGGGTGCGGCGCTTTCCACGGCACTTTCCGGGAGCGCTTTCCACGGGCGCTTTCTGCGGGCGCTTTCCGGGTGCGGGAGAGCCGCAATCGGGGAGATGCATCGCGCGCGGGCGGATGGGACCGTCGCCTGAAACGCCGCTGCGCGGACGAATTCGGACGGAGAGCTCGATGGGAAAGATTGTCCTGAACATGGTCGTTTCCCTGGACGGCTACACCGCGGGTCCCAACGACGAGGACGAGGGGCTGCACGACTGGGTGTTCTCGCCGGCGACCAGGGAATGGTCGCACTCGCCAAACGCAGCGGGCGGTGGCGGCGGCAGCGGCGCGGTCCTCGAGCGGAGCATCGCGGGCACCGGCGCCGTGGTCATGGGCAAGCGCATGCACGACATCGGCGACCAGGTGGACCCGAACTGGGACGGGCCGTACAAGGTGCCGCACTTCGTCGTCACGCACGCCGCGCTGGCGAACACCGTCAAGGGCGGCTTTCCGGTCAACTACGTCGACGGCGTGGCGAGCGCGATCGAGCAGGCCAGGCAGGCCGCCGGCGACCTCGACGTCACCGTGATCGGCGGCGCGAACGTCGCCAAGCAGTGCATCGAGGCCGGTCTGCTCGACGAGCTCCACCTCCACACCGTGCCGCTGCTGCTCGGCAAGGGGCTGTCGCTGTTCGGCGACCTCGACATCAAGCGCGTGGACCTGGAGATCGTCAGGGCCGTACACGCCCCCGACGTCACGCACGTCGAGTACCGCGTCGCGAAGTGAGGGCGGACATGGACCACAACCAGCTCGACGCGGTCGGGCGGCACGTCGAGCGGATCTGGCGGGAGGTGCTCGACGTGCCGGCCGGCCAGGAGGGCGCGTCGTTCTTCCAGCTGCAGGGGCAGTCGATCTCCGCGGTTCGCATCGTGGCGCAGATCGAGGACGACCTCGGCATCGTCGTCGACATCGGCGAGCTGTTCGAGGACCCCGACCTGGAGACCTTCGTGCGCAACGTCGTCGCGAAGGCCGCCGGCGCCACCCCGAAGGCCGCCTGACGGCGGTCACACCGCGCGCAGCGCCAGTGCGGTGGGGTGCACGGGCGACGGCAGGTCGGAGGCGCCGGTGAGGTAGGCGTCCACGGCGTGCGCCACCGACCGACCCTCGGCGATCGCCCACACCACCAGCGAGGCGCCGCGGTGCGCGTCACCGCAGGCGAAGACGCCGGGCGCGGTGGTCTGCCAGTCCGAGCCGCACGCGATGGCGCCGCCGCGGTTGAGCTTGACGCCGAGCTCCGGCAGCAGCGGCAGGTGCTCGACGCCATCGAAGCCGATCGCCAGCAGCGCCATCGTGCACGGCAGCTCGATCGCCTGGTCGGACACCGGCGTCACGTGCCGGCGGCCCTCGCCGTCCTTGTGGACCCGCACCTCGCGCAGCCGTACGGCCCGCACGGCCCCGCTGCCGTCGCCGAGAAAGGCCTCCACGGCCACCGCGAACTGGCGCGTGCCGCCCTCCTCGTGCGCCGGGTAGTTGCGCAGGATCCACGGCCAGGTGGGCCACGGCGAGCGCTCCGGATCGGGCACGGCCGGCGGCTCCGGGTACAGGTCGAGCTGCACCACCGACGCGGCGCCCTGCCGGTGCGCGGTGCCCAGGCAGTCGGCCGCGGTGTCGCCGCCACCGATGATCACCACCTGCCTGCCGGCGGCGCTCAGCGGCGACGGCCCGTCGCCCTCGCACTCCCGGTTCGCCGGCGCCAGGTGCTCCATCGCCAGGTGTACGCCGCGCAGGTCGCGCCCTGGCACGGCCATGTCCCGCGCGCGTAGGGCGCCGACCGCGAGCACCACCGCGTCGCACGCCGAGCGCAGCTCGGAAACCGACAGGTCCCCGGGCTTGGTACCGCCCACCTCGCAGGACGTCACGAACCGGGTGCCCTCGGCGCGCAGCTGGCCGAGGCGCCGGTCGAGCACCGACTTCTCCATCTTGAACTCGGGGATGCCGTAGCGCAGCAGCCCACCGAGCCGGTCGTCGCGCTCGTACACCACGACGTCGTGGCCGGCGCGGGTGAGCTGCTGGGCGGCGGCGAGCCCGGCCGGCCCGGAGCCCACGACGGCCACCCGGCGGCCGGACGCCACGGTCGGCTGCACGGCGGACACCATGCCGCCGTCCCAGGCCACGTCGGCGATCGTCTGCTCCACCCGCTTGATCGCGACCGGGCCGCCGGCGGCCGGGGTGAGCGCCAGCACGCAGGCCGCCTCGCACGGCGCGGGGCAGAGCCGGCCGGTGAACTCGGGGAAGTTGTTCGTGGCGTGCAGCCGCTCGCTGGCCGCCGACCAGTCGCCGCGGCGCACCAGGTCGTTCCACTCGGGGACCAGGTTGCCGAGCGGGCAGCCCGCAGTGCCGGAGTGGCAGAACGGGATGCCGCAGTCCATGCAGCGGGCCGCCTGCGTGGCCACCTGGTTGCGGCGCGCGGAGGGGTCGAGCGCGGCGTACACCTCGCCCCAGTCGCCGAGGCGCTCGTCGACCGGGCGCTTGGGTGCGTCCGCCCGCCGGTACTTGAGGAAGCCGCTCGGGTCAGCCACGCGAGGCCTCCATGATGGCCGCGTCGACGTCGCGGCCCTCGGCGTGCGCCACCCGCGCCGCCTCCAGCACGCGCTGGTAGTCCACCGGCATGACCTTGGTGAACGCCGCCGAGCGCCGCGGCCAGTCGCCGAGCAGCGAGCCCGCGACGGTCGACCCGGTGAGCGCGTGGTGCCGCGCCACGATCGAGCGCAGCCAGCGCAGGTCGTCCGCGTCCGGCCGCTGCAGCCGCACCATCTCGGCGTTGACGTCGCGCCCGTCGAGGTCCAGCACGAACGCCATCCCGCCGCTCATGCCGGCCGCCAGGTTGCGCCCCGTCGGCCCCAGGATCACCGCGCGGCCGCCCGTCATGTACTCGCACGCGTGGTCGCCGGCGCCCTCCGCGACGGCCACCGCGCCGGAGTTGCGCACGCAGAACCGCTCCCCCACCTGGCCGCGCAGGAACAGCTCGCCGCCGGTCGCGCCGTAGCCGATCACGTTGCCCGCGATCACCTGCTCCTCGGCGCCGCCGAGCAGGACGAACGGCGCGTCGGGGTGCGGGCGGACGATCACCCGGCCGCCGGAGAGGCCCTTGCCGACGTAGTCGTTGGCGTCGCCGATGAGATCCAGCGTGATGCCGGACGGCAGGAACGCGCCGAGCGACTGCCCCGCGGAGCCGGTGAGCGTGACGTGGATGGTGTCCTCGGACAGCCCAGCCCCGCCGTAGCGGCGGGTCACCTCGGCGCCGAGCAGGGTGCCGACCGTGCGGTTGACGTTGCGCACCGGCAGCTCAAGGCGCACCGGGTGCGCATCTTCGAGCGCCGCCTCGGCGAGCTGGATGAGCGTGCGGTCGAGCGCGTGCTGCAGGCCGTGGTCCTGCTCGCGGATCCGCCGCCTCGACGGCCCGTAGTCCGAGCTCGGCCGCACGAAGATCGGCGTCAGGTCCAGCCCGCCGGCCTTCCAGTGCCGCACCGCGCGGTCGACGTCGAGCACGTCCGCCCGGCCGACCGCCTCGTCGAGCGTGCGGAAACCGAGGCGCGCCAACCACTCCCGCACCTCGTCGGCGACGAACTCGAAGTAGGTCTGCACGAACTCCGGCTTGCCGGTGTAGCGGGCGCGCAGCTCCGGGTTCTGGGTGGCCACCCCCACGGGGCAGGTGTCCAGGTGGCACACCCGCATCATCACGCAGCCCGCCACGACCAGCGGCGCGGTGGCGAAGCCGTACTCCTCGGCGCCGAGCAGCGCGGCGACCACCACGTCGCGGCCGGTCTTCATGCCGCCGTCGACCTGCACGGTGATCCGGTCGCGCAGCCCGTTGCGGACCAGCGTCTGCTGGGTCTCGGCCAGCCCGATCTCCCACGGCGCGCCCGCGTGCTTCAACGAGGTCAGCGGGGACGCGCCGGTGCCGCCGTCGTGCCCGGAGATCAGCACCACGTCGGCGTGCGCCTTGGCCACCCCGGCGGCCACGGTGCCGACGCCGACCTCGCTGACGAGCTTGACGTGCACGCGCGCCCGGTCGTTGGCGTTCTTCAGGTCGTGGATGAGCTGCGCCAGGTCCTCGATCGAGTAGATGTCGTGGTGCGGCGGCGGTGAGATCAGCCCGACGCCCGGCGTGGAGTGCCTGGTGCGCGCGATCCACGGGTACACCTTGTTGGGCGGCAGCTGGCCGCCCTCGCCGGGCTTGGCGCCCTGCGCCATCTTGATCTGGATGTCGTCGGCGTGCACGAGGTACTCGCTCGTCACGCCGAAGCGCCCGGACGCCACCTGCTTGATCGCGCTCCGGCGCTGTGGGTCGTACAGCCGTTCGGGGTCCTCGCCGCCCTCGCCCGTGTTGGACCGGCCGCCGAGCCGGTTCATCGCGACGGCCAGGGTCTCGTGCGCCTCCGCGGAGATCGAGCCGTAGGACATGGCGCCGGTGTTGAACCTGCGCAGGATGGCCGACGCGGGCTCGACCTCCTCGATCGGTATCGGCTCCCGCGGCTGGCCGAACGCGAAGAGCCCGCGCAGCGCGCCACCCTCGGCATTGAGCCGGTCGCACTCTTCCGTGTACTTGCGGTACACGTCGTAGCGCCGGGTGCGGGTGGCGTGCTGCAGCAGGAACACCGTCTCCGGGGTGAAGAGGTGCAGCTCGCCCTCGCGCCGCCACTGGTACTCGCCGCCGACGTCGAGCCGGCGGTGCACCCGGTCGGCCGGGTTCTCCGGGTACGCCCTGCGGTGCCGCGCCGCGGCCTCGGCGGCCAGCGCGTCGAGCCCGACACCACCGAGCGGGGACGCGGTTCCGGTGAAGTACTCGTCGACCACATCCCTTGCCAGGCCCACCGCCTGGAACACCTGGGCCGCGGTGTACGCCCCGACGGTGGAGATGCCCATCTTGGACATCACCTTGAGCACGCCCTTGACCAGGGCCTTCACGTAGTTGCGGACGGCGGCCCGCGGCGCGACGCCGGTCAGCGCGCCCTGCGCGACCATGTCCTCGATCGTCTCGAAGGCCAGGTACGGGTTCACGGCCGCGGCGCCGTAGCCGAGCAGCAGCGCCACGTGGTGCACCTCGCGGCAGTCGCCGGTCTCGACGACCAGCGCCACCCTGGTCCGCTCGCGCTGCCGCACCAGGTGGTGGTGCACCGCGGAGACCAGCAACAGCGACGGGATCGGCGCCCTCAGGTGGTCGGAGTCGCGGTCGGACAGCACCAGGATCCTGGCCCCGTCGGCGATCGCGGACGACGCCTCGGCGCGCACCCGCTCGATCGCCGCGGCAAGCGCCGGCGCGCCGCCGTCCACGTCGTAGAGCCCGGAGAGGATCGCCGAGCTGAACCCCGGCAGGTCGCCGTCGTCGTTCATGTGGATCAGCTTGGCCAGCTCGTCGTTGTCGATCACCGGCGAGCGCAGCACGACGTGCCGGCAGCTCGCCGGGCCGGGCGTCAGCAGGTTCTGCTCCGGCCCCATCACGCGCGACATCGAGGTGACGATCTCCTCGCGGATCGCGTCCAGCGGCGGGTTGGTGACCTGCGCGAAGAGCTGGGTGAAGTAGTCGTAGAGCAGCCGAGGGCGCTGCGAGGTGGCCGCGACCGGCGTGTCGGTGCCCATCGACCCGATCGGCTCCGCGCCGCTGCCGGCCATCGGCGCGAGCAGCACCCGCAGCTCCTCCTCGGTGTAGCCGAAGGTGAGCTGGCGGCGGACCACAGCCTCGTGCGGCAGCTGCGGGTGCTCGCGCTCGGGCAGCGTGTCGAGGTCCATCAGCCCGGCGTGCAGCCACTCGTCGTACGGCAGCTCGGCGGCCAACTCCGACTTGATCTCGTCGTCGTCCACGATCCGGCCGCGCGCGGTGTCCACCAGGAACATCCGGCCGGGCTGCAGCCGGCCCTTGGCGACCACCTCGGACGGCGGGATGTCCAGCACGCCGGTCTCGCTGGCCAGCACCACGCGGTCGTCGGCGGTGCGCCACCAGCGCGCCGGGCGCAGGCCGTTGCGGTCGAGCACCGCGCCGACGACCGTGCCGTCGGTGAAGGTAACGCACGCCGGGCCGTCCCACGGCTCCATGAGGCTCGCGTGGAACTGGTAGAAGGCGCGCCGCAGCGGGTCCATCGTGGCGTGCCGCTCCCACGCTTCTGGGATCATCATCAGCACCGCGTGCGGCAGGCTGCGGCCGCCGAGGTGCAGCAGCTCCAGCACCTCGTCGAAGCTCGCCGAGTCGGACGCTCCCGGCGTGCAGATCGGGAACAGCCGCCGCAGGTCGCCGGGACCGTGCCCATTTTCGGCTCCGCCGCCGTGCCCATTTTCGGCTCCGCCGCCGTGCCCATTTTCGGCTCCGCCGAAGTGATCGGACTCCAGCAGCGCCTCACGGGCCCGCATCCGGTTGCGGTTGCCCTTGATCGTGTTGATCTCCCCGTTGTGCGCCACGTAGCGGAACGGGTGGGCCAGCGGCCAGCTCGGGAACGTGTTGGTGGAGAACCTGCTGTGCACCAGCGCGATCGCGCTCTCCATGCGCTCGTCGCGCAGGTCGGCGAAGAACACCGGCAGCTGGCCGGTCGTCAGCATTCCCTTGTACACCAGCGTCCGCGAGGACAGCGACGCGAAGTACAGCGCGCAGCCGCCCTCCGCGCTCTCCAGCTCCGCGCGGCGGCGCAGGCAGTAGGCCAGCCGGTCGAGCCCGATCCCCGCTTCCCCGACGCCGGCTCCCCCCGTGCCGCCTCCCCCCGTGCCGCCTTCCCGGCGTGTCCGCCGGTTGGTGCGACCGTGTCCGTCGTTTGGTGCGACCGTGTCCGTCGTTTCGTGCGACCGGGCCGGTGCCAGCGCCTTGGCCGACGCCGGGGCGACGAACAGCATCGTGAAGTGCGGCATGCAGGCCTGCGCGGTCGGTCCGACGCCGGCCAGCTCCGGCCGCACCGGAACGTCCCGCCAGCCGAGGACGTGGAGGCCCTCCTCACCGGCGATCCGCTCGACGAGTGCCTCGGCCTTCGCCCGCGCGTCGGCATCGGCGGGGAGGAAGGTCAGTCCGGCCGCGTAGCGGTGCTCGCCGGTTGCGGTCGGCTCGGGCAGTTCGACGCCGGCGACCGCGCGCAGGAAGGCGTCCGGCAGCTGGATCAGGATCCCGGCGCCGTCACCGCTCGTCGGCTCGGCGCCGGCGGCACCGCGGTGCTCCAGGTTGGCCAGCGCGGTGAGCGCGTCGGCGACGATCGCGTGGCTGCGGCGGCCCTTGACGTCGGCGACCATGGCCACGCCGCACGAGTCGCGCTCGTTGCTCGGGTCGTAGAGGCCAGCCGGTGCCGGAAACGCGGAAAACGGCATGACTGCGGTCATCGCGGCACCTCCGGGTCGTCCCAAAGTGATCTGGTGCAGGACGGGACTCCGGTGGCCCGCATGTGCCCGCGACTGTAACAGCCGCGAAACATCGCGGCACGTTCTCGCAGGTGAGCAGAACTACAAGCCGCTGGTCGGCGCGGTCGTACCGCGCCATCCATCACCCTACGTCAACCCCGCGCACAAGCCCCCAGGGCGAGTCGCCGTCGCGTCAGGTGCCGGGCTTCTCCGCGCCGGGCTTCTCCGCGCCGGGCTTCTCCGCGTCTGCCTTTTCTGTGCCGGCCTGCTCTGGCTGGGTCGGCTCGGGGGTGGCGTCGACGTCTGGACTGACGTCGGCCGTGTCTGGAGTAGCCGTGACCGTGGCGGTTGTGTCGGCCGGGGCTGCGGTGTCGGTGTCGGGGGCGGTGCTCACGTCTGGACTGGCGGCGGTTGTGCCCGTGGTGTCCGGGTCAGGGGTGTCGGGGGTGGGTTCGGCGTCCGCGGTGGGGGCCAGCACCTCGCGCGGGCCGCGCACGAGCAGCAGGTACGCCACCGCGCCGAGGAACACCACCACAGAGGTGATCACGTTGATCCGTACGCCGAAGACCATGGTGGCCGGGTCGATGCGCAGCAGCTCGATCCAGAACCGGCCGACCGTGTACGCGGCAACGTAGAGCGCGAACACCCGGCCGCGGCCGAGCCGCCACCGCCGTTCGGCCCAGAGCAGCAGGAGCACGATGCCGACGTTCCACAGCAGCTCGTACAGGAACGTCGGGTGGTAGACGCCGACCAGCTCACCGGTCGAGACGCCGACCAGATCGTTGAGCTCGCCGGTGTCGGGGTCCACCCGCCGGTAGATCTCCAGCCCCCACGGCAGCGACGTCTCGCCGCCGAACAGCTCCTGGTTGAACCAGTTGCCGAGCCGGCCGATCGCCTGCGCCAACACGATGCCGGGCACGGCGGCATCCGCCACCACGGTGAGCGGCACGCCCCGGCGCCGCGCCCCGATCCAGGCCCCGAGCGCACCGAGCGCGATCGCACCCCAGATGCCGAGGCCACCCTGCCAGATCTTCAGCGCGTCCAGCGGGTCCCCGCCGGCGCCGAAGTACTTCTGCCAGTCGGTCAGCACGTGGTAGATCCGGCCGCCGACCAGCCCGAACGGCACCGCGAACACCGCGATGTCCGTCATGGTGCCGGGCTGTCCGCCGCGCGCGACGAGCCGGCGCTCTCCCCACCAGATCGCGGCGATGATGCCGACGATGATGAACAGCGCGTAGGCCCTGATGGGCACCGGACCGAGCTGCCACACGCCGCGGTCCGGACTGGGGATGGTGGCCAGGAGCACAGTCACGGCGCTCACCGTATCGGTGGGCCGGTGACCGTCCGTCGTCGGAGTACCCCGGTGCGCGTGGGCGGCCCGGGCGCCGGCCCGCCCACGCCCCTGATCAGCAGTAACCGGACAGCGGCCCGTTGAGGCCGGTCCACATGAAGGCGTCGGACACCCAGGTGCCGTCGGTCAGCCGGTTCCACAGGCTGGTGGATCCGTACCGCCCGGTGTGCGTGGTGCCGTTGCGCGAACACGAGACGGTGACGGTCACGCCGTCGGCCACGGAGCCGACCACCGCGTAGCCCGTGCCCGGCCCGCTGCGCTTGTTGAGGGTGGTGCCACCGTTGGTGTCCACGATGCCCTGGTTGAAGCCGAGGGCGCCGTAGTTGTACAGCGCGCCGCCCGGGTACCGGATCGTGCTGCCGTGCAGCGCGTACCCGCCGTAGGCGGCCCCGGCGACCGGCACCCAGCCGCCGATGCTGTGGTCGTGGACGGGGACGAAGGCGCTGTTCTGCCGCAGCCCGAAGTGCACGTGCCGCCCGCTTGCCGAGCCGCCGCAGGTCACGTCGGTGCCGGTGTCGCCGAGCCGCGCGCCGGCGGACACCGCCGCGCCGTTGACATTGATGTTGTTCCACAGGTGGTAGTAGTCGGTGGCGTAGCCGCGGTCGTGGATCACCCGGATCCAGCCCCTGCACATGGTGTACGCCGTGCCGGCGCGGGTCGCGCGGACCACCTGGTCGCCGCCGTGCAGGTCGAGCGAGCTGTACGGCCGGTCGGTGCCGCCCCAGCCGTGCGGGCCGCCGGACATGATCCAGCTGACGCCGGTCGCCCATGGCATGCGCATGCCGGTCCGGTAGTCGCCGTTGGCATAGTCCACGCCGGCCTGGCCGCCGTGCGAGGCGAGCAGCTCGCGCTCCTGCGGCGAGACCATCGGCGCGGCGGCGGACAGCTCGGCGAACGCCGGCTGGCCCTCGAAGCCGAGCTGCCAGCCGTTGCCGGAGCGCTTGGCCACGAACAGCCAGCCGTACGGGTAGTCCTCGGTGTCCGGCTTGCCGGCGAGCACTGCGGTGCCGAACGCCCAGCCGCCGGACTCCCGGCTGACCGTGACGATCGGGCTGCGCGCTTCGGCGGCCGGCGAGCCGGACACCTCCATCGTGAGCAGTCGGCTGGTCACGGTGTCGACGAGGTCGGGCGGTGCGGCGGTCGCCGATGAGGGGGCGATCATGAGTGCCAGCACGGTCGTGCCGGCAGCGGCCAGTGCGGTATGCAGGGCAGGGCGCATGGTTTGTGCTCCTCGGAGTGGGCCGTGGATCACGACGGACCGAAGTCGTTCGGTCACTCCGAGTTTCGCGCCTGCGCCGCCCCGCCAGTACCCAGCCGATGGCCTAACCGGACTACGACGGACGGTCAGCCTTCGCCAGGTCCACCTCGACCGGGAACGGCCGCTCCAGCCGGAGCGGCGGCTACGAGGGGCTGGCGGTCGGCTGGCGGCGAACGCCGGTGGCGAGCTCGGCGGCCAGGGCGCGCACGGCCGGCTCGCCGGTGGCGGCGGCCGTGACGAAGGCCGAGCCGACGATCACCGCGTCGGCGAAGGCGGCCACCTCCGCGGCCTGTGCGCCGGAGCGCACGCCGAGGCCGACGCCGATCGGGATGTCCCCATGATCGCGACTGTGCTCGCGGATCCTGGCCACCAGGGAAGGCGCCGCGTCGCTGACCGTGTCGCGCGCGCCGGTGACGCCCATGGTCGACGCGGCGTAGAGGAAGCCGCGGCTCGCGGCCGCGGTCATGGCGATCCTGGCCGGCGTGGACGACGGAGCCACCAGGAAGATCCGGTCCAGGTCATAGTCGTCGGCGGCGGACAACCAGGCGCCGGCCTCGTCCGGAACCAGGTCCGGGGTGATCACGCCGAGCCCGCCGGCGGCCGCCAGGTCACGGGCGAAGGCGCCGGGCCGGTACCGGTACACGGGGTTCCAGTAGGTCATCACGACCGCGCGGCCACCCGCCGAGGACACCGCCTCCACGACCCGGAAGACGTCCCGCAGCCGCACGCCGCCGCGCAGCGCCTCGGCGGCGGCGGCCTGGATGGTCGGGCCGTCCATCACGGGGTCGGAGTACGGGACGCCGACCTCGACGAGATCACAGCCGGCGTCCAGCATCGTGCGCAGCACCGCGATAGAGCCGTCGACCGTGGGGTAGCCGGCCGGCAGGTAGCCGACGAGCGCGGCCCGGCCGGCCGCACGGCACTCGTCGAACAGCGGCGCCAGTCGGGACATGATCACTCCTGGTCGAGCAGGTCGAACCAGCGCGCGGCGGTGTCCACGTCCTTGTCGCCGCGGCCGGACAGGTTCACCAGCACGATGCCGTCCGGCCCCAGCTCGCGCCCGAGGGCCACCGCGCCCGACACCGCGTGCGCCGACTCGATGGCCGGGATGATCCCCTCGGTGCGGCACAGCAGCCGGAAGGCCTCCATCGCCTCCGCGTCGGTGATCGGGAAGTACTCGGCGCGGCCGATGTCCTTGAGGTAGGCGTGCTCGGGGCCGACGCCCGGGTAGTCCAGCCCGGCGGAGATCGAGTGCGCCTCGATGGTCTGCCCGTCCTCGTCCTGCAGCAGGTAGGACAGCGCGCCGTGCAGCGCGCCCGGCGAACCCTCGGTCAGGGTCGCGGCGTGCCGGCCGGTCTCGATGCCGTCGCCGGCGGCCTCGAAACCGCAGAGCCGCACCCCTGGATCGTCGACGAACGCGTGGAAGATGCCGATCGCGTTGGACCCACCGCCGACGCATGCGGCCACCGCGCTCGGCAGCCGGCCGGTCAGCTCCAGCACCTGCGCGCGGGCCTCCATGCCGATCACCCGGTGGAAGTCGCGCACCATCACCGGGAACGGGTGCGGACCGGCGACCGTGCCGAGCAGGTAGTGCGTGCTGTCGACGTTGGTCACCCAGTCCCGCAGCGCCTCGTTGATCGCGTCCTTGAGCGTCCGCGACCCGGTGCCCACCGGGACGACCTCGGCGCCGAGCAGCCGCATCCTGGCCACGTTGAGCGCCTGCCGCCGGGTGTCCTCCTCGCCCATGTAGACCACGCACTCCAGGCCGAGCAGCGCGCACGCGGTCGCGGTGGCAACCCCGTGCTGCCCAGCGCCGGTCTCGGCGATCACGCGCGGCTTGCCCATGCGCTTGGTCAGCAGCGCCTGGCCCAACACATTGTTGATCTTGTGTGAGCCGGTGTGGTTGAGGTCCTCGCGCTTGAGCAGGATGCGCGCTCCCCCGGCGTGCTCGGCGAGGCGCGCGGCATCGGTCAGCGGCGACGGCCGGCCGCTGTAGTCGCGGTGCAGCCGGTCGAGCTCGGCGAGGAACTCCGGGTCGACGCGCGCCTTCTCGTAGCACGCTGTCAGCTCGTCGAGCGCCGCGATCAGCGCCTCCGGCACGAACCGCCCGCCGAAGCGGCCGAAGTGCCCGTGCTCGTCCGGCTCGTGCCGGCTGCGCTCCGCGACACCCTGGCTGGCTGCCGGCAGCCGCGTCATCGGGCCGGTTTGGGGCATGCCGGGTGCGAGCCGGCGGTCACCAGCTGGGTGACGGCGCTGCGCGGGTCGCCGCTCGTCACAAGGCTCTCGCCGACCAGCACGGCGTCGGCGCCGGCACCGGCGTAGGCTAGCAGGTCCGCCGTGCCGCGCACGCCGGACTCGGCGACCCGCAGCACCTCGTTGGGCAGGCCGGGCGCGATCCGCCCGAACACGTCGCGGTCCACCTCGAGCGTGTGCAGGTCGCGCGCGTTGACGCCGACGAGCCTGGCGCCGGCATCCAGCGCGCGGTCGGCCTCCTCCTCGGTGTGCACCTCGACGAGCGCCGTCATGCCGAGCGACTCGACGCGGTCCAGCAACGACTCCAGCGCGTTCTGTTCGAGCGCGGTGACGATCAGCAACACCACGTCGGCGCCGTGCGCCCGCGCCTCGTGCACCTGGTACGGGCTGACGATGAAGTCCTTGCGCAGCACCGGAACGTCGACCACGGCGCGCACGGCGTCGAGGTCGGCGAGCGAACCGCCGAAGCGGTGCTGCTCGGTGAGCACGCTGATCATGCGCGCGCCGCCGGCCGCGTACTCGCCGGCCAGCCACGCTGGATCGTCGATGCTCGCGATGGTGCCCTTGGACGGGCTGCTGCGCTTGACCTCCGCAATGACGCCGATGCCAGGCTCGCGCAGCACAGCCATGGCATCGCGGGGCGGCGGCGCGCTGGCCGCTCGCTCCTTCATGTCCTCGAACGAAACACGTCGCTCGCGTTCGGCGAGGTCGGCGCGCACCCCTTCCAGGATGGACTCCAGGATGCTCAAGCCGTACCCCTTCCCGCTGCCCGGGTCGCTGGCCGATGCTAACCCTGCCGACGGGTCCGCCCATGCACCGGGGTCGGCCCGCACGACACACCGACCTCATCGCCGCCACGGCCCCGCGCGCTACCCGATCTCAGCCGATCGGATGGCTGCTATGGAGAGGCCTTAGACGGTGGGGTCGCGGCCGGCGTCCAGTTCGTCCCACGGGTCGCGCTTCGCGGGGCCGCCAGGGGCCCGGTAGCGCGCGCCCATCCGGGGCATGCGGTGGCCGTGCACGGCGAGCAGGGCCGCGGCCGCGGCCAACAGCAGCGCCGCCACCATGCCCAGCACCGTGGCCAGCCCGCCCCGGCCGGCGGCCACCACGGCGCCGACCACGGCCACGGCCGCCACCACGAGCCCGAGCGCGCGTCGCAGCCAGCCGGCGGTGGCCAGCGCGGCCGCCACCATGGCCAGCGCCAGCACCGCCAACGCGGATTGTGCCGCGCCGCCCCCGCGCAGCGCGCCGACCCACAGCGCCACCGCGGCCGCCGCCAGCAACCCGACGACTGTCCAGAGTGGACGCCGGCTCACGGGTGCGGTCACGGGTGCGCCACCCGCAGGGTCTGCGCGGTGGCCACCGCGTTGAGCACGGCACGCGCCTTGTTGAGGCACTCGACGTCCTCGTACTCGGGGTTGGAGTCGGCCACGATGCCGGCGCCGGCCTGCACGTAGGCGACCCCGTCGCGGACGAGCGCGGTGCGGATGGCGATCGCGGTGTCTGCGTCGCCGGCGAAGTCCAGGTAGCCGACCACCCCGCCGTAGAGCCCGCGGCGGGTCGGCTCCAGCTCCTCGATGATCTCCATGGCGCGTGGCTTGGGCGCGCCGGAAAGGGTGCCGGCCGGGAAGCATGCGGCGACCGCGTCGAATGCCGTCTTGTCCGGGGCCAGCTCGCCGGTGACGGTGGACACGATGTGCATCACATGGCTGTAGCGCTCGACGCGGTAGAAGTCGACCACCTTGACCGTGCCCGGCAGGCACACCCGGCCGAGGTCGTTGCGGCCGAGATCGACGAGCATGAGGTGCTCGGCGCGCTCCTTCTCGTCGGCCAGCAGGTCCTTCTCCAGCAGCTCGTCGTCGGCGTCGGTCTCGCCGCGCCAGCGGGTGCCGGCGATCGGGTGTGTGGTGGCGCGCCCACCGCGGACCGTCACGAGCGACTCGGGCGACGAGCCGACGATGTCGAACCCGTCGAGGCGCAGCAGGTACATGTAGGGGCTGGGGTTGGACGTGCGCAGCACCCGGTAGACGTCCAGCGCGTCCGCCTCGGTGCGCATCTCGAAGCGCTGGGAGAGCACCACCTGGAAGGCCTCGCCCGCCATGATCTGCTCCTTCGCCGCGAGCACGGCCTCGTGGAAGCCCGCGGAGGTGGTGCGCCGCTCGAACGCCGGCTCCGGGCGGTGAAACACCGCGGCCGACGCCGGCGCCGGGGTGCACAGGCTCTCGGTCATCGCCTCCAGCCTGGCGACCGCGTCGTCGTACGCCGCGTCCACGCGATGCGGGGTGTCGTCCCAGTTCACCGCATTGGCGACGAGCGTGATCACGCCCTCGTGGTGGTCCAGCGCGGCCAGGTCGGTGGCCAGCAGCATGACCAGCTCGGGCAGCTTCAGGTCGTCGGTGGCCAGCGACGGCAGCCGCTCCAGCCGGCGCACCGCGTCGTAGCCGATGTAGCCGACCATCCCGCCGTGCAGCGGCGGCAGGTCCGGCAGCGGATCGGTACGCAGCGCCCGCAGCGTCTCGTCCAGCGCCCGCAGCGGGTCGCCATCGAAGTCCGCGCCGACCCCCGGCAGGCCGACCGGCGGGCTGCCGGTCCAGGCGACCCGGCCGTCCACCTCGGTAAGCGTCGCGGCGCTGTGCACGCCGACGAAGGACCACCGCGACCACGACCGGCCGTTCTCGGCCGACTCCAGCAGGAAGGTGCCGGGCCTGCCCCCAGCGAGCTTGCGGTATACCCCGAGCGGGGTCTCGCCGTCCGCGAGCAGCCGCCGGACCACCGGGATCACCCGCCGGTCCGCCGCGAGCTCGCGGAACTCCTCGCGCGTCGGGCTGATCCGGCCGAGGCCGGCGTTGCCATGCTCGCGTCGCGTGCGATACGCGGAACCGATCACCGCGTCATTGTGCCGCCACGCGCCTCCGCGTTGACCGGCGCCCACTCCCCAAGTACGTTATTCAACAAACGTTGAGTGCGCGCGGCCAGGGAGGCAGGCGAAACCTCATGCAGTCGATCACGGTGGACGACCTGGTGGTGGTCCGCGGCGGGGTGTCGGTGCTCGACCACATCTCGTTCAAGGTGCCGGCCGGCAGCGTCACCGGGCTGCTCGGCCCGAGCGGCAGCGGCAAGACCACGCTGCTGCGGGTGATCGTGGGCGTGCAGCGGATCACCTCGGGCGCCGTCACGCTGCTCGGCAGGCCGGCCGGGGACGCGCGCCTGCGGCACGAGGTCGGCTACACCACGCAGGCGCCGTCGGTGTACCCGGACCTGACCGTCGCCGAGAACATCCGCACCCACGCCACGCTGCACGGCCTCGGTCGCGACGCGGTCGACGAGGCGATCACCGTGGTCGGGCTGGCCGAGCAGGCCGACCGGCTGGTACGCACGCTGTCCGGCGGACAGGTCAACCGGGTGTCGCTGGCCTGCGCGCTGGTCTTCAAGCCGGCGCTGCTGCTGCTCGACGAGCCCACGGTCGGCCTCGATCCGGTGCTCCGCCGCGACCTGTGGGCGCTGTTCGCCTCGCTGGCCGCGGACGGCACCACGCTCGTGGTGTCCAGCCACGTGATGGAGGAGGCGCGCCGCTGCGACCGGCTGTTGCTGCTGCGCGAGGGCCGGCTGCTCGCCGACCACACGCCGGAAGGGCTGCGCGCCGTGACCGGCACGCCGGACCTGGACGAGGCGTTCCTGCGCCTCGTCGAGCACGGGGAGGAGGCGGCGTGAACCCGCGCCTGGTGCTGGCCACCGCGGCCAGGGTGGGCTCGCAGCTGCGCCGCGACCGGCGCACGCTCGCGCTGCTGATCGTGGTGCCGTGCGTGCTGCTCTGGCTGTTCTCGGAGCTGTTCGCCGACGCGCCGTTCATCTTCCAGCGGCTCGCGCCGGCGCTGCTCGGGGTGTTCCCGTTCATCAGCATGTTCCTGGTGACGAGCGTCGCCATGGTGCGCGAGCGGACGAGCGGCACGCTTGAGCGGCTGCTCACCACCCCGCTCGGCCGCGGTGACCTGGTGCTCGGCTACGGGCTCGCGTTCGGCGTGCTGGCGCTGATCCAGGCGGCCGCCGCGTGCACGGTCGCGCTGGTGCTGCTGGACATGGACCAGCCGGCGTCGGTGCCGGTGCTCGTACTGGTCGCGGTGGCCAACGCGCTGCTCGGCACGGCGCTGGGGCTCGGCCTGTCCTCGCTGGCCACCACCGAGTTCCAGGCCGTGCAGTTCCTGCCGGCCGTGGTGCTGCCGCAGATCCTGCTGTGCGGGCTGATCGTGCCCACCGCGCAGATGGCCGGCTGGCTGGACGCGATCAGCCGGGCGATGCCGCTGCGGTACGCGGTGGAGGCCATGACGACGCTCACCGGGGCGCCCACTGTGGACAGCCGGGTGTGGGTCGACCTGGCGATCATCGGCGGCTGCGTGGTGGTGGCGCTGGCGATCGGCGCGACGACCCTGCGGCGGCGCACCGCGTGACCGACCCTGTAGGGGACGCCGGCCGGCGGGAACGGCGGAGGGGGCGGCGACCCGCCGGCGAGGACACCCGCGCAGCCCTGGTGGACGCCGCCCGGGTGACGTTCGTCGAGCTGGGCTTCGACGGCGCGACCGTGCGCACGATCGCCGGCCGCGCCGGCGTCGACCCGGCGATGGTCAACCACTGGTTCGGCGGCAAGGAGGGCCTGTTCGCGGCCGCCATGGAGCTGCCGATCGACCCGTCCGTGATCGTCGAGGAGTTGCTCGCCGGCGGCCCGGACGGGCTCGGCGAGCGCATCGTGCGCCGGTTCCTTGCGGTGTGGGACGCCACCCGCGGCGGGCCGCTGATCGCCATCATCCGCTCGGCGAGCAGCCACGAGGAGTCCGCACGGATGATGCGCGAGTTCATCACCACGGTGCTGTTCGGGCGGGTGGCGCGCGCGCTGGAGATCGACCGGCCGGACCTGCGCGCGGCCCTCTGTGGCTCGCAGATCATCGGGCTGGCGATGACCCGCTACGTGCTGCGGCTGGAGCCCATCGCGTCGGCGGACGCGGACACCGTCGCCGCGGCGCTCGGCCCGACGCTGCAGCGCTACCTCACCGGCGAGCTCTGACGCCGGCTACCCGCCGGCACCAGCCCGCTACAGCAGGCGGTCGGCGTCGAAGCACGTGCGGGCGCCGGTGTGGCACGCCGGGCCAGCCTGGTCCACCACGAGCAGCACCGCGTCGCCGTCGCAGTCCAGCCGCACCTCGTGCACCAGCTGGGTGTTCCCCGAGGTCTCGCCCTTCTCCCACAGCCGCCGGCGGCTGCGCGAGAAGTAGGTGGCGCGGCGGGTGGTGAGCGTGCGGTGCAGCGCCTCGTCGTCCATCCAGGCCACCATCAGCACCTCGCCGGTGTCGCGCTGCTGGGCGACCGCGCACACCAGCCCGTCCGCGTTGCGCCGCAGCCGCTCCGCGATGGCCGGGTCCAGGCCCCCGCCGCTCACGTCCCGTTCACCGCCGGACGCCGCCGGTGTGCATCAGCGCCGGCCTGGTGTTGAGCAGCACCGCCACGTAGGCGGCCGACGCGGCGATCAGCCCGGAGC
>Ga0299913_10000160_pt1 | contig 35353 bp, 32 predicted proteins | sample RVTome_9_FD_201360 | JGI IMG/M metagenome (GOLD analysis project Ga0299913, IMG submission 201360) | Soil microbial communities from uranium-contaminated site in the Upper Colorado River Basin, Wyoming, United States - RVT155D38 (version 2) ... | reverse complement strand
TGATGTTGTGTAGCCAAGATGTAGCCAAGTGGGCAGACGGCTATGGACGATGGCGAACGACCACGGACGCTCTACCTGCCACTTCGGACGGTGACGGACAACCACGGACGCTATCCGTGAGACTTCTAATCCGAGGGTCGGGGGTTCGAATCCCTCCGGGCGCGCCAAACTCGATCCAACTCCGCCGCGAGCTCTCGGCACCTTTGTCTCACATCGGCCTCGGCTGTTGGGATCTGCTCGCGAGCTTGCGCAGCTCGTCCGCCCATAGGACCATGCTCGCCAGCGCGGCGCACAGCAGCCAGTCACCTACAGAGATGGGGGTGGTATCGAAGGCGCTGTTGAGGAAGGGCAGGTGCACCACCGCGATCTGGAGCGCCAGCGATAGAGCGATCGCGCCCCACAGGAGAGCGTTCGTGAACAGGTGGTGGAAGGCGCTCACGCGGTCGGAGCGCGCGTTGAAGCAATTGAACAGTTGTGCGAGCACCAGGGTCGTGAACGCCATCGTCCGAGCTTCAGTCAGCGTTCCCGATCCCCCCACCAGCCCACCGGGCAGCTCGATATCGAGCGCCAGCAGGGTAACGAGAGCCATGACGAGTCCGACGAAAAGGATGCCGAACCGCATCTCAGCGTCGATGACGCGTTCGGTTAGCCGCCGTGGGCGTCGCTCCATGACGTCATCCGGGGGAGGCTCGACCCCCATCGCGAGGGCCGGCGCCGCATCGGTGAGCAGGTTGATCCACAGGATCTGTGTGGCCAGCAGAGGAACGGCGATCCCTCCGCCGACGTCATCGAGCCCGATCATCCCCGCACCCATCACGCCGAGGAACATCGTCAATACCTCACCGGCGTTTGACGACAGCAGGTAACGAAGGAACTTCCTGATGTTGGCGAAGATCCCTCGGCCCTCACGCACGGCCGCCACGATCGTTGCGAAGTTGTCGTCGGCGAGGATCATGTTCGCCGCCTCCTTCGAAACGTCGGTCCCCGTGATTCCCATCGCGACACCGATGTCCGCGCTCTTCAGTGCAGGCGCATCGTTCACCCCGTCACCGGTCATCGCTACGATGTTGCCCTCCGCCTGTAGAGCGTCGACGATCTGAAGCTTGTGTTCGGGAGCGACGCGCGCGTAGACCGAGACGTCCGTGACGGCCCTGGCGAACGCGTCCTCTCCAAGCTCATCGATCTCGACACCGGTCAGAGCGCGAGCCCCCTCACCCACCACACCAAGTTCGGCCGCGATCCGCGTCGCGGTCGCGGGGTGATCACCGGTGATCATCACGACCCGGACGCCGGCCCCGTGCGCCTCGGCGATCGCGGCGCTCGCCTCGGGCCGCGGCGGATCGATGATGCCGACGATCCCGGCAAAGATCAGCTCGCGCTCCAGGTTCTCGTCGATACGTTCCGGCGGCTCGATCGACAGCGGTCTGTAAGCCGCAGCGAGGGTCCGAAGCGCCTGGGCGGCCAAGCCGTCGATCGTCGCGAGGATCTCTCCCCGGCGCTCATCGTCCAGCGGTACCGGATCGTTGCCGACATGTTCGTGGGTGCAGCGCGCCAGCAGAACGTCGGGTGCCCCCTTCGTCACGACCGCGATCCGGCCTCCGTGCGCGGCATCGGCCTGAAGGGTGCTCATCAACTTGCGTTCAGAGGTGAACGGAAGCTCGCCGACGCGCGAGAAGCGCTCGGCCAGGGCATCGCTGAGGCCCGCCTTGAGTTGAGCCACGACGAATGCGGCCTCCGTCGGATCGCCTTGGGCGACCCACCCCTCACCCTCCTCGTGCACCGACGCGTCGTTGGCGAGCGTCCCGATCGCCAGGACGGCACGAACCTCCTCCAGCAATGGCCCCGCCTCGAGCGGACGGCCGCCGCTCTCGAAGTCTCCCTCGGGCCGGTATCCCGCTCCGGATACATCCACCTCACCCGAACGCGTCACGATCTTGCGGATCGTCATCTCGTTGCGCGTCAAGGTGCCGGTCTTGTCGGAACAGATCACCGAGGCGGATCCGAGGGTCTCGACCGACGACAGGTTCTTCACGATCGCGTTCTGACGCGCCATCCGTTGCACGCCGAGCGCGAGCACCACCGAGAGGATCGCCGGCAACCCTTCTGGCACGGCGGCCACGGCAAGCGATACCCCTACGAGCAGCACGTCCACCGCATCGCCGGCGGTGTCTATGTCGGACGTGAGCAGGATCGCACCCACCACGACGATCGCGATCCCGATCACGGCGAGGCCCAGGCTTCGACCCACAAGAGCGATCTCGCGCTGGAGCGGCGTCGGCTCCTCCTCGGCCCCCTCCAGTAGGCCCGCGATCCGCCCCATCTCGGTCGACATGCCGGTCGCGGTCACGATCGCGCGCCCGCGCCCCATGGTCACCGCGGTTCCACTGAATGCCATGTTCACGCGATCACCAAGCGCGACCGCGCCCTCGAGCGCCCCTGACTCCTTCAGCACGGGTTGGCTCTCACCCGTCAAAGCAGCTTCGGCGACCGTCAGTGACGCCGTCTCGAGCAAGCGGGCGTCGGCGCTCACCGCATCCCCCTCGCTCAGGACGAGGACATCTCCCGGCACGACGTCGGCCGCGTCGATCCTCCGAGTGACGCCATCGCGGATCACGGTCGAGTGGGCCGCTGCCATCCTCTGGAGTGCCGCAACCGCCTGCTCCGCTCGCTCCTCCTGCACGTAGCCGAGCACACCGTTCGCGATGAGGATGATGGCGATCACGAGCGCTTCGAAGGGCAGACCGTGCGCTCCCTCCAACAGCCAGGTGACGAGCGAGATGACGACCGCGGCCAGCAGGAGCAGGACAAGGGGATCTACGAACTGTTCGAGCAACCTGCGCCACGCGGGCACCTGCGCCTTGGGGTCGAGGACGTTCGCTCCGATGCGCGAGAGCCGAGCCGCGGCCTCTTCCTGTGTCAGACCGGTGCCCGGATCGGTGCCGAGAGCGGCCGCGAGGACGGCCGGGTCGGATAGCCACGGTTCGGCTACGGCTCGGTCCTTGTCCACGCGCTCAGTATCAACTCGTGCGCCGTCGATCACCTATGCGGGTCGGCCGGCGCGACGAGACCGATCACGTTGCGGAAGTACGCCTCCGGTCAGCCCCGAGCCGGGTCGAGCGCGGACTTCGGCTCCACCGGATAGCGATCTCTCCACGCCCGATATCCCCCCGCGAGCGGACGCGCGTCGACCCCACGGTGTCTCAACTGGAGCGCCACACGGGCGCTCGTGCCTTCGCTGGGTCAGGTGCAGTAAGGAACGATCAACCTTCCCGCGGCCTGTTCGGTCGACCACAACCCGACCTCGTCGGGCAGTACGCGGACGCTGCCGGGGATCTGACCGTCGTCTCGCTCGTACTGAGAGCGGCTGCGAACGTCCAGGACGATCGGTGGATCGGCTGCTTGAAGAAGCTCCTGGAGGCCCTCAACGGTGATCCGCTCGACGTCCTCAGGCGTGGAGATGAACAGGCCACTCGCGTTCGATTCCCGCTCTTCGGCGAGCGTCTCTCGCTCGAGCCTGTGCGCGTACCGGTTGACCAAGGGGGTCGCGGAGGCACCATGGGCAACAACCGATACCAGCACCACCAGGCCGGCAGCGGGGAACAACAGCGTGCTTCCGGGGACATCGGCGAGCACGACCAGCAGCGCGAAAAGAAGCGAGTTCAGTCCGCGGGGCCCGAACCACGCTATGAAGGCCTGGGCCCCGCGGCTCAGGCGCGCGGCTCGAAGGCTCAAGACGCCCCCGATCGCCAGCGGACGGATGACGAAGATCGTCAGCGCTGCGAATGCCAGGGCGGGGGCGAGGTCGAGAGCTCCCAGCGACTTCGAGAGAACGACGCCGAACATCACGAAGGCGACCAGCATGAGCATCTCCGCGGTCGCTTCACCGAATTCCAGAAAGCAGTCGCACAGCTCACGGTCGAGGATGGTCACCGCGAAACCTGCCGCGAAGGCCGCTAGGAATCCGTCCCCCCCGACGCCGACACCGGACGCGTAGGCGCCCAGAACGAGTCCGATGCCGTAGAGAGCTTGGTACTCACGCCGGATGCCGAAGCGCGCGTCTGCCCGAGACATCAACTCCGCCCCCACCGCGCCGACGCCGAAGCCGATCAGGGGGCCGAGGACGAGCAGCTTGAACGCGAAGCCCACCCAGGCCCCGGTCCCGCCGACCTCCTGATTGCCAACCGCGATCAACACGAGGATCAGAGGGAGGACGATCACGTCGTTCGTGCCGGCTTCGATCTTCAGAGCCTGGCGAACCGATCCCGGCAGCCGCCTGTCTCGGACGACGTCGCGGAGAACGACCGGGTCGGTGGACGACAGGATCGCTCCCAGGAGGAAGGCCACAACGGGGGTGGCGTCGAGGAGCAAGATGGCCGAACCGGCCACCATGGCCACGATGAGCAAGGTTCCCGGCCCCAGTGCGAGCGCGGGAACCCACCACTCGTGCCGTTCGCGGGCGAACTCGAGGTTCACGGCATCCAGGAACAGGACGAGTGCGAGTGTCGAGGTAGCCACGATCTCCAGCGCGGGATCGTGCAAGCCGATGTCGACGATAGCTAGACCGCGCGGTCCCGCGAGGAAGCCGAGCCCGACGAACAGCATGGGGAAGGACAGCGGGGCTCGCTCGACGATCCCCGCCAGCAGGGCCGAGATCGCCAGGACCACCGCCATCAACGCGAACCCGCCGGCGATATCCACGCGGCGATTATGCAGTCACGCTACGGGCTCCCTCTGCACTCCCGAGCGGCGTGAATCTCCGCCCGGGGTGACGATCCAAGAAGGCTAAGCGGCGGCGCTCGAGACCAGATCCGGCGAACCGCCGGGTTGTCTATCCAGGAGCAACCGAGCCGTCACCGGTCGCTCCCCTGCTTGGCGGGGTCACGCTCGAGCTCTCGCCGCTTGATATCCGGATACACACGTCCGCACCGGAGGCAGTTCAGCCGCCCCCGAAGCTTCTGCTCCCCACAGTTCGGGCACATGGTTTCTCTACTCATCGTTTCTCCTTCCTATTGCGGGTCGGCCCCTACTCCGGGCACCGCCCGAGGTTCGGCTTCGGCTAGAAGAGACGTGAAGACATGCCCTCGTGGCCGCTCTTCTCCGACAGCTCCTGAGCCGCCGCGGCGGCCGCGTCGTGATCGACGTTGGTCTCCGGCCGTCGCTCCTCTCGAAGCTCGCGTTGCCTCTCCCGCAGATGCTCCGAGTCGTTCCGTTCCATCGTCGGCTCCGCGAGCGAACTCTTGCGAGGTGTTCGGTCCTCGGCCATGCTGCGCTCCCTTCCGGGGCACGTCACCTATATCGTGTCACGATATAGCAGAGGCGAGTGCGCCGCCGCCTCATATGGATAGCCTCCCCCCGCGATGCATCAGGCCCGTCACGCCGGAACAACGGTTCCGTTACACGGGCACCGAGGGAGACGGTCAGTCGGTGAGGCGCTCCAAGGATCCCTGGAAATCCGGGCCGAGGCGACCGAGCTCGGCGAGGTTCGACCTGCTGATGCGCTCGAGCTTCTCCGCCCCCGGATCGGTGAGCTTGAGCCGCACGACCCGCTGATCGTCGGGGTCCTCGAGCCTCCGAACCAGATCCGCTCGCTCTGCTCTGTCGACCAGTTCGACCGCGCTGTGGTGGCGGATCAACAACCGCTCGGCGACGTCGCCCATGGTGGGACCCTGCGGCCCTGGGTGTCCTCTGATCGCGAGCAGCAGCTGATGTTGCGTCGGAGTGAGGCCGACCTGGGCCGCCTGGGTCTTGCTGTAGGCCAGGAATCTCCGGATGGCGGTGCGGAACTCCAGCAGGCGGCGGTACTCGTCGTCGGTCACCTTCGAGCCTCTTGCCATGCCTGTCCTTGCTGTGTCCGCGCCGGGAGATGGTGCCACCCAGCAAACCGCGCGGGGAGCCCCGTGCCTAGGACCCCCGTTCCCTCGCCCGGAACGTCTCGAGCTGGGCGGCGGCCTGCAGGCGCACCCTGTTCTGCACCAGTGGGGTCCACCCCAAGAGCAATCCCAGCGGTCCGAGAGCCATGGTCGTCCAGCGATAGAGATTGAAACCGTCCTCGTGACGTTCGATCAGCCCGTCGACGAAGGTGAACGAGGCTCTGATCCTGTTGTGCACCTTGCGTCCGGACGCGGGAAGGCGATACTCCGCCTCCCAGCGCGCCGATCCCCGCGTGTCGTCCGCCACCACGTCACGGTAAGTAACCTCGATCTGATTGCCACTCGTGCAGAACATCCGCCACATCGCACGTACCTGTTCTGCGTCGAGGCTACGGAAGACGGGATCGCCGAACGAGGCCGAGTCCGAGTAGGACCGGGCCATCGTCTCGTGATCGCGATGTTGGAACGCGGAGTAGAAGTTCTCGATCAGAGCGGCGTTGGGATGCACGTCAGCAAGCTAACCGACTCCCTCTTCGGCCGGAAGGCTTCACTCCCCCACCGGTAGCCCGGCGCCCAAGGCTCGGCGCCGCTACGAGGCAGCATCACCCCGTCACGACGTACTTGGGTGCGCTAGCGTCGGGGAGTGACCACGGTGCACCTTCCGGCGGCCCTCCGTGACCTGGTTGATGGGTCGGGCGAGGTAACGGTTGAAGCGAACGACGTGCGGGGCGTGATGACCGCACTCGAATCCCGCTATCCCCGATTGGCCGGACGCGTCACGGACGAACGAGGAACGCTACGTCCCCACGTGAAGATCTTCGTCAACGGAGAGATCGTAGGACTGGAGGCCCGAGTGCTCGAGCAGGATGAGGTGAGGATCGTTCCGGCCATCTCCGGCGGATCGGATGAGACCGAGGTGCTGGTGGGAACGCGCAAGGGATTGTTCACGCTGCGCGGCTCCCGGGGCGACTCGCTCGAGGTCGCAGGCCGCGCGTTCCAAGGCGTCGAGGTCGAATACGCGATCCGCGATCCCCGCAGCGGCACGTACCTCGCGTCGGTGAGCGACTGGCACTTCGGGCCGCGCGTGTTCATCTCGGACGATCCCACGAAGGGATGGGAGCAGACCGACGGGCCGGTGTTCCCCGAGGACGCCGACGCGACCGTGGAGCGGATCTGGACGATCGAGCCCGGGATGGAGCCCGGCGTCGTGTTCGCGGGCGTTGCTCCGGCCGCGCTCTTCCGGAGCGAGGACGGAGGCGCGACGTGGAAGCTCAACCGCGGGCTCTGGGACAGGCCCGAGCGAGCGAAATGGCAGCCCGGTGCTGGAGGCATGTGCCTCCACTCGATCTGCCCGTGGCCCGGCGAGCCGTCTCGACTCGCGGTGGGGATCTCCGCAGCCGGTGTGTGGCTGTCCGACGATGGGGGTGAGTCCTGGCGCACGGGCTTCACGGGCCTGGTCCCCGGTTACATCCCCGAGGAAGCTCGGGAAGGAGCGGTGGATCTGTGCGTGCACGACATGAAACGCAGTCCGATCGCGCCCGAGACCCTCTACATGCAGTTCCACGGAGGGGTGTATCGCTCCGATGACGCGGGCGAGACGTGGAGTGACGTGGGGGCCGGCCGAGGGCTTCCGTCCGACTTCGGTTTCCCGTTGGTGATCGATCACACAGACAGCAAACGAGCCTTCGTCATCCCCTTGACGGGAGCGGAGGATCGGACCACTCCCGACGGCAAGGTGAGAGCCTTCGAGACGAACGACGGAGGGCAGACTTGGACGGCGCGCGGCGATGGGCTGCCTCAGAACGACGCATATCTGACGATCCTTAGACAGGCGTTCTGCGGGGACGGCCGCGGTGGTGGCGATCTCGGACTCTTCTTCGGAGCCACATCGGGGGACGTGTTCGGTTCCTTCGACGGCGGCGGGTCCTGGGCGACGTTGGCGCGCCACCTCCCCCCGGTCCTCTCCGTCCGCTCCAGCTTCTAGGGACGCGAACGGGGCGATGCCCCGAGAGGCACCGCCCCGTTGTATGGATCGGAGGGGTGATGGATCAGCCTGTCGAGCCCCCCGAGTCACCCGAGTTGCCGCCGGGGTCGCCCGAGTCGCCGGCGGTGTCGACGGAGTTGTTCGCGCTCGCCGCCGAGAAGGTGTTGTTGCCGCCGTTGGTCCCGTCGTCGCCGGCGGTGGCGTCGCCGTCACCCGAGTAGGTGTTGTTGCCGCCGTTGGTCCCATCGTCGCCGGCGGTGGCGTCGCCGTCACCGGTGTTGTTCCCGCCGTTGGTCCCATCGTCGCCCTTCGTGCGATCGCCGTCTCCCGAACGATCGCTGTCGTCATCGTCGTCGTCCACACCGACGATCTCGTCGGCGACGTCGTCCTTGCGAAGCATCCCCTCGTCGGGTTCGTTGACCTCGATGCCTCGGACCGAGGTGTCATCCGACGTATCGGCGATCGCGGCAACCGCACCCCCGATCGCCAGGCTGGCCACCAGGCCCGCAACTGCGAGTTTGCCAAGTGTCATGTCCCTAACCTCCTCGTTCCGTATCGCTTCCTCTGACATGGATCAGGATGTCCCGTGGGGGTAAGACCAAGATGAGCGAGGCGTGAGAAGACTCTTAGAAGCGGATCGGAAAGATGAGAGAACTCTCATCCGCACCTCACCACCCTCACAGAGCGGTGCCGTAAGTATGAGGCGATGCTCATCAAGAAGGTCCTGGTCCTGTTGCTCGCGATCACCCTCGGCGCGGCCGCCGGTGTCTGGATCGTGCGCGAACTCAGTCACCCTCCGCACACAGTCGTGGAGCCGATCGAGATCGACGGCGGAGAGCGAGGGCGTTCGGACGGCAAGAAGGAGAAGAAAGACGAGCCGCGTCCGAAGCGATCCGAGGGCCCGTCTCAGACCCCCACACCGGTCGAGCCCGCTCCGGCTCCGGCAGACGACGGCGGGGGTGCACCCCCTGCTCCCGTCGCCCCCGTCCCCGCCGACGATGACGACGGTGGAGACGATGATGATGGGTCAGATGACGACGGTGGAGACGATGACTGACCTGCAGAGGGGGACGAACCGGAGCGCGGATGGTCGCCTCTCCGGCATCCGGCTGCGTCTACTGGCGTCTTTCGTACTCGTGTTGGCGCTGGCGACGGCGGGATCGGTCGTGGTCGTGCGGACGATCTTGATCAATCGTGTCGACCAGCGGATCGATGCCGAGCTGGTGCAGGAGGCCCGCGAGATGAGGCGCCTATCGACGGGGAACGATCCCGAGACCGGCGAGCCCTTCCGGGGGCGAGTCCGCCGGATCTTCGACGTGTTCCTGGAACGCAACATCCCCGCGCGCCACGAGGCCCAGCTCACCTTCGTCAATGGCAGGCCCTACCTGCGGAGCCCCTCGGTGGTCCCATATCGCCTCGACCGCGACGAGGACCTGGTTCAACGGTGGGCGACCCTGGACCGATCCGAGAGAGGCGAGGCGGATTCCCCCGCCGGCCGGGTCGAATACCTCGCGGTCCCGCTACACGAAGCGGGCGAGACGACCGGCGTATTCGTCGTCGCGGTCTTCCGCGATCTCTGGCTCGAGGACGTGAACCCCGCGAGCTGGGGAGCCGCGGCCGTCGGCCTGCTCGTCCTAGTGATCGGCTCGTTCCTCGCCTGGCGCGTCGCCGACCGGATCCTGGGCCCGGTCGAGCAGGTAACGAGGGCGGCGCGTGGGATATCCGAAACGGACCTTCGGGGCAGGATCGACGTAACGGGAGACGACGAGATCGCCCGACTCGCAGCAACGTTCAACGCGATGCTCGATCGGCTGGAGCACGCCTTCAACACGCAGCGAAGCTTCATCGACGACGCCAGTCACGAGTTGCGCACCCCCATCACGATCATCCAGGGACAGCTTGAAGTGCTGGGTGACGATCCCGCCGAGCGTTCACGGACCTTGGGGATCGTGATGGACGAACTCGATCGGATGGGCCGCTTCGTCAACGATCTCTTGTTGCTCGCCCGCGCCCAGCGACCCGACTTCCTCTCCCTCGAGATCGTCGATGTAGGCGAGCTCTCACAAGAGTTGTTCGAGAAGGCAACGTCGCTCGGAGAGCGACGTTGGAAGATCGAGCAGACCGGAAAGGGCCTGATCGTGGCGGACCGGCAGCGCGTGACTCAGGCGATGATGCAACTCGCCCAGAACGCCGCGCAACATACGGGATCAGACGACGAGATCGCGATCGGGTCGCTCGTGTCCAACGGCAACGCGCGGCTCTGGGTAAGAGATACCGGGCCGGGGATCCCGGCGGACGATCAGGAGCGTGTGTTCGATCGCTTCGCTCGAGGGAAGCGATCGGGACGCGAAGGGTCCGGACTCGGGCTGTCGATCGTCAAGGCGATCACCGAGGCACACCACGGCTCGATCTTGTTGGAGAGCGCTCTGGGGAAGGGATCTACATTCACCATCGTTCTACCGGTCGACCAACCCCAACCACCCGAGGTCGTGTGATGAAGCGGATCCTGATCATCGAGGACGAGGAGCGCATCTCCTCGTTCCTGGAGAAGGGCCTTTCGTCCAGTGGGTTCCTGCCCACCTCGGTGGCGACGGGGCGGGACGGGATCGCCTCGATGAGGACCGGCGGTTTCGACCTCGTGATCCTCGACATCGGACTTCCCGACGTCGACGGTTTCGAGGTCCTTGCGGAGGTTCGCAAACACGATCGAGCCACACCCGTGATCATCCTGACCGCGCGCGACGGAGTGGCCGACACGGTTCAAGGCTTGGAGGGTGGCGCCGACGATTACGTCACCAAACCCTTTCGGTTCGAGGAGATGTTGGCCCGCGTGCGTGCGCGTCTCCGGGAGGATCGCTCTCCCGAGTCCACGGTTCTGATCGCCGGTGAGACCACTCTCGATCTCAAGACGCGCCGAGTGAAACAGGAAGGTCGGACGATCGAACTGAGCGCCCGCGAGTTCGCCCTCGCCGAGCTCTTCTTCCGCCATCCGGGTCAGGTCCTTACGCGCGAGCAGCTACTCAGCAACGTCTGGGGGTACGACTACGATCCCGGCTCGAACATCGTGGACGTCTACGTCGGCTACCTTCGTAAGAAGATCGGCAACGACCTGATCAAGACGGTGCGAGGGATGGGCTACCGCCTCGAACAGACGGACGACACACAACGAGGAGGTTCGCGTGGAGACAAGTGACGCCAGATCCTTCCTGGAGAACAACCATCGCGCGGTCCTGGTCACGCGCGGCCCCCGGGACAGGATCCAGACGTCGCCCATCACGGTCGGGATCGACACCGAGGGCCGTGCGGTGATCAGCAGCCGGGAGACGGCATACAAGGTCAAGAACATCGAACGGAACCCGAACGTGACGCTGTGCGTGATTAACGACCGCTTCTTCGGAGACTGGATGCAGATCGAGGGCCCGGCCGAGATCGTCAGACTTCCCGAGGCGATGGAAGGGCTGGTCGACTACTACCGGCGCATCTCCGGCGAACATCCCGACTGGGACGATTACCGGGCGGCGATGGAACGGGACCGACGCGTCCTCCTTCGGATCGAGATCCATCACGCCGGCCCCGACCGCAAGGGGTAAGGCGGACCGACTCGACTACGCGGGGGCAGCGGTGGGCAGGGCTCCGATCTGATTCATCAGCGTGAAGATGTCGCAGAACTGGGTGAGCTCGGCGATCTTGCCGTCCTGCACCCGGAACAGGTCCCATCCCGCGATGCGCACCGCGCGACCGGTGCCCCGCACCCCGGCGAAGGTGTCGTGGTGGACGCCCTCGTAGGTGATCCACGCGCTCACCATGTCGTCCTCGGCGATCAGGTGTCTGACCGTCGTCGTCATGTCCGGGAACGCCTCGAGGAACGACGTGATGGACGCCCTCAGTTGCTCGATGTCGGCTCCGGCCCCCGCGTGCCCGTGGAAATCGGACGCGCAGAGCTCGTCGAGTCCGTCGAGGTCGTGCGAGTTGAAGATCTCGTAGAACCTCCGGGCCACATCCTTCGTTTCGCCCATCACTCTCCTCCCCTTCCATTGCTCCCGTTGCTCGAACGGCCCTCCAGGATCTGCTTCACCTTCTCGAACTGGGCGCGGTCCGTTCTCCTCGCCTCGATGGCCATCATCGGGCCCAGTAGGCGCCAGAACCCGCGCGGTCTCTGATCCTCCTTCCGTCGTTCCCGACGTGATCCACGGTCGCGCAGGGCCGAGAGGAAAGGATGGGGAGACCTCCCTATCTGTATGCCTCATCCCGACCCAGGTTCAGGGCGGCGTAGGCCGCGGCCTCGGTCCGGCTCCGCAGCCCTAGCTTGGCAAGGATGTTGCTGACGTGGTGACCGGCCGTCTTCACGCTGATGAACAGCCGCTCGGCGACCTCGGCATTCGAGAGACCCTCGGAAACGAGCCGCAGCACCTCGATCTCCCTCTTGCTCAGGAGGCCCAGACCCTTGGGGCCGGTCCTTCCTTTGACCCCCAGCTCCCGGAGGAAGGCCGCGGCACCATCGGCATCAACCGTCGCCCCCAGACGCTCGAATCCCGCCAGAGCCGCCTTCGCCTCGGACACCGCAACCCCGCGCTCGTCACGCGCGGCGGCGCGCGCCAGTGCCATGCGAGCCCGGCACGCGAGCAGAGATAGCGACGCCGCGCTGAATCGCTTGGCTGCAGCGCGCAGCAGTTCTGGTGCCTCGCCGTCGTCGCGCGCGGCAGCGACCTTGCCGCGCGCGAACGACACCTCGGCAGCATGGCGGGAGCCACCCGTCAGCGAAGCGATCCGGGCGGCCGCGTCGGTCGCCTTCTGAGCCGCCTCGACGTCGCCGCGGGCCAGTTCGACGTCAACAAGAAGGATCCACAACGGGAAAGCGACGACCTGCCTGTCCGTCAACTCCGCGATCCGATCGGAGAGGCGTCTCCGGGCGATGTCGTGGGAGCCCTCCGCGAGCTCCAGGGATGCCAGCGGCCGAACGGCCTCGGGTAGGTCCTCGTGATCGAGCAACAACAGACGTGCCTCTTCCAGGCGGCCTTGCACGATCCTCAGGTCGGCCAACTGGGTAACCGGATGGACGCAGCGTGACTGCATGCCGCTCGCTCGCAGGCTCGCGATGGCCTCGAGGAGCTCGCTCTCGGCCTCGTCGAGGCGGCCGGTCACCAGATAGATCCCGCCGCAACACGCGCCGCAGAAGGTCGAGAGCTCGCGCGAGCCCGAGGTCGATCCATACGCCGCCAACGGGGGATAGTCATAGGTCGCCAGATAACCGGTTACGGCTCCCCCCCAATGCGCCACCCGCTCGACGTCTCCGGTCAGGTCGGCCGCTTCCATCAGCGCGCAACAGGCCTCGCCGAAGCTCTGCGGATCGAACCCCTCCCCCGCCGTCGCGGCCGCCATCGCCTCGTCAAGATGACCCGAGCCCTCCTGAACGAGCCCGACAGTCACCTCCAGTTGTCCCAATCGGGCGAGGGCCGTCACCTCCAGATCGGCCGCGCCGAGACCCTGAGCCACCGCGACCGCCTCCCGGGCGAGTTCGACCGCGTCGTTTCCGGTCGTGGCCTCCGCGCGCGCCAGCAGGATCCAGCCGCGCGCCTCCGACTGCTCCGCGCCCTGCAGCGAGGACTCGGCGCGCCGCAGCCAGCCGCCGGCGACCGCCTCGTTCCGGAAGAGAGCCCGATGCTCGCGCGCCAACCACACGGCGACCCGCGCTGCCGCCTCGGCTTTCCCCGCGTGCCGATAAGCCGCATAGGCGCGGGCACGAACCTGCAATGCCTCCGCCGTGCGTCTCGACCACCAGAGAGCGAGGCCGAGCCCGTCGAGCGCGGCGGGGGACTCCGGTTGGTCCTTCAGCGCGCGCTCGAAGGCCTCAGCGGCCGCATCCCAGTTGCCGGCCGCGAGGTCCGCCCAACCGGCATCTCGAAGGTCCCTGCCAGGCATCAGCACCATCATCCGGCCGAACCTGTTGACCCACAAGGGAGAAAGGACTCGAACCCACCGGCCTGGGGGCCACCGGCGCGCGCCTAGTCTGGGGGCGCGTCTCCGTCGAGAAGCTGCGGGAGGTCCTGTGGAACAGAGCTGGAAGTGCCTGGACGCTAACGAGGCGGCGGCGCGAATCGCGTATGCCCTCAGCGAGGTCATCGCGATCTACCCCATCACTCCTGCCTCCCCCATGGGCGAGTACTCCGACGACTGGGCATCCGCCGAACGACCCAACCTGTGGAACGTCGTTCCCGAAGTGATCGAGATGCAGTCAGAGGCAGGAGCGGCCGGCGCGCTGCACGGATCTCTGCAGAAAGGAGCCCTCTCGACGACGTTCACCGCGTCGCAGGGCCTCCTCCTGATGATTCCGAACATGTTCAAGATCGCCGGCGAGCTCACCCCAACGGTGATCCACGTGGCCGCGCGCACGATCGCCACGCACGCTCTCTCGATCTTCGGCGACCACAGCGACGTGATGCATGCGCGGACCACCGGTTTCGCTCTCCTGTGTGCGAGCTCCGTGCAGGAAGCCCACGACTTCGCGCTCATCTCGCACATAGCGGCCTTGCGATCGCGCGTTCCCTTCCTGCACTTCTTCGACGGGTTCAGGACCTCGCACGAGATAGATCGAGTGGCGATGCTGAGCGACGACGACATCCGCTCGCTGATACCCAACGATGCGATCCTCGACTTCCGGGGCCGCGGGATGACCCCGGACGCGCCGGAGCTGCGCGGGACCGCCCAGAACCCCGATGCCTTTTTCCAGGCACGCGAGGCGTGCAATCCCTTCTACGAAGCCACCCCGGGGATCGTGCGAGAAACGATGGACGCCTTCGCGGCCCGGGTGGGTCGCGGCTACGACCTGGTCGAGTACTCGGGCGCGCCCGACGCCGACCGCGTCGTCGTCCTCATGGGTTCGGGCGTCGGCGCGGCAGAGGAGGCCGTCGAGGCGCTTAGCCGTGGGGGCGAGAGCGTGGGGGTTCTCAAGGTCCGCCTCTACCGCCCGTTCCCGGCCGCCGAGTTGATCCGCGCCCTGCCCCCCACCACGCGCTCGATAGCCGTTCTCGACAGGACCAAGGAGCCCGGCGCCACCGGTGAGCCCCTCTTCTTGGACGTGGTCGCGGCCCTCCACGAGTCGATGGACTCGGACGAGCCGCCGTTCGAGAGCCGCCCGCGAGTGATAGGAGGCCGTTACGGGCTCTCCTCCAAGGAGTTCACGCCGGCCATGGTCAAGTCGGTCTTCGACGAACTCGGCAGGACGAAGCCGAAGCGTCGTTTCACCGTCGGGATCTTCGACGACGTCAGTCATCTGAGCCTCGAGTTCGACCGCTCTTTCCGTTACCCGCGTCCCGACACCGAGGTCCAAGCCATGTTCTTCGGCCTGGGCTCGGATGGGACCGTCGGGGCCAACAAGAACTCGGTGAAGATCATCGGCGAGAACGCCGACCTGTGGGCCCAGGGCTATTTCGTGTACGACTCGAAGAAATCCGGGTCCGTCACCGTCTCGCATCTGCGCTTCGGGCCCGAACCGATCCGCTCGACCTACCTCATAGAGGACGCCGACTTCATCGCGTGCCACCAGTTCGGGTTGCTCCACAAGATGAAGGTGCTCGAGCACGCGAAACATGGCGCCACCTTCTTGCTGAACAGCCCGTTCGCGCCCGAACAGGTCTGGAGGCATATCCCCCGCGAGGTGCAACAGGAGATCGTTGACAAGAAGATCTCGTTCTGGGTCATCGACGCGCAGAGGGTCGCCGATGAGGCCGGCCTGGGGAGCCGCATCAACACCGTGATGCAGCCTTGCTTCTTCCACCTCTCGGGCGTGTTGCCGACGGAGGAGGCGATCGCCAGGATCAAGGCATCCGTCGAGAAGGACTTCGGGAAGCGCGGTCGCACCGTCGTCGAACGGAACTTCGCCGCGATAGATCACGCGTTGCGAGAACTGCACGAGGTTGACGTTCCCGCGGACGTCGACAGCGAACTAACCCGCGAGATCACGATCCCGGACGACGCACCGGATTTCGTCAAGCGCGTGACGTCTCGCTTGATGGCCGGCGAGGGCGATCTCCTTCCGGTCAGTGCCTTACCGGTCGACGGCACCTTCCTCACCGGCACCGCCAGGTACGAGAAGAGGTCAATCGCCACGGAGATCCCCATCTGGGATCCCGACATCTGCATCGACTGCGGCAAGTGTGCGATCGTCTGTCCCCACGCAACGATCCGGATGAAGGTCTACGACCCGGACTTCCTCGCGGGGTCTCCCGACGCCTTCCGGTCGAAGGAGTTCCGCTCCAAGGAGCTTGCCGGCCACAGGATGACGATCCAGGTCGCGCCCGACGACTGCACCGGCTGCGGCGTCTGTGTCGACGTGTGCCCGGCCAAGAGCAAGAGCGAGGTGCGCCACAAGGCCATCAACATGGAACCCGTGATGGAACATCGCGACGCCGAGCGACCGAGCTGGGACTTCTTCATCGATATCCCCGAACTCGATCGCGACCTCATCACCCATGACTCGGTGAAGACGACGCAGACGCTTCTGCCGCTGTTCGAGTTCTCCGGCGCCTGCGCAGGATGTGGCGAGACCCCCTACATCAAGTTGGTCACGCAACTCTTCGGAGACAGGATCATCGTCGCCAACGCGACCGGCTGCTCGTCGATCTACGGCGCGAACCTCCCGACGACCCCATGGTCGTTCAACGCGGAGGGCCGCGGCCCGGCTTGGAACAACTCGCTGTTCGAAGACAACGCCGAGTTCGGCCTCGGCATGCGCCTTGGGCTGGAAGCCCAGATGGGCCTCGCCCGGGAGCTGCTGTCGAAACTCTCCCCGAGGCTCGACGGCGAACTCGCGAAAGAGGTCCTGGACGCCGAGCAGAACGCAGAGACCGACGTGCGGGCGCAGCGGGCCAGGATCGCCGGGCTCAAGGAGAGCCTGACCACGCTGGCTGCGAGCGACGAGGACGCCGCCCACCTCCTCACCGTTATCGACAGCCTCACGCGCAAGGGGATATGGATCATCGGAGGGGACGGCTGGGCGTACGACATCGGCTTCGGTGGGCTCGACCACGTCCTGTCGACGGGCCGCAACGTCAACATCCTGGTCCTCGACACCGAGGTGTACTCGAACACCGGTGGGCAAGCATCGAAGGCAACGCCTCGCGGCGCGGTCGCCAAGTTCGCGGCGGCCGGAAAGGGCATCGGGAAGAAGGACCTGGGCGCGATAGCACGCGCCTACGGCAACGTCTACGTGGCCCAGATATCGATGGGCGCCAACGACGCGCAATCGGTCAAGGCGCTGATCGAGGCCGACGAGTGGCCCGGGCCCTCTCTCGTCATCGCTTACTCCACCTGCATCGCGCACGGGATCGACATGTCGAAGTCGATGTCGCATCAGAAGGACGCCGTCCGCAGCGGTTACTGGCCGCTGTATCGATTCCAGCCCAGCGAGATCGAGCACGGGCATCCCTTCAAGCTCGACTCGAAGAAGCCGACGATCCCCGTTCGCGATTTCGTGTCGACCGAGGCGCGCTTCGCGATCCTCCACCGCACGCATCCGGAGCGCGCCGAGATGCTCCTCGAACTCGCGCAGGCCGACGTCGACGAACGCTGGCGCTATTACGAGCAACTGGCCGCGATGGAGCGGACGGTGCCGCATCAACCGGAGCCGGACGCGCAACCGGAGGTCGAGAGCGACGCGGGCTATCGCTACGACGAGGAGGCGTCCTCGTGACCCACCTGCAGACGAACTATCTAGGGCTCGAGCTCCGCTCCCCCATCGTGGCCTCGGCGAGTCCCCTGACCGGCGAGGTCGAGACGGCCGAACGGATCGCCGCCGCGGGGGCCGGAGCGATCGTGCTGCCTTCGCTCTTCGAGGAAGAGATCGTGCACGAGGAGGTGTCCCTGCAAGACGCACTCCACGCGGGGGCCGAGCACTTCGCCGAGGCCCTCGACTATTTCCCGAGCGTCGCACAGGACTTCCCTTCGATCGCCGAGAGGTACCTGACCAAGATCGCGGAGATCAAGCAGCGCGTGGACGTCCCGGTGATCGCGAGTCTCAACGCGACCTCCCGCGGGGCATGGATGCGCTACGCGCACTCGATCCAGGAGGCCGGTGCCGACGCTCTGGAGCTGAACCTCTATCGCGTTGCGGCAGATTCCTCACGCAGCGGCGAGGAGGTCGAGAGAGGCGACGTGGATCTGGTCGAGGAGGTCTGCTCGTCGGTTTCGCTCCCCGTCGCCGTCAAGCTGAGCCCCTATTACAGCTCAATGGCCCACTTCGGCCGGGCGGTGACCGACGCCGGCGCCGCAGGGCTCGTGTTGTTCAATCGCTTCTACCAACCAGATCTCGACGTGGATACCCGCGAGGTCGTCGTGAAGCTGGAGCTAAGCCATCCCTGGGAGATCCGCCTGCCGTTGAGATGGATCGCGATCCTTCGGCCCTTGCTGGGTGCGACCGCTTCTCTGGCGCTGACCTCCGGCGTGCACGATGGACGGGACGTCGCGAAGGCCCTCCTCGCCGGCGCCGACATCGCGATGACGACGTCTGCCTTGCTCCACAATGGCCCCGAGTACATGGCGGTCCTGCACACGGAGCTCGAAGCGTGGCTGGAGGAGAACGAGTACGCCTCGGTGGACGAGCTGCGCGGCAGCGTGAGCCACGCGTCGACCGAGGACCCCGGCGCGTTCGAACGCTCCAACTACATCAAGACCCTGCACTCGTGGACGGCGCCGCCCAACCTGACCCCCTCGTCGCCCTCGTCCTAGCCGGGCTCGGCGAGGAGGGCCAGATCCTCGGGCCGGTTGATGTTCGCCGCGAACCGGCCGGAGGGATCCGCCGCCGCCCATCGCTCGGGGGTGACGTAGCGGACGTCCAGGTCGTCCAGCAGAGCGCGAAGCCCCCGGGCGCTTCGGTCGAGCGCCTCGGTGAAGGCTGCGAGCGACCGGCGCGCGTAGAGCGCGTGGAGCACCTGGGGACCATCGACGTCGACGGGAACCACCGCCTCTTCACCGCTCCACAGCTCGGCCAACAGCCCGAACACGGCGCCGCTCGCCCAGGGCATGTCCACCGCGGCCACCGCGATCAGCTCGTGGGGTGAGGCCGCCAGCCCTGCTGCGATCGCCCCCAGCGGCCCGGCTCCCGGGACGGCGTCGGCGACCTCGGGTCCGGGGAGAGGGCCGAGCCTGCCGATCTCGCCCGGTGCGAAGAGCACGGGGTCCGCTACCTGGGAGAGGCGAGCGTGCACGCGGTCGATCATGCGGATGCCGTCGTGTACCAGAAGCGCCTTGTCGCGACCCATCCTGGCGCTCGCTCCCCCACAGACGATCAACCCACACAGGTCCACGTCGTGGACCTACCACAGGGATCGGGCTGCGCGCACACAGGGGTTGCCGGCGTGGTTCGATGAGGCCATGGACGATCAACCTCTCAGCGAGCTCAACTCCAACGGCAACCTCGAGAAACTGCTCGACGAGCTCGGCGAGCATCCCGAGCGGATCGAAGACGTCAGGCAGCGCGTCGACGAGATCTTCAAGCAGGAGAGGACGGTGATGATCCTCGACATGAGCGGCTTCACGAGGATGACGCACCAGGGCCAGCTGATCTCCTATCTCCTGATGATCAACCAGATGAAGCGGCTGGCGCTGCCCTGCGTCGAGGCGGCCGGCGGCATCTTGATCAAGGCCGAGCACGACAACCTCACCTGCCTATTCGACGACGTCCCGAGCGCGTTGGCGGCGAGCGAGGAGATAACCGAGCGACTCGCGTCGGCGAACGTGATCCTTCCCTCCGATCGCGAGCTGTACGTTTCGATCGGGATCGGTCACGGGGAGATCCTGAACGTCGCCAACGAGGACATCTACGGCGACGAGGTCAACCTCGCCTCCAAACTCGGTGAGGACATCGCCGAACAGGGAGAGATCCTGCTGACGACCCGTGCCTACGAGGAACTTGGCGAGCCGGACGATCGCTTCAAGAAGGAGACGATAAGCGTCTCCGGCATCCGTGCCGATTACTACCGAGCGACCGCGACCCCTTAGCCGCCACCACCTAGCACAACACCCGGGTTGAGGATCCCATCGGGATCGAGTGCTCGCTTGATCCCGGTCATCGCGGCGATCTCGTCGTGCGAGCGCGCGAGCGACAGCCACTTCGACCTCGCCCGGCCGATCCCGTGCTCCGCGGCCACCGCTCCGCCGTGGTGGACGACCCCGTTCACGACGGTCTCCTCGAGGTCCGCGGCCCTGTCGCCCACCAGGTTCACGTGAAGGTTGCCGTCCAGGAGATGCCCGAAGACGAACGCCTCCACGTCGGCCTCGAGGGCCGCGTCGACCGCCCAAGAGGCGAAGCGCTCCAGTGCATCGACCGGCAACGACACGTCCAGTTTCACCGGCACACCCGACCTCGCCACCGCCTCGTTCTGACGTTCGCGGTAGTCCCACACGCGCTCGTCGACGAGACTCGGACGACCGCCCGCGAGGGCCGCGAGGTCATCGGAGGAGCGCTCGCCCACGCACCTCACGAGCGCGTAGGCGAGGAAGCGTTGGTCGAAGGGGCGACGCAGGCCGAGCCGGTCACAAAGGTTGTCCATCGCGCCGTCGAAGACCACCTCCGCGGCCCACATGCTCGGAAGGCGACGGCACGCGCCGGCCAGTCGGGCGAGGGACCCCGGCTCGTCGATTGCGATCAGCGCCGTGATCGCCGACGGGGGCCGCGGTTGAAGCGCGAGGGCCGCGCTCGTGACGATGCCGAGCGTCCCCTCGCTACCGCACAGGAGTCCGGTGAGGTCGTAGCCGGCGTTGTCCTTGACCAGGGCGCCGCGTCGATCGATCACGCGCCCGTCGCCCAGCACGGCCTCGACACCTCGGACGTGATGTCGCGCGGTCCCGAACTGCCAGGAGAGGGTGCCGCCCGCGTTCGTGGCGATGGTTCCTCCGACGGTGGCGCGGCCCCCGCCCGCGTGAGCGACCGGCCAGAACATGTCTGCGGATGCGGCTCGCCTCGCGACGTCATCGAGTGTGGCTCCAGCCTCGGCACGAATCGTTCCGGCGCTCTCCTCGACGTCTCCGACGTCCGTCATCCGCTCGGTCGAGACGACGACCGCGCCGTCGTCGGGCACCGCTCCCCCCACGAGTCCCGTGTTGCCTCCCTGAGCAACAAGCGGCACCCCGGTCTCGCGCGCCAAGCCGACCAGGGCCACGACCTCTTCCACCGTGCGCGGACGGACGACGAACGAAGACTCTCCCGTGAAGCGTCGGGTCCAGTCGATCTCGTAAGGCGACTTCATCTGTGGGTCGGCCAAGACGTGCGCGGCGCCGACGATGCGCTCGAGTCGTGAGGCCAGCAGGTCGAGGTTCACCGTGTCGAGGTCCGAGCGCGGGCGACGAGCATCACCAACGACATGGCCAACGCACCCGCTCCCGCGAGGACCGCCCCCAACGACGAGCCGATCGGGATCAACACCGGGATCAGAGCACCTGCCACCCAGGCAAGTTGAAGTCCGGATTCGAAGCGGGCGAACGACCAGCCGCGGATCTCGACGGGTGTGTCGCGCTGGACTATCGAATCGAAGGCGAGCTTCGCGGCCCCCGCGGCGGCCCCGAAGACCAGGACGAGGATGGCGGCCGCACCCAGCGAGAACCATCGGCCCGCGGCGATACCCGCGATCCCTCCGAGCAACAGACCCAGCACGATGATCCCCTCCTCCCTGAGCCCCTTCCTCAGTCGTGGCGCCACCGTCGCGCCAAGCAGGGTGCCGAAAGCAGCGGCGGCTACCAGCGTCGCCAGGCCGATCGAGCTCAGATCCTCGCGGCGCAGAGAGAAGGCGAGATGGAACACGAGGAAACCGATGAGGAAGCGCATCGCTCCGGTCGCCGCGAGAGCTTGGCGCACCGCCACCGGACGGGTGGCCTTGCGGATACTGCGCCACTCGGAGGATCGTGGCGCTCGCCGGATCGGCAATCCGAAGGCCGGGACGACCCCGGAGAGGAACGTCACGGCCGCGAGCAACATCTCCACCTCGACACCCGGCCACTGCAAGACGGCCAGCCCGATCGGAACGGCCACCATGCCACCGACCGCCGAAGCCTTCGTGAGCGCAGCGTTCGCCGACACCAGCGAGCGGTCCCGATCCACCAGGCCGGGAAGGATCGCTCCGCGTGCGACCAGAATCACGCGCGAGAGCACGAGCAGGCCGAAGGCCAGGGGGAACAGATAGAGCGTCTCGAGACGAGTGGACAACAGCCACGCCAGTGCGAAACGGCCGACCCCCGAGACCACGAACGTGAGGCGCAGCGCGGCCCGGTGCCTGTCGAGGAAGGCGGACACGAGGGGCGCCACGACCGAGAAGGGGGCGAGCGTCAAGGCCAGGTACAGGGCGACGCGGGAGCGAGCGTCGGCCTCGGGGACGGAGAAGTAGAGCGACCCCGCCAGCGCCAGCGCGATCAGCGCGTCACCCGCCGCACCGAGACCCTGGATCGTCAGCAGGCGCACGAAGCGCGCGTCGCGCGACTCCCCCACTATCCAGTTCCCGATGCGGATCGCGACCGAGGCGATCACGAGCGCTCCTCGACGAGGTAGCGGCGGAAGCCGCGGAGAGAGGACTCGACCGCCCACTGCTGGGCCCACAGGAGCAGCGGCCGAGCGATCCTCATGACCGTCCTGATCGCCGCGTTGGAGACCTCGACGTCCCAGGTCGTGACCACGACCGTTCCCCGGCCCGCGGGCGAGAAGTCGAGGCGGCCCCAGCCGCGCAGGTCACCGGTCACGCGCCCCAGGAGGAGGCGCCCCGGGTCGGACTCGGTCACCTCGACCTCGATGCTCATCCGATACGGCACGGGAGGCACTATGCGGAAGGTCAGCACGGACCCAGGGCTGAGCACCTCTCCCTCGAGCCGAACGTCTCGCATCCAGGGCCACCACGTCTCGAAGAGGTCCACGCGTTCGAGCGACGACCAGAGCTTCTCGGGGGCCGCGTCGAAGCCGAAGGTCCCCTTGTAGGAGAAGTCGTGCTGAGAGGTCATCGGCCCCCGCCCAGGGCGGTGGAGCCGGCTGCTCGATCCGAGACCATCCGCCGATGATGCCCGCGAGGCGCGCGTCTCGCATAACGTCGGGCTCCATGACCGGAGGCATCCACTACGAGGACCCGTTCTCCACGCCGCTCGAGGCGCGCCAACCGATACGCCGCTTCAGAGGGCGGCTGGCTTCCGGAGTGACGATCTGGACCGCCGGAGCCGGCACGGAGCGGATGGGATTGACCATGTCTTCCGTGCTCGTGGCAGAGGGCAACCCGCCCTCGATCCTCGGGCTGATGAGCGACACCACAGATCTGTACGAACGGATCCGCACGACCGAGAGATTCGTCGTGCACGTCCTCGACGCGACCGAAGCGATCGCAGCCGACGTCTTCGCCGGCCTACGGCCCAGCCCCGGCGGCAAGTTCGAGGGCGTCGCGTTCTCCGAGGGCGAGTGGGGACCCGTCCTCTCGCAGATGCCCACGCGGGCCTACTGCCGTTTCGCCGAGGAGACGGAGGTGGGCTATCACCGTCTGATGCGGGGGGAGGTGGAGAGGATCGAGCTGGAGGAACTCGAGCGGCCGCTGGTCTACTTCAGAGGTCGCTATCGCTCGCTCGAAGACCACTAGCCGCTCGGGCCTCGGCGGAAGAAGGACGAGCAACCGATCCGTTCGAACCGCTACTCCCGCGGGTCGTCTTCCTCCGGCTCGGTCACGGTTGCCTTGTCGTCGGCGCCCTCGTTCGGGTCCCGTCCGTCGGGTGAAGCACCCTCGTGGATCAGAGGATTCTGGAGGTCCTCGCCGCGCTCTTCGTCGGTCACGACGCGACGTCGAAGTCCGCGAGCTTGGGTCGCTGGGCTGCCTGCACGCGCGGGGGCCGCGGCGCGGGGACGGAACGCCGTGCCTTGCGCGCCTGGGTCCAGCTCGAGCGAGCGGCCGCTATCGCGACGAAGGTGGCGATGACCGCAACCCCCGTGGAGATGAAACTCAATCCTGCGAACACCGCGGTCATCGATTCGGTCATCGTCCTGCCTCCTGTGTGTGTTGGTTGCTCCTGGGATACCCGCTTCCGCATCGGTCCAACCCGCGGGCGGGGCATCAGGTCAGCCGTTTGGTCGGTTCGCTTGATCCGGCACCCAGGAACGCGTGAGGAACAACCAGAAGGCGAGGCCGGCGAAGTCCCCGTAACGGCGGAACCGTCGCTCGATCGTCGCGTCTGAGACCGATCGCTTCCCGACGAGCTTCGCGTAGGTGGGTCGCGTCCAGGAGTCGAGGATCAGCAGCGAGTGACGCCCGATCATCATCATGATGTGGGCCGCGGCGTATGGCCCGACGCCCGGCAGTGTCTGCAGCAGCTTCGCCAGCTCGGCATCGGGAACCTCCTCGCGCGTCGCGCTGCCCCATCCTTCGATGTCGACGTCTCCGTCGGCCACCAGGCGTCCGAGGGAACGGAAGTAGGGGGCGCGGTAGCCGGAGCGCACCACCTCTCTGTAGAACCTCTCGTCCGCCTCCGCCATCGCTTGCGGAGTGGGGAACGCGCGGCCTCGCCAGTCGTCACCGGGTGCTCCGGCGGCGGGCTCCCCCAGGTGCTGGACGAGGGCGCTGACCATGCGGACGGTCAACGCCCACGAGCAGTTCGTCGTGCATACCGTCTTGACGACCTCCTCGAACAGAGTGGGGCTGCGGACCATGCGGCCCGCACCCTGCGCCGCCCACGAGAGATCCGGGTCGTCGCGCACCTGTGCGTAGAAGCCGGAGAGGTCCATGTCCAAGCCGAGCACGTGCCGCACGACCTCGGTGATCGCTCGAGCGCCTGCCTCGGAGGGGGCGCGGCCCAAGACCTCGAGCTCGATCGATCTACGGGGGCCGGGGCGCACGACGACGGTGCGCGGCCGTCCGCGTCCGGCCCGGATCGTCATTCTCATGCCTCCCCCGTTCAGGGGCTCCAAGGGGGGCAGGGAGGCGACGCCGTGCGAATCGAGCGTCCGCGCGAGATCCACGCGCTCCCCGCGCGGCCCCCGCAGGGGCAAGGAGAGCTTCACCACACCGCGTAGTGTTTCGTCAGCTCCAGGGCGCGCAGCGTCAGCTCGACGTCGTCCCAGCCCTCCGGCGATGGTTCCTCCAACAGATCGTCCAGGAAACGGTCGACCGACGGTTGCTCGAGTGGAACCCCCGCGGCCCCCCAGTACGTGAGAGCGATCGTTCGCTCCCACGCCTCCCACCAGTCCTCGCCCCACTCCCGGCACCAGCGCAACGCCCACTCGGCCATCTCGGTCTTGGGGCCCTCGGCCAGCCAGTACGCGCCGGCCGCCGCGAACGTCGGATACGCGCCGCCTGTGAAGCGACCTTCGTTGTCCGCTTCGCCACGCAGGAGATCGAGGGCGCGCGGTCCCGGCGAGCGCCCGACCGCGAGGAGCCCACACGCGGCCGAGGCGGTCGCCCACACGCGGCCCGCGGCGGGCTCGACGACCTCACCCGGAACGTCCGCCGGGGAGTCGAGCCAGGCCTCTGCCGGCGTCCTCACCGATTCCAACCAGTCGGCCGCGATCACGCCGGGGCCGGACGAGTCGACGCCGACGATCCTCAGGTGACAGAGAGCGAGACCGGTCTCGCCCGGAGATGCGCGCCCCGACTCGCCGGCGAAGGAACCAAGTTCCTCTTGCTCCGGGAGCGACGGGAAGGGGCCGGGATCGTCTCCTCCCACGCGCAAGGCGCGCCACGACTGCCACTCATCGCCTGCGGACAGCATCCGTTCGAGCGCGAGATCCTTGTCGAGAGCCATCCACCGAACCTACGTGCGCGTGAACTGGCCGGGACGGCGCCCTTCCCCCGGAGGCCCCGCGAACGCCTGTGCGATCTCGATCCATCCGCGGGCAAGCTCACCTTCGACCCGCAAGGCCGTGTCGAGAGGGTGGCGTCTCTGGGTGACGACGAGACAGAAATCCTCCGCCGGTCCGGTTACGCGGTCGGTGGCGGATTCGCCGAAGGCCCAGGTTCCTCCGGTCGGTGAGGTCAGTTCCACGCGCACGTCACCCTCCGGCATCTCGAAACCGCGGGCCGCATAAGAGTTGCGACGCGCCCGGTAGCCCAGGTGCGCGACGTGACGGAGCCGATCCGTCGCGGGACGCGCCAGCCCCAAGGCGTCGATCACGTCCTGTCCGTGAGACCAGGTCTCCATCAAACGCGCCGACATGAAGGAGGCAGGACTCATCGGAGGTCCGTACCAGGGGATGCGCGTGGACGGATCTAGGGCCGCGAAGGCCGTCAGCATCTTGTCGCGTGCGCCGCGCCACCACGCGAGCGTCGCGGCCGGAGGTCGCCGGTCGGCGCGCCGCAAAGGTCCGTTGACGTAGTCATCGAGGTCGCTGATCTGCGCGAGGGCCGCGCCGAATCCCTCGGGGTCGACGACGGCTTGCGTGGCACAGTCGTCGAAGAAGGCGAGGTGCGCGATCTGGTGACGGATCGTCCACGGGATCGCCGGCGTGGCGGTGTCCCACTGCTCGGCGCTCAGCCCCGCGACGACACCGTCGAGGGCAGCATGCTCCGCTTCGAGGTCCCGGCGTATCGCCTCCAGGTCGGCCATCGCCAGAGCCTAGGGTGTCGCGATGCGGATCGAGATCGTGCAGGGAGACATCACAGAGGTTGAAGCCGACGCGATCGTCAACGCGGCGAACTCATCTCTGGTGCTCGGCTCGGGTGTCGCCGGCGCCATCCGTCGCAAGGCGGGACCCGAGGTGCAGAAGGAGTGCCACCGGCTCCGGCGCGAGCGGTTCCCCGACGGCGTCCCCGTCGGAGGGGCGGTCGCCACCACCGCCGGAGATCTGCCGGCACGGTGGGTGATCCACGCCGTAGGACCCGTGTACGCCGCCGAGACCGACCCGGCCTCCCTCCTCGCCGCCTGCCACCACAACTCGCTGGCGATCGCGGACGAGCTGGGGGCGGCCAGTGTGGCCTTCCCCGCCATCTCGACGGGTGTCTACGGCTACCCGCTCGAGGAGGCAGCGCCCGTCGCGGTGCGAGCCGTTCGGGAGGCCGACACGAAGGTCGCCGACGTCTCCTTCGTGCTCTTCGACGACGCCGCCGCGGCCGCATTCCGCCGCGCGGTGGAAGGTGACTAGACTCCGGCCGTGACCGACCAGGGGCTGACCGTCGCCATCACCGGTCCGACCGGTGCGATCGGCAAGCCCCTCCTACGCGCCCTCGAGAACGACCCCAAGGTCGCCCGCGTCGTCGGGATGGCGCGCCGCCCCTTCGACCCCGCCTCGGAAGGTTGGACCAAGGTGGAGTACCGGCAGGGGGACATCCTCGATCCCGACTCGGTGCGTTCGCTCGTCATAGGTGCCGACGTGGTGGTGCACCTCGCGTTCTTGATCTTCGGCTCGTCTGACGAAACCGAGCGGATCAATATCGAGGGTTCGCGCAACGTGTTCGCGGCCGCGTTCGATGCCGGCGTCGAGCGTCTTGTCTACACCTCGTCGGTCGCGGCCTACGGCTTCCACGAGGACAACCCCGTGCCGCTGACGGAGGACGTTGCGGCGCGCGGAGAGGAGACGCACTACTACTCTCATCAGAAGGCGGTCCTCGAAGAGGTTCTGCTCGAGATGGCGGCGGGCCGCAAGACCGACGTGTTCGTCTTCCGTCCCTGCATCGTGGCCGGACCTCACGCGACGGAGCTGATCGAGAACATCCCTTACGTTCAACTCGGCGAGAAGCTGCCCGGCCCGGTCAGGTCTCTGGTCGGCACCATCCCCTTGCTCCGTCCCGTGATCCCCGACCCTGGCACGCCCTTCCAACTCGTGCACGAAGACGATGTCGCGACCGCGCTGGCGAGCGCGATCGGCGGGGGCCGGGTCCCCGGTGCTTACAACCTCGCCGGGCCGGGCGAGCTGACCCTCGGCGACCTGGCCCAGGCCCTCGGGTGGTACACGATCCCGGTGCCCGAGCTCGCGGTGGACGTCACCGCGAAGGTCGTCTCGTCGCTGCCGCTCATGCCGACTCGCACCCAATGGATCCAAGCGATCAGCGTTCCCGTGCTGATGGATACGTCCAAGGCGCGCATGAACCTCGGCTGGGCTCCTCAGTACGACGCGATGGAGACGCTCGCGGAAACGATCGCGGGAGCACGCGACAAGGGCATGCTCCCCAACGCCCTCTTCACCCCCTGAACCATTCTGTGTTAACTCAGCTACACACCACGGTATGGATCCGCGCCGAAAAACGCACCGTCACGTGTAGCTGAGTTAGCAGAAAACGGTTTTAGCTGAAGGCTTGGGTTAGGAGGTCCTCTTGCTCCTGCTCGTGGACCGCGGAGGAGCCGGTCGCCGGCGAGGCGGACTCGGGCCGGGCCGCATGCTTGAGCGTCAGCCTCTTCTCGAGATGCTCGCGGAGGTTGGCCCAGACGAAGCGCCAGGCCCCCATGTTCTCGGGCTCCTCTTGGACCCACACGACCTCGGTCGCCTTCGGATAGCGAGCGAAGATCTCGCCGAGGTGGTCGCTGGGGAAGGGATATAGCTGCTCGACGCGCACGACGGCGGCCGGAGCTTCGAGCTCGTTGCGTCTCGCGCCGAGCAGGTAGGCCACCTTGCCGGAGCACAGCAGGATCCGCTCGACCTTGTCAGGATCGGCTACCTGCGGGTCGTCCAGGGTCTCGAGGAACGAGGTCCCCGGGGCGAGGTCCTCCGTCCGGCTACGGGCGTCGGGGAGGCGCAGCAGCCACTTCGGCGTGAACACCACCAGCGGCTTGCGGATCGTTCGCTTCAGCTGACGGCGCAAGACGTGGAAGTACTGAGCGGCCGTCGTCGGCTGCACCACCTGGATCGAGTCCTCGGCGGCCAGAGATAGGAAGCGCTCGATACGGGCGCTGGAATGCTCGGGACCCTGGCCCTCGAACCCGTGAGGCAGCAACAGGACCAGGCCGCTCTCCTGCCCCCACTTGTCCTCGCCGGCAACGACGAACTGGTCGATGACAACCTGCGCGCCGTTGAAGAAGTCGCCGAACTGAGCCTCCCAGCAGACGAGGGCGTCACCGTTCGCGACGGAGTAGCCGTACTCGAAGGCCATCGACGCGAACTCGCTGAGCAGAGCGTCGAAGGACCAGAACTGCGCCTGGTCCTCGGAGAGGTGCCTCAGCGGGAAGTACTCATCGGCGGTGCGATGGTCGACGTAAACGGAATGTCGCTGACTGAACGTGCCGCGCCGACTGTCCTGCCCGACGAGTCGAACGGGGAACCCCTCCAGTAACAACGAGCCGAACGCGAGAGCCTCGCCCGCCGACCAGTCGATCGCGTCGTTCTCGATCAGGTCGCGCCTCTTCTCCAACTGCTTGCGGAGCTTGGCGTGCGGTTCGAAGCCCTCCGGCCACGAGGTCACGGTCGCGTGGATGTGCTTCAGACGCTCGAGCTCGACCCCGGTATCGACCGATCGAAGAACGCCCGAGGGGGCCGGAGGTGCCTGCGCCTTGCGCTCCGGGTCGTGCGACCCCTTCGTCTCGTCGAAGGCCTTCTGCATGCCGGTGCGGAAGTCCTCGAAGCTCTTCTCGGCCTCCTCCAGCGTGAGCTCTCCCCTGTTCAAGAGGTACTCCGTGTAGAGCTTGCGCACGCTGCGGCGGTCGTCGATCTGCGCGTACATCAACGGTTGCGTGAAGGCGGGCTCGTCGGCTTCGTTGTGCCCGTACCGGCGATAGCAGGTCAAGTCGATGATCACGTCGCGCTTGAAGGCCTGGCGGTACGCGAACGCGAGCCTCATCACGCGCACGCACGCCTCGGGATCGTCCCCGTTCACGTGGAAGATCGGAGCCTGGATCATCTTGCCGATGTCGGTCGCGTAGGTCGTCGAACGTCCGTGGTGCGGCAAGGTGGTGAACCCGATCAGGTTGTTCACCACGACGTGAACGGTGCCGCCGGTGTGGTTCGCGGGGAGCTGGCTCATATTCAAGGTCTCGGCCACCACGCCCTGGCCGGCGAAGGCGGCGTCTCCGTGCAACAGGATCGGAAGGATCTTGTCGTGCGCCCCGTCGCCGATCAGATCCTGTTTCGCACGCGTCATGCCCTCGACCACCGGGTCCACGGCCTCGAGGTGCGAGGGGTTGCTCGCCAGGACCACGGCGACCGGGTCGCCACTGCGGCCGACGAACCTCCCCGTCATCCCGAGGTGGTACTTGACGTCGCCGGAGCCCTGCACGGTCTCGGTGTCGATCACGCCCTCGAACTCCCCGAAGAGATCGATCAGAGGCTTGCCGACGATGTTCGCGAGGACGTTCAGTCTGCCCCGGTGCGGCATCCCCACCACGGCCTCGAACATGCCCTCGGACGCGGCGGCCTCGAGCAACGCGTCGAGCATCGGGATCACCGACTCGGCCCCCTCGAGCGAGAAACGCTTCTGCCCGGTGTACTTCGCGTGCAGGAAGCGCTCGAAGCCTTCGGCCTGATTGAGGCGATGCAGGATGTGCTTCTTGTCCTCGACCGGGAGCTCCTCGGTCGCCGCCGATTCGACGCGCTCCTGGATCCAGCGCTTCTGGTCCGGCTCGGCGATGTGCATGTACTCGACGCCGATCGTGCGGCAGTAGGCATCGCGCAAAGTGTCGAGGATGCGCCGGAGCGGCTGTTTGCGGGGGCCGGGCAGACCGTCGGTCAGGAACTCGCGGTCGAGATCCCACACCGTGAGGCCGTAATAGGAGATGTCCAGCTCGGGATAGCTCAGGACCTCCCAGGCGATCGGGTTGAGGTCGGCGAGGAGGTGGCCGCGCACGCGGTACTGGTTGATCAGCTGGATGACGCGCGACTGCTTCTCGAGGTCGGAATCGTCGCCGGGAAGCGGGGCGCGGTCGCGCGACCAACGCACGGGTTCGTAGGGCACCCGCAGCGAGGCGAAGATCTCGTCGTAGAAGCGCTCTCCTCCCAGCAGCAGCTGGTGGATGTAGTCGAGGAACTGGCCGGACTCGGCCCCCTGGATCACCCTGTGGTCGTAGGTCGAGGTGATCGTCAACGTCTTGCTGACACCGAGGCTGGCGAGGGCCCGCGGGTCGCTGGCCTCGTACTCGGGCGGATAGGCGATCGCGCCCGTCCCCACGATCAAACCTTGCGCGGGCATCAGGCGCGGCACGCTCATGCGCGTGCCCACCGTGCCGGGGTTGGTCAAGGTCACGGTGGTCTCCGCAAAGTCCTCCAGCGTGAGCTCGTTCGCGCGCACCTTGCGGATCACCTCTTCGTAGGCGGCGAAGAAAGCGGCGAAGTCGAGCTCGTCCGCATGCTTGATGTTCGGGACCACGAGGGTTCGGTTCCCGCTGCGCTCGATGTCGACCGCAAGGCCGAAGTTGACGTGCTTGTGCGCGATCACATGCGGTTTGCCATCGATCTCTGCGAACGATGCCTTCATGGTGGGCCGGGCCTCCAGCGACTTCAGGATCGCCCAGCCGATGATGTGGGTGAAGCTGACCTTTCCGCCCCGGTGGCCCTGGAGCCACCGGTTTACGACGCGGCGGTTCTCCTCCAACAGCTTCGCGGGAACCGTCCGGACCGAGGTGGCCGTCGGCACGCCGAGGGATCGCTCCATGTTCTCGGCGATGCGGGCGGCGACCCCGCGCAAGGGACTGGCATCCTCGGGAAGCTCGGCAGGGGTCTCGGCGGCGGGCTCGGCCTCCACCTCTCTGAGCGACGTCTCCGGCTCGGGCGGCGTCGTCTCGCGCTTGGGGACGGGGCGCGGCCCTTGGGGCGAGTAGCCCTCGAAGAACTCCTGCCAGGACTCGCCGACCGACTTCGGGTTCTCGAGATAGCGACGATGCATCTCGTCGACGAGCCACTGATTCGGCCCGAAACGGTCCTTGTCCAGGTCCTTATCCATCGCCATCAAAGGGTACTTGCCCCTTGACGACACTCCTCATGGCTGTAGAACAGCGGAAAGAAGACCGGACAAGGGAGGGAAAGATGTTCGTTCAAGTGCTCCATGCGAAGTGCACCGATCCGGGCGCATTGAAGAGTCAGATGGACAAGTGGCAATCCGAGCTCATGCCCAACGCCGGCGGGTTCATCGGCAGCACCGGCGGGGTGACGGATGACGGCGAGCTGGTGCTGGTGGCTCGCTTCAGCTCCGAGGAGGAGGCGCGCTCCAACAGCGACAGCGACGCCCAGAGCAAGTGGTGGGAAGAGACGTCCCGCTACCTCGAGAACGTCGAGTTCCACGATTGCACCGAGATCATGGAATGGGGCGGCGGCGGATCGGACGAGGCCGGCTTCGTCCAGGTGATCGAGGGCAAGGCGGGGCCGGACGCGCAGATGCCCACCGAGGAGGACGACGCGCGTAACAGGGAGGTACGGCCCGACGTGCTCGGTGGCTACACCGCGATCCACGGCGAGGGTGACGGCAGTTTCACGACCGTCGCGTACTTCACCTCGGAGGAAGAGGCTCGTAAGGGCGAGCAGAACCCCGAGTTCCAGAAGCAGCAACAGGAGGAGATGAAGGGCGTCGAGTTCTCGCGCTTCTGGGACCTCAGGGAGCCGATGCTCATCACCAGATAGCCGGGCCGCTCGCTCCTCTCGCGGCGGAATACGAGGACGCGACGGGCAGTTGTGAAGAGGGGGCCACCCGGCCCCCTTTTCCTGTACGGGAGGTTTCGCTTTGGGCATCAGACGGCGAGAGCGGTTGGTGACCAAGCCGTTCGCGCTCGTGATGCTCTCGACGCTCGCCTACTTCACGGCGGTCGGCTCCGTCGTGCCGATCCTCCCCCGCTACGTCACGGGACCGCTGGGTAGCGACGACCTGATGGTCGGCGTCGTGGTTGGGGCCTTCGCCGTATCCGCGGTGCTGCTGCGTCCCTTCGTGGGAGGCGTCGGCGACCGGCGCGGGCGACGGATCTTGATCATCGGCGGTGGGGTTCTCGCCGGCATCTCGATCGCGGGATACGCGTTGGGCGACTCGGTACCCGTGCTGATCCTGATGCGCGTCCTTACCGGGATCGGCGAGGCCGCCTACTACGTGGGGGCCGCGAGCGTGATCAACGACCTCGCTCCCGACGAACGGCGCGGGGAGGCCCTGTCGTACTTCTCTCTCGCGCTGTTCGGGGGCCTTGCCCTCGGCCCGATCGCCGGCGAAGCCTTGCTGCACGCAAGCGGTTTCACCCTCGTCTGGATGTTCGCAGCAGCGAGCTCGGTGCTCTCCGGCGTCGTGGGATTCGCCGTCCCCGAGACGAGGCCCGACGACATCGCCGACCACGCCGGCGGCCCGATAGTCAATCGTGGAGCCCTGCTTCCGGGGACGGTCCTCGCTTCGAGCATCTGGGCGCTGGCGACCTTCAACGCGTTCATCCCTCTCTATGCCCTCGACCTCGGACTCAGTGGCGCCAGCATCTTCTTCGCAACGCACTCTGCCGTCGTGATGAGCGTCCGCCTCTTCGGAGCGCGGCTCCCCGACGTGCTGGGACCGAAGAAGGCCGCGTCCTCGGCACTCGTGGCGATCGCGGCGGGCATGCTGATCATGGGAGCATGGAGCGAGACGGCAGGTCTGTTCGTGGGGACCATCTTCTATTCGCTCGGCCACTCCCTCGCCTTCCCCGCGTTGATGACCATGGCGATCTCTCGTTCCTCGCCCGCCGAGCGCGGCTCCGTCGTGGGGACGTTCACGGCCTTCTTCGACCTCTCCTTCGGCCTGGGGGCCGCGGCCGCGGGCGGAGTGGCGATGCTGATCGGCTATCGGGGCGCGTTCGTCACCGCGGCGGGAGTAGCGGCGGCCGGTTTCGTGTTGCTCCAGTCGTACGCACGCCGATCCGAGACCAGGACCCGGCTTCAGGAGGTCGGCGAGGCCGCGTAGAGCGGTGGTCCCGAGAGGTTGCGAGGCGATAGCCTGGCACCCGCTTCATGGCGGCCGTAGCTCAGCTAGGTTAGAGCACCTGGTTGTGGTCCAGGATGTCGCCGGTTCGAATCCGGTCGGTCGCCCCAGATACCATCACGCCGAGTGTGTCTATCCGGTTGCTATAACGACACGAGAGACACAGTCGGCAGCAGCGTCGAGTGTGGGTTTCGACCGCCTATGACCGGCCTCATCCCACAGTCGGCGTCTTAGTTGAGCGGGATGCGGCAGGCGAAACCCCATTCCTGCGAGGGAGCGCTCACCAGGGTTGGCATCCATCCGAGTGGCACGTTCGGCGCGATCGGCCTCGTGTCCTTGGGGCCCGTTCCCGGCAGCTTGACCTCGAGGACGTCGATGCCCCGCACCTCGTCGGCCGTGTAGACGATATTCGTCGAACGACCGGTGACCTTGCCCTTGTCATTGCGGGCGGGCACCCAGTACGACGCCCACGCCTGCATCGCATTGTTGAAGAAGTAGCCGACCTGCTTGATGTTCTTCGGATTGCGAACGTCGAGGATGCGCGTGCCGTACTCGTACCAACCCTGCGCCACGAAGCCCTTCTCGTGGTAGTCGAAGTAATGGGCCGAGCACGCGCTGCCGACGGCCGCATCCTCCGGATACCAGTTGTCCAGCGGAGTCATGCGGCCACCGCCGACGCCGAGGCTCGGGTTGTCCTTGCGATAACGGGCTGCGTCGACGTAGGGGATGTGCCAGGTCTGGAAGGACCCATATTGCGGGCCGCACTCGCCGGCCGTCGTGTCTTCCTCGGTCGCCAAGAACACGTTGCCGTTCGCGAGCTTCGGAGGCGCGTCGGCTCTGAAGTCCTTCGCGTTGGGCCTCGCCGAGTTGTGCAGGATGAAGTTGTTCCAGGGACTGTTCTCGCGGTCGGGGTTCTCGACACCGAGACCATTCGTCGAGGCAACCGGGACCGGCTTGGTGGGCCTGCTGACGTCGAGGCCAACCGCGCCCTGCCCCCCGACGTGCCACAGGATGCCTGCGTCGTCGAGGTCCTGGTCGTGGCCCTGAGGGACGATCGACTCGTAGGTACCGGCCATCTTTGGGGCGTGAGGTTGGCGCAGGTCGATGATCGAGATGAACCCCTGCGTGCGCCCGTCGCTGTATGCGAACTCACACGACTTGGTTAGGCAGCTGACAGTGTGGGTTCGTGACTCTGTGGGCATCCCCGCGATCTCGGTCGGGTTCGCCGGGTCTGTAACGTCGATGACGATGATGTAGCGCGAGTTGGTGTCGTAGTAACCCTTGCTGGAAAGTGCGGCAAGGCCCGAGGCGATGATCACGAACTTCTTGACATCACCCTTGTTCCTCTCGGCAATGCTCATCGCCTCGTTCTGGTAGTGCGGGAGCGGGAGAAAGCTGACGACCGCTGGGTTGCGCGGATCGCTGATGTCGTAGACGTGCAGCCCCTTGAGCGTCGACACGTACATGTGCGGAGTGTCGGACGAGAACTGCACGCTGATCGCCCCTGCGACCTCGGGGAGTTGGGCGATGTGCGTGAGGCCACCGGCGAAGGCCTCACCGGTACCCGGCGCGGCGGTCTGAGCAGTCGCCGCCGGCGCGGCGGCGAGGGCGGCCCCCAAGAGGGCCGCGGCCAGGCAGGCAACCAGAGTGCGTCGCATGGCTTGGAGGTTCGCCGCAAGCGAGGGGCTTACCTGCGGGCGGAGCAAGCCCGGGGG
>Ga0299913_10000159_pt1 | contig 35402 bp, 26 predicted proteins | sample RVTome_9_FD_201360 | JGI IMG/M metagenome (GOLD analysis project Ga0299913, IMG submission 201360) | Soil microbial communities from uranium-contaminated site in the Upper Colorado River Basin, Wyoming, United States - RVT155D38 (version 2) ... | reverse complement strand
CCTGAACGCCGTCGTCATCGGCCGCTCGAACATCGTCGGCAAGCCAATGGCCAGCCTGCTGCTGAAGGCCAACGCCACGGTGACCATCTGCCACAGCCGCACCAGGGATCTGCCGACGGTTGCCCGGGCCGGAGACATTCTGATTGCCGCCGTCGGTCGGGCCGGTTTGGTCAAGGCTGACTGGATCAAGCCCGGCGCAACCGTCATCGATGTCGGCATCAATCGACAAGAGGTGCGTGAAAGCGGCGAGACAAGAACCAGACTCGCCGGCGATGTGGATTTCGAGGAGGCATGTGAGATTGCCGGGGCCATCACGCCTGTCCCGGGCGGCGTGGGGCCGATGACGATCGTCATGCTGATGGCCAACACTCTCAAGTCGGCTCGGGCTGCAGCCGTGAAAAACTAGTTCAAAAGCTGCCCTTCGATTCGAGCAGGATCTGCACCTTGTCGATCGACGGGTCTCCGTCAAGCGGGAACGCGATATCCAGATGTATGACCTCGTCTGCGCCACCACGCGTTGGGCCCAGACGGAGTCCGATGCCTACGTCCTTCAGCCAGCCGAGCGAAGTGCCGGACACCGGGTTGTCGCCCCAGATTCGCCCGGCATCGGCGAATATCGCGCCGCCGACTCGGAACAGGCGATACGGATACCAGTCGGTGAAGTAGCGCTGTTCGATCGTAAACAACACACTTCTGTCACCCGACTGGTATCGCAGCGGGTAGCCCCTCAATCCGGAGTCGCCTCCGAGCTCCAGTGGGTTGTCGAGGTCGAGGTTGTGGCCGCGGCGCGCATCGAAGGTCGTGAAGAACAGTCTTTTCGACGAAATCTGGTTGTAGTAGCGCGCGCTGAGGCCTAACTCGGCGTTCGCGGACGAACCGTCGTCGATGCGACCGCTTGCGTCCGCCGAAACAATCAGCGCCTTTCTGTTTATGTTTCCGTACCCGCGGCTTGCATCGACCGAATAGATGACGGAGTTGCGGTCGGATCCGATGCCGTTGCTGGCGAATCCCAGGGTCGCCGTCAGCTGCTTGCCGAGATTGAAGTCTTCGGTGCGCCCGATCTGGTCGCGGTTCGAGGTGGTTGTAAAGCCGTCCTCGAGAATCTCGAGGCCGATAAACGGGTACAACAATTGGCGATCCTCAGGCAACACGGTCGGCAAATCGGGATCGTCGGCCTCGGAAAAACGCTGATTGTCGTATATCACGCCGGCGGTCCAGCGTCGTACCCAGCCGTTCTGAAGACCCGCGGACCACCCGCCGAAGGCGGTGTACAAGTCGGACTCGTGCTCGTATTCGGCGATCTCCTCGCCGAGATCGTAGAGCCGATCCTCCCGCTCATCGTCCAGAAATTCGAAACCGGCGCTCCAGCGGCTATCGAGCGAGTAAAACGGCTGCTCCACCCGCAGGTTGGTCGTGCTGCCGTCGGATTTGTCAGAAAGCTCCAGGTAAGTCGACCACCAGCTGTGACCGAAATTCTCGTCTGAATACTCGAAAGTAGTCGCCTCCCTGTCTACGTCCTCCATGTACGAAAGTCGAATGCTCGCTCCGCGTCCCATCAGGTTCTTCTCCGAGAGGCTGATACGACCTTTGTTTTCTCCGCCGGAGCGCGACAACGACAAACCGGGCACCAGCGTCCACAGATCCCTCGTTCGAACGACCACGTCGACGACGCCGTCCGAGTAACGGAATGGCTCGATAACCGCGGTATACAGGTATGAATTGCGCCTCAGTAAGCGCGACGATTCCGCGAGCAACCGCATTGAGTAGCGATCACCTTCGCGAAACAGAAGCTGCTGCCGGATGACCGAGTCGCGCGTAAGGATGTGCCAGCGGTTTGCGAGACGGTACAGGAATTTGTCTTCGTCGGGCCTGGACGTATCGAACACGTTATCCTTGTCCAGCACGATGCGGCCGATCGTCGCGCCCATTTCTTCGAGCTGCTCCCCGCTTGGCATTTCCGGGTCAACCTCGTAGTCGCGCACCGGCTCCGCGTGGGCGTTGGCCGCAGCAAAGCCGCACAGTTGCAGCAGGCAAGCGATCATCAGCGTGAGAACAAAGGGCGTCGAGGGTCCCGGGTTGCAGGTTTCGCCGAGCTGCAACCGGAGGAGCCTCAGCCGCATCGTCGTTTGCGTGAGGCTCAAATTACGTCCTGCGCGGCAAGTCCTGTGATTTCCTGCTCCGACAGCCCGGCCTCGCCAAGTACCGATAGAGTATGCTCGCCGCGACGCGGCGGTCTTGCCGGCGCGCTGCTCTTGCCCTTGCTGAAGCGAGGTGCTGGAGCAGGCTGGCTTATACCATCGACCTCGACAAAGGTCTGTCGCGCGCGATTGTGGGGGTGGCGCGGCGCCTCGCTCAAGTTCAGTACCGGTGCAAAACAGGCGTCCGTGCCCTCCAGTATTTCACACCACTCGCCTCGAGTTCGACTACGGAACAGTTCCGTCATCCGTTCTTTGAGCGCCGGCCACTTCGCCTGCTCGAACTGCGAAGCGAATTCCGGATCCCCGTCGAGGCCGCACCGCTGCAGCAGTTCACGATAAAACTTCGTCTCGAGGGCGCCCACCGAAATAAAGGCACCGTCCGCGCATTCGTAACAGTCGTACCAGTGCGAACCGCCATCGAGAAAATTGCCCTGGCGTCGGTCCTGCCAGACGCCCTGCTGCTGCAGGCCGTAAAGCAGGGCCGTCATGAGCGCTGCACCGTCGCTGATAGCGGCATCGACGACCTGTCCCTCGCCGCTTTGCCTGGCGTCCAATAGCGCCGCCAGCAATCCAACCGCGAGAACCATGGCTCCCCCTCCAACGTCGCCAACGAGCGTCGGAGGGGCGGCAGGCGGTGCCGACCTGTGCCCGCCATGATACAGAGCGCCGGCCAGCGCAATGTAATTGATGTCGTGACCGGCGCAGCCCGACAAGGGGCCATCCTGTCCCCAGCCCGTGACTCGTCCGTACACAAGGCGTGGATTGGCGGCGAGGCATTCCTTCGGACCCAGACCCAGCTTCTCCATGACCCCGGGCCTGAATCCCTCTATCAACAGGTCCGCGTTGCGGATCAGACGCAGAAGCGTGGAGGCGGCAGCCGGGGTTTTCAGGTCCATCGCCAGCGACCGTTTGCCGCGATGCACGATCGCGTACCTCCCGGGATTTTCGCCCGGTAAATCCGGCACCTCAATACTCGCGGCCTTGCGCTCGACCAGCAGAACCTGGGCGCCCATATCCGCAAGCATCATGCCGCAGAAAGGCGCCGGCCCTATGCCGCCGACCTCGATGACTTTCGTACCCGCTAACGGTCCCATAAACAGGCAAATCCCGGCAATTGAGACAGGGAGACAGAGTATCAGCTTGCAGCTCAAGGCGTCTGCGCCGGCGCGGACAGGGACGGCCTGGCACCGCTGGAATACCCGCACGAGCTTGAGTATGGTTGAGTTGCGGTTCGGCGGCCGCGTAACGGGAAGATACATTGGAAGCAAAAGGCGAAGCATTCAGAACCATCTGGCTCAAAGACGGCGATCCTTCGGTGGTGCAGATCATCGATCAGCGGCGGTTGCCGCACGAGTATGTGGTTCGCGACCTCCAATCGTGGCAGGACTGTGCCGGCGCCATCCGCGACATGCTTGTGCGCGGTGCGCCGCTGATCGGCGCAACCGCCGCGTGGGGCCTTTACCTCGCGGCGGTGGAAAGCCACCGCTCCGCTGGAACGGCGGAATTCATTCGGCAGGCTGCAGAGGAACTCGGCAGGACCAGACCCACTGCGGTAAACCTGAGGTGGGCGCTTGCGCGGGTCATGGAGCGGATGCGGCGCGCGGGTCGTGCAGAGGACCTCGTCGGGCTTCTGCGAAAGGAAGCACAGGCGATCTGCGACGAAGACATCGAAATCTGCCGCGGCATCGGGCGGCACGGCCTGCCCCTGATCGAGGAAATTGCTTCGCGAAAGAAGGGCGAAACAGTGAACATCCTGACCCATTGCAATGCCGGGTCACTCGCGACGATCAACTGGGGCACCGCCACTGCGCCGATATACCTGGCACATCAGAAGGGCATCGACGTGCACGTCTGGGTGGATGAGACACGGCCGCGAAACCAGGGCTCGCAGCTTACCGCCTGGGAGCTGGCGCAGAACGGCGTGCCGCACACGCTCATCGTCGACAACGCGGGCGGACACCTCATGCAGCACGGCAAGGTGGATGTCTGTATTACCGGCACGGACCGGACGACGCGGACAGGAGACGTCGCCAACAAAATCGGCACCTATCTCAAGGCGCTTGCGGCGAAGGACAACGATATTCCGTTTTACGTTGCGCTGCCCTCGACCACGATCGACTGGTCGATCATCGACGGGGCAGCCATCCCGATCGAAGAAAGAGACCCCGCGGAGATCTCGCGCGTTCGCGGGAAATCGGGGGACCGTTACCTGGACGTAGAGACGGTGGCTGCTACAACCGCAATCAGCAATTACGCCTTCGACGTGACGCCGGCGCGCTTGGTCTCGGGCCTCATCACCGAGTGCGGCGTCTGCGACGCGAGTGAAGCGGGCCTCGCCGCGCTTTTTCCGGAGCGGGCCAAGCGCGCCTCATGATCGATGAGGGTTATACCAAGTACCGCGTCACCTGGACCGATCGCAGGCCTCTCGCCCATCCGGCGATCGCAGAACTCGAGCGATGGCGCCGACCGCTTTTCGACGCGGGCCTTATCGGACACTATAGCGATCTCGACATCGGTTACGGCAACATCAGCACCAAAGTCGAAGACTGCGGCCTTTTCATTATCAGCGGGACACAAACCGGGCACCTTGCGCGCACCGGCTGCCAACATTACGCGCTGGTGACGGGCGTCAGTATCGCCGAAAATGCCGTAACCTGCCGCGGTGCGGTACAGGCGTCCTCGGAGACGCTTACTCATGCCGCCGTTTATGAGTTAAATTCATCCATACAGGCTGTCGTTCATGTGCATAACGCCGTTCTGTGGGAACGTCTGAAAGATGCGCTTCCGACCACTGACGCCTCGGTCGCCTACGGCACGCCGGAAATGGCAATGGAGTTCAAAAGACTCTATGCCGACACGGCGCTGGTGGACGTCGGCGTGGCAGTCATGGCGGGCCACGAATCCGGCTTGTTGAGTATCGGCGGCGATATCGAGGAGGCGGCGACCCGTCTCCTGTCTCTGAACGCCAGGTACACGGAGCCATTCCGGGAGACCACTCGATGAACATCCGAATTCTCTTATTGAGCACGCTCGCGAGCGTGCCGTGCGTAGTCGCCACCGGACAGGCGCAGACGATCGAGCCGGTGGACAACCCGCTGGACATCCGGGAATGGCTCGTGCCATGGGAGAACTCCCGCCCGAGAGATCCTTACGTAGCGAAAGACGGGCGGGTCTGGTTTGTCGGTCAGCGAAGCCATTACGTCGCCAACCTCGATCCCGAGTCGGGCGAATTCAATCGCTACGATCTCGATCAGGGCACCGGTCCTCACAACCTGCTTGTCGATGACAACTACGACATCTGGTATGCGGGTAATCTGGCGGGCCACATCGGACTGCTCGATCCCGACACCGGCCGGATCACCAAGATCGGGATGCCCGAGCGCTCCGCACGGGATCCTCATACGCTGACCTTCGATTCCAAAGGCGACATCTGGTTTACGGTCCAGCAGGGAAACTTCGTCGGGAAGCTTGCCGTCACCGAACATGAGGTGCAACTGATCAAAGTACCCACGGGACGGTCACGGCCATACGGCATCACGGTGGACTCGCAGGACGTGCCGTGGGCCGTTGAATTCGGCAGCAACAAGCTCCTGCGGGTCGATCCGGAAAGCATGACGGTTGAAGAGATTGCGCTGCCGGATGAGGACAGCCGGCCGCGCCGGCTGGTGATCACCTCCGACGACAAGCTGTGGTACGGGGACTATGCCCGCGGTTACCTCGGCCGCTACGACCCCGATTCCGGCGAGTTCTCGGAGTGGCCGATGCCGAGCGGTGCGGATAGCCGCCCCTACGGCATGGCAGTCGACCGGAACGACAAGATCTGGATAGTCGAGACCGGCGTTTCGCCCAACCGTTTCGTCGGCTTCGATACCGTCGAAGCCGGGTTCGTGAGCGCTGCGGAAATCCCGAGCGGCGGCGGTACCGTGCGGCACATGGACTACTTCGCTCCGGCCGGCGAGGTCTGGTTCGGGACCGATACGAATTACATCGGTCGAGCCAAGGTGCACTAAAGCATTGGCCAGCGGAGCTTTGCCGCTGCTTGTCCCCCTTCTGCTGACGAGCAGCGCCCAGGGTTTTTGCTACGAAGACGGCGCACCTCCCGGGCACACGGGTGGTTTCGACGAACCCGACTGTTCGCTGTGCCATTCCGACGGCGACAAGAACTCTCCGGAAGGTACATTGCAGGTCGACGGCTTGCCCGATGAATACTCCCCCGGAAAACGCTATGAGCTCGCCGTGGTCCTGAGACATCCGGAGTTGCGAAGCGGCGGATTTCAACTTGCCCTGCGCTCGGCGAACGGCAAGTCGGCGGGGGAACTGACGCCGGCATCGGACCGCCTCCGTCCCGTTGCAGTGGCAGGTAATACCTACCTGCAACATTCGACAGAGGGGGGGCGGCCGACAGCCGAAGGTGCGATTGAGTGGGTTTTTCACTGGACTGCTCCCACGGACGCCGGGGCGCAGGAAAAGGCGCCGGTATATCTGCACGTCGCCGCCAACGCAGCCAATAATGATGTTTCCGCGCTTGGCGACTACGTTTTCACACTCGAACGGGTGCTGCGGAAAAAGAGTGAGTGACCGGGGCGAAAGGGCACACTCCGTATGCAGGAACTTCGCCGCCCCGCATTATTCGTGAACGGCACAGCAAGGCTAAACGTTCACGAATAATGCAGGCTAGGAATCGTCGACCGCGGCTTCGGCCGCGGGTGTTCCGACCGCGGCTGGTTCGTCATCCCCGCTCTCGTGGCTTTCGGCGTTCACCGAATCGAGACGAAACCGATACGTCCGGCAGGTTTTTACGGCCGCCGGTTTTTCACCCGCCGCGAGCGGCTCGAAGCTCGAACGCCTGATCGCCCTCATTGCGGGCTTCTCGAAAATTCGGTGCGTGCTGCTTCGGACCGACGGGCGGACAATACGCCCGCGGGTGTCGATCGAGAAGCAGACGGTCGTTTCTCCCTCGATCCGGTCGCGCCACGCCAGCGGCGGATATCTGGGAAAAGCCGTCACCGCGGGCGACCGGTCGGTAGCCGTGTCGGAAAAAGCCCCTGTGCTGATTTCGTCAGCGCCCGCCAGCGCGACTTCCGGCAACAGCAGCGCTGCGGCAACCAGCAGCGCGATTGCGGTTCCGCGCGATATCTTACGGCTGCTCACGCTCGCCATCGTCACCAGCCTGGCGGTCGTCGATTTCGACTTCGGGCGCGACAGGATCCACGGCATCGAGATAAATGGAGCGGGCAATCCTCAAAGTCCGCGCGCCTGGATTCAACTCCTCACCCTTCAACAGGTCCCGGTGCGCTTTTTCATACTGCTCGGTGTTAATGTAGATGAGCGCCCGATTGTTGTAGCCGCGCCAGCTCTCGTCGTTTCGCGCCAGCAGCATTTCGCAGTACTTCAGAGCCTCATCAAAGCGCTCGAGCATGACGTAACCGGCGCAGAGATTGGACAAAGCGGCTTCCTCTTCGCGCGTGCCGTGCGCAACCTTCAGGCCGCGCAGCGTCAATTCGACACCTCTTTTAGCGTGCCCGGCCAGCAGCATTTCCGCGCCTTGCTGCAGGTCGGGATTCCGAGGTCCGATGACTGTCTTTGGTCCGCTCTCCATGCGATCCGCGTTTTGCGCCCAGCTGATCGGTGCCAGCAATGCGGCGGCGAAAAGCAAACTGAACCTGATCATTAACCTCACCCTTCCCCGGGAATGTAGCGCTCCAGCCGTGTTAAGCAACAGGCGGCGGACACCGGAGGCAACCCGATCGTGATCAGACAAGATTTTCCCTGAAAAATTCAACCGTCCGCTGCCACCCAAGCTCCGCGGCATCCTTGTCACAACGGGGCGTCGTGTCGTTATGAAAGCCGTGGTTGGTGTTCTCATAAGGGTATGCAGTGTAGTCGTGGTCCGCGTCCTCGAGCAGCGGTGCACGAATCCCGGTGACCTCTTCCGCAGCCGGCTGGCTGCCGTAAAACGATACCGCTGCGGCGAAAGGCCCGCGACCTTATCCGCTGATGTAATGCTCCAGTTGTTCGATCGCCTGTTGCTGATCTTCGATGATCGCCTTTACAAGATCGCCTATCGAAATGATGCCGCAGACTTTGCCGTCGTCCACTACCGGGAGATGGCGTATGCGTCTTTCCGTCACGGTGTTCATGCATTTTTCAACCGACTGTCCGCCGCTCGTGGTAATGACATCGGTCGTCATGATTTCGCTGACACGCGCGGTATCGGATGACCGCCCCTTCAGGATGACTTTTCGGGCGTAGTCTCTTTCCGTCACGATGCCGGCCAGGGTGTCGCCGTCCATCACCATCAGTGCCCCGATGCCTTTGTCCGACATGAGCCTGATCGCGTCCAGCACGGACGCATCGGGTGCTATGGAAATGACTTCGCGCCCTTTGGAGTCGAGCACATGGCTGACCAGTTTCATGGTGCCTCCCGGACTTGAGTAGCAAACTGCCGCGCCCAGTTCGGGCCCGCCAGATGCAGGCTGTCATTGTAGCTCGATTGCGCCCCCGGTGGGGCCTGTTGCGGGGGGTGCAGGCAGGGAATGAGTGGCAGACGGCCCCGCCGCGAACCCGTCGATCGGTCGCTCCTTCCGGATCTGAATGCAGCGCGTTTTCGCCTCAGTCAGCCCGTTCGACACGGCCCCGGATGTTTGCGAAGTTTACGGAGCCGCTGCCGGCGTCCGGAATGACGAGATCCCCCGCGACTTCTCTGACGTCGATGCTGCCCGACCCGTCGCCGATCCTCACGCTGCCTTCGACGCGCGCGACCGTCACGCTGCCAGAGCCGTCGACAATAGTCACATCCTGACCCGCGCCTTCGATGGAAATCGAACCCGAGCCATCTTTCAGCTTTATTGCACCGCCAATATCCGTCATCTGGATTGACCCCGACCCGTCGTCGAGTTCGATCTCGCCGGCGACGTTCTGTATCTGCACCGAACCGGAGCCGTCTTCGACGTCCAGCGACATTCCGTCCGGCACGCTGACCTCGAGATCGATTTTCGGGCTGTTGCGGAAGATACCGCCGTTGTCTTCGAAATAAGCGGTGAGCGCAGCAGCGTCACCGTCCATCTCGAGGCCCAGCACCATGTAGTCGCTCAGGATTGCTCGCGCCTCTTCCGCGTTCGCACCCGGAACCACAATATGCGCCTTCACGGCTATTTCCCCCGTGGCCGACATCCCGGTAATCTCGAGGCTGCCTGCCCCGGCTTCTATGCGCAGCAGACGCTTGCCATCGGCATCCAGCGAGAGATCCCTGGTCTCCTCGTAGTCGCCCCAGGCTGCTTGGGCCACGCTGGCGGCGAACATGAACATCATCAGAATATTGCGGAACATCGGCTCCTCCATTGCTTGGCGCCAGTTCGGGATGGGCTATGTCGATTTAGATGCCGCTCGGGGCCGTACGGTTGCCCAGCCGGTCGCATCGTTCGGGAACATCGGCGGGCGGAGCGATGCAGGCGCCTACCGTCTCAACGTCTCGAGCATGGCGTCGAGATCCTGCCGCGTCAGCCACTTGCCGCGCAGCATCACGCCGTGGATGCGCCGGCTGCTCTCGATGTTCTCCAGGGGATTGTCGTCCAGCAGAACGAGATCGGCTTCAAGTCCCGGTTCGATCGTGCCAAAGGTCCCGGCTTTGCCGAAGAACCTGGCGGGGTTGGCCGTTCCCGTCCGCAGCGCCTCGTAAGGCGTCAGCCCTGCCTCGACGAGATACTGGAGTTCCCGGTGAATGGCGAACCCCGGAACGTTGAAAATCTGCGGCGAATCCGAACCGAGCAACAGGCCGGCATCGGCATCGTGCAGGGCAGCGACCAGCTTGCGCCTGAGTTCGATCGCGCGAGCCGCAACTGCGGGGACGTAACCGCTGTCTCCGGTTACTTCAAGTTTTCTTTGCTTCCATTCTTCGACCGTGGCGGCAGGCATGTATTTCATCTCCGGGCGGTCCGCCAACTCGTCGGGATCAATCGGCGCAGTTACGTGCTCGAACAGCGACTCGGTAGGCACATTCCAGACGCCTGCCTCGGCCGTGGCCTCCGCGGCCGGGACGATGTTCCCTTCCAGGGCTTCACCGGCAAGCAGCACGCCGAAGAACCCGCCCGGGCCGTCCGAAGAGTCTGCGTTCGGCGGCAGGAGAAGCTGCATGTAGCCGTCGAGATGGTCGATCGATGCGATGCCGGCGGCCAGCGCGGCGGGAACGCCCACAGCCTCCGGCACATGTCCCGCGAATGGCATACCGAGCTCGTTTGCCGTTTCGGCGACGGCATGGAATTCGGCGCGGCTGAGCCCGGGATGTATTTTCAGGAAATCGTAGCCTGCCGCGTGTTGCTCGCGAACCATCTCCGCGCCGTTGTCTGCGCCATTGACGCTCCGACCGTTAAACGAGGGTCCGGACGTAATGAGGCGCGGCCCCAGTATGCTGCCGTTCGCGATTGACTGTCGCAATTCGAGGTGGCCAGATTCTCCCAGCATGCCGCGCACCGTGGTGACGCCATTGGCAATGAAGAGCCGGAGCACCCGGTCCAGTTCTTCTGAAGACGAAGAGGGAATGTGGGCGTGCATTTCAGCGAGACCGGGCATCAGGTATCTATCCGTACCGTCCACCACCAGCGCGTCTTCCGGCAAAGAGGTCCCGTCGACCGCACCAATGACTGCAATAGTGCCGTCAGTGACGATGACGGTGCGGGCGTGCAGTACCTCGTTGGAGGACATTGGCAGAATGTTGACATTGACGAAGGCGATTGACGCGGCATGCGCCTGAACCGCCATCAGCAGAAGTGCAGTTATGGATGCGATATTCGATGCAGTTGTTTTCATTCGACCCGCCTCTTCGGCACTGGACCGTCGCCGTCTTTTCTTCGACAAACCAGTCTTCGACAATCAATAATTTCCGATCCTCGTCAAGCTGCAGTTCCCTTTCCCCGGCGAGCAACTGGCGGGCGGATCAGATCACCGTTCTTAAAGTGTCACGGCTGATATTGCCGCCGCAAATGATGGCAACGATGTTCTTGTCTTTATATCTCCCGGACCTGGCCAGCAGGCCCGCAAGAACCACACCCGCCGCACCCTCGAGCAGCATATGATGCGAGTCGATGAAGCTGCGCATTGCCGCTGCAATCGCGGATTCGGATACGAGTACGAAATCGTCTGTGACGTCGCGGCACAGGTCGAACGTTATCGCCCCCGCCTCGATGCCGCCGGCGGTTCCGTCGGATAGCGTCGTGTCGCTCGGCAGCTCCACTATCCTCCCCGCTTCGACAGAGCGCGTCATCACCGGCGACGCTTCCGGCTGACAGGCGACCACGGAAACCTCCGGTTTCACCGATTTCAGGAATGCGCCGGCGCCGCCGATCAGGCCGCCGCCGCCGACCGCGACGAACAGAGCATCCACGTCGGGCAGCTGCTCTGCAATCTCAACGGCGCATGTGCCCTGACCGGCGATGACGTCGGGGTCGTTGTAGGGAGAGACGTACACCATGTCGTTGCGGCGCGCGTAATCGCGCGCATGTATTTCCGTATCGAGTCCGTCGGTGCCGAAGAAGCGAACGTCGCCTCCTGCGTCCCTGATCGCATTGACCTTGGCAGAGGACGTCTGTTCGGGCACGAACACCATACCCTTGACGCCGAGTTCGGCCATCGCCCAGGCGATAGCCGCCCCATGATTGCCGCTCGACGCCGCGACGCATCCGGCTTTGCGCTCGTCATCCGTCATTACCAGCAGCTTGTTGAACGCACCGCGCGCCTTGAACGAGCCGGTGTGCTGCAGGTTCTCGAGTTTCAGCCAGACGTTGGCGCCGATCGCGTCGCTGAAGCACCTCGAATAATCCAGAGGCGTTTTTCGGATGTGAGCGCCAATGCGTTCCGCGGCGAGAGCCACGTTCGCGGGCAATCGGTTCTTTAACATATCAGTGCCAGCCCTCCCGCAGGCGCGGTACTCCGGACATCTACAAGACCATCCTGGTCTTTTCAGAGCACGAAAAATAACGGAATTTCGAGCGTCAGAACATAACCAATTCCGGCTCGGCGGCTCGGTACGAGTAATCGTCGGTACGGCTAGCCTGGCCAGGAGTCTGCGCGGTAGAAAGTGTTCCTAGAGGTCGTCGGTACCGAAGGTGTCGCAGCGGTCCGGATCGCCACGATCAAAGCCGGAGCGGAACCAGCGTACCCGTTGTTCGGACGAGCCGTGCGTAAAGGAGTCCGGGGAAACGGCGCCGCCCTGCTGTTGCAGACGGTCGTCGCCAATAGCGCTGGCGGCGTTCAACGCCTCGTCGACGTCGCCAGGCTCGAGGAAGCCGTGTTCGCGCTCGGTCCGATTAGCCCACACGCCGGCGAAACAATCGGCCTGCAATTCCAGCCGTACCGACATCCGGTTTGCCTCTACGTCGGAAAGCTGCTGCCGGCGTCTTTGCACTTCGTCCGATATCCCCAGGAGATGCTGCACGTGGTGGCCGACCTCGTGCGCTATCACGTACGCCTGTGCAAAATCGCCAGGCGCGTCGTAGCGCTCCTTGAGTTCCGCATAAAAGTCGAGGTCGATGTAGGCCTTGCTGTCGGCAGGACAATAAAAGGGTCCCATAAAAGCCTGTCCCACCCCGCAGGCGGTTCGCGTCGCGCCGCGGAACATGACCAGTACAGGTTCCTCGTAGCGGCGATTGCCCGCTGCGAAAACGTCATGCCACACGTCCTCGGTATCGGCCACGACAACCGAAACCATGTCGGCAAGTGGATCGTTCGAGAAGTCCTGCTCGCGCGCGGTCGTTTCCGTATCGGACGCTACGTTGGCCGATTGCATGCCTTCGAGCAGGAAAGCCGGGTCGACGCCGAGATACATAGCCGCCAGCACAATTGCTATCGTGCCGATGCCGCCGCCGACGAGCTTCGTGCCTGTACCGGCTCGCCGTCGGTCCTCTATATTGCTGCTACGCCTTCGATTTCTCCAACGCATGATTCATCATCTCTGGCAGTCGCTGATCGCCTTGATCAGAAGCCCATGTCCATTTCGCGATATCCCTGCGGCGGCTCGAATAAAGCCGCATCGAGATTCTCGGTCCTCGCGGACTCGAGAAGACTCTCGCTCTCTATTTCGCCGGACTCGCCGAATTCGCGGCTCAGGACCGGATAGCCGCCGAGTTCACGCATGTGTGCGAACAGCTCCCTTTGCTCTCCCATGACGTCCATGCCCGAGCCTGCGGAAAATGCCTTGGCCATGTCGTCGAAAAAACCCGCCATCGTGAGCATCGAATCCGCAGCCTCGCGTCCGCCTTCGATATTCTCCCAGTCGGTGACGCACAGATCGCGGATCTTTGTGCCTTGCTGCTCCACCTCGTAATAGTCGCAGTCAAAGCCGTTAATCGTGTCCCTGTTGCCCGTTTTGCGCACAGTCGTCGCTGGCCGCTCGGTCTCCGGCGCCGGAATATGCTGCTTCATCATTTGTTCGGCCATCGCACGTTGTTCCGGCGGCATCTCTGCAAGCGCTTGCTGCATCTGCTGCATCGCGCTGTTCAGCTGGGTGGCCATCTGTTGCATCGTGGCTTCGTCCAGAACGTAGTACTTTTTTTCTTCATGATCGAGCGCAATCAGTTCTTTGATATCGTCCCGGAAGATGATTCCACCCGTTTCGTTACTCGTGACGGAGGTGACCTCCATTCTCGACCTTCCGTCCTGTGTCGAAATCTCGACCGTACCGACCACGGGTGGGTCTTCGCGAAACTCGGTGGTGGCAAGCTGGAGAACGGAGCCGGCAAATGCCGGCGAACAGAGAGCCATCAAAGTACAAAGGGCGGGCATCTGCATACGCATAATAAATTTCCTTACAAACATCGCATTTTCGTGCTCTGAAAAATACAGGATGGACTTGCTCAGAGCTTCCCGAGTGTGCACCTGCAAAGTATCGCAGTCCTCCGGTGATTGCCAGAAAGGCCTTGCCGGAGTCTCCACATCTCGACCGCCCGGTTTCGCGGGCCTTACGCAGGCGTTCATCGGCGTCACCGTTCCAGCGTATAGCTCAAATCCACGCCTTCGGAACTCTTGCCGGAGGTCGCCTTGATGCCAAACCCTTTGGCAATGTCGTAGCGCAGGCTGATCACGTTTTCGCGATCGAACAAGCCGATTCCGTAACTGATATACAGATCCGGAGCAATGTAGGTACCGACGTCGACGGCGCCCACGCCTTGTTCATAGTTGAAGTCGCTGCCGGTCACAAGCAAGGTCACGGCGCGATCCCGGTTCGATGGGGGATTTGTGTAAACCTCGACCACCGGGTCTTGCGCCGTCCCGGTAATCAGTACGCCTGCGCTGTTGATTTGCGGATTGCCGAAGATTTCCCGCTCGGCGCGTATACGCAGGTTGGGGTTCGCGGCAGACGTCCCGGGGAACTGGATCGTGCCTTCCGTAATATCCAGCAGCTGACCGTATGCTTCGAACTTCCCCTGGACATTGTACTGACCGTTGCCGTTCGGCACGGGGGGACCATTCCATGTGAGGGCGGCAGTGCCGGTCAAGGCTGCCTCGGCCACGTCGAGATCCACCTGCACATCTTCACCGAGTGCCAGCGCGACGGTGCCAAAGATCTGTAGTTGCGCTCCGTTGCCGTTTTCCGGTTCAACCTCGGCATCCCGGTTCGCGACAATACGAACGTCTTCGCTTTCGCTGACCTTGTCGGAGGTGAGATTGGTGGGCACGATCCTCGCGCGCGGAACGAGAACATTGCCGTTCAGTGTCAGTCTGTCGTTCTGTATCCGGATGCCGAGGTTCGTATTGGCCACGACGTTGATATCCGGCAGGTCGATCAACGTCAGCTGATCTCCGGTGAGAGACAACTCAAGCCCGTCGCGAAGGACGTTTAGCGACTGCGCGGAGCTTCGCACCTCACCGGTTCCTTCGCCGGCCCGGAAGGTGCTCTGCAGATCTATCTGGTTGTTGTCTGCCATGACCGCTTTCAGCTCGATATCGCTGAGTGCCAGACCGACGGGGTCGTAGCGCAATGCACCGTTTCGCAGCGACACCTCGCCCTCGAACAGCGGATTACCCAGCGTGCCCGCAATTGCCACGTCGGCGTCGAGCCGTCCCCGTAGTGCCGCGACCACCGGCACGATGTCCGAGGCAACGGCGATGTTGTTCAGGTGCGCCACGAACCGGCCGTCCACCGGGCTGTCAGTTCCCCTGCCGACATCGGCAAGCTCGAACTCCGCGTCGATTTCCGCCGAGTTGGAAAATGGCAGTGACAAGCGACCCGCCAGCAGTTGCCCGTCGACCAGATTGAAACGCAATTCTCCGGGGCCGGTCTCCGTCGTCAGACGCGGGTCGATACGGTTCTGGATACGACCGGGCGATATGTCTATTTGTCCCTTGCCCGAAAGCGCGGTATCTGCGTCCGCGTTGACGGACAGCGAACCGTCGAGTGTTTGCGAGAACTCGAGTTCTGTCTCATAGAACAAGCCGAGCAGGTTGACAGGCACAGAATTGAATTGCGCTGCCGCATCGACGTTCGCGCCGCCGGTCCAGTTCGCATCGAGGCAGACCCGACCGTGCGCTTCACCTTCCAGACAGGCGTGGCCGAGACCTGCGAGATCGACAGCCAGACGCAGATCCGCCGGCTCATCGAGTCTGTAAGTCAGCCCCTGCGCGGTCTCGAGACGTGCCGATCGGAGCTGCCCGGCCCAGACAGAGTCCAGCGGGAGCTTCCAGTTCTCCAGCCGGCCGTCCAGTTCGACGTCGAGTTGCGCATCTTCCGGCGACAACCTGATCTCGAGTTGCTGTCGGGTTTCGTCCGCCGCCAGCGTCACGGAGAAGCTGTCGATCTGCCGCCTGCCGAACGTCAAGGCGCTGCCGGAAGCCTCTATTGCTATCGGCGCATCTACCCGCTGTTGGTTGCTTGTAAGCGTCAGTTCACCGAGGCCGTATTCGCGCCACAAAATGTCATGGGCCTGCAGGTCGATGGTCAGTGCCGGGAATTCATCACCGAGAGTAAGATTCCCCTCGGCCCTGAGCGAACCGGCGACGCTTGTCTGAAAAGTCTCCAGCGAAGCGATGTCGAGCGCGAAATCCAGCCCTGCTTTGCTCTTCAGGCTGCCGTCCGCACGCAAATGCGACTCGCCGGACCTGATCCGCAGCTTTTCGGCGCTCAGGTTCCCGTTGGCGTAGCGAAGCCCGCCCTCGCCTTCGAGTGGACGATCACGGACGGTTCCATGAAGACGCTCGATGTCAACCGCAAAATGAACGGGATTCAGCCGGCCCTCCGCACTGAAGGTGCTGCTTACGCGTCCCCCAACGCGCGGCGCGAGCGGTCCGATATCCAGATTCTCCGTCACAAGCTCCGCTGACCACTGCCCGTCCTCGGTCCAGTTGAATGCGCCGCGACCGGACGCGCTACCGCCCAGCACGGCGCTTTCATGCAGCGTTGCTTCAACCTGGTCGCGATCGCCGACGCCGGAAAGGACGAAAACGCCCTGCGGCAGATCCGACGCCTGAAACGCGACACGTCCGTCGAACTTCCAGGCTTCGGGCCTGCCCGAGAAATTTATCTGACCGAACTCGCTCCTGAGGCCGATCACATTGCCGGCGGCTCCACCTGTCTCTTCCTGCATTGGCCATTGCAGGTCGCCCCAGTCCAGATCGAGATCCACGACGCCCCCGTCGATGTCCACCACACCTGTCGCGTCGACCCTGGCCTCGCTTTCCTGTACGCGCAACCGTACCTCCTTCAGTTCCACCTTTCCGGCACTCCACGCCGCTGCCACGGTGCCGGAAACGGGAGCGTCGTCCGGCCATTGGGGCGTGAGGACGCCGACGTCAAAGCGGCCGATATCCGCATCCGCCGCAATTGCGAGGCCGCCTGCCCAATGGACGTTGCCCTCCGCCGTCGCTCGCAGCATTTCGCCCCGCAGGTCGAGGTGCCGGACGTCAAGTCCATCTGCATCTCCGTCGGTGCTGATTGTAAATGGCAGCTCCTCTTTGCCGGCCACGGAAACCCTTCCCTGACCGGCAATCGAGTACGCCGACAGACTGCCGGCGGTTTCCAGAGCGGTATCGCGCAGGTACACGGTTGCCGGCCGATTCGGGTCTTCGACAACAGGCCACTGGATAGAAGTCGTCTGCACGCGCACATTCCAGCGCGGCTGCTCCGTCAGATCCGACAGCTCGCCGGTGATGTTCAAGTCGGGCTGGATGACCGAGAGATCGACATTCAAACTGGCGAGGCTCCCCTCTGCATTCAGCGTGAACTGCACCGGCTGCAGCCTGTCATCCTGGCGCAGCGGGTAGCGTCCTGCCACCGACGCCCTGGCCGGGTGCGGCTCCGCAAGCCCCAGCACGACGGTGCCGTCCATTTGCCCCAAACTGGAGTCAATCTCGAAGCGTGACAGGGAGATCTCGTCATGCCAGCGTCCGGCGAGTCGAGCCTTGTCGAGTGCGAACACAGCTTCGTCGTCGCTGTTCAATAGCTGCAACCGGCTGACAGTCACAGCCTCTGCGTTAATCACAATTGGCAGCGCAAGCTTCCCGAGAATCGGATCTCCCGGAGGTTCCGGTTCTTTCCTTTGCCGACGAACCACGACGCCATCCGCCTGCAGATCTCGAACTTCGACAGACAGCGGAAAGAGCACGAGACGCGCGGAAAGGCGGGCCTCCGCGACGCTCACCTCGATCGTTTCATTCAGGTAGGACACGCCGGCCAACGCCAGTTCGCCGCCGATCGACCCACTGATCGACTGTGCCTGAAGTTCGCCGGGAATCATGTCGGCCGTGCGGCCCCAGAGCCAACGGGAACCGGAAGAAGTCTGAAGAAGCCACCAGCCGCCGATCAGAGCGACCGCAAGCAACAACACAACCGCCATCAGTAAATATTTGAAACCTCTGACGATCACAGCAGCGGCGTGCCGATCGTGAAATGCAAGCGCAACGGCCGCCCCTCGATATCGAGCGCCTGCGCAACATCCACACGTATAGCCCCGGCCACGGTATACCAGCGAATACCGACTCCTGCGCCCCTGCGAAGCTGGACATCGCTCCAGTCGTTGAACGCGTTGCCGATATCGATGAATGCCGCGGCCGACCATTTCTCGAGAAACCGCCTCTCGATTTCCGCGCTCGCGGTCACGATGTGATTCGAACCGATATCATTGTTGCTGAGGTCCTCGAAGCCATAGCCGCGCACGCTGTCGCTCCCTCCAGCCTTGAAGCGATACTGGGTGGGCAATCGTGTCAGCGACAGAGGCAACGGCTCGCCGTCGAGGTTCAGGACGAATTCGTCGACCTTCGCATCGGTATACCCGACCTCCGCACGCAGCAGCAGCTTCCAGTTTTCGGCTTTTATGAAGCTTCGGCGAGACGACAGGTAGATCTGCGTGAACTGCCGGTCCGAGCCCCAGAGATCGCTCGATGTGAAAAGCCAGGCGCGTTCGTGATGGCCTGTAATGTCGAAGCCACTCCCGATAATTGCCGGCCAGTCCCATTCGGCGCCGACCGCAAGCGTGTGGGCGGTATCGCGAAAGATGCTGCCGAACTCTTCATCCTGAATCAGCTCGAGAATCGCCGGATCGGCATCGACGCCGGGATCGTAGGCAAAGGAATCTCGCAGGTATTGCGCAAAGATAGTTTCGAAATACCGGATCTTTCCCTCGTTGATGTCTCTTACATGCAGCCTGCCCGCGCGGAAGAAAAGATCCTCGACGTTGCCCGTGGCCAGCGTGATGAAGTGTTCGTCATCTTCGTGCCGCTTCACTTCGAGGTCCTGCTTGTCTCTTCGCAACGTCAGATTGGACACCCAGTATTGCCGTTCGTCGGAACGTCGCGGAATGCGATAATCGGCACGGAGGGTGAATTCGTCGTCCATCTCCTGATAGCCTATTCCCAAGTCCAGCCGATCGCCTCTCGAGGACAAAGGATGACGGCTCCACAACGCCTGCGTTCTGAAGCCGGTGTCGGTGCCGAATCCAAGGGCACCCTGGTAGGTGTTCTTGGTCTCCGTTTCCAGCCTCGCAACCACGTTGACCATCGGTGGAGAACGCTCCAGCATCCGTTGCTCCTCTACTTCGATGTCCGTGAAGTAGCCTGCAGACCACAGATCGAGACGCAAACTGTCCACCAGGTCGGGACGATAGGCGGAGCCTTCCGCAAACCGCGGGACGTTTTCGAGAACGTAAGGCCGCACGACGTCCTGGCGAAAATCGACGCTGCCGAACACGGCCTGCGGACCGGTATCGAGAATCAGCGACAGGTCTGCCTCGTTGCGGATCAGATCAAGTTCGATCGAGCGCGTGACGAAAGCCGCACGAAGGTAGCCCTCAGCTTCGGCCAGAGCCAGCGCATCGTTTTTTTGACGCTCCCACACCGACTGGTCCAGGATCGCACCTTCGCCGAGCGGCCAGTTCGAAAGCCACTCGCGCAGATTTTTCTGTTCTGCACCCTCGCCACGAAGTTCGACCGTGGCATTACGGACACGCACTGGGGGTCCGGCCTCTATTCTCACCTCCAGTCGCCAGCTGTCTTTGCCGGAAGACACGATGTTGGACGTGATATTCGGGTGATAATAGCCATACGGTTTCAGAGCGGCGCGCGCGCTCTTCTTCGCGTCCTCTGCGATGTCGTCCAGTTGCCCCGAGGAGACACGGGTGCTCGCTGCAACTCCGAAATCCCGAATGTGATTACGTACGTTGGTCAGCAGTGGATCGGAGACACCTGTGATCGCGTAGGTGATTTTGTCGGCTGCCGACGGCGACGCGAGTGCAACAAGCGCGACGGCGAGTGACGCACACGCGGCAGCACGCCCGGTCATGCCCGAAACTCACGGAATGATATTGAGGACATTACTGCACGTGACAATCGGTAAAAGTTACAGGCTCGGAAGCGGAGCCGCCGGGGCCCCAGGTCATTGACGCTGTGCGATGCAAGATTCCTGCCACGGCCGTTTCCATTACCCGGACCTCGCCGGGGCTACCCGCGCATTATTCATGGACGCTTAAAGCCCGGTGGTGAGCGGAGCCTCGGCGAGGTACTGTTCAGACTTCGCCTAGCGGATCGCAAAGCTGGCCTCTATCAGGACCGTGAGGCTCTGCTGTCCGGGTGCTATGCCCGGCGCAGGCGCCGCGTCCGCCATTTCCATGCTTCGGCGCGCCATCATCGGCTCCGGATAGCCGGGTCCGGGAGAGCTGGAGATCGTCAGCACTTCACCGAGTTGCACACCCGCGAGGTTCGCAAGTGCTTCAGCCCTCGCACGCGCATCTTCCATTGCCGCTTTCTGTGCCTTCTCTTCGAGGGCCGCCGTATCTTTAACCGCGAAGTGTATGCCGTGAATCGTGTTCGCGCCGGCGTTTGTTACTGCGGCAAGAACCTCGCCGACTTGTTCGATGTCGTCTATCGTGACTGTCACGACATTGGACACGCGATAACCGGCGATCTGCCCGCGGTGCGGCTCCTTGTGGTCCTGTTCAGCCCAGATACTGTAGTTGGTCGTCTGAATGTCGTCTTCCGCGATGCCCTGTTCCTCGAGTGCCGCAAAGATCTTCTCGATCACCGACTGGTTTTCCCTTGTTGCCGCGATGACCGTATCGGCAAAGGTCTGTACCCCGGCACTGACCATTGCCTGATCCGGCGTGCCGAACGCCTCGCCCTGCCCGGTCACAGTGACACTGCGGGTTTCACCCAGCGCAAGCCGGTCCGTGTAGCCAAGCAGTCCGAACCCGATCGTCAAAAGCGCTGCCAATCGGCTTGTCAACTGGATTGAATTCACGTGTGCTCTCCTTTTTTTGGCTGCCCGATCATGATCTGCATAAGGGATACCGGACAGCGCCCATTGCCGTGATGTGGCCAATGCTATCGCGAAATGCTGTTGTTGCCGCGTTGGACGCCGGCTCCCGCCCCTCGGAGCCGCAGCGATTTGACAATTTCCGGAGATTTCAGTTTCCGGCCGATTGACATCCGGAATGGGCCTGTGCAACGATCTTTCTTTCGTTTGCAAAGGCACACCTTTCGAAAGAAAGGGCCGCAAAGCCACCGGTCTACGGGGAAACCTATGACAGCGGGGTTGCCGAAACGACAGCAGCAATGCGACGACGTTATGTCGCAGGCAACCATGCTTCAGCTCGAGGACAGGCAGCCTGCCTGCTCCACCCCGCCAGATCCCGACCGCTTTCCGGCTTGTGTCCGTTCGATCATCGACGATTCGAATAGGAGCCCCGCATGTCAGGAAAAGCCGTAAAACTTCGCGACTCCGGAAAATTCGCTCGTCGCCGGCAAGCGATGCCGGCGGTGATCCGCCCTGCCAGCATCAAGCAACTGCGGCAAAGCATCGCACACGACTCGCCCTACCTCCCTCCATTCAGGCCGAGGGGCGCCAACAGCTCGTCCACCGACTGCACCTCGGCGACCGCCGGGACGGTCGTCGACATGACCGCTTTCGACGAGATAGTAAACATCGATGCGTACAACGACATCGCCGTGGTACAGGCCGGCGTTCGTCTTGGCAGGCTGGCGAGTGCGCTGGCGGAGCACGGGCTGGAACTTGCCGGCAGCCATGACCTGGTGGGCCGCACCGTCGGCGGCGCGGTGGCGGGCGGCTGTATCGGGCCGTCGATCTCCGGTGACGGTGCCTTTTTTGCTTCGCAGGTCCTGAGCATGAAGGTCATTACGCCATCCGGCCGCTTGCTCGAGTTGACACGAGACCGGCAGAACCTGCTGAATGCCTTCCGCCTGAGTTACGGCATGCTGGGGGTCATATTCGAAGTTACCCTCAAAGTGCGGCCGATCAGCCCGTTCACGGCTTCCCACCGGCGCTGCTCTGTCGGACAGTTCTCGGCCGCCGCGGAGCGACTGTCCAGAACGGACATAGGCATAAAGTTCTACCTCCTGCCATTTCGCGACTGCGTGTATCTGGATCTGCGGCGTTACAGCCGCGAAGCGACCGCTACTCACCGCATTCCGTGGAAGATCAAGGACTGGGGCGAAAGCACGGTCCTCCCGCATGTATTCAAGTCGCTGAACCGGATCGTTCCCGTGGCCGGCGTCCGTTATCGAATCATTGACGAGATCAGCAAAATAACGCAGGGCATCGTCAACAACAGGCTTGTCGCCTCCGGCAGCAATTCCACCGCGCTTGCCAACGGCGACAAGGCGGGACCGGATACCGAATCGCTGCAGTACTCAACCTGGATTTTTCCGGCCGCCGATTTTTCCATTGTCGTACGGGCCTACCAGGATTTTTGCCATCGGATACGCAAGGAAACAGGCTTTCGCTGTGATATGCCTACCGTAGGGTTCAGGCTTTGCCGTGATCAGTCGGCTTTACTGTCCCCGTCATTCGACGAACCGATGTTCATGCTGCGTGCGGTTTCGACGCAAACCAGGGGCTGGGAGGACTTTGCCATCGACTTCGGGGAGTTCGCCCAGCACTGGGGTGGCATGCCGTTCTTCAATCAGACGCGAGGACTGGATCCGGAATATGCGAGCCAGATTTTCGGGAGTCGTCTGGATTTTTTTCGGCGCATGCGGCGGCGTATCGATCCCGATAACCGGATGATGAACCCGTTCCTCTCGCAGTACTTTCTATAGCCCCGGACTGTAGCCACAGAACATTATCGCGGTGCCCGGCGTGCGCCGTAGCGGGCACGCACCGACGTTCGCCCAGCGGCGAAGACTGACGGCATCCGGTCGTTCTCAGTCCGCGTCTGCTGTGCATCCAAACCGCCACGCGGGGCATCTAAGCTGATGAGAATCCGCGGCAACAGAACAGGCACCGCGAATCGGCCCGGGCTTCCCCTAGTGCTTTGAGCGGACGGGCTTGTGTTATGGTTAACTAGTGTTATACTTAACTATAACACCTAGACAATGAGCCACCGGTGAACAAGATGACGAAGAGAACATGCGCCGCCCTGCTGTCCATTCTGGTCGCGACGGCTCTTGCCGCCTGCGGCACAGGAGAGGCAAGCATTGCCGCGGTTGACGCAGCCGAGGCGCCGGCGTCACTGCCGGTCGAGGTTGTGCAGCCACACACCGCCGACATTTTCGAGGTATTCGAGACCAGCACAACAATTGCGTCCGATGCGGAAGCGCCGGTTCTTGCCCGCGTTCCCGGTGAAATCGTCGAAATCCTGGTCGAGGAAGGCGACCGCGTCGAGGCTGGACAGATTCTGGCTCGCCAGGACGGTCAGCGTCTCCGCTTGCAAATGCTGCAGGCAAGAGCAAATCTCGACATGACGAAGAAAGAGTACGAACGCGTGCTGCGCCTGCATGAGCGCGGCCTGGTCAGCGCCGCCGCATCCGAAGGGCTGAAGTTCGACGCCGATGCGCTCACGGCGTCGTACGAATTAATGCGCCTAAACTATAATTACACGCGCATACGGGCACCCATATCCGGCGTGATTTCGAGCCGCGACGTGCAGCTCGGTACCCACGTCGAAGCCGGCGCTCCGGTCTTCAGAATTACGGAGACGTCGAAGCTGGTGGCCTACCTGCACATTCCCCAGGTCGAACTCGGCAGAGTCCGGACAGGCGACGAGGCTACCATACGCGTCGACGCCATGCCCGGGCAGGAGTTTCGCGCAACGCTCGCGCGCATAAGTCCGACGATCGACACCCGGAACGGCACGTTCCGAGCCACGGTTTATATAGAGAACCCGGAAGGCGTGCTCGCGCCGGGCATGTTCAGCCGCTTCAGCATTGCCTGCGAAAAGCATGCAGCTGCGCTTGTCGTTCCCAGACACGCGGTCATCCGGGAAGACAACGAGCATGTGGTGTACGTAGTCGAGAACGGCGCGGCGTCCCGCCGTGCTGTTATGGTCGGTATCGAGTCTGGCGGCGTGGTCGAAATCCTCGAGGGACTGGATGCAGGCGACCGGGTTGTCGTTACCGGACAGGACAGCCTGCGAGACGGCAGCAAGGTACTGGCGAGCAACCGATCGAGTGACAGCATCACCGGTTGATTCGACGCCGTTAATTCTCCGTGTGATGACGAGTGCGATGACTAGCGGGAAACGCATGCAGCCAAAAACAACGGCGGGCGGAATCCTCTTCCTGTTGCCGATTCTGTTAGGCGCGACGCTCGTAACGCAGTCGGCGTGCCGGCACGGCGACAGCAACGAGGCCGACGAGGAAGACAAATCACCGGCCATCCCGGTCGAGGTCGCGACCGCCACCCGGGGCGATATTTTCGCAATCTATTCAGGTACGGCGCCCATAGAAGCATTCGCCGACGCACAGGTCGTCGCGAAAGTGGGCGGTGAGGTTCGGGACATCCGTGTAGAGGAAGGCGACGAGGTCACCACGGGACAGATTCTTTTGCGGCTCGATGGCGACCGCCTGCGTTTCGAAGCACAGCAAGCAGAAGCGAACCTCCGTAAATTGCAGCGCGACTTTCAGCGCAACAGGGATCTGAAGGAGAGAAGCCTGATCAGTCCGGGCGATTTCGAAAAGATTCAATACGAGATGGAGGCACTGGAAGCGACTTTCAGACTCGCGGAACTCGAGCTCGGCTACACGGAGATCAGGGCTCCTATCGACGGCGTAGTGTCGCAGCGTTTCGTGAAGCTGGGCAACACGATCGAAGTCAACACGCCGACGTTCCAGATCACCAGCCTTGAGCCTCTCGTCTCCTATCTGCATGTGCCTGAAAGAGAGTACCGCCGCATCGGTATCGGCCAGAACGCGAGCATCGCCGTCGATGCCCTGCAGGGAGTCCGTTTTGAAGGCACGGTGGTGCGAGTCAGCCCGGTCGTCGATCCGCTGACCGGCACGTTCAAGATCACCATCGAGGTCAGCGACCCGAGCCGCCGGCTCAAGCCGGGCATGTTCGGCCGCATCAGCATCGTTTACGACAAACGGGAGAATGCGCTCAAGATCCCGCGCAGTGCGATTGTCCAGGAAGCCGGCGAGCCCTCCATTTTCGTGATCGACGACGACACCGCGCACCGCCGCGTTGTCCACACCGGCTATGTCGAAGCTGGACAGATCGAAATCGTCGACGGACTTTCGGACGGCGAGCAATTCGTCCTGGTAGGACAGACCGGGCTGCGGGAAGGATCAAAAGTCGCAGTCGTAGGTTCTGCCCGGGCCGAGTCCGGCGTGGTGGGCAGCGATGCCCCGGCTTCCGAATAGCGCCAGACAACAGGACATCCGGAAAATGCGTCGATTGATCGAGATTGCTACGGAGCGCCGCGTCACGATCGCTATGTTTACGATTGCCATCGCGCTGTTCGGCCTGGTTTCGCTGTCGCGACTGAACGTCAACCTTCTGCCGGACATTTCCTACCCTACCATTACGATACGGACGGAACTCACCGGCACCGCGCCAATCGAGGTTGAAAGTCTCCTGACCAAACCGATCGAAGAAGCGGTCGGCGTAATCAGAAACGTGCGACTGGTGCGATCGGTGTCTCGCGCCGGCCAGTCGGACGTGACGCTCGAGTTCGTCTGGGGCACTGACATGGACGTCGCCGGTGTCGACGTGCGGGAGAAAATCGACATCATCGAATTGCCGCTGGAAGCCAGTCGCCCCCTCTTGCTGCGCTTCGATCCCTCTTCGGAGCCGATCATGCGCCTGGGGCTGCTGCAGCAGGAGCGCGCCGCCGGCATCGCATCGGACACGAGCCAAGAGTCTCTCAAGGCGCTGCGCCGACTGGCTGAAGACAGGATCAAGAACGACCTGGAAGCCGAAGAAGGGACTGCCGCCGTGAAGGTCAGTGGAGGCCTCGAGGACGAAATCCAGATTCAGGTGGACCAGGAGAAACTGTCGCAGCTCGGTATAAGCATCGAACAGGTTGCGCAAAGGGTTCGCGCCGAAAACGTCAACCTCTCCGGCGGTCGGCTCGAAGAAGGATCGCAGCGTTTCCTGGTCCGCACGATCAATGAATTCCGGACCGTCGACGAATTCGCCGACGCGATCATCGCCAATGTCGCAGAGCGACCGGTTTACTTGCGAGACGTCGCCAGCGTCACACGCGGCTTCAAGGAACGCGAGGCAATTACACGCGTAAAGGGCCGTGAGTCGGTCGAACTCGCGGTCTACAAAGAGGGCGATGCAAACACCGTTCAGGTTGCAAATCGCATCGAACGACGCCTGCAGCAAGTCAGGGATACCCTGCCCGACGACCTCGAGCTGATAAAAATCCATGATCAGTCGCAGTTCATCTCGTCCGCGATACAACAGGTGACGTCGGCGGCGCTGTGGGGCGGACTCCTTGCCATCCTGGTCCTGTACGGCTTCCTGAGAGATGCCCGTGCAACATCGATTATCGCCCTCGCCATCCCGGTATCGGTGATCGGCACGTTTCTCCTGATGTATTCCAACGGCGTCTCTCTCAACATCATGTCGCTTGGCGGCATCGCTCTCGCCGTTGGCATGCTCGTCGACAACTCGATCGTGGTGCTCGAGAACATCGTGCGCAAGAAAGAACAGGGGCAGGGAGAACTCGACGCCGCGAGAACCGGCACCGGAGAGGTTTCCGGCGCTATTGTTGCATCGACGCTTACCACCATCGCTGTCTTCTTCCCGATGGTGTTCATCAGTGGAATAGCCGGTCAGCTGTTTCGTGACCAGGCGCTTACCGTATCCTTCGCGCTGGCCTTTTCCCTGGTCGTCGCACTGACGCTGATACCGATGCTGGCGGCACTGGGCGCAGGGACCAGGTACGAAGGAACCGGCGACTCCTCTCCGCCAAATCGATTTACCCGCGGCGTTGCCTTCGTCGTGCGCATGTTCCAGCGGGTCTCCGCCGGAGGGAGGCGGGTCTTCTGGGTCCTGTTGTGGGTTCCCACATGGCTCTTCCAGCGGTTGAACGCTGCGGCGGCCAGGCGTTACGAACCGATTCTCGAATGGTCGCTGAATCACCGCTTCGCGATCGTAAGCGGTGCCGCGGGCATATTCATCGCGACGATGCTTCTCATACCGCGCCTCGGGACAGAGCTGATCCCGCAGCTGTCGCAGGGCGAGTTCAATGTAGATCTTCGCCTGGCGCCCGGGGCGCCGCTCGCGGAGACCGATCGCGCCATCCAGACTGCGGAGCGGGCAACGCAGGACATCGGCGAAATCGAACTGAGCTATTCGGTCGCCGGCACCGGCAACCGGCTCGACGCCAATCCCGTGGACGCGGGTGAGAATACGGGCACTCTCAGCATTATCCTCGCGGCGGACGCCGGACGCGAACGGGAAGACGCGGTGATGGACGCAATGCGCCAGGAACTCGACCGCCTGCCCGGGGTGCAGTACCAGTTCAGTCGTCCGTCGCTCATGAGTTTTGCCAGTCCCCTGCAGATCGAGATTTCCGGTTACGACCTCGCCAGCCTCGAATCCGTCAATCGCTCCATTATGACTTCGATGGCGGCGTCCGACCGCTTCACGGACTTGAAGACAACTATCGAAATGGGCAATCCGGAGATCCAGATCGTCTTCGATCAGGAACGAGCCGCTGCGCTGGGTCTCTCGGTCCGGGACATCGCGGATCGTGTCGTGGCCAACGTCCGCGGCGAACTCGCTACCCGCTACACGTGGCGCGACAAGAAGATCGATGTGCTCGTGCAGAGCGTAGATCGGCACAACGCCAGTATCGAGCAGGTGCGCAAGCTGATCGTGAATCCGATCGCGGCGCGGCCGGTAACGCTGGAGGCGGTCGCCGCGGTCGGCGTCGCCCGTGGTCCGGCAGAAATTCGACGCGTCGCCCAGGAGCGCGTCGCAATCATTACCGCAAATCTTGCCTACGGGGATCTCGGCGCTGCCGCTGCCGAGGCCCGGGAGATCATCGCCGGCACGCCGACGCCTGCGGGAGTGACTGCCATGGTCTCGGGGCAAAACCAGGAAATGCAGGAATCGTTTCGTTCGATGCAATTTGCGCTCGTACTGGCGGTCTTTCTCGTGTATCTCGTGATGGCATCGCAATTCGAGTCGCTGATCCACCCATTTGTCATTCTGTTCACGATCCCGCTCGCACTGGTCGGGGCCGTGCTCGCCTTGTTTCTGACCGGCACGACCGTAAACGTCGTGGCATTCATCGGCGTCATCATGCTCGCGGGCATCGTCGTCAATAACGCGATCGTACTGGTGGACCTCATCAACCAGAATCGCGCGCAAGGAACCCCGAAGACGGAGGCTATTCTGGCGGCAGGCCGGGCAAGACTGCGGCCGATACTGATGACGACGTTGACGACGGTCCTCGGGTTGTTGCCTATGGCGATCGGCTTCGGCGAAGGCGCGGAAGTGCGGACGCCCATGGCGATTACGGTAATCGGTGGACTCCTCGTGTCGACACTTCTTACGCTGGTCGTCATTCCGGTAGTCTATTCGCTGCTGGACCGCAAGAAGTGGGCGGAAACCCGCCTCGCCACCGCCCCCGTCCCTGGCTGACGGATAGCGACGGTGAAACACACCGAGGTTGCACTGCGCCGGCCGGTAACGACCATCGTTATATTCGTGGCGCTCGCGCTGGTCGGATTGATCGCGTCGCGTCTGCTACCGCTGGAAAAATTTCCGGATATCGAATTCCCCGGCATCTTCATCGAGATTCCATACGAGGGCTCGACGCCTGAAGAGGTCGAGAGACTCATTACCCGACCCGTGGAAGAGGCGCTCGCTACCTTGAGCGGCGTCGAGCGAATGGAGTCGACCTCCAGCGAAAGCCAGGCGCAGATATTTCTCGAGTTCGGCTGGGGTCAGAGCATGGGCGCGAGGGGCATCGAAGCTCGTGCCAAGGTCGATGGCATTCGTCATCAGCTGCCGATCGATGTGCGGCGAATTTTCATTTTCACGGGATCCCTTGGCGATCAGCCGGTGCTGCAGCTGCGGATTTCCAGCGAGCGAGACCTCTCCAACAGTTACGAGCTGCTGGATCGCCTGCTGAAACGTCGCATCGAACGCATCGAGGGCGTCTCCAAGGTAGAGCTGCAGGGTGTGGATCCGCGAGAGATTCGCATTCTGATCGACGCGGACCGGATGGCGGCACACGGGGTCAATATCGATCAGCTGAAGCAGCTTCTGGAGCGTAGCAATTTTGCCGTCAGTGCCGGCCGTATTACCGACAGTGGCCAGCGTTTCAGCGTCCGTCCGCGCGGTGAGTTCGCTTCCGTGGAGGAAATCAGGAACTTTGTCATCAACCGCAGCAATCTGCGACTACGCGACGTTGCCGCAGTCGAGCTGCGCAGCCCCGACAGGGATTATGGGCGTCACCTGGATCGCAGCTATGCGATCGGTCTCGCCGTCAGCAAGGCGACCGGGGCCAACATGGTCGACGTTTCGGATCGGGTAATGCGGGAAATCGCCGAGATCAGCAGATTACCGCAAATGCAGGGCATCAAAATATTCGATCTCGACAACCAGGCGGACAGCGTACGGGAGTCGCTCTCCGACCTGCTGAATGCCGGACTGATCGGCGCGCTTCTTGCGGTTGTCGTGCTCTATCTCTTTTTGCGTCAGGTCACCACGACGCTGATCGTTATGGCCGCGGTACCTTTTTCACTGACCATTACGCTGGGCGTCTTGTACTTCGCCGGCCTGACGCTCAACATCCTGAGCATGATGGGTCTGATGCTTGCCGTCGGCATGCTGGTCGATAATGCCGTTGTCGTGACCGAAAGCATATTTCGACATCGCGGAATGCGCCCGGATGAGCCATACGATGCAACAATCGCGGGAGTCAAGGAAGTCGGTCTTGCAGTAATTGCCGGTACGGCAACTACGATCATCGTCTTCGTGCCGATGATGCTCGGCACGAAGACCGATATCTCGATTTTCATGACGCACGTTTCGGTAACCATCATCGTCGCGCTGGTCGCATCGCTCCTGATCGCGCAGACGCTCGTGCCGATGCTCGCTGCCAGGGTCCCGCAGCCCCCGCGGCAAAAAGAGGGAGCCTGGATTACAAGACTGACCGAGCGGTATGCCGGCGCACTGAGGTGGGTCCTCGGCCATCCCTGGTGGACCGGCCTCGGCGTGCTGGTCATCTGCGTCATCGGAGTTCTGCCGCTGGCGCTGCAGCTCATCAAGTTCGATGCCTTTCCACAGGACGCCGGACGCAGGCTTCACATGCCGTACCACGTCGAGGGGCAACATCCGCTGGCGCGCGTCAAGGAGGCCGTGGACCGGGTCGAAGCCTTTTTGTTCGAAAACCAGCAAGAGCTCGACATCAGAGCGGTCTACAGCTATTACGACAAAGGCTCGGCGCAGTCGACCATCCTGCTTACGGAAGAGGACAGCGCGACCCTTTCGACAACGGAGGTGGTCAAGCGCATCGAGGAAGGATTACCGGTGATAGCAATTGGAGAACCCAGCTTTCAGTTCGAACAGCAAGGCGGAGGAAGCGGCTTCAATCTGCAGATATCCGGCGATTCGACATCCCGGCTGAATGAGCTGGCGACCGACGTCGGGCGCGCGCTCGCGACTGTCGAAGGCCTGCGTGACATACGTTCAGATGCCGAGTCAGGCGAGCGAGAAGTGCAGGTAACGATCGACCGCGTGCGCGCCGCGCAGGTGGGACTGACGACTCGCGAAATCGCCGATGCGATTGCCATCGCGATGCGCGGACAGGATTTGCGCGAATTTCGCGGCGAGAGCGGAGAAGTGGAAGTACGCTTGGCATTTCGCGAGAGCGACAAGCAAAGCGTCGATCAGCTTGCAGGTATGCCACTTTACACCGGAACCGGGCGGCGCATCACATTGGGTAACGTCGCCGACCTCCACATCGGTTATTCGCCGGACACCATCAAGCGAACCGACCGGCAGACCGCAGTGGTTCTGAGCGGCAATCTGGATGACGACTCCAGTCTGGAGGATGTCCGGCCGAAAGTGGAAAGTCTGATGGAACAGTTCGAACTGCCCCCGGGCTACAGCTGGAAATTCGGGCGTGGCTTTGAACGACAGGACGAGACGCAGCAAATGATGTTGCAGAACATCCTTCTGGGGATCGCCTGTATTTTTCTCGTCATGGCGGCCCTGTTCGAATCGCTGCTATTCCCGTTTTCCATCATTCTGGGTTCGATTCTGTTCTCCATCTTCGGCGTTTTTCTGTTTTTCGCGGCAACCGGAACGACTTTTTCCTTCATGGCGTCGATCGGGATCATGATCCTGATCGGCGTCGTCGTGAACAACGGTATCGTTCTCATCGATCACGTCAACAATCTGCGCCAGCAAGGCAGGCCGCGCAACGCGGCAATAGTCGAAGCCGGTCGCGATCGCCTGCGCCCGATTCTGATGACCGTCGCAACGACGGTTGTCGGTCTGGCCCCGCTTGCGATCAGCACCACCCAGGTCGGAGGCGATGGTCCGCCGTATTTTCCGATGGCTCGCGCGATCATCGGCGGCCTGGTCTTCTCCACTCTGGTGTCACTGCTCGTAGTACCCGCGTTTTACGCGTATTTCGACACCCTTTCAGCGTGGGGCCGCAAGGTAATGCGAACGGCAAGGGGGCAGACAGTGTCGGTCGCGACAGAAGCGCCGTAGGTTCCCTTACCAAGCTCGCCATGCGGGCGATGCAGATCACCATGAGCGAATCGCCGTAGGGCGGCGCTCCTTAGATACCCAGGCAATAAAACCAGCCCCAGCAGCATCAGAGTCGCCCAATCGAGCGCACCGCCGCCGTGATCGTGCCGGTGAAACCCGCCCCGGCGCGGGTCGTCCCGAGCGAAATCCTCGAGCGGCAGGAATGCAAGTTCAGGATTGTGCTCGGGGCCCATCTCGGCAACCAACGCGCCGTCGAAGGTGTCGTAGAGTTCAATCAAGAGGTCGTAACTTCCGGTCGGATAGCCGGACATCAGTTCCGTCACGACGACGTATTCGTCGTCACTTGTTGCACCGAAAATACTGAACGTTTCGGTTACCGCATATTCGTTCCACGGACCGCCTTCGAAGCTCAGGTAAAGCGCGGCGTACACGTCTGCCGCTTCAAAGTTGGTATCGGCGTCGAATAACACGTCGATGCCGTAAAAGTGGCCGTCGCGATCATCGTCGTAGAACAATTCGACGTCCGCATAGAAGATCCAGAAGTCGTTTGAGCCCTTTTCGGAGGAGAACAGTTTACTGCTTCGTTGCTGCTGGCCGGGCTTCTCCCGTTCTCCTTCGGTTTCAAGCGGCGCAAAACTGTCCCTCGTTGTCACTTTCAGCGAAGTTCGCGCCCGTCCTCCCTTGTCGAAGTAGCGGGTCGTGGATTCGCGGGCTTCACCTCCCTGCTCCTGCGCCTCGGCCAGACCAAAGAACAGGATGCAGAGCGCAAACGCAACCACAGCCGCAACTGTCGACGCGAAGCGTTCGATCGGCGATTTGGTTGACATGTCGACCTCTCCTCACGCGATCCCTGGATATCTTCGGTCAATTAAATGACGGCAACGATGAATCGAGGCTGAATTCCGCAGGCGTAAGACGAACCGGGCCCGAGTTCGCGCAGCGCATCGCGACACGGTCGCACTGGCCCGCGCTCCTTCGCAGCGGCCTACCTGGAAGGGAGGGAAGAATCCTCTCCCCTCGAAGCCAGGTCGGCTTCGGCGGCCATGTATCCGAAAGAGGCCCACTGATCGCTGCGCAGAATTTCCCGCAAGCGCCGGTCCGCCTCAGCCCTGTCGCCATTGTAAAAAAACCAGTTGGCGACCCCGTAGGCGGCGGCTGTACCGGTTGGGCTGTCCGCAACCTCGGCCGCGATCTCCTCAAGCGACAGCTTGCCATCGTAGAACAGGCAAAGCCGGTGGTAGACCGTGTTCTCGAGCACGTTCATGTCCTTCGCGATGTCCGCGAGCACATCGTTCGCTTCGTCCATTTTGCCCATCCGGCGCAGGATCATGTAGCGCCAGTGCGTTGTCGACACAACGTTATCGTCGTTGGCGCCCGTCTCGAAGCCAGCCTGGAATGCGCGGTAGGCGTTGAGCCAATCCTGTTTCAGATACCAGGCAAGGCCCAGGTGATACCAGATATTGCCGTGCAGGGTGCTGACCGGGATATTCAGCGCATTCGGCAGGCCGTCAGGCTCGATCCTGTCCTGGCTGCCTTCGATCAGGTCCGCGGCATACTCGAGATCTTCGATAGCGCGGTCGAACTCGCGCACCGAGATGTAACGATGACCGCGATGACGGTACATCCGTGCATCCTGCGGATGCCGGTCTATGCCCTCCGAGAAAATACGAATCGCTGCCCGGAAATCGCCGGCATACGCCAGACGCCTGCCGTACCAGATGATATTGTCTGGATCGGCAGAATCCAGTTCGTACTCCATCCTCGCGGCCGTCAGCTTGTCGACTGTTTCCCGATCCGGCAGCGGAGAGATGAGCGGATCACCAAACAGCGAATGGCCCTGTATGCCGCGAAGCGCCGCCGTATCGGCCCTGTCGTCGTTCCGACCATCGTTCCAATCGTCCTTCCGATCCTCGTCCCCGGCAGCGCCCGCGATGCCCGCCAATGCCATACAGGCGACAAGCGCGACTTTTACGGATACAGGCACCATCCGACCGATCAATTGGAGCCTGATGCGGCGATCGTCTCTATGCGCGCCGCCATATCGTTCAGCACTTCCGCGGCCAACGCGATCTGCGGGCCTACCGGGCCATATTCTCTCTGCTCGATAGCTTCTCGCACGCCTGGAATCGTCTTTACGTCATAGCCAGTGTAGAAGCCCGGCGCATAAACATGATGTTTGTACCAGGGACGCCCGGGCAGGCCCTGCTCTCGCGTCAGGACGCGCTCGCTCACGCCGTGACGTTCGAGCATGTCGTAATCCTCAGGCATCCCGTAGTTAACGAACACCAGCTCGCCTTCAACTTCTCCGTCGATGGAGAAGGCGTTGTACGGCGGCAATAACTCGTCTGCTACCGACGTGCTCGAGTCTTCGCTCAAAGGATCTTCCTTGAGCGAAGCGCTGAACGTGTTCGGCCCAACAAGTTCGACTTCGCGCGTTCGGGGGGTCGGCAGCAGAATGTCGTATTGTTCGGTATCGACATCGAAACCCCAGGATGCAAACAAACCGGCGATGAACTCGGCGTTCTCCCTGCCAGCCTGCGAGCCGGCACGATGGGGTCTCGCCGACATTCTCCGGAGCCATTCATCCTGGTCCGCGGCGCTCAAGGACCGATCGAATTGCTCCTCCAGAGACAGTTGCGCGCTGCTGCCAGCGGTGTCGAAGCCCAGCAGATCGTCATCAGCCGCGAATACGACAGCGGTCTGCATTAACAGCGCCAGTTTGAGCAACCTCATGAAACCCCCGGGGAAGAAAATCGTCGAGGTCCGGTGCGGCAGCGAGCCCAGCCAGGTTCTGCCTCGCAGATCCTAGTCCCTGCCCGCCCAGTCGGTGCTTATGCGGCTGCGAAATTCGCGCAGTTTTGCCTTGACGGTCGAGGCGTGCTCATTGCCCATGCGCAGCAGCAACTTCTGCCCCGGCGACAGCTCTTCCAGCTCGGGATCCGCGTACTCGTACAGGACGTGCGGCCTCTCGAGCCGGACCGGTCCGTCGACTTCCGGAGTGGCGAGAAGGTGATCGATCACTTCGATGACGCGGTCGTTGAAGTACTGCTGCGGATAGCCGAGATCCACATACGCCCTCTGGAAGAGCGGATAAAACCGCCGGTAAAGCTGCTCCATCTGGTTGTCATCTGCGTTCGCGATCACCTCGACGAGCGCGTCGTAGCGCTCATAGTTCCGGGGGTCGAGTATGTATTCATCCTGGCCCTCGCCCTCGGTCACGACCAGCTGGTCGGAAAGCCCGGACACCGGCCTGATGCGGTCCGGAATCTGGTCCCGAGGCAGGTTGTCGACGGTTGCCACGATACGTTCGATCACGTTGCTGTCGACCAGCCTCTCCTCGACGGGCTCGCCGAAAAGGTCCGAAATCTCCAGCTTGAAATACTCGTCGCTTTCCTCGAGCGGCGGCAGCGGCTGCAGATCCGCTTGCGCGTCAGGCGCGTCGTCCGTCGCCTCCAGCGGATGCTCGGGCAGACCTGATGGGGCTTCGTCAGCGGCTTCGGTCGGGTCTGTCTCAGGCTCCTGCGCCGGTTGCTCCGGCTGGCCGCTTCGCGACCAGTAGAACCAGAGAGCGCCGGCAAGGGCGATCGCCAGCAGTACAGGAATGAGCCATTGGAGAGTTTCTTTGCGCATCGCGAAGTACCGTCGCCGGGCGCGCCATGAGCGCGCTTTTGCTTGGACTACGAACATCCTAACAGGTTTATGTTTTGGAAATCACGGCGCTCCGGCTGCTATTCTTGAGTCCTGCATTGAGGGAGCCCGCACTTTTCCCGGTGATTCGAGAAAAGCCGGGACGGCGTTTTCTC
>Ga0299913_10000158_pt1 | contig 35496 bp, 23 predicted proteins | sample RVTome_9_FD_201360 | JGI IMG/M metagenome (GOLD analysis project Ga0299913, IMG submission 201360) | Soil microbial communities from uranium-contaminated site in the Upper Colorado River Basin, Wyoming, United States - RVT155D38 (version 2) ... | reverse complement strand
GCGGTGCCGCAGGCGATCGTGGGTGCGGGAACGGTTCTCTGCGCAGAGCAGGCGGAGGCGGCGATCGGCGCGGGCGCCCGGTTCATCGTATCGCCGGGACTCGATGACGCGGTCGTGAGGGCGGCGATTGCGCATGGCGTGCCGGTCTTTCCCGGGGTGGCCACGGCGACCGAACTCCAGCGCGCTCATAATCTCGGCCTGCGCACGGTCAAGTTCTTTCCGGCCGGTGTCGCCGGCGGGACGGCAATGATCAAGGCATTGAGTTCCGCATTCCGCGGTATGAAGTTCATGCCGACCGGTGGCATTTCGGCCTCGAACCTTGCGCAGTATCTGGCTTTACCGTCGGTCGTGGCGTGCGGGGGCAGCTGGCTCACTCCGGCGGCCGCAATCGAACGCGATGACTATCGGGAGATAACCGCGCTGGCGGCCGAGGCGGTTGCCATAGCGCAAGCACGTTAGACGACAAACTCAAGGAACGGAAACACATGGCAGAATTCCTGTCGTTCGGCGAGATCATGCTTCGCCTGAAAACGCCTGGCAACGAACGCTTTTTTCAGTCGTCCTCATTCGAGGCAACGTTCGGGGGCGGCGAGGCGAACGTTGCCGTGGCGCTCGCGAACTTCGGCTTGAGCGCGGGTTTCATTTCGGCGTTGCCGCAGAACGATCTCGGTGACGCGGCCGTTCGCGAATTGCGCGGTTTCGGGGTCGACACGACGGCTGTTCTGCGCGCCGGGAATCGCATCGGCATCTACTTTCTGGAAACGGGGGCCAACCAGCGCCCTTCCAAGGTCGTGTACGACCGGGCGGGATCGTCGATCGCGGAGGCGAAACCCGGAGACTTCGACTGGGACTGCATCCTTGACGGCGGCAAATGGCTGCACATTACCGGTATTACGCCGGCGCTCAGCCAGTCTGCCGCGGATCTGAGTTTCGAGGCGGTCAAGTCGGCGAAAGCGCTCGGTCTGACGGTGTCGTGCGATTTCAATTATCGCGGTAAGCTCTGGAAGTACGGAAAGAGCGCCGTGGAGGTCATGTCCGAGCTGGTGAAGTTCGTCGACGTCGGCATCGCGAACGAAGAGGACTGCCAGAAATCTCTCGGAGTAACCGTCGACGTCGACGTCAGCAGCGGCACGCTCGATCATGCGAAATACGAAGCGTTGAGCGAGAAGATGATGCAAACATATCCGAATCTCTCGGTCATGGCGATTACACTGCGCGAGTCCATGAGCGCGGACCGTAACGGCTGGTCCGCGTGTCTGCGCGATGGCGACGGCTTTCGCCTGTCACGCCGCTTCGAAATCACGGATATCGTCGACCGGGTCGGAGGCGGGGACAGCTTTGCGTCCGCGCTCATTTACGGTCTTTCGGTGTATGACGACCGGCAGCAAGCGCTCGAGTTTGCCGCGGCCGCCAGTTGCCTCAAGCACTCGATTTCCGGCGACTTCAACCGCGTTTCGGTTGCCGAGGTGCGAAATCTGATGGGCGGGGACGCCTCCGGGCGGGTACAGCGGTAGCCGGTTCCCGAGATCAGTCATTATGCGATTGAACCGCCGGCAGGTCATCGGCGGCGGGCTTGCCGCCGTATCGCTTTATGGGTCAGGAGTCCACGGAATACCGGCGGGCACGAGGCCGGCGACGGAGTCGCCCTGGATACTCTGGTACCGGCATCCGGCTCGCCGCTGGGTCGAAGCCCTGCCCATAGGTAACGGGCGCCTTGGGGGCATGGTCTTCGGAGGCGCCGGCGGCGAGCGAATTCAGTTGAACGAAGACACGTTTTGGGCGGGCGGTCCATACGACCCTTCAAGCGCAGAGGCCAGAACCGCGCTGCCCCGCGTGCGGGACATGATTCGAAACGGGCGCTTCAGAGAAGCCCAGAACCTCGCTGAAGAGAAAATGATGGCCCGCCCTGTCAGGCAAATGTCTTTCCAGACGCTTGGCGATCTCCTGATCGACTCGGAAGCGACGGGGACGGCTCGCAGCTATTCTCGCTGGCTGGATCTCGACGAGGCTGTTGCTGTCGCGGATTGGCGTGACGGTGACGACCGCGTTCGACGTATCGCATATGTGAGCGCCGCCGACAACGTGCTGGTGGTGGAGTATTCCACGGAGGGGAGCGCTGTCGATGCCACTGTCAGGCTCTCGCTCGAGGGCGCAGAGGCGCGGGGCGACGAACTCTGGCTCGAGGGCAGAAACCTTGCGCAGCACGGGATACCCGGCGGACTCAGGTTTGCGGTTGCGGCAAAAGTAGTAAGTGCGGATGCGGAGGTGGAGGCAGCGGGGAACGCAATCCGTGTGACTGGCGCGAGAGCCTTCAGGGTTCTGGTGTCGGTGCATACGAGCTACCGGGATTGGCGAAACGTCGATGCCGATCCTGTCACGGCTGTCCGCCTTGACCTCGATCGTGCGGCGGGTCGCGAACCAGAGCAGTGTCTCGCACGACACCGGGCCGCCCATCGAGCGTTGTTTCGCGGCTTTGACATCGATCTGGGTCCGGACCCTTTTCCGGACATACCGACTGACGAACGGATACGTTTCAGCCACGACGCAAATCGCGACGATCCCCATCTGGCGGCGCTGTATATCCAGTTTGCCCGTTACCTCCTGATCAGTTCCTCGCGGCCGGGTTGTCAGCCCGCGAATCTCCAGGGACTGTGGAACGACAGCAACGAACCCCCGTGGGGCTCGAAGTACACGATCAACATCAATACCGAAATGAACTATTGGCCCGCAGAGCCGACGGGACTCGGGCTGTGTGTGGAACCGCTGATACGCATGGTCGAGGAGCTCGCGGAGTCCGGCGCCCGAACCGCAAAGGTCAACTATGGAGCGCGCGGCTGGGTAACGCACCACAATACCGATCTGTGGCGTGCTTCGGCGCCTATCGATGCCGCTCGCTACGGACTCTGGCCAACCGGCGGTGCCTGGTTATGCAAGCACCTGTGGGATCGATGGGACTTCAGCCGCGACGAGTCCGTACTCCGGAGGATTTATCCGCTGATGCGGGATGCAGGGCTTTTCTTCCTCGATACGCTCGTCGAAACTTCGGACGGCGCCGGACTGGTGACCAGTCCTTCGATGTCGCCGGAAAACGAGCATCGGCAGGGAATAAGCATCTGCGAGGGTCCGGCAATGGACCGGCAGATCCTGCACGAGCTGTTTTCGAACATCATCGAAGCGTCGAGGCAACTCGATCTGGACGACGAACTGCGGCAGGAATTCGCCTCGGCGCGAGAACGCTTGCCCGAAGATCGCATCGGTGCCGTGGGACAGCTTCAGGAATGGCTGGACGATTGGGACCTGGACGTTCCGGAAATTCAGCATCGACATGTATCGCACCTGTACGCCCTGCATCCGGGTCACGCCATCGGCCCGGAGACGCCGGATCGTTATGCGGCCGCCCGCCGTTCACTCGAAATCCGCGGAGACGATGCGACCGGCTGGGGCATCGGCTGGCGCATAAACCTGTGGGCGCGCCTGGGCGACGGCAAGCGGGCCTACACGGTACTCAGGAAACTCCTGGGGCCGGACCGCACGTACCCGAATATGCTCGATGCCCATCCTCCTTTTCAGATAGACGGCAACTTCGGCGGCGCCGCGGGCATCCTCGAAATGCTGGTGCGGGACCGTCCGCAAAGCCTCGAACTCCTGCCCGCTTTGCCGGACGAATGGCCGTCGGGGTTGGTGGACGGCCTGAGGTTGCGGGGCAGTCTGCAAGCCCGGCTGGCGTGGTCGGAAGGACGGCTGAAGTATGCGCGATTCACCGCCGACAAAGCGATCTCGCGGGAAATCGGATATAGAGGCGCCACGCATCGCCTGGAATTCCAGCCGGGCCAGACCAGAGAGATCGTCGGTTGACCCTTCAGACCTTCCCTCAGTTCATGACTTTCACAGACTCCTGACAGATGCCGGGAAGGACGCGGACTCTCGCCGGGCTGGTCCTCTTGATCGGTGTGCTTGTTACCGACGCCGGCGCCGCGGACGGTCCGGTCATCCCGTTGTGGCCCGACGGACCGCCTGGCAGGCAGACGATGGCGACGGAGCTTTCCGTCGAGGATCGCGCCACCGCGGGCCCATTGCGGGACCGTGCCGCGACGGGAATTACCGAGCCGACGCTGACCGTGTTCCCGGCCGCCCGGCCCGACGGCAGCGCCATGCTCATTATTCCGGGCGGCGGCTATGTGCGCGTCGTAATGGACAAAGAAGGCTTTGAGAGCGCACGGTGGTTCGCCGAGCGCGGTACGGCGGCGTTCGTGCTGCTGTACCGGTTGCCCGGGGAATCCTGGGAGCAGGGTCCCGACGTCGTGCTGCAGGACACGCAGCGGGCGATGCGCATCATCCGTTCCCGGGCGGAGCGGCATTCACTCGACAGCAAGCGCATCGGCGTGATGGGATTTTCCGCTGGCGGGCACGCCGCCGCCGTTCTGTCGACGCGCTTCGCGGACGTCGTCTATCCACCTGCCGACGCGATCGACGAAGTGCCTGCGCGTCCGGATTTTACCGTGCTGATGTACCCGGTCATTCTGATGGACGGGAGAGCGGCTCATGCCGGTTCGCGCAGGAATCTGCTTGGCAGCGAGCCGACGGCAGCGGCCATCCGGGTTCAGTCTCCACACCTTCGTGTGTCGCCGTCGACACCTCCCACGTTCCTGTTACACGCTTCCGACGATGCGTCCGTAGTCGTGGAAAACAGCTTGCGCATGCACTCGGCTCTGCTGGAGGCGAGCATCGAGACGGAATTGCATGTGTTTGCGGCCGGGGGACACGGGTTCGGGATGCGGAATGCGACGGGTATGCCGGTGGCGATGTGGCCGCAACTTGTGCACAGGTGGATGCTGGAACTCTTCGAGACGACCGGGGCTGAGTGAGCAATCCGGGACCTGCCGGGCTTACGCGGACTTTTCGGTGGCGCGACAGCGGATTTCGCCATCGTCGCCGAACGAGATGCGAGCCGTCTGTCCAATGAGGATGTCGTGAATGCCGGTGGTCTGCCCGCTTGCGACGACGTCGCCTGTTCGCAGCGGGCGGCCCCGCCGGGCGGCGAGCTCCAGCATGAACTGGAGAGAACGAAGCGGGCCGCCGGTCAGGTTGAACGCGCCGCCTTTGCCGACGCTCGAGTTTTCGATGAAGGCTTCGCAGGACATGCTCTCAAGGTCCCGCGAGCGCCAGTCCGTGATCGACGGTCCTACGATCAGGCCGGCGTTGTTGCCGAAATCGGACGCAATCGCCGCGGGCCCCAGGTCGTTGATCGTTTTCAGGGGGCTGCTGGCCATCTCGATACCGATCTTGAGGTCGGCCATCATCCCGGCAGCTTCCTCGCGACTCCAGGTGAGCTTGCTTCGCGGCGCATCGCAACCCACGACAATGACGAACTCGGCCTCAACGGCGGCGAAGCCTCCCGGATAGACGGGCAGGTCTACCCGGGCGTCCGAGTCGCTGTAATGTATCGTTTCGCGAAAGATGGGACCGGCCAGACGATCCGAGCCAAATCGTTCTTCCAGGGCCGGCGGAATCCGTCCGACTTTCCAGCCGCCGACGTCGTCCGGCCAGAGGCCGATGGCCACGTCCTGACAGCGATAAGCCGTCTCGAGATCCTGTGGAACCTCCCCGGGGAAGGCGGCCAGTGCCTTCGAGGAAAGTCTCGCGTCAACCAGACTGGCGGCGACGGCCTGCACTTCGGTATCGTCGACGACGCGCCGCCATCGACCGGAATCAGCTTTCATCGGCATTCACGTTATGCGGTTCTGCTGCCGCTGGACTTTGGATTGTATATCGTTCAAGCTGTTTTGGAAACCGGTGTCATTTTCCATGGCCGGGCCGACTCGAGCCGTGTCGCATCAGGAGAAAACCCTTATGGCACAGAAGCTTACCGAAAGTTTGCGACGCTTGGCCGCCGCCCTTCCCGTGCCCGCCGCGGCCCTCGGCATTCTGTTTTCCGGCCCGCTGCCGGCGGCGGGCGAGCAGGTGGCGTTTCCCGGTGCCGCAGGTTGGGCGGCATCCACGCCCGGCGGTCGAGGCGGCGAGATTCTGCGCGTCACCAGTCTGGAGGCCGACGGGCCCGGGTCACTGCGTGCCGCTCTGGACCACGAGGGGCCCCGCATCGTCGTATTCGAGGTGGGCGGTGTCATCGACCTCGACCGCGCGACACTGAGCGTCCGGCATCCGTACGTCACGATCGCCGGTCAGACCGCGCCGTCTCCCGGGATCACCGTTATCCGGGGCGGCCTGGATGTGGCAACCCACGACGTGGTCATTCGGCACCTTCGCCTGCGTCCCGGCGAAGCCGGAGCCGCCAAGGGCAGCGACTGGGGAGAGGATTCCATATCGACCGCGTCCGCCCGCGATCTGATTGTCGACCACTGTTCGCTGACGTGGGCGACGGACGAAAACCTCTCGGCGAGCGGACCGCGCTTCACCGGGGAAACTCCTGACGACTGGCGGCGCGGCACGTCGCGTCGCATCACCTTCAGCCACAATATCATCGCCGAAGGACTTGCCGATTCCACGCACCCCAAGTTCGAGCATTCGAAGGGTTCGCTGATCCATGACAACGCCAGCGAAATCCTCATATACGGCAACCTGTATGCGCACAACTACGAGCGCAATCCCCAGTTCAAAGGCGGCGTGCGGGGCGTGATCGTCAACAACTTCATCTTCAATCCAGGCCAGCGCGCGGTGCACTACAACCTGATGGCGCTGGAGTGGGGCGACGTACCCTTCGAAACGGGAAAAATGACGGCCGTCGGTAACGTAATGCGCGCCGGGATTTCGACCGAGTTTCCAATTGCATTCATGATGCTGGGCGGACACGGCGACCTCGAGTACTACGCCCGGGACAACATTGCAGTCGATCGCATCGGACAGCCTCTTCCCATGCTCGGTCGCTATGCCACCGGCAAGGCCCGCATCATCGAAACGGACGAGCCGCCGATCTGGTGGCCCGGGCTCGAGGTTCTGCCGGCCGACGAAGTCGAAGAATGGGTACTGAAAAACGCAGGAGCCCGGCCGTGGGATCGGGACGGGCACGACATCCGGGTGCTCGCGGATACCGCCGAGGGGCGCGGCACGATTATCGACAGCGAAGCCGACGTGGGTGGCTACCCCGATCTACCCGCCACGCGTCGCGCCTTCAATGAAGCCGACTGGCACCTGGAAACGATGATGCCGAAGCGGCCCGACGTCCTGGACGACAGCGCCAAGGGCCGCGGCACCTAGCCCGGATATCTCACCGATTTCGCGGGCTCTCGCTTGCCCTTTGTCCGCACACCGAATTTTCCTCACTCGGAAATACACTCGGGTATTCCGCTCCATCGGAAAATCCGTTGTGCGAACAAATGGCTGCCCGAGATTCCCGCGAATCGGTGAGATATCCGGGCTAGACCCCCGCATTTATTTTGTACGGTGCGGTTTCGCGGGCGGTAGAATCCCTGATGTCCATGAGCAATTCCAGGAAATCCGGGAAACGGCAGGACGGAACGCCGGTTCCCGAAGAGCCCAGCGGCAGGCGTCGTTCCAACGCCAACCCGAAACTGACCATCAGCGACATTGCGCGCCTGGCGAACGTTTCCAAGAAAACGGTGTCTCGCGTCATCAATCATTCCGGCCTCGTCCGGGACGAGACGCGTGACAAGATCATGCAGATTGTCGACAAGCACGGATACACGCCGGACCCGCAGGCGCGTGCCCTGGCGCTCAGGCGTTCGTATCTCATCGCCCTCATATCGAACCAGCCGAATCCGCAGTATGTGGTCGATATCCAGCGCGGCATCCTGGAGGCGATGACGGGCACCAGCTACCAGCTCGTCGTCAGACCCTGCGACCGCAGCGTGCCGACGCTGCACGATGACATCTGCCAGATCATCACGCACCAGAAGTTCTTCGGCGTCATTCTGACTCCGTCGATTTCCGAGGACGACGAACTGATCGGCCGGCTCAGGCAGATCGAGTGTCCGTATATCCGCATCGCCGCCGTGTCACTGGACACGCCCGAGAATATGATCGAAACGCATGACTACGTCGGCGCTGCCGAAGCGGCGCGCCACATCGCGGCGCTCGGTCATTCGCGAATTGCGCACATTCACGGTCCTGATTCGTTCCTCTCGGCGGCCGAACGACTCAGAGGATTCCGCGTCGGACTGGCGGAGTACGGCCTGCGAATCGATCCCCAGTATTTGCTGAAAGGCGGCTACACGTTCGATTCGGGCATGCAGTGCGGGGAGCAACTCCTTGCGTTGGCAAAGCCGCCGACCGCGGTGTTTGCGGGCAACGACGAAATGGCCGTGGGGGTCTACCAGGCGGCGCGTCGGGCAGGACTGCGCATTCCGGAAGACCTGTCCATCGTCGGCTTCGACGACGCACCCATCGCCACGCGGATCTGGCCCACGTTGACGACGGTGCGCCTGCCGATCGTGCACATGGGGCGCATCGCGGCCCAGTTATTGATCTCCAACAACGACCGCCTGGCGATGGAACCCCCGGGCGCGACGTCGGTAATGCCGAGCCTGCTGGTTCGCGATTCCACGGCGCCCCCGGACGAAACCTGAGCGCGCGCCATTTTCCCGCGAAGCATGCGGTGCGGAACGTGCCTTTAAATGGGCTTTGACACCGGTTACCATGGACTTTGACCCAGGCGACCTCGAGGATGATTTCCATGTTCAGAAAGACGTACCAGGCGACCCACCCGGACATGATGGCGGGGGTCGACAACGATTCGCTGCGGGAGCGCTACCTGGTCGACGGGCTGTTCAGCGCCGACGCCATCACGCTGAACTATTCGCACAACGAACGCATGGTTCTCGGCGGAGCCGCGCCCCTGTCGAAAGCCCTGCTTCTTCCGGACCAGACCGAACCTCAAGCGGGCGCGCCCTTTCTGGAACGGCGCGAACTCGGCGTCGTGAACGTCGGGGGCGGTGCAGGGCGTGTCGCGGTGGACGGAGAATCGTTCGAATTGCAGCCGAAGGACGGGCTCTACGTACCGATGGGATCGAAGAAAGTGGCTTTTGAAACCACGGATAGCGCAGAGCCGGCGCGGTTCTATCTGGCGTCCACGCCCGCGCACGCCCGGTTCGAGATTGTAAAGATCTCGATCAGCGATGCCGTACCCCTGAAGCTCGGCTCTCTCGAAACGTCGAACGATCGCACCATCTACAAGTACATCGTGCCGGAGACCTGCCGTTCGGCGCAGCTTTTGCTCGGGCTTACGATCCTGAACCCCGGAAGTGTGTGGAATACAATGCCACCGCATTTGCATGATCGCCGCTCCGAGGCGTACTTCTATTTCGACCTTGGCGCGGACGAGCGCGTGTTTCACTTCATGGGCGAGCCGGACGCGATGCGCCACATCGTCGTGTGCGATTCGGAGGCGGTCATTTCCCCGCCCTGGTCCATCCACATGGGCTGCGGCAACAGCAACTATTCATTCATCTGGGCGATGGGCGGTGAGAATCTCGATTACACGGACATGAACGTGCTCGACATCTGCCAGTTAAGGTAGCCTCATACCATGCGCCAGCTATTCGACCTGCAGGGTAGAGTCGCCGCCGTTACCGGCGCCAACACCGGCCTGGGCCAGGCAATGGCGGTAGCCCTTGCCGGCGCGGGGGCCAAGGTCTCCCTCATCGGGCGTTCCGCGCCCGCCGAGACGGAGGAGATGATTGAACGCGCCGGAGGGCAGTCAGCCGCCATCATGGCGGACCTTTCCAGGTCCGACTGCGCGGAGCGCGTGGTTGCCGAAACGGTATCTCGCTTCGGCTCCATAGACATCCTGGTGAACAATGCGGGTATCATCCGTCGAACGGAAGCGCTCGACTTCACGGAGAAGGACTGGGACGACGTCCTCGATACTAACCTGAAGACGCCGTTTTTCCTGGCGAAGGCGGCTGCCGCGCGGATGGTGGAGAGTGGTGGCGGAAAGATCATCAACGTGGCGTCGCTGTTGTCGATTCAGGGCGGTATTCGTGTCGCTTCGTACACCGCGAGCAAGAGCGGCCTTGCCGGACTGACCCGACTGCTGGCAAACGAATGGGCGGCAAAAGGTATCAACGTAAATGCGATCGTCCCTGGCTACTTCGCCACGAACAACACCGAGGCGCTGCGGAACGACGCCGACCGAAACCGCGAGATCCTCTCGCGGATACCTGCCGCGCGCTGGGGCGACCCCTCGGACCTGGCAGGCACGGTCATATTTCTGGCATCCTCGGCGTCCAACTACGTGCACGGCGCTCTACTACCGGTAGATGGCGGCTGGCTCGCACGTTGACGGATGACGGCGAGGGCAGGGTATGGCTGACATCGATCGGACAAGCAATGCGCGCAGGTGAGGCGATCCCGCCACGGCTCGTTCTCGTAGTGACGCAACGCTGCACGTGCTGCGCCATGCCTCGAGAAAAAATGGCCACCGCTGCGGCGACCGGGTAAATGTCATCAGGCTCCGGATCCCTGGAACTTCATCCCGACCGACTGTTCCCGCCGGATCCGGGCACACGGAGCATCGCCCGGCGTCTCCACGCACTGGTGGCCGACAGACCGATCATAAGTCCGCATGGCCATACGGATCCGCGGTGGTTCGCCGAGAACCGACCGTTTAGCAATGCGGCCGAACTTCTGCTGATCCCGGACCACTACCTCTTGCGCATGCTGGTCAGCCAGGGGGTGTCACTGTCGTCCCTCGGCGTGCCGCGCGCCGACGCTCCCGTGCAGACGGCAGACGCGCGCGAATGCTGGCGGGTGTTCGCAAGACACTACCATCTGTTCCGGGGCACGCCGTCACGCCTGTGGCTGGACTGGGTGTTCGTCAACGTCTTCGGCCTGGCAGAGCAGCTGGATTCCGATTCCGCCGATCGCTACTTCGATGCGATTGGCGAGGCGCTGTTGCAGCCACGGTTTCTGCCTCGCTCCCTGTTCGAACGTTTCAATATCGAAGTGCTCGCGACCACGGAATCTCCGTTGGACGATCTCCGTCATCACACGGCGATCCGCGACAGCGAGTGGCAAGGGCGTGTCATCACGGCCTATCGGCCGGACCCCACCGTAGATCCGGATTTCGAGGGTTTCCGCGACAACGTCGAGCGGCTCGGCGAACTGACGGGCGAGAACACCGCCACATGGCCCGGTTACCTCACGGCGCACCGTCTTCGACGCCGGTTCTTTCAACGCCTCGGTGCGACGTCGACCGACCACGGCCATCCAACGGCGCGGACCGCGGACCTCGACCGGGGAGCAGCGGAAAAACTGTTTCAGAAAGTACTTTCCGGCCGGCATGAGAGAGACGATGCGGAGCTTTTTCGCGCGCAGATGCTGACGGAAATGGCCCGCATGAGTCTGGACGACGGCCTGGTGATGCAGATTCATCCCGGCTCGTTTCGCAATCACAGCCGTCTCATTCTCGAGTCATATGGTCGCGACAAGGGCTTCGATATACCGGCACGGACGGATTATGTCGTCGCTCTCAAGCCGCTGCTCGACGCCTTCGGTCTCGACGAGCGCTTGTCGATTATCCTGTTCACCCTGGACGAGACCGCATACAGCCGGGAACTGGCGCCCCTCGCGGGCGTATACCCCTCCCTGTTGCTCGGGCCGGCGTGGTGGTTTCATGACTCACCCGGTGGCATGCGCCGCTTTCGCGAGCAGACGACGGAAACCGCGGGCTTCTACAACACCGTGGGATTCAACGACGACACACGGGCCTTCCTGTCGATACCCGCCCGTCACGACGTCGCGCGACGAGTGGATTGCGCGTTTCTGGCAAGCCTGGTCGCCGAGCACCGCATCTCCGAGGAAGAGGCGGCGGATATCGCCGAGGACCTTGCATACACGCTGCCGCGGAAAGCCTACAAACTGGATCGCGGCGCATGCTGACCCGGCGTGACCTTTTGGTTGCACCGCTTCTTTTGAGTGGATGCGGCCGCTCCGAGGTCGCAGTAGAGCGTCCGCTGTTCGTCGCGGACGCGCACCCGTCCGAATACCCGACTGTGCAGGCGCTGTTCGCCATCGACCGGATACTCGCAGAGCGAACCGGTGGCGAAATGCGGGTTCGGATCTATTCGGGCGGGCAGCTCGGGTCCGAGGCCGATACGCTGGAGATTACGATTTTCGGCGGCATCGACATGAACCGCGTCAATCTTGCGCCGCTGAATTCGATCGCCCCGGAAACCATCGTGCTGGCGTTGCCGTTCCTTTTTCGGGATACGGAACACCTTCGTCAGGCCGTGGATGGAGCACCGGGCAGGAAGATCCTCGATGCGTTGTCGCGTCACGGCCTCAAAGGACTTTGCTATTACGATTCAGGTGGTCGTTCCTTCTACAACACGAAAAGGCCGATTCACACTCCCGGCGACCTGCGCGGTATGAAGATACGAGTGCAGAATTCCGACATCTACGTGGCAATGGTGCAGGCGCTCGGCGCCAACCCGACGCCAATGCCGTATGGTGAGGTATACCAGGCGCTGGTACAGGGTGTCGTCGACGGCGCGGAGAACAACTGGCCATCGTACGAAAGCTCGCGGCACTTCGAGGTTGCCCGGCACTACAGTCTGACGCGCCACGTCCTTGCGCCGGAAGTCCTGGTGGCATCGGAGCGGACCTGGCAGAAACTCGACGAGCAACAGCGGGATCACCTGCAGGCCGCAGCCTGGGAATCGGTGCCCATCATGCGCGATCTGTGGGATCGACGCGTCAATGACGCCAGGCGGCGGATGCTCGAATCGGGAATCGAAGTCGTCGAAGACGTCGATCACGAGGCCTTTGTCGACTTGATGCTGCCGGTTTGGGATCGCTTTCTGACCACACCGAAACTGCGCGAGCTGGCTGAGGAGATCACCCGGATGAACAATTTCGACACGACGACTCCAGGGTGACGCGATGAGCAGGAAGCAACGCGATCCCAGCGCTTTATTAAGCAACATTGCGCGCTGGTTCTCGGGTTTCGGACTTCTGACGATGACGGTCGTCATCGGCTGGCAGGTATTCGCCCGTTATGTGCTGAACGACAGCCCGGCATGGTCCGAGCAGGCGGCCCTCCTGCTCATGATCTGGTATGTCATGTTCGCAGCCGCGGCGGGCGTGCGGGAAGGTTTCCATATCCGGATCGGCGTATTCGCTGATGCCCTCCCGGGCAAAGCGGGCAAGGCGGTAAGGATCGTTGGACATTCCGTAGTCGGTCTGTTCGGGGCCGGAATGGCCATATGGGGTACGGAGCTTGCGCTGGCGACGTGGTCGCACGTCATACCCGCGCTGGGTCTCCCGCGCGGTACGGCTTACATACCCATCGCATTGTCCGGGTTGCTCATTCTGGGCTTCTCCATCGAATGGATCGTCGCGGAGGCAGGAAACCGTGAGGTGGAAAAGACGTGGAGTTGACTGTCCTCCTGGTAACGCTCTTCGCGCTACTCGTTGTCGGCGTGCCGGTAGCGTTCGCGCTTGGCGCGTCGTCTCTCCTCACTTTCTTCCTGCTGGACATACCGCTGGTCGTGCCGTTCCAGAGAATGGCCTCGGGAATGAACGTGTTCGCGCTGATGGCGATACCGTTTTTTGTTTTTGCGGGCGACCTCATGCATCGCGCCGGCATTGCCGATCGCCTGATTCGTCTCGCAGATGCGGCGCTCGGGCGCATGCGCGGCGGGCTCGGCCAGGTCGACGTTGGCGCCTCGATGCTCATGGGCGCCGTTTCGGGTTCGGCCATCGCGAGCGTGTCGGCGATCGGTTCCGCATTGGGGCCGATGATGAGAGAGAAAGGTTACGGTGCCGACTACGTGGTGAACGTGTCGGCGACGTCGGCAATCACCGGCCTCCTCATTCCGCCGTCGCACAACATGATCATCTACGCCGCCGCCGCCGGCGTCAGCATCTCGCTGGCAGATCTCTTTCTCGCCGGAATCGTGCCTGGCGTCCTGACGGGGCTGCTATTGATGTTTGCGGCCTGGCTCGTGGCAGTGCGGCGTGGCTACCCTCGCGGGTCGTTCCCCGGCATCCGGGCCTTCGTTCTTGCAGCGATTGCCGCTATTCCAGGTCTCGTTGCCGCACTGATCATCGTCCTCGGTGTCCTGTCGGGCGTGTTCACGGCGACAGAGTCGTCGTCGGTGGCGGTAATCTACACGATCGCAGTCGCGCTGTTCGTTTACCGGTCGCTGACGTGGGAGCTCTTCGTCCAGGCGACAACGGCGGCTGTCAGAACGACGGCAATGGTCATGATCATAATCGGGGCAGCCGCCGCGTTTGGCTGGTTGCTCGCGATCCTGCAGGTGCCGGAGCAGCTTGCGGAGTTGCTGCGCGCGATTACGGAGAATCCGCTGCTGCTTCTGTTGCTGATCAATCTGGTGCTTCTGATTCTCGGAACGTTCATGGACATGGCGCCCCTGATCATCATTACCACGCCGATTTTTCTGCCGATGGCTTCCGACCTCGGAATGGACCCGGTGCAGTTCGGCATTATGCTCATACTCAACCTGGGGATCGGGTTGGTAACGCCTCCTGTGGGATCGGTGCTGTTTGTCAGCTGTGCCATAGGCGGCATCTCCATAGAACGGACGGTCCGCACCATGTGGCCATTTTACCTGGCGTTGCTCGTCGCGCTCGGCTTCGTAACGTACGTTCCGGCAGTCTCATTGTGGATGCCCGGACTGGCAAACTAGCATGAACAGCGCCGAGCGACTTTGCGCTCGAAATCTCGACAAGCTGGCTCCTGAGGTTCGCCTTCCCGAGTTTGACCGCGATGCAACGGTGATAGGCGTGGTTCATCTCGGTGTCGGCGCGTTCATGCGCTCGCACGTCGCCGAGTACGTAGACGATGCGTTGGGGGCGGAAGGCGGACCGTGGGCGATTGCCGGCGTCAGCCTGCGACGACCGGAGGTGCGCGATCGGCTGGTTCCCCAGGACGGTCTGTACATTCTCGGGGCGCGTGATGGATCGTCGGAAAGCCGCCGGCTGATCGGTTCGCTCCGGTCCATGTACGTAGCGCCAGAGAATCCCCGGGCGGTACTTCGGCTTCTCGCCGACGAGCGCGTTCGCATCATCACGCTGACGGTGACGGAGAAAGGATACTGCCTGGATCCGGCCAGCGGTGAGCTAAAGCTGGATCAGGGCGATGTGCACCACGATCTCGGACACCCGGACGAACCACGCAGCACGATCGGCTATCTTGTCGGAGCGCTGGCAGCACGCAACAGGTCGGGTGTCCGGCCACCGACGATCGTGTCCTGCGACAATTTGCCATCGAACGGAGCCCGGCTGAGATCGGCTGTACTTCGGTTCGCGCGCGAACGGAGTCCGGCGCTCGAGTCCTGGATCGCGGAGAACGTCAGCTTTCCGGCCACCATGGTCGATCGCATCGTGCCGGCGACTACGGACCTCGACATCGGGCGGAACGCGGCGGCCGTCGGGTTGCGCGACGAAGCCTACGTCAAGACGGAGCCGTTTCGCCAGTGGGTAATCGAAGATCGGTTCTGTGGTGAGCGTCCTGCGTGGGAAGCCGGGGGCGCGCTTTTCGTACGGGACGTGGCGCCCTTCGAGTCGGCTAAATTGCAGCTGTTGAACGGGCCGCATTCGGCCATCGCCTACCTTGGATATCTTGCGGGTTTCGAATACGTTCATGAGGCTATGAACGATGCCACGTTCAACGCGTTCATACGCCGGATGATGACGGATGACATTGCACCGGTTGCGCCGGAGCCCCGTGAAATGGATCATGCCGTTTATATAGCGGAACTGCTGAAGCGTTTCGGCAATTCGGCGCTACAGCACCGGACATGGCAAATTGCGATGGACGGCTCGCAGAAACTGCCGCAGAGGATCCTTTCCACCGTTCGCAGCCAGCTCGATCGGGGCGGGCCGGTGGCAAGCCTCGGGCTGGTGGTTGCTGCCTGGATGCGTTATGCGTTGGGGCGCGATGAACGGGGCCTGCCCATCGATGTCAGCGATCCGCTCGCGTCGAAATTTGCTGCGATCGCAGCCGAAGGACTTGCGAGCTCCTCTGAGATTGCCGACAGGTTCCTCGCTATCCGGGAGGTGTTTGGCTCCGACCTCCCCGCGCAGGCGAGGTTTCGTAGCGCCGTGGCGGAAAGTCTCCGCCAATTGCTCGAAAATGGCGCTGCGGAGACGGTACGCGAGTTCGTGCAACTGAGTGGTAAGGTCTGATGACTGCAGCGGGTATCCTGCGCCTTCATCGTGACGACAACGTCGTTGTCGCCACTCGGCAACTTGGTGCGGGCGACGTGCTGGACGGTGTGGTAGTGCAGGCGACCGTTCCAACCGGACACAAGATTGCCATGCGCCGCATTCCCATCGGCGACGTCGTCAGAAAGTACGGTCAGCCGATCGGAGTCGCGACGCAAGACATCGAGCCGGGCGCGCATGTTCATGTACACAATATTGCCGCCAGGCCCTCGACGGGAGGCACGTTCGTGACGCCGCGCGGTCCCGCGCCGGCTCGCGGCACCCCGGATGCGACGTTTTGCGGGTTCCGTCGTGCGGACGGGCGAGCAGGTACCCGCAATTACATCGGGGTCGTGGCGACGGTGAACTGCTCCGCGACGGTTGTGCGAAAGATTGTCGACCGCTTTCCGGAATCCGAGCTTGCGGCGTACCCGCACGTGGACGGCCTCGTGCCCGTCACGCATTCGTCCGGGTGCGGGATGCCCGCTTCGGGGCCGGGTATCGAGTTGCTGCAACGAACGCTGAGCGGCTATATCACCCATCCGAATCTTGCCGGCGCTCTCATCGTGGGACTCGGATGTGAAGTCAACGAGATCGACCGGTTGCTAAAGTCGGCCGGGCTTGAGCACGGACCGGGCCTTCGGACCATGACGATTCAGGAAGCGGGTGGTACAGGTAAGGCTGTCGCGAAGGCGGCGGATATCGTCCGCGAGTTGCTGAAGGAGGCGAACGAACATCGCCGCGAGGAAATCGGGGCCGCCGAACTTGTTCTCGGCCTCCAGTGCGGCGGTTCGGATGCGTGGTCCGGCGTGACCGCCAACCCCGCCTTGGGCTATGCCTCGGACCTGCTTGTCGCAGCCGGCGGCACGGTCGTTCTTGCGGAAACGCCTGAAATATACGGAGCGGAATCGCTGCTCATGCAACGTGCCGTTGACGAGGACATATCGCGCGACCTCCGTCGCCTGATCGACTGGTGGGTCAACTACGCGCGCAGTCACGGGGCCAGCCTGGACAACAATCCGTCCCCGGGGAACATCGCCGGAGGGTTGTCGACCATTCTCGAGAAGTCTCTCGGGGCGGTCGCGAAGTCGGGAACGTCGCCGCTTTGTGGCGTTTTTCCATACGCGGGAAGAATCGACAGGCGGGGCTTCGTCTTCATGGACAGTCCGGGCTATGACCCCTGTTCGGTGACTGGCGAAGTCGCCGCAGGGGCAAACATCGTCTGCTTTACGACGGGAAGGGGCGCCGTGTTCGGCGCCAAGCCGGCGCCAAGTATCAAGCTCGCGTCGAACTCGGAAGTCGCACGGCGAATGTCCGACGATATCGACTACGATTGCGGTCCGGTCCTCGACGGAGCGAAATCGCTCACGGAATGCGGCGAAGACGTATTCAGGCTGATACTCGAAACGGCAAGCGGAAAAAAGAGTGCCAGCGAGGTGAACGGGTTCGGCGATCTCGAATTCGTGCCGTGGCAGCCTGGTATCACCCTCTGACCCGGATCAGACCGTTCGTTCGCGGGCGAGACTGACCGGCTGGGTCGTGGCGCGCCACGCGTGCCACGCATCCATGTCCGGAAACACCTGCACGGCGTGTTCGCCCGTTTTCTCGAGTCGAAGCGCCGTTCCCGCCAGCGGTCGCGCATTTTCGACCAGTGCCACATTCCGGCCACCTATGCGCGCGGGTTCATGCAGGGTCAGGCGATACGTTGCCGCCGAAAACCGGATGGTGATCTCGAAGCTCGGCCACGTGTCCGGGAGGCAAGGGTCGAAAAACACCCGACTGCCGCGCCGCCTGATTCCCAGCACGCTTTCGATCGCGACCCGGTGTATCCAGGCCGCCGAGCCCGTATACCAGCTCCAGCCGCCCCGACCGGTATACGGCGGGTGTCCGTATACATCTCCCGCCACGACATACGGCTCGATTCGGTAATGCTCGACATCTTCACGGCTGCCGCTGCGATTCAGCGGGTTCAACCAGTTGAGCCAGCGAAGCGCGAGTTCCCGGTCACCGGCTTCCGCGGCGGCCAGCAGCGCCCATGCTGCCGCGTGCGTGTATTGTCCGCCGTTCTCCCTGACGCCGCGCGGATACGCCATGATGTAGCCCGGATCCTGCTTGCTGGAATGGAAAGGGGGAGTCAGCAACCTGATCAGCCGATGTTCGTCGTCGACCAGGAGTTCCTGCGCGGAACGCATTGCTTTTTTCTGCCGCTCGGCGTCTCCGCCTGCGATTACGGCCCAGGTTTGTGCATTGAGGTCGATACGACATTCACTTCGCTCCGGGCCGCCGAGTACGGAACCGTCATCGTAGTAGCCCCGAACATACCAGTCTCCGCTCCAGGCATCCTCCACGTTCCTCTGCAGTTCCTTTCGAAGGCGGCGGTAGGCGCCGGCACGTACATGGTCCCGGCGCAGTCTGCATACGGGCTCGAAGCGCCGGCAGACGTCGATGAGAAACCAGGCCATCCAGACGCTCTCGCCATCGCCCTTGATACCGACTTTGCTCAAGCCGTCATTCCAGTCGCCGGTGCCTATCGGAGGCAGACCGTGCCGTCCGAACGTCATTCGCGCGTCGATAGCGCGACAGCAGTGCTCGTAGATGTCTCCCGTGTCGTCCTCGTGCCGGTACTCGGCGTAACGTTCATGCTCCGATTCGGCAAGCGGCAGTCCGCCAAGGAACGGCACAACCCGGTTGAGCAAGTCGAAGTCCCTGGTAACTTCGAGATAACGGGAGACGACATACGGAAGCCAAAGCAGATCGTCCGAACAACGGGTTCGTACGCCGCGCAGGGGGTCTTCGTGCCACCAGTGGAGAACGTCGCCTTCCGAGAATTGCGCGGCAGCGGCTTTGACGATGTGGCTTGCCGTCTGCTCGGGTTGATAGTGCAGCAGCGCCAGGACGTCCTGTAGCTGATCGCGAAAGCCCGTTCCGCCACTTGCCTGATAGAATCCGAGGCGCCCGTTGAGCCGAGACGAAATGACCTGGTACGGCAACCAGCTGTTCAGCATGGCGTTCAATCCGGCGTCCGGCGTGTCGACCGTCGTATGCGACAAAAGGTCCGTCCATGACTGCTGCTGCCGCCGCCTCGCGGCGTCCGCGTTCCGCGGCAGCCGCGCGCGATCGCTCAACGCACGGGCATGTTCAGAATCTCGGCCGGCACCCACTGCGAAATGCAAATCGCAGGACTCGCCTTCGGCAAGACTCACGTGGACCTGATACGCCGCGAGAGGAAGCGCGCAGGGAACAATCTGTCCTGACAGGCCTATGGCGTGCAGGCCCGCCGGCTTGCTCCAGGATCGCAGTGGACCGAGAAACTCATCGCCGTCGAAGCTGACACCGTGCGGCGGCAGACTACTGCACAGGAATGCCTTCGTATCCTCGTTGCTCGCGGAGAAACCGTTTCTGACAAAGAATGAACTGCGCTCAGCATCCCACTCGGGCAAGAGGTGGAGGCCCGCCGGCGCGCCGCTGTTGCCGAGCCGCCATTCGACCGCATACGTGATCGTCAGGCGTCGCGCCCTCGGCCAGCAATTCTGCAGGTGAACGCGAACGAACTTGACGGGTTCCTCGGGATCGACAAAGACTTCGGCCACCTGTCGGAGTCCTTCGCTCGCGTGTTCGAACCGACTGAAGCCAATGCCGTGACGTACGAGGTACGGCTCGTCGTCGCGCGCCGGTCCGGGCAGCGGTGACCAGAACAGGCCGGTCTCTTCGTCGCGTATGTACAGCGCTTCGCCGGGACGATCCAGGACGGGGTCGTTGCTCCAGGTTGACAGCGTATATTCGCTGCTATTCCGGAACCAGGTGCAGGCGCTGCCGGACTCGCTGATCAATGTCCCGAACTCGGCATTGGCGAGGATATTGCACCAGGGAGCGGGTGTGAAATCGCCTTTCTCGAGGTAGACGACGTACTCCGCGGAATCCGGCGCAAGGCCGCTGAGCCCGTTGTCCATCAGGAGGTTCGCGGGTCGCTTGACGGTGGGAATCGAATCCCGATGGACAGGCGAACTGGGCTGCGGCAGGAACCCGGGAATCACCGGTTGTTGCTTCTGCTGACGGGTGAGTTGTGTGTGCCAGTCGTCAAGTCGGAGATCCAGCATTAGCTGCGAACTCAAGGCCAACGCTCGCCGTGTCTCTTCCTCGATGCTGAATGCCGGTACGATATAAGTCTCGAAGTCGCGATTCGTGGCGGTTCGCCTCAGGTAGTGCCTGATGATCTTCTGCAAACGATCATGTGTCGGATGCACGTAGGCGCTGTCACTCTCATCCAGGAAGACGACGTCGGCAGACATACCGCGCGCCTGGCATACGGCCAAGGCGCGGATGAGATTTTCCAGGTTTCGGAAGTCGACCGCATCGCTTATCACAACCGTGACGATCGGGCGGTCGCCGGAGACTCCGTGGCGCCACAGCGCCAGCTGTGCACGAACGACGCCAGACATCATGAACAGGCGGGCCGGCTCGGGACGCGGCGGCGCCAGAATACCGCCGAACAGGTTGGAGCCTCGCCTCACGTCGGCCGAGCTGACTTCGAGCAGCATCAGTTCATGCTGTGTATGCCGCCGGGCGTCGTCTATCGCCCAGTTCACGGCCTGGATCGATCCGATACGGTCGAGATTGCGAAGCACTTCCGTTTCATCGTCACCGGCTCCGGTGACGAACGCGCACTGAAACGTTACGTGGGCGGGCACCGTTACGAAAACTCCGAGCACGGCAACGGGGTCGAGGCTTTCTCCCGCCCGGCAGCGCAGTCGAGGCTCGGCGGCGCGCAGCGCAGACGGATCTTCGCGGCTGCCGCCACGTCCAATGAATTCCCGCCGGTCCGTTTCGAACTGGAACTCGGCGTCATAACCGGTTTGGGTGACGACTTTGCAGGCGAGACAGAGCGGCGGATCACTTTCGCTTCGCGGCCGTCGGCGGAATACCAGAGTTTCCTGCTCGGCGAGAAACTCGTCTTCGATGAACATCTTGCTGAACGCCGGGTGGCGCGCATCGCCCCCGGCTTCGGTGAGTACCGGTTCGCTGTAGGCGCAGATGAGCACCCGGCGCGGAGCGTTGCTGTCGTTGGTAATACTGACCTTTCGCAGCTCGATGTCGGAGAAAGGCGCGACCACTATCTGTTCTCTGATCAAGAGGGCGTCACGCTTGTCCCTGAACTCGATGGAATCAGGACCGCAGATCATCTTGTAGTTCCTTCCGGTCGCTCCGAGGCTCGGTGTCCAAAGGTGACCGCGATCAGCGTCCTTTACATAGAGAAGCGATCCGCCGTTCAGCCCGTCCGTCTGCGGTCGCCAGCGCGTCATGGCGTAACCGCGCCATTTCAGATTGCCCCCGCCCCGGGACGTAACGAAAGCCGAGAGCCGCGGGTTGGCGAGCATCGTGATGCTTTTGGAGGACGCGCCAGGCATCCAGTGCTCGATCGCAACCGACGAGGGCTCGGACTGTTTGAGCGGCGCCTCGAACGTCTCCAGCGGCTGCGTTTGCGCTCGCAACGGCAATTGTTCGTATAACAAGTACTCCGCGCTCGCTATGCGAGCGTCCCGATGAAAGCGCTCCACGAGCTTGTCGCCGGTGACGAGGTTGGCAATTGCTACCAGCGTCATCCCCTGATGGTGCGCCATGTACGACTGGACGACCTTCGGCCTGACGACGTGACGCGCGGAGGCGGCGCCGAAATCCAGAGCCTCAAAGAAACCGAGTTCCCCGCGGCCACCGAGGTCTTCAATCCTCTTCGCATTGTCGACGGTCGCGGACGCGTCGAAAGGCAGCGCAAGGAACGATGCGTAACTCGATATGACGAGCCTCTCACCCTGATCCCACTTGAGACCCATCAGCGGAATACCGAAGGCCTGGTACTGATACCGTCCGTGCTGATCGAAATGGTAATAACCGGATTCCGAGACACCCCAGGGAATGCCATGCTGACGACCAAAGGTCTGCTGCTGGTGCACCGCTCCGCGGCTGCTTTGCGCTATCAGTCCGAAGCGCGGTGCACGCATCAGAAGTCGCGGCATCAGGTATTCGAACGACGTCGCGCTCCAGGACAGCAGTACGCGGAGTCCTCTGATACTGGTCAGGGGCCGACCCAGGTGTATCCAGTGTTTCGGCGGAACGTCACCCTTGGCGATTGCGACGAAGCTTGCCAGGCGTGCTTCGGAAGCCAGAAGGTCGTAATAACTCGAATCGAGCTCGGCGGTATCCGTTCGATACCCCACGTGAAAGAGATGGCGCTCGTGATTGTAAAGAAAACTGAAATCGGTGTGGGCAATCAGGCCTGCGAGAGTGCGCTCGAGGCCGGCGACCTCGTCGAGCAGCAACTTGAGCGCACTCGATGCGTTACGCAGTTGCTCGCTGAGTTCGGCTGCCTCGGCGGGGGTCGCGGACGGGAAGAGCCGGGCGCCGGCGCTCTGTTCCTCGAGTTCGGCGATCAGGTTGTCGATTTCGCCCGGAAGCGCACGGAGCGACAATCCGGACAGGATCTTCGGGATCCGGAAATCCGGGGGAGTCAACGCTACAGTACCTGCGTCGCCTTCGCTGTCTCGGAGTAGCCACGGGAAAAGCTCGCGAAGCTCGTTCAGTGCGGTCGCCGCGCGACGCGCAAAGTTTCCGGCGTAGTTTCGAAACTCGCGAATTTCCTCGTTGGTCCAGCCTGCATCCTCATCGTTGATGGTCGACAGTAGCGCATTGTTGAGGGCATCTACATGTATGTCCGCAAGTTGCCGAATGACATATCCGGGATGCTTGCCGTTACGGATTTCAGATTCAATCTCCGACAGGACACGGAACAGTTGCGGGGCACGGGCAACGTCCTGATGCCGAAGTTTTAACAGTTTGTCCTGCATGAGGCCGAGGTCGTCTTCGAGGCCACGCAGGACGGCCGACAATTCCATTGGAGAGTTGGCCATCTCGATGAGAGTCTCGCGAACAGCGATCAGAGCCGCGATGAAATTGCCGCTGTCGACGGTAGATACATAGCGCGGCGCCAGGGGCTTGACGTCGTTGAGCGAGTACCAGTTGTACAGGTGCCCGCGATACTTCTCGAGGCGTACGATGGTTTGCAGACTGTGGTGCAGGTTGTACACGAACTCGCGTGTTCCGGTATAGCCGAGATCGAACGCCGCCGCAGCGGATAGCAGGCCGAAGCCTATATTCGTCGGCGAGGTCTGTTGTGCTGTTTGTGGCGATGGCTCGATCTGTATGTTATCGGGCGGAAGCCAGTGAGTGCCCGGGCCGACCTGCTGCTCGAAGAAAGCCCAGGTGCCGCGTGCGACTCGCCGCAGCCAGGCCTCGTCGTCCGGTGGCAAGAGCACGGCATCCGGTCGCTCCGGGCGGCTGACGCGAAACGCCAGGGACGGGGCCAGCGCCCAGAGCAGGAGCAGTCCGGCGGCTGACCCCAGTGCCTCGGGTTGCAGGGCGAGGATCGCCAGCACATTGATCCCCGACCAGGCAGGTCCCGGCCACATTCGCCGCCAGAATTGCGATTCGGAACCTGTAGTGGTCACGTCACGGGCAACTTCGGCGGCAGTTGACCATTCGAGCAGGTTGCGTTTGCTGATGCTCAGCCGATAAAGCGTTCGCACGATGGCGTCGAGCACGACGAATGCTTCCACCGGTAAGAACGCCAGCATGAGTAGCCAGCGCGCGAGATCCCGCCCCGCATGATCGAGGATATTCAGCAGGCTGGAGCGCGCGGTTCCCCACCTCCACGTACTGGTACGGAACGCGGCAAGCGCGTGCAGTATCAGGCCGATTCCGGGCGCAATCATGACGACTGCCGTGTAGGTCCACAGGTTTGTTGCCAGAAACAGCCAGCCGAGCGCGAACAACGCCAGCAGGGCAGGCGCGAGCAGGCTGCGGCGTAAATTGTCGAAAAGCTGCCATGCGCCGACCAGACCGGGGTTGAAGCGCTGCGTCCGTGGCGAAGGTCGGCAACCGAAAAGCCACGGGAGCAGCTGCCAGTCACCCCTGACCCAGCGGTGCAAGCGTTTCAAATGAGCCAGGAAACTGGTTGGATAGTCTTCCAGGAGCACGATATCGGTCGCGAGGCCGGCACGACCGCAGAGTCCTTCCAGGAGGTCATGGCTCAGAATCCGGTTTTCGGGAATCCGGGAATGGACGGTCGCGCGGAATGCATCGACGTTGTAGATGCCCTTGCCGGCAAAGATCCCCTGGTTGAACAGGTCTTGATAAACGTCCGATACGGCGTGCGTGTAAAGGTCGAGAGTCACGTCGCCCGCATAGATTCTTGCGAACGCGCTCGCGGAGCTTGTCGTCGGGTTGATTTCGATACGCGGTTGAATGATGCTGTAACCGTTTCGAATGCACGCGGCATTCCGATCGACCACCGCGACGTTCAGCGGATGCGCCATCATACCGACGAGCCGTCTCGCTGCCCCGCTTGGCAACAACGTGTCGGCATCCAGGGTTATGACGTAACGGGTACCTCCGGCGTCAGTGAGCGCTCCGCGCTGAGCCTCGAAGTCTTCGACGATCGCGCCCCGCAAAAGCTCATTGAAATGCACGAGTTTGCCGCGCTTGCGTTCCCAGCCCATCCACTGCCCGGCAACCGCGTTCCAACGCCGTCGCCTGTGCAGGAGAACGAAGGGTTCATCCTGGCCGTAGCGCGTGTTCAACGCCTCCACACCTTGTGTGACGTAGTCCAGCAGGGCGACGTCCTCCGGCATACGTTCGTTCGGGGCGTCGACATAGTCCGTCAGCAGCACGAACTGAAGCGCCGGGTCGGAGTTGCCGAGATAATTCAGCTCCAGTATGTGCAGCGTTTCGTCTATTGCCGCGCGGTGGGCGAGCATGGCAGGCACTGCGACGACTGCCCGGTGATCGGACGGAATACCCTCGGAGAAATCCAGCTTCGGCAGCCTGCGCGGACTGCGCAGATGAGCAAGCAGTGTATTGATCAGATTCGATGAGAGAGTCAGTGCGGGGATGGCGGCGAGCACCACCATTATCAAGAGCAGGGGAGGTGGCGCGGTGTCACTCAGCCACCATGCGAATAGCCCGCAAAGGACGGCAGCGACGACTGACAATGCGATGATGTAGGCTGCGCTTCGGCGCAATCCTTGGGCCGGCAGGAAAGTCCTCAGTGCAGGCTGTCGTCCTTCGGTTCCGGAAATCAGTTCGTACAGGCCGGCGTCGACCAGGAAGTAGCCGACGTGCTGTTCCCTTAAGGGGCGGCCGACAGCCCGCGCCTCCGTGGCCAGCCGCAGTGCCGCCTCGGCAAGATCCCATTCCGGCCTCAGGTTTTTTCTTGCAAGGCGCTCTATCGTATTGCGGTAGTCGTTGCGCGTGTCGAAATCCATTTGTGCATAGGCGCCCGCGGGATCCCGGCGAAGGATGGCGTCGACCCGGCTCAGGCGCTCGACAAACCCCTCCCACTGTATCGCCGAAATGTTGCGGAGACTTGTAATGCACCCGGCGATCCCCGACGTCAGCTCCTCGATCTCCCCCATGCGGCCGGACTTCATGCTCACCTGCCATGCTTGTTCGGCCGTGCTGCATATCTGCCGCACGAGGCGGATGCGCAGCATGGTAGGCAGTGCCCACAGTTCACCGATCGTCAATGGCGCTCTCGTCTGGTACTCGCTGCAAAAGCGCTCGAACCGGTCCAGCTCCACGGGCCCCTGGCCGATCTCCACTGCTCTGTCGACGATTGCGCCGACGCGCGTCTGCCGGGAGTTTCCTTCTGCGATGACGGTCGGCAACTGGCGGTAGTATTTTCCCGGCAGGCCTTTATCGAGTTGCTGAAGCGTTGCCCTCAGAACGTGTCCGTTGTCCAGCAGCCACTGGGTGTACGGATACTTCCGCACCTGTTCCGGGTCGCCTTCGTGTAGTCGTTCGAGGATACGGCTCGTGCTTTCCTTGAGAGCGCGATGCGGAGGGCGTGCGACGAAAAGCCGTCTCGCCGTCGACAGGGACGCATTGTGCGAGTCGGCGAGGGCCGTTGCTTCGTTGTCGAGCGACGCGAGTGGAAGCGGGGCCCCCGTCGTCACTGGTGCACCCCGTCGCAAATAATGGACCATTCTCGCGGCGCCGCCTCAAGCCTGGCGGCGTTGCGGCTCCTCGCGAAACGCAAGCTATTACTCGTCGCCGCGCCTTGCCGGCCACCATTGACAATTACTAAGGCTCGCTCGCAACAATGGTCCATTATTTACGACGGGGTACACTAGCCCGCGTCAGCGTGTGATTCTGCTTCGTCGAGATAGACGCTGCGAAAATGGCTCGAAGATACCACGGCAGCTTCGGAACGTAGCACCAGCACGGGGCGTCGTGCTTGCAGAAGAAGAGCGTCGCAAACCGGACCGTAGCTTCCGCTTCCGTCAAAAACGGCATCCTGCGCTGCCACAACGACAAGGGCCGCGTCGTAGTCGTCGGCCTTACCTTCGATGGTAGACGGAATGTTGTCCGACGAAACGACAGAACTCGTCGTCTCGATGCTCGGAGGAATCGTCGATACTATACTTCTCAGTTGCAGACTCGCCTGCGACCTGGCCATGCGCTTTATATGCTCGAGAAAGCGGCGGGTTTCAGCCGTGATCGGGGTGCCCGCCGGAATACTCGGTTCCTCGACGACGCGCAGCATGTGCAGCGAGCCGTGGAACGCCTGGGCAAGCATCGCAGCGAATGCAGACGCCCATTCCGAGCACTGGGTCCCGTCGACGGCGGCGACCACGCTTGCATACCCCTGCTTGCTGTCGAATTCGAAAGCCGGATCGACCAGAAGAACCGAGACGGCAGCGGCCGAAAGCACTTTCTGCACTGTCCCACCCATGCGAAACTGCCGGGCGTTACCGCTGCCGTGCCGTGTCGTTACGAGAATGTCGATGTCGGAACTTTGCAGAACCTGGATGATCGCCTGCGCGGGGTCTCCCTCACGAAGTTCCCAGCTCACGCGCAGACCCCGCTCGGCGAGAGTAGCGGCCGTGCGGGACAGATAAACCTCGGTCTGCAGCTTCGACAACTGCCAGTCGAGGCTGTTGACCGGCCCGGCAAAAGTGTTTTGGGAGTTGTCGATGACACCGAGCAGCTCTACTTCGGCCGAGAACGCGTGTGCAATGGCTGCCGCGTGCGGAATGGCCCTCTCGGCAACGGACGAGCCGTCCAGAGGAACGAGAATTCGGATCATCTGAGTCTCCGGGCAGCAGCGCTGCGCATAACGCCGGGCGAATCCGGAAGCCCTGATTCACCCGCGGTTGTGAAAGTCCAGAGCGCCTTCGAGTATGGAAGCGGTAGCCTGATGCCGCTATTCGCATAAGTACGTAGCGCACAGCACAGAAGGCTGACTGGATTTGACGTCAACGACCGTCCGGGAACGCGGTAAGGCTGTCGGCCGGTCCGCGCTCGGTCAGCAACAGATACCCTTGAAAAGAAGCTCACGAGAGGTGAGCGGAGGGCGGAGCTGTTGCCCGACGGCTCGCCACCGGAAGATTTTACGCAGGTCGCACAGGACAAAGCAAGGACGACCGCTGGCAAACGGAAGCGGGGTCTTCGCGGTTCGAGAACCCGCCGGACGGCAGCGCGAGGCGATTGCGCGGCGCCCCCGGGCCTCCGCCGCTCGAGGCGATCTTCCGCCTAACGCCGTGCGGCGTCGGGATTCCTGGCCCGCTCGATATAGCGGTCAACCTGGCCATCGAGCACGGTCAATGTCACGCCACCGCCAGACAGCACCACGTCGTGGAAATCGCGAATGTCGAAGGCGGCGCCAAGTTCGCGCTCCGCGCGTTCGCGGAGCTCGAGGATCTTGAGCTCGCCCATCTTGTACGCAAGGGCCTGCCCCGGCCACGCGATGTAACGGTCTACCTCGGTGCGGACGTTGTGCAGTGACAGCGCCGTATTCTCCGCCAGGTACTGCCTTGCCTGTTCCCGCGTCCAGCCTTTGATGTGGATCCCGGTGTCGATAACGAGCCGGGCGGCGCGCCACATCTCATAGGACAACCGGCCGAAGTGATCGTACGGAGTCTCGTAGATGCCCATTTCAATGCCGAGCTTCTCGGCGTAGAGACCCCAACCTTCACCAAACGCGTGTGGATAAAACGCCCGGCGGAATTCCGGAACTCCCTCGATCTCCTGCCGTATGGCGGCCTGATGATGATGTCCGGGCGCCGCCTCGTGTGCGGTGAGTGCGGCGAGCTCATAGAGCGGTCGGGTGTCGAGCGCGTAGGTATTGACCAGGTAATAGCCGCCGCGGCGTCCGCCGATCGGAGCGCCCCAGTATCGCCCGGTCGTATAGTTGGGCGCTATGTCGTCGGGCACCGGCATTATTCCGTAAGGCAACCGTGGCATTGTGCGGAAAAAGGCGGGCATCTGGCCGTCGATCTTTTTCGCTATATAGGCGGCTTCTTTTAGAAAGTCCCGGGCGTCTTCCACGTAAAAGCGCGAGTCGGTGCGAAGAAACTGGACGAAGTCGGCGAAGGTTCCGTCGAATTCGACCTGATGGAGGATGGCGTCCATTTCCTCGCGGATCCGCGCGACCTCTCTGAGGCCAAGCTCGTGTATGGCCTCCGGTGTCGCATCGTCCAGGGTCGTGAAGTATTTCACGAGCGCGCCGTAATACGCCTCGCCATCGGGCAGCATGGAAGCACCGAGTTCGGCCCGGGCGCCGGGCTTGTATTCATGGTTGAAGAAGGTAAGAAATCGGGCGTAGGCCGGCACCACTACGTCCCTGATTGCTGCGATGCCCGCCGCTCGCAATCGCTCGCGCTCGGAAGCTTCGAAGTGCTGCGGAATGCTGTCGAACGGGGCGAAGTAAACGCTATCCGTCGCATCGTCGACGATCGGACCGGCGATGGAAGCCTCGATGCCATCGAGTATGGCCGCTGGCTGTGTGACGCCTGCGCGCAGGCCTTCTCGCATGTTTTCGATGTTCTGGTCGAAGTACGGGGAGAGCGCCTCGAGTCTGGTCAGATACTGCTCGTAGTCGTCTACGGTTTCGAACGGCATCGCTTCGTACATCCGCTGCACCCGCAGGTGAAAACCGCCGTCGCTCAGGATAGGGACGAGGTACGGGCGGTACGCTGCAAGCGTCGCGCGGCTTCGTACGATGAAGTCGAACAGGTCGTAATTGAGCCGGTCATCCTCATCCAGGGCCGATCGATCGATTGCTTCGAGGCGTTCGAGGAAGACCTGGTCTTCCTCGACGTATCGCCGCTGGTTTTCCGGGGAATCAACGGGCAGCAGGTGGTTGTAGTCCCGGACTCCCATTGAACTGGCGAAGAGTGGGTCCCGTTCGAGTCGTATCGCCCACTCGTCGTCAAACAGCGCCTCGAGCTCCGAAGACCCCGTGTTGCGCGCCTGTTCGCCCGAGCTGGCCGACAGCTCGTTCGCCGGTAGCGAACAACCCATCAGGACGAGCGACAGGATGCCCATCGCGGCGAGACGAATGCATCGTTCAGGCATGCTTTTCTCCCTGTGCTCTTTTTTTTGCAGCATCGCGGCTCGGCCGACGTCGGTCGGCGACCAATAGTCCGCCAGCGGCGGGGTGTGGCGCAACCGTTGTCGAATGTAAGCATTACGCGGGCATGTAAGCGTTACATGAGAGGTGCCGGGGGCGTGTTGTGATGACGGGAAGCCGGTCGGCACGCATCTTGCTGTTACTAGTCCGCGAAATCGGTGAGATATCCGGGCTAGGAGTCTGCGCAGTAGGAATACTTTCTACCGCGCAGACTCCTAGGCAATACAGAGGTTCTGGTGACGGCAATGCGGAATCCATTCGCTCGTCAGGGTTTTGCGAAAAAGCGGCAGGCCATGGTTTCGGAGCAGCTGGCCGGGCGGGGCATTCGCGATGCCCGGGTGCTGGACGCGATGCGGGCGGTACCACGAGAAGCCTTCGTCCCGGAGTATCTGCGGGGCTCGGCGTACGACGATTCGCCGTTGCCGATCGGCTCGGGGCAGACGATTTCCCAGCCGCACGTCGTCGCATACATGATTGAAGCGCTGAACATGAAGTCTCAAGAAAAGGTGCTCGAGGTAGGCGCCGGGTCCGGGTATGCCGCTGCCGTCCTCGGACAGCTGGCGGGCCAGGTTTACGCCATCGAAAGAATCCGGGAGCTGGCGGACCGCGCCAGCGCGACGCTCGCGGCTCTCGGCTACGATAACGTGCAAGTACGGCATGGCGACGGCACCCGGGGATGGCCTGAGCAGGCACCCTTCGGTGCCATCGCCGTGGCCGCCGGCACCGGAGAAGTGCCGGAGCCGTTGCGGCGGCAGCTGAAGGAGGGAGGCAGGTTGATCATCCCCGTCGGGCGCACCGAGCACTTCCAGCAGCTCAAACGCATCACCCGCGTCTCACGGGACGAATATGAGGAAGAAGACCTGATTTCCGTACGTTTCGTGCCGCTGATTGGCGAAAAGGACTGACACGGACCTGATGTTTGCCGGGCCTGTTTTCCCTCGTGTCAGTGCCACAAACCCAGGATCGCCCCGTAGAGGGTGTACTGCAGCGTGTGATATCCACCGTTGATCATAAGAAGCCGAGCCGGGCGCTGCTCAAACTGATAGTTGATGGCGAACGACCCTGCAACCCAGAAAAGGCCCGCCGCGAAGCCGGCTGCCGTCGCGAACCCGAACGCGGGTGCGGGTCCGAGAAACATGGCGAACACACCAGCGCCGAGTAGAGACCAGATGAATGCGATGCCGAAGACCTTGGCCTGATTTGCTTCTTGTGCCCGTTCCCGGGTAACGCCGCTGGCCGCCATCCACGCTTCGCCGAACAGCACGGAGTACCACAGGCCACCGAGCAGGAAGGCCGAGACCGCGGCGGCGATGACGGCAAGCCAGTTGAGCTGTCCCATTGCATTTTCCATTGTCGATTCCCCTTGTTGTTTGTCTTGAGTGGTAGGAACTCGAAACCGGGAGTTCTTGGCCTGCAGGACCTCCCGAGACTAGCGCCGGGCGTCAACTGCCAGGCACTCGAAATAATGTCGCAGCTGGTCGACCGAAGCGTCGAACGGCTGCAGGCTGCGAAACGTTCGCGCCTGCATGACCGCGCCCTCCATGGTGGTGAGCACGAACTGCGCGAGGGCTTTCGTATCGATGTCTGGCGGCAGACGATCCGGTGCCGCGGCGAGGCACTCCTCTACAGCGTCCGTCCAGGCGGAAAAATTGGCAACGAGCAGTTCGCGAACCGCCGGATCCGGCTCGTGTAGCTCCAGAGCGAGACTTCCGATCGGACAGCCGTAGAAGTAATCGGTATCAATGAGCAACTGGCGGTACCGACCGAGCAGAACGAAGATCCGCTCCATGGGGTCGTCGACCCCCTGCCACGCGGGATCGAGGAGCATGGGACGAATGCCCTGATGGTACGCGCCGAGGACGGCCGTCAGCACGTCCTGTTTGGCCGGGAAGAAGTGATACAGGCTGCCGCTGTTGGCCCCGGCTTTCTTCAGGATGTCGGCAATGCTGGTCGAGCCGTACCCCTTCTCCCAGAACAGTTCCATGGCCGCCATGACGATGCGCTCACGTGTCTCGGACACGTCTCCACCCGTGAGTTGATTGATCAATCAACTCTAGCAGGATGTTGAGAAAATGTCATCCTGACCTTGCTCGACACCCTGCCAGTCGAGAACGCGGAAACACTCAAGGTAGAATACGCGCAGTATGGATGACGTAAAGCCCGCTGCTTCCGACTGCGACATTGCCGGTCTCTTCGCCGCCTTGCACTTTGCTGCGGACAAGCACCGGGACCAGCGACGCAAGGGCGCATGCGCTTCGCCTTATATCAATCACCCCATTGAAGTGGCCGAGTTGCTCGTCCGTGTCGGCGCCGTTACGGATGTCGTATTGCTCCAGGCGGCAGTTCTCCACGATACCCTGGAAGATACCGAGACCACGGCCGAGGAGGTGGAGTCGCGGTTTGGTTCGAAGGTTCGACGCCTGGTCGAAGAGGTGTCGGATGACAAGTCGCTACCGAGGGACGAACGAAAACGCCTGCAGGTGGAACATGCGCCGACACTCTCCCGGGCGGCGCGCCAGATCAAGCTGGCCGACAAGATATGCAATCTCAGAGACCTCAAGGAAAGGCCACCGCCGGACTGGTCGACAGAGCGACGTCTCGAGTACCTCGACTGGTCAGAGCAGGTGATCGAAGGGTGTCGTGGCGTCAACGCACGTCTCGAACGGGAGTTCGAGCAGGCTCATGCTGAAGCGCTGACCTGCCTCCGCAGTCAGGAGACGGTCTAGCTGTGAATTCCATGAACGCCGCCGCCGGAATCGCTTCCTGAACTAATAACCACGTCCATGTTCAAAACCGGCATGCATGCTTCCCGCCGCATCCGCGACGCAATCAATACTCCAGTCCGCGCGGTCGGTGATGAACGCAAGCCGGTCCCGGTGTCCCGCGTCGCTGCACTGGTGATGTGTCTCGCACTGGCCGCTTGCGCCGGGGAAGCTCCGGTTGCGGGCAAGGGTCCTGCGAGTCACGAAGAGTTCGCCCGCCGGCTGGAGGCGAACGGACTCGGACAGACTGCCATGGGGCGGCACTGGCTGGAGTCGGCGCGGACAGCGCTGACGGATCCTCTGGAGATCGTCCCCCCCTATGCGGAAAGCGGTGGGTTTCTGGCGCACCGCGCCGCAGCGCTCGGGCTGATTTTCGAAGCATACGACGGCCAGACCCTCCACCTCACGTTCGAGCGTCGAGGTGAGCCGGTGGGACGTACCTTTGTCGAGGTCTTCTATGTCCGCGAGCCGCTCGCGGACGCGCGCCACGTCAGACTTCGGGGTCTCGGCGTCGATGAGTCCTCCCTCGAAGTGCCTTTGCCGTATGACGGCAAGTACATCGTGCGGCTGCAACCCGAATTGCTCGTCGACGCCCTCTACAACCTGCGGCTCGAACTGGCGGCGGCTGTCCCCTTTCCGGTAGACACCGAACCCGATGCCGTTGGCAGCTTCTTCGGCGATCCGCGCGATGCAGGATCGAGGTTGCATGAAGGTATCGACATCTTCGCGCCGCGAAACACGCCCGTCGTTGCCGTGGCCAAAGGCCGGGCGACGGCAAGGACGACGCCGCGCGGCGGGAATGTCGTCTGGCTTCGGACGGCAGACCGGTCTTACTACTACGCACATCTCGAACGGGCGGCATTCAACGGAACGCGTACGGTGTCGACCGGGGAGGTCATCGGTTACGTCGGAAATTCCGGCAATGCCGTGACGACTCCGACGCATCTGCACTTCGGAGTCTACCGCAGAGGTTACGGCGCGATGGATCCCTTGCCGCGACTTGCCGCCAGGGTGTTTCATTCAGTGCCGGAGCCTCTCGCGTTTTCTCCGCGCCATGTGCGGACGCACGCCGGCAAACTGAATCTGCGCGCGGAACCGGATACGGCGTCCGAGATTCTGGAAACACTGGATGCCGGCTCCATCGTAAGGACTTCCGCAATACGGGGCGACTGGCTTCGTGTCACGACGCCGGCCGACGTATCGGGCTGGATACACAAGGACTATCAGACTGACGCCAAGCCTGTGGGACGCTGGCAGGTAGTTGCCCCCACGCTGCTGCTCGATACGGTCACCGGCGATGCTCGTCCGGTAGCGCTGGTCAGCCCCGACGAAGAACTCGAGGTCATTGGAGGCTATGCCACGCACCTGCTGGTGCAAAATGCCGACGGGCAAAAGACGGGCTGGATTGCAGGCCCTGTGGCCGGCCTTCCGATGTCGGCGGAGACAGCGGACGAAGGTGCCGAAGCGGCCACTGCGGGCGTCGAGTCGACGGCGGGTGGTTCATCCGCCTTCGATTGATCCTCAACCGTGACGCATCAGCACCGGAATCGATGCTTTGTTCAGCATGTGATCCGTAACACCGCCGAAGATCATCTGGCTGAAGCGGCTGCGGCTGTACGCACCCATTACCAGCAGGTCCGATTTCATGGAGCGGACCGCCGAAAGAATTTCTTTGCTTTCGTCATTGCCCTTGGTCGATACCCGTTCGGTTTGCACGCCCCAGCATTTGAGATAGGCGGCCAGCTGGCTCGATTTCGGGCCTGGCCTGTTTTCGGGTCCGGAACTGACAATCGACACGTGTTGTGCGAGCTGTAACAGCGGCAAAGCGGATGCCACCGCAAGAGCGGCGTCCTTGCTCTGATTCCAGGCGATGCAGATTCGCTTGCCTACGGACCAGTCTCCGGCCTGCGGCAGCACCAGAACCGGCCGTGACGAAGCCATAAGCGCCGACACCAGGAAGAGACGCGCAATCGACCCGTCCCTGCTTTCGGGCCGGGAAACGACCAGCAGGTCGGACACCGGCCCCATGATGCCGATGATCCGTTGTGGCGCTCCGGTCTTTTCCATCCAGATAGCGCCAGGCTTCGCACGCGGTGTCTTGTGCATGTCGAAACCGTTCCGCTCGGCAAGGCGTGCGAACAGCGTCCGTGCCGCAGGGGCCGTCTGCTGCTTGGCGCGGGGCTTCCAGGCGGCGCGCCACTCCGCGTCCGTCCCGATAGCGGCGTCGGTCAACGTCGCCGGGAGTGACACGTCCGAATAACTGTGCGGCCTGATATGACAGCCTATGACGGTCGCCCCAAGGTCGCCGGCGAGTTCGAACGTCTTGTTCAACGCGACTGCACACTCGGGCCGGTCGGCAACTGGTACGAAGATCACTCGCATATCGGGGATTTCCTTTCCTGACGCGGCTTCAATGACGCGTATTATTCTTGAGGCCGCGCAATCTTCTTATATCGGACCCGGCATGGCAAATACGCGGCAATCCTTATGGTGCTTGGGCAACGGGCACCCGGTCATCAGAAATGCCCGGGAGCAGTGTAGAATCCGAGGTTGTTGCCCCGGCTCTCGAGACCGGAGGGACAGTCGGCGTTGTCGTCGACACTTGCGACGGCAGATAAAAACTCGGTAGGCCGTCAATGAGCGAGGACCTATTTCAGGGGTTCCGTCTGCGGGACTTGCAGGTCGAACCGCTTAAGGGACAGGTGACGGGCAGCTACGGCTCCAGGCACATGTCGCCGAAGGCGGTGGAAGTTCTTTTGCGTCTCGCCAGGCAACCGGGCGAAGTCATAAGCAGGAACGCACTGCTGGACGACATCTGGGGCGCCGGCCAGGGGTCTCCGGAAGCGCTGGGTCACGCCGTCAGTGCGCTTCGTTATGCGCTGGACGACCATCCGACAACCCCCCGGTTCATACAGACCATTCCGAAACGCGGTTATCGGCTGCTCGTGCACCCTGCGCCACTGCGAGAGGCTGCGACGGCTGCGAGTCCTTCCACCGCCGACAGGCGCTCCGACCATGTCGACTTCTTCAGTGAGTTGAAGCGACGCGGTGTAGTGCAGACGGGACTGGCCTATGTCGTTGTGGGCTGGTTTGCGCTGCAGGTCGTCGACGTCACATTCGAGCCGCTCA
>Ga0299913_10000156_pt1 | contig 35550 bp, 47 predicted proteins | sample RVTome_9_FD_201360 | JGI IMG/M metagenome (GOLD analysis project Ga0299913, IMG submission 201360) | Soil microbial communities from uranium-contaminated site in the Upper Colorado River Basin, Wyoming, United States - RVT155D38 (version 2) ... | reverse complement strand
GGCGAGGCGGTGGTGGCGAACGTGGCAGCAAACGGGTTCCGGCTGATCGAGGTGGGCGAGTTCGACCTGAAGGGAATCGCCCTCCCCATCAGGATCTTCCAGGCGATACCGGACCGAGCAACCGACGAATAGCCGCCGGTGTCGCAAAGGACGACGACCGGCACCGCGCCCGCCCGAGCTCGAGAGGTCTGGCCATAGAGCCGCTCGCCTTTGTCGTGGACGGAGCGCTCCGCTAATCTACAACCACATGGTTGTAGATAGGCTGACCGACGAGGAGGTGGATCTCCTTTTTCACGCCCTCGCCGACACCACTCGCCGCGACATCCTCCACCGCTGTACACGAAGCGAGCCCTCGGTGTCGCAACTCGCCGACCTATACCCGATCAGTTTCGCCGCAGTACAGAAACACGTCGCAGTGCTGGAGCGAGCCGGTCTGGTCAGCAAGGAGCGTCACGGAAGGGAACGGCTGGTGCGCACCGACGGCAATGCCGTAGCCCGGGCGCGACAGGTCCTCGACGAGCTCGAGACGGTGTGGCGGGGGCGTGTGGGCCGAATGGCCGATCTGCTCGGGCAAGCTCCGCCACAAGAAGCGAAGTCGTCGTCCTCCGGGCAGTGCTGATGGCGGTCATCAGTGTCGAGAAGGACTTCGACACCCTGAGCCTGACTCTGGTTGCCGAGTTCGACGCCCCGATCGAGAGGGTGTGGCAGCTGTGGGCCGATCCGCGGCAGCTGGAGCGGTGGTGGGGTCCGCCCACCCACCCTTCGACCTTCGAGAAGCATGACCTGGCCGTTGGCGGCTACGTCACTTACTTCATGACCGATCCCGCGGGCGAGATGTCTCACGGGTGGTGGCAGGTCACATCTGTCGACCCGCCCCGTTCGCTCGAGTTCACCGACGGGTTCGCCAACCAGGACGGGGCACCGAACCCAGAGGCACCGATCACAAAGGTGCGCATGCGTCTCAACGATCACGAGGGCGGCACACGGATGGACCTTCGCTTCGTCTTCAGTTCGCCCGAGCACATGGCGCTGCTGGAACGCTGGGGCGCGTTCGAAGTCTTCCCCAAATCGGTCGGTCAGATGGACGCCCTCCTCGACACGTCATGAGCACACGGGATGCGACCAGGGGCACAGACCTATGCACAGACAGACCGGACAACAACCAGGAGGCACTCCCATGCGCAAGATCAAGTCGTACTTCTTCATCTCCCTCGATGGCGTGGTCGAATCGCCCGACCAGTGGCATTTCCCCTATTTCGACGACGAGATGGGGGAGGCGGTGGGCGCCGGCTTCGCCACGGCCGATGCCCTGATGATGGGGCGCGTCCTCTACGACGAGTGGGCCGCCTACTGGCCCGAGCATGCCACCGAGCCCTTCGGCGACGTCATGAACTCGATCAAGAAGTACGTGGTCTCCAACAGCCTGCAGTCGGCCGACTGGCACAACTCAGAGATCGTCAGCGGCGACGTGGCCAAGAGCCTGAACGACATCAAGAGGCAGGACGGTGGCGACATCACCATGTCGGGGAGCGGCACGACCGTTCGCTGGCTGTTGCGCCAGAGCATCCTCGACGAGCTCACCCTCCTGGTGCATCCGATCGTGGTCGGTGGGGGCATGGCACGTCTCTTTCCGCCGGACGAGCCGACCCTCCCCCTGAAGCTATTGAGCTCACAGACCTTCGGGAGCGGCGTGCTCAACCTCACCTATGCACGAGCCGGGGACTGACCCGGCGTCACGGGGCGAACCAGAGGCCGACCCTCGCAAGTTGGCACATCGTCACGGGATAACACCCGAATCGGCGCAATACAGTCGGACCATGTCCGTCCTCAAATCCATCGGCCTGTTCGTACTCGCCGCCATCGCGGAGATCGGTGGCGCCTATCTCGTCTGGCAAGGCGTCCGAGAGAGACGAGGGCTCCTCTGGATCGGGGCCGGGGTCATCGCGCTTGGGATGTACGGCTTCTTCGCCACCTTCCAGCCCAGCCCCCATTTCGGGAGGATCCTCGCCGCCTACGGAGGGGTCTTCGTAGCCGGGTCTCTCGTCTGGGGGGTGGTCTTTGACCGGTTCCGACCCGACCGCTACGACATCGTGGGCGCCGTCATTTGCCTCATCGGAGTGGCCGTGATCATGTACGCACCCAGATCCGCCTGATGACGATCTGGTTGCAGGTGTGAACCCAGTCGACCCTTTCCCCATCTCTCTTCACCGGCTCTCCGGGCACTCGGCCGGTCACTTGGACCACTCGCCTTCCAGGGCCAGACCTGCGTCCTCCCAATCGGTCAACCCGCCGGAGTATCGACGCACGTTCAGGTAGCCGTGATCGACCAGGGCGTGATACAGGGCGACGCTGGCATGGCAATCGTCACTCGTGCAATACACCACGATGTCGTCTTCGAGGCCCAGAGAAGAGAACGTCTCTTCTGCGGTGTTGAAGTGCTCGGATCCGGGGATGTGCTTCGCCCGAAACGCCCACTCGTTGAGGGCCATCACCAGCCTGAAGGTGTCCTCCCCTCTCTCCAGCTTCTCCAGCAGCTCGTCACGAGTGATGGTTCTCACTCCTGACATTCGAGTCGATGTGCTCATACCTCGCCTCAGCTCCCCTGTCACACGCCTATTCGTCGACCGACCACTTCCGGGTGGAGGGAAGGGGAACGTCGCCATACCCGTGGCAACGGGCCTCGCTCAGCTGCAACTCGAACAGGATGTAGCGGTCGGCCGGCGAGTAGCTCGCCGCGTCGGCCACATGGGCCCACATGTCTGGATCGTCGATGGCGAGACCCCGACCACTGGCATTGAACTCTCCACCGGAGCCTGCATTGTCCGGGACTCCGCTGTGCACGGCGAACCATCCCCGCTCCCGAAGGTCTCGGCCTTTGGGGGAGGTCGGCTCCATGAACAGGAAGAGCCCGACGACAGTGAAGATCGGTGTCACCGGATGGACACGAGGCGCCCCCGACCGACGGACCGTCGCCAGATATGCCGGTGCTGCGCTCAATCTCCCCGCGCCGAACCGTGCCAGCTCCGTCTCACGTGTGGAAAACTCACCCCAGGTGATCATGCGAGGCGATCGTGTGGTCGACACGCGCCGGCTCCCCGGTCAGGCGCCCACGTACTCGGCGAGATGCTGGCCGGTGAGGGTCGAACGAGCGGCAACCAAGTCGGCCGGTGTGCCCTCGAACACGACCCGGCCACCGTCATGCCCGGCGCCGGGGCCGAGGTCGATGATCCAGTCGGCGTGGGCCATCACAGCCTGGTGGTGCTCGATCACGATGACCGACTTGCCCGAGTCCACGAGTTGGTCGAGCAGTCCGAGCAGGTGCTCGACATCGGCGAGATGGAGCCCGCTGGTCGGCTCGTCGAGAACGTAGATGCCACCTTTCTGGGCCATGTGGATCGCCAGCTTCAGTCGCTGACGCTCTCCACCGGAGAGGGTTGTCAGAGGCTGACCGATGCTCAGGTATCCGAGCCCTACCGCGGACATCCGCTCCAGGATGGCGTGGGCGGCCGGCACCCTCGACTCACCCTCGGCGAAGAACTCCTCGGCCTCGGCCACCGACATCTCGAACACCTCACTGATGTTCTTGCCACCGAGCTCGTAATCCAGCACCTCGGCCTGGAACCTGTTGCCCTCGCACACCTCGCAGGTGGTGGCCACTGTGTCCATGAAGCCCAGCTCGGTATAGATGACACCGGCGCCGTTGCAGTTGGGGCAGGCACCGTCGGAGTTGGGGCTGAACAGCCCCGGCTTCACATCGTTGGCCTTGGCGAACGCCTTACGGATCGAGTCGAGCATCCCGGTGTAGGTCGCCGGGTTACTGCGCCGCGACCCGCGAATCTCGGTCTGGTCCACCAAGACGACACCCGCGTCCCCCGGTATGGAACCTTGGATCAGTGAGCTCTTGCCCGACCCGGCGACCCCGGTGATGACGACTAGCACCCCGAGCGGGATGTCGACATCCACGTCCTGCAGGTTGTGCTGATTCGCATCTCGAATCTCGAGGCTCTCGGTGGAGGGTCGGAAATCGGACTTGACAGATGACCGGTCGTCGAGGTGCTTGCCGGTCAGCGTGTCACTGCCCCGCAATTCGTCGACGGTGCCTTCGAACACCACCTCGCCACCGGCCGACCCGGCGCGGGGGCCGAGGTCGATGATGTGGTCGGCGATCTCGATCGTCTCCGGCTCGTGCTCCACCACGAGCACCGTGTTGCCTTTGTCGCGCAGCTGCAACAGCAAGTCATTCATGCGCTGCACGTCATGCGGGTGCAGGCCGATCGTGGGCTCGTCGAAGACGTATGTGACGTCGGTCAGCGGAGAGCCGAGATGGCGGATCATCTTGGTGCGTTGGGCCTCCCCGCCCGACAGCGTGCCCGACGGTCGGTCCAGGGAGAGGTAACCGAGGCCGATGTCGACGAACGAGTCGAGCGTATCCTGAAGCGCGCCGAGCAATGGCTTGGCCGACGGCTCGTCTAACTCTCGGATCCATTCGGTCAGGTCGCTGATCTGCATCGCGCAGACGTCGGCGATGCTCTTGCCCGCGATCTTCGATGATCGAGCCGCCTCGTTGAGCCGGGTGCCGCCGCAGTCAGGACAGGGAGTGAACGCCACCGCCCTATCCACGAACTCTCGGATGTGCGGCTGAAGGGTGTCGACGTCCTTGGAGAGGAAGGACTTCTGGATCTGAGGGACCAAGCCCTCGTAGGTCAGGTTGATGGCGTTGATCTTGACCTTCACCGGCTCCTTGTAGAGGAAGTCGTCGAGCTCTTTCTTGGTGTACTTGCGGATCGGCTTGTCCGGATCGAGGAAGCCCGACTCGGTGAAGTAGCGCACCGACCATCCCCCCGCCTTGTAGCCGGGCACGGTGATGGCGCCCTCGGCGAGCGACTTGTCCTCGTCGTACAGCTGGGTGAGGTCGATGTCGCTCACCGAGCCCATTCCCTCACAGCGCGGGCACATCCCGCCTTGATACACCACGTTGCGCACGACGGTCCGCTCTCCCTTGCCCTTGTCGGCTGTCATCGCCCCGCTCGCCGTCCGGGTCGGGATGTTGAACGAGAACGCGGGTGGGGGACCGATATGCGGGTCACCGAGCCGGCTGAAAAGGAGTCGCAGCATCGCATTGGCGTCGGTGGCGGTGCCCACGGTGGAGCGGACGTTGGCGCCCATGCGCTCCTGATCGACGATGATCGCAGTCGTCAGGCCGTCGATTACGTCGACCTCGGGCCGCGCCAGCGACGGCATGAAGCCCTGTACGAAAGCGCTGTAGGTCTCGTTGATCAGCCGCTGCGACTCGGCGGCGATGGTGTCGAAGACCAGGGAGCTCTTCCCTGACCCGGATACGCCGGTGAACAGTGTCAAACGGCGTTTCGGGATCTCGATACTGACATCCTTGAGGTTGTTCTCCCGTGCACCGGTGACACGGATGTAGTCGTGGCTGTCGGCGACGTGGGTGGTCGCCACGGCGCGCTCCGCAACCATCCGCTATCAGCCCTGCTCGATGCGGATCATGTTGCCCGCTGGATCGCGCACGGCGGCGTCGCGGGCACCCCAGAACCGATCGGCGGGCTCTTCGAGAACCTCGACCCCGGGTGCGGCGGCGGTCTTGTCGAAGGTCGCATCGAGGTCATCGGTACGGAAGAACGGGCCGGGCAGCTCCCCCTTCGCGAGCAACGCAGCGAGGGCATCCCCATCCTCCTGGGAGCGACCCGCATGCGGCTGCGACAACACGATCTTGATCTCGGGTTGGCTGTCGGTGATGAGGGTGATCCAACGGAAGCCCTCGTTGGCGACCTCGTCGCTCACCTTGAGACCGAGGGTATCGCGGTAGAAGCCGAGAGCTTCATCGGGATCGTCGACATAGATGTGCACTGTGCTGAGTGAAACGGTCATGTCACCAACTTACGAAGGCGCAGCGACAGATGCTTCTCCAAAACTGCTCTCTTCCGCGCCCGCTCGGCCCCCGCCCCGGCGCGGCCGGGTCGCCACCATCGTCTGGCAGGGAGGCATCCCACGCAGTTCGTCGTGATTCCGGGCGCGGTACGTGCTCGGCGTCTCGCCGACGAGCTCGGTGAATCGGGCGGAGAATGAGCCGAGGCTCGAGCAGCCGACCGCGAAACAGACCTCCGTCACGCTCAGATCGCCGTTGCGGAGCAGCGCCTTCGCCCGCTCGATACGCCGGGTCATCAAGTACGAGTAAGGGGTCTCAGAGTACGCCGCCCGGAAGCGGCGGCTGAAGTGCGCCGGCGACATCAGTGCCGTGCGGGCCAGCGCCGGCACATCGAGCGGCTCGGCGAATTCGCGGTCCATCCGGTCCCGGGCCTGGCGCAGCCGACGCAGCTCATCGAGATCGGCACTCATGTGCGAAGCCTACCAATCGATCTGGGTAACCCTCCCCAGCTCAAATGGCAGGCAAGGGTCGCAAACTGGAACCGCGATCGCCCAGGGATCGAAACTGCACACGTATTCTCCGCCCGCCAAGGCTATCTATATTCGGGCTATGACGAATCCGGTTCCCTCACTCACGCTCAACCACGGCGTCCCGATCCCGCAGCTCGGGTTCGGTGTGTTTCTCATCCCGCCCGACGAGACCGCCGCGGCCGTCACGACTGCGCTCGAGGCCGGTTACCGGCTTATCGACACTGCTCAGGGATACCGGAACGAGAAGGGAGTTGGCGAAGCCATCGCCAGGTCGGACGTGCCACGCGACGAGATCTTCGTCACCACGAAACTGGTCAACGGCCGGCACGGCCACGATCGGGCGCTTGCCGCCTTCGACGACAGTCTGAAGATGCTGGGCATCGACGTCCTCGATCTCTTCCTGATCCACTGGCCCCTCCCCATGTTCGATCGGTATGTCGAGACCTGGCGAGCCCTCGAGCAGCTCCTGTCCGATGGCCGGGTTCGTTCGATCGGCGTGTCCAACTTCGAGATCGAGCATCTCGAACGGCTCGTCAACGAGACCGAAATCACCCCCGCCTTGAACCAGGTCGAGCTGCACCCGGAGTTCCCGCAAGAAGAACTGCGGGCATATCACGAGTCACACGGGATCGTGACCGAGTCCTGGGGGCCCTTGGGCCAGAATCGAGGTTTGCTCGATGATGCCCGAGTGGTCGCGATGGCGGAGAAGAAGGGACGCACCCCGGCCCAGGTCGTCCTTCGCTGGCACATTCAGGTGGGCAACGTCGTGATTCCCAAGTCGGTCACTCCGCACCGGATTCGAGAGAACATCGATATCTTCGACTTCGAGCTCGACGATGCCGACATGGAGACCTTCACCGCGCTGAATGTGGGTCGGCGGCTGGGTCCCCACCCCAACGAGTTCGATCTCGTCTGATCGCACCCTCGGGGAGGCATCGCTGAGCCGGACCGCACATTGCGTCGCCGCCAGAGACTCACATCTCCCTACTCTCACGTTCTCGTCGTGTGTGTCGATTTGAGACACTCCCGCTCGCATCACCTACGAGAACACCCCGAAGGAAGGAAACAGCACATGCGCACCCTGATCTACACCGCCTTCGTCTCGCTCGACGGCGTCGTCGACTCCCCCGGAGGCGGCGGTGCGGAGACTCATCGCAGCGGCGGTTGGACATTCAAGGACCTCGAGTTCGTCGAGGAGGCTTATGAGATCAAGGCCCGGGAGCAGGCGGAGGCCACGGCTCTGATGATGGGTCGGATCAGCTACCAGGCGTTCTCCCCCGTCTGGCCCGACATGGAAGAGTTCGCCGACTACAAGGTCATGCCCAAGTACGTCGTCTCGACCACCCTGACTGAGGACGATCTCGTGTCGAACTGGTCCGAGACCACGATCCTCCGCTCACTCGACGAGGTAGCTCGGCTGAGGGAAACCGAGGGCGGCCCAATCATCATCCATGGCAGCGCCACGCTAAGCCGAAATCTCTCTGACGCCGGTCTGATCGATCGCTACCACCTGCTGGTGTTCCCACTCCTGCTCGGCGCCGGGAAACGGATGTTCAGCGACACCGACAAGGCCAAGCAGATGCTGACGCTGATCGAAAACGAGTCTTACGACAACGGGATCCAAAAGCTCGTCTACGACGTCGTCCACTGACCCGTCTTGGTCGAGATGATGCAGTGGAGCAGATAGGAGCCGGCTTGCATCCAGTCGTGCGCCTCACCGGCGGCCACTGCCTGTGACCTGATCACTGGTCTCAGCTTGGCTGCTCCCTGCCCGCTTTCCGCGCAGTCGTCGTGCTGTGAAAACTCCTAGGACAGGGCCGGCGATGAGGATCATCACGGTGACGATGCCCGCAATGAGGCTGTGTTGGAACACTTCGGCCAGGCTCGCCTCGTAGCCCTGTTCGATCCCCGTGTAGATCACGAAGTTGACTGCTGCGACGGCGCCGACAAGACCACCGACCAACCCGCCCACCGTCAGGTCCACGAGCCATCCCTTCATATCATGCTCCTTCCGTAATCGTCGCGCTGCCCGGCGGCGAGCTCCGCGACGCTCAAGGCATCCACCCGGTCTGGCTCCTGATTGACACATTCCATCGTCCGGGACAGTCGTGGTCGCAGCCAGGGTCTTGTGTCCCTTTATTGGCTGAGATCCGAGGGTTGGCAGCTCGGCCAGGTCGCCCGGAGCGAGATGGTCGCCTGCCTGGGAGTTCCGTGACGTCCGCCTGGCTCGCCAGCGCGGGGTCCGTGTGTTAGTCACTAACATTGCGATGGTGTCGCGAGTAGCACGTACCAGGCAGCGTCTCCAGGACGAGGCTGTGAGGCTGTTCATCGAGCGTGGTTATCACAATGTCACCGTCGAGGAGATAGCCCGGGCGGCAGGCGTTTCGCACATGACCTTCTTCCGGCACTATCCCACCAAGGTGTCGGTGCTCACCGACGACCCCTACGACCCGATCATCGGCGAGATGGTCGCCGTCACCGACCCGGCACTGCCCCCTCTGGAGAGGGTCCGCCAGGGATTGCTGCCGTTGCTGGCGCAGGCGGATGAGATCGACGACGAGATGATGCGGGCCCGGTTGCGGATCCTCACCCAGAACGACGACATCGTCGCTCACGCCTGGTCCAACAACAGGAGGACCGAGGCGGTGATCGTCGAGGCGCTGACGACGACAGGCGTCTCCGCCCTCGAGGCGCGGGTGGCCGCCGGGGCGGTGATGGGGGCGTTGACGTCGGCGCTTCTCGACTGGGGCGAGGACGACGACTCGGGACCGCTCCGCGAACGGGTTCGACAGACGCTCGAACTGCTCGTGCCGGAAAGGAGCACCGATGGCTGAGACCGATCCCATTGAGGCCAGATCCCTGGTTCGTGTCTACGGCGAGGAGCGAGCCGTCGACGGAGTCGACCTCCAGGTGAGCACAGGCGAGATCCATGCCATCGTCGGCCTCAATGGAGCAGGCAAGACCACGCTCATGCGCATGCTGCTCGGCATGGTGCGACCCACCGCCGGAAGGGCGCTGATCGACGGACACGACGTGACGGCGGACGGATCCGACGTGTGGATGCGGGTGGGATGTCTCGTCGAGACACCGTTCGCCTACCCGGAGCTCACCGTGCGGGAGAACCTCCGGGCGGCGGCGCTGCTCCACGGCCTCGAACGGGCGCGAATCGACGCCGAGGTAGCCATGGCGATCGACGAATTCGAGCTCGGGCACTGGGCGGACAGGCGGTCGCGCGCCCTTTCGCTCGGCAACAAGCAGCGTCTCGGGCTCGCCTCTGCGCTCGTCCACCATCCGTCGATCGTCGTGCTCGACGAACCAGCCAACGCCCTCGACCCGGCCGGCGTCGTGTTCATCAGAGACCTGATGCGGACGTCGGCCGAGCAGGGAACGGCCGTGCTCGTCTCCAGCCACCACCTCGACCAACTCGCCCGGGTCGCGCATCGCATCTCGCTTCTCCACCGGGGCCGGATCATCGGGACGCTCGACCCCAGCGGGCACGACCTGGAAGAGGAGTTCTTCGACCAGGTCTACCGTTACGACCGAGAGAGGGGTGCAGCGTGAAGCGGGCCCTGGCCGTCGAGCAGCTCAAGCTGCGCCGCTCGATGGTGGTAGTCGTCACCACTGTGTTCGTGGTCCTCTTCATCCCGCTCCTGTGCGTCGGGTTCGTCGCCATCGCGAAGAGCGGCGGGGCCGGTGCCGCCGCCCTCAAGGCACAGGCGATGGTGGTGGGAGAGGGATGGGAGGCGTACATGGGGTTGCTCGGTCAGATGGTGTCGGTGGCCATGTTCATCGGCCCGGGCATGGTGGTGACATGGGCATTCGGCCGCGAGCACTCCGATCGCACCTTCCCGTCGCTGTTCGCCCTGCCCGTGTCGCGGCGGTCCATCGCCGCCGCCAAGCTCGTGGTGCTGGCAGGCTGGGGCCTTGCGCTCATAGTGCTGTTGTTGCTGGGTTCCGTCGTGGCAGGTCTGCTCGCCGGAGTGGGGCCACTCGATGATGTAGACCTTGTTCCGCGCCTCGCCCGGCTCGGCCTCGCCGGGTTCCTCACCGCGCTGCTCGCCCTCACCATCGGCTTCGTGGCCAGCGTTGGGAGAGGGTATCTGCCTGCCCTTGGAGCGATGATCCTGCTCACCGTGATGGCCCAGATCTCGGTGCTGTTCGGTACCGGCGGCTGGTTCCCCTACGCCACCCCTGGGCTGTATGCGCTGGCGGGAGCCGAAGGCATCCCCGAGGTCTCGGCGCTCCAGATGCTGCTCGTCCCAGCGACCGTGGGCATCGTCGCCTGGCTCACCTTGAGGTGGTGGGAGCGGGCAGAAGTGGTCTGACGATCACGAGAACGCCGACGCCACCGGGAGCGGGGTCGACCGCCTGAAGTGCTCATTGAGGTGCCGTGACAGGCTCGCTGCTGCGATAGAGCCGCAGCGCGAGCGTGTATGACACGACCAGGATGCCCACGCTCCAGGCCAAGGCAATCCAGATGTCGGCTCCCGGGGTGCCCTCGGATAGCAGTGAGCGCATCGTCTCGATGATCGGCGTCATCGGCTGGTTCTCGGCGAAGCCTCTCAGGAACGGCGTCATCGAGTCTGTCGGCACGAACGACGGGCTGATGAAGATCAGCAGCAGCAGGATGTAACTGAAGGTCCCGGCGCCCTCGGCTGTCTTGGCGAGCAGACCGAAGAACATGGCCAGCCATGTGGTTGCCAGGGTGAACAGCACCAGGAGGGCGCCGAACCACAGCCAGGCGGCAGCGCCCCCAGCCGGACGAAACCCGACGATGAATGCCACCACGATCACCAGGGAGCAAGAGAACAGGTTGGACAGGGTCGACGACATCGCTTGCCCGCTCAGGACCGACGATGGGGCCACCGGCATGGTCCGGAAGCGGCCGATGATGCCCTTCTGGAGGTCCATGCTGAGACGCAATGCGGCATAGGCGATGCCGCTCACCACCGTCATGATGATCACCCCGGGCGTGATGAAGTCGACGTACTCGATCGCGCCGGTCTGTGTCCCCAGTGCGCCTCCGAACACGTAGACGAAGAGCAGCAACATCGCGATCGGTGTCAATACGACGGTGATGATCGTGTCGAGGCTGCGGGTCGTATGACGGAGGCTTCGTTTGGCCATTGTCCAGGTGTCAGTGAGGGCCCGCATGTCCCTCCTCCTTCTCTTCGTCGAGGATCTTGAAATACACGTCGTCCAGCGTCGGCATCTGCCGGGAGAACCCGATCGGCTCGACGCCGGCGTCGTTGAGCCGGATGAACATGTCGGCCATCTCGGCCACGGAGCCTTTCGTGGCGACCATCAGCTTCGAGTCCAATCGGCTGACTTCGTTGTGCTCACCGAGAGCTCTCTGAGCCGCGGCCAACTGTTCGTCTTCGTCGAAGTCCAGTTCGACGCGCCCGGCCGGCACCATCGTCTTCAGCTCGTCCGGTGTTCCGCCGGCCACGACCGTGCCACCGTGGAGGATGGCGATCTGGTCGGCCAGTCGGTCGGCCTCCTCCAGGTACTGGGTGGTCAGGAAGACCGTGGTCCCGTTCTCGGCGAGCTCCCGGATCGTCAGCCACATGTCGGTCCGGCCCTTGGGGTCGAGCCCGGTCGTCGGCTCGTCGAAAAAGAGTATGGATGCGTCTCCCACCAGGCTCATGGCGATGTCGAGTCGGCGCCGCATCCCGCCCGAGAAGGTCAGGAGGCGGCGGTCGGCCGCGTCGTTCAGGTCGAATTCTGCGATCAGGTCCGCCGCGGTCTGCTCGGGGTCGGCGATGTGGCGCAACTCGCCCATCAGCACCAGGTTCTCCCGCGCGGTGAGCACATAGTCAACCGCGGCGAACTGACCGGTCAGGCTGATCTGCTCCCGCACCTTGGACGGTTGAGTCGCCACGTCGAACCCGGCGACCCTCGCCGTCCCCCCGTCGGCCTTGCTCAACGTCGTCAGGATGTTGATCGTGGTCGTCTTGCCGGAGCCGTTGGCTCCGAGCAGAGCGAAGATCGTGCCTCGTTCGACGGTGAAGGAGACGTCGTGGAGCACCGGCACTGCCTTGTATCCCTTCTGGAGGTTTCTCACCTCGATCGCATTGACCCCGTTCATGGTTCTCAGATATCTCCTTGCTTGCTGTGCGCTCGCGAGCGTGTGACCAGGACGTCGCCGAATGCGGTCCGGGCGTGAACCTGGACCGACTCCGTCGACTGTTCCGGGTCGTCGGCGGGGGCAAGAGTGCTGTGGACGCGCCCGAACTTGGTGCTGGCGTCGAGCCAAGCCGCCGTGCCCTCCTTTATCCCGATCTCTATGCCCCCGGCAGCGGTCTCCAGGGTCGCCGAGCCGCGGGCGACCTGGCCGAGCCGAATGTCTCCGTTGGCGGTCTTGACTGTTGCGTCGTGGTTCGCATCGTCGATAGTGATGTCGCCGTTGGCCGACCTGACCCTCACGTCGCCTCCCACCCGGCCGATCCAGGTCTTGCCGTTGAGGTTCTTGACCTCGGCGTCACCGGCGACGATGCCGATGGTCATATCCCCGGCAGTCACGATCTCGGCGTTGCCGGATGCCTCTTCCACTTCGAATCGCCCCAAACCGCTGTGTACCCGTAGACCCCCGGTCTGATCCAGCCGCACGTTGCCGACGCCTGTCCTCATGTCGACATCGCCGAGCCGGCCGTCGCATCGGAAATCGGCGACACCCGTGTCGGCTCGAACCGAGGATCCCTCGGGGAGCTCCACGATCACGTCGACCGACCCGCTCCGCTTCCATCCGATGACGGGTGCGGCGATGCCGCCCGGCTTCGGCATCCTGATGGAGAGGGTCCCATTGACCAGATCGACCGCGGTCTTGTGGGTCGCTTCGACGTCCGCCGGCCGGCCCGGGTCGCTCGGAGTCACGGCAACCACGGTGTCGCTGCGATCGCTGGCGATCACATGCACCATGCCCTGGCTCAATTCGACCGAGAGGACGATGGGTCCGTCGGTCTCGAATGAAGGCATCGACTGCTCCCTAACGGCTGGTGAGATTCGGCATTTTCAGCGGACCCACCCGGTGTATCGCTGGCTGCCTGCCGGGCTGGGACGTGAAGTCGGTCCCTGGGGGCTCTCCACTGCTGAGGCCGCGGCGCGGACCAGCCATGCGTTCAGCGACAGGCCCTCCCGTCGCGCCGCCTCCTCGATCTTGGTCTTGAGCCCTTCCGGGAGACGGAGGTTGAGCCTGGAGGTCCCGCCCTCGTCCTCACCTTCGGGTATGACGGTTGGAGACGTCGTGGTCATGCCCCGCTCGACGTCCTCGGAGGCGTAGGACGGCAGGGTTACGACAAAGTCCGGATCGCTGCCACGCAGGCGAACTTCCACTGCCCCGGGGGCGAGCTCTCTCGTGATCTCGTCGGCAGCGGCGGAAAGGGTCTCGAGCAGGACCAGACGTGTGGCTGCTTCCAGGCCCGCGGAGAGCCGCTCGACGACGGCGGTGGCCTCGGACCCACCTGTCTCCGCGGCGGCAACAAGCTGTTGGCGCAGAGTCTCCACATACATGGCAAGATTCATGACACCATAATGGCACCAGTTTGGCACCTAGTCAAGTGCCACTTTGGTGCGCACAGGCCTCTGACAGGTCCGTCCGGCGCTGCCTACCCGAGCAGGAGTATTACCCCCGACACGACGAGCCACACCGACCAAGCGATGTAAGTGATCGGGACCATCGTGCCGGCGAGCTTCCAGCCTTGCTCCTCGAAGCGGCCGACGAACTCGAGCGATCCGACGACCAGGAATAGCCCGATGATGATCCCCGGCCAACCGAGCCACCCCTCGAATAGCGACGAATGAATCATCGCCACACCGATCAGCACACTCCATGCTCCAGTGAGGAGATAGCCAAGGCACTCTCCGATACCGACCCCGAGGTAGCGGTGGAACGAGTCGAAGACCACCTTGGTCGCCTCCCGGGTGGCCGGGGTGGAAGCGGGATCGGTGTAGCTGCGCGCTAGGGCTGGGACAAGGAACGGCCAGCGGGCAAGCCCGAGAAACTGCACCACCGCGGCAAGGACGCCGACCACGATCGCCGTCGGCATGACGGCATTGTCGTCGCCGGCGAGCACCTGCCCCAGGAGCACGACGAGCGGGGCGAACAGGACAGCCGTGAGCATGAAGCCGTACCAGACCAGCTTCAAGCCGACCCCTCCTGCCTGGAAGCGATTCAGAATGTCCTCGGTCGGGCGTCGCAGGATGTCTGGGTAGTCGAAGCGTCGCCCGAGCAACATGAAGAACCCGTTGAAGGCGAGCGGCATAAATATCAGAAAAGCGCCCGCGGCGGCTTCTAGGGTCACGCTGTGGTTGGGGCCGGGGTCCGCTCGCCTTCAAGTGGCGTCTCACGGAAGAGGATTGCGAAGACCAACCAGGTCAGTAGCCCGAAGACGAGCGCCCCGCTTGCACCGAAAATCGGGAATCGTTCGGCGATGTTTCTCGCGATCACATATGAGGACACGAACCAGCCAAGCGCCCAGCCAGGCGGGTTGGCGAGCGCCCACCAGAATGCGCTGGGTACATGTTGGCGTGCGAGCACTAGGGCCTGCATCACTCCCACACCGAGGCCGGTCACGGCGCCCATGAGGGCAAGGTCGCCCCGGCCGATCCCGTAGTCGGCCAATGCCGCTCCGATCGCGAGGCCCATGGCCATCCCAGCAGTCGTCGCCGGGATCCACAGCCAGGAGACCCATCGACGCAGGGCAAACCACTCTGCTGCTCCGATGATGGCGCCCGCGATGAGGCCAGCGGAAAGCGCCGCTCCCACGGATTCGACTCCATCAACGACCAAGTCTGCGACATAACCGCCTATTGGAACACTGACTAGGACCGACAGCGGCCAAGGCCACATCTGACGCGCGGCGCTCCTCCAATCACCTCGCACCGTGATCGGTTGGTTCGTGGTTTGAGCTTCCATCCTTTGTTCCTCTCGACTCAGCCGGCGTCGGCAACGCCGACGAGATTGGCGCTGACCTGCCACAGTCGCCCGGTGACCTCACGGTCATACGACGATTGGTTGGATTTCTTCGCCTTGCGGTTCGCGTAGTAGCCGCCGGTGACGCCTTCAACCGCCGACGAGCTGGCGAGATACACGACGGTCTCCGCTCCCTTCCTGGCGCTTCTCATGAAAGGACGAGCGACGAATACGACGGGAGCCATGGCGCGGGCAGGGTCCTCCGCGCTGAAAGCCGTGTTGGTCATCCCCGGATGTAGCGCGGTCGCGGTGACACGGATGGCCTCGAGCCGTCGTGCCAGCTCGTAGGTGAACATCACGTTGGCCAGCTTGGACTGGTTGTAGGCTCGCTGTCCCGAGTAGTCCCGCTCACCCATGAGGTCGTCGAAGTCGATCTTCCCCATCGACTGCGCCCCGGAAGACACCGTCACGACACGGGCCGGCGCAGAGGCCTTGAGCCTTTCCAGAAGGAGGCTTGTCAACAGAAACGGCGCCAGGTGGTTCAGAGCGAAGGTGCGCTCCAGCCCATCGACCGTGGTGTGGCGGTGCGCCCAGAACCCACCGACGTTGTTGACCAGCACATCGAGTCGCGGGTAGGCGGCGAGGACCTCGCCGGCCATACGCCTGACCTCGGCCTGTGAGGACAAGTCGGCGACGAATACGTCCACCGACGGATTGCCCGACTCGGCCTCGATTGCTGTCGCGGCCCGCTCGGCCCGTGCCTGATCCCGGCCGGTGATGCCCACACGAGCGCCCATCGAGGCGAGACCGACCGCAGCCGCCTTGCCGATCCCGCCGGTGCCACCAGTGATCAAAATGGTCTTGCCGGTCAATGAACGTGAAGCGATCAACTCGTCACATCCCGTCGCGCCAGGACCGTCGCAGAGATGGCAACGCTGAGGATGCCGTACCCGAGCGCGAGGAGTGCTGCGGTGCTGTAGACGATGACCGGCGGGGCGCCCCCCATCGCGCCGGCCCCGCCGGCTCCCCCGACTGCGAGGGCGTTGGTGACCGCGGCCGGGCCCCATTCGGCCAGGCTGTCCCAGAACGTGCCGAGGAGCGCCTCCCCCAGGATGAACCAGGCGGCGCCGACTGAGATGGCGATCGCAGAGGACCTGGTGAGCACGGCGATGGTGGCCGCGATCAACGCGGGCACTAGTGCCGCACCGGTGAGGTTCACATAGGCAGAGCCGATAGCGGCCAGCCCGTCGGACGACCACCAGGCGGCGGTTTCGACTCCTGCGCCAGGAGCAAGCAACGCACCGATGCCGATGGTGGCGACCAGTGTCGCCGCCACTCCGACGGCGACGAACGAGATCAGGGCCGCGACCTTTCCCGCCAATACCTTGAGTCGGTTGGGCTCGGTCACGAACAGCATGCGGATAGTGCCCTTGTTGAACTCACCGGCGAGGTTCGAGGCGAAGAGAGCCAGGGCGATGATCCCCAGGAAGCCGCCAACGCTGGTGATGGCGAACACCGAGCCCTCAGGAAGCGAGAGCATCGCTGCCGTGACGAAGTCCTCGGACTCCCCACCGTCGAGGTCTACCGACCCGCCGCCGGCATTGACGAACGCCAGAACTGTGAACAGCACGGCGAAGCCGACCATGGCTCCCCCGAAGCCGAGCAGGGTGTTCCGCCTACTGAGCTTGACCCATTCCGAGCGAAAGGCACGCATTATTCGGTTCCTGTCTTGTGGTTGCCGGTCATGGCGAAGAACGCCTGTTCCAGATCAGCGGAGGTGGCCTGTAGCTCCTTCAGGGTGATGCCTGCCTGCCAGGCCAGACGGTTCAGATCAGGGGCCCAGACGCTGGGAGCGTCGATCTCGATGGCGCCGTTCACCCTGGTGGATCTGTACCCGGCGTTGGTTGCGAGCTCGACGAGGCGGTTGGTGTCGATCTCGTTCTCGGCTGCTGCTCGGATCGTGGGCGAGTTGCGGTTGAGCAGGTCGACCATGGTCCCGCCGAAGACGACGCCACCGTGGTCGATCATCACAATCGAGTCGCAGGCAGCCTGGATCTCGGCCAGGAGGTGGCTGGAGACGAACACGGTCTTCCCGCTGGCACCGAGTTCCATGAGCAGGCTGCGAATCTCGACGATCCCCTGTGGGTCGAGCCCGTTGGTTGGCTCATCGAGCACCAACAGGTCGGGGTCGGGAAGCAGAGCGAGGGCGATACCGAGACGTTGTTTCATCCCCAACGAATAGTTCTTGTATTTGTCTCCGCCACGGTCGCTCAGACCTACGACCTCCAACAACTCGGCGATCCGACCTCGGGCAAATCCACCGAGAGCTGCGAATACCCGGAGGTTCTCCACACCGGTCAGCGACGGATAGAACGCAGGTGCTTCGATCAGCCCCCCAACCCGGTGCAGGTAGGCGGATGGGTTCTCGATCGAGTGGCCGAGCACCTCGGCTTCACCGCTGCTCGGCTTGATCAGGCCGAGCAACATGCGGATCGTGGTGCTCTTGCCGGACCCGTTGGGACCGACGAAACCCGCCACCCCTCCTCGAGGCAGATCCATCCTGATGTTGTCCACGGCTCTGAGGTCGCCGAAGTCTTTGGTCAAGCCGTCTGTTCGAATCGAAGTCATCTGTCTACTTTCGTGGTTGGGCCCCATATCCGTTTGGTGGAGCAAGTCATCTGGCCAACGGCTCGTCGTTCCGGATCGATGAGAGGACGTCGAGGATCGCCTCCGTGGTGGCGGCCGCGCCGTGCTCGTCATGGAGCAGCGCTGCGTGGACGGCGCCAGCGATGACACGGTGGGAGCTATTGGTGGATAGGGTGGCCAGGTCTTCCTGTGCCGTCATCCAGGCGGCATTGCTCCCAACGCCCGCCGTCAGAACGACCAGGGGCTTGTCAGCGAAGTCGACGAGCGTTGCAGCTGCTTTGCTCGACGAGTTCGCCTGGACGTACTCGTCAATTGTGCTTCGTGCCTGACCAACAGTCGCGGTGCGGGACCGCGCTTCGTCCCGGGATTGGGGCGGCAGGCCGCCGTAGTCGGCCTGGGCGATCAGACGGCCCAGACCCAGCCGAGCCGAGGACGAGACCAGTGCGGAGACCCGACCCATGAGGTCGTAGGAGCCCTCCTCGCCGGTCGAGGCCACCTCCGGTGTCGCCGCCGATGCCGGAGCGGCGGAGTCCACCAGCACCATGCCGACGACATCGTCGGGGTAAAGGGCGGCGAATGTGAGTACATAGAGGCCACCAAAGGAATGCCCAGCCAGCACGTAGGGTCCTGGGACATTTCCGCGATCCAGCAGCGTGTGCAGGTCGGTCGCTATCTGCGTGGCGTCCTGGGGGGTGTCCGTAGGCTCGCTCCAACCGCGACCGGCGCGGTCGTATACGCAGACATGGCTATCGCGAGCAACGGCCGGTTCTATCCATCCAAGATCCGAAGACATCCCGCCTCCGCCCGGTTCAAGCACCACGGTGGGACTGCCCGAGCCTGTGCAGCGGAGATGCAGGCTGTGTCCGCCAATGTCGATCAATTGACCAGACATCGGGTAGGCGTTCGCTTCGGCCGCTTCAGCCACGGTCTCGTAACCGCCCCCCAACGAAGCCAGAACCAGCGCGGCAAACACCGGATAGAGCAGCCATGGTCGGCTACGGCTGGCCAGTTGACGGGAGCGGATGATCATCCACCCCACCAAGACCAGCAGAGCGGGCGGCCACACCCAACTGAGCACAGGCTGCACCGAGGAGCCGAACGACAGCAAGAGAAGACCGCCTACGCCCATGAACAGCGCAGGAGCCGCCGCCCATCGCTGTGGCTGGTCGCTGAACCGCGCCGAGAGACCGGCCAACATGGCCCAGCCCAGCGCCCATCCGCACAAAAGTGCCCCGGTGACCTCGCTCTCCTCCGCCGGAACGAATGGGCCGGCCACGAATAGCAGACCGACAACAAGTCCGGTGACCAACGACCCGGCCACGATCCAAGCTATGCGTCGCTTCGGCCCGGGATCCGGACGGGACGGACCCGTCTCGCTCCCGTCCTTGCTTGTGGGCGTCGTGGAGGCGGTAGTCACGATGAACTCAATTCCACACACAGCTGCCGCCGCGCGAGTAGAGCGATATCCCGAACCTGCAAAGTGTGCAGGGAGCCGAAGGTGACATGGCCGACCCGCAAACTGAAGTCCACGGCACCGAGGTCGCTGTCTTTGGTCGGCTCACTTGTCCGGATCGAAGTCATGCGTCCGCTTTCCTTCCAGGATCCCAGTTCTGATGAGTGGTCAGATCGTGATGGCGATCTTCCCTCGTGCCAGGCCCGCCTCCAGGTGCTTCATCGCGGCGGGCACTTCGGCAAGGGTGTAGGTCCGATCAATGACGGGAGTCACCTGGCCGTTCTCGAGGAAGGGGCGCAGCGCTTCGAGGTCCGTGTGGCGCTCCTTGGAAGCAAGCATCGTCAGGCGTTGACTCACGAACATCGACACCACCAGGGCGCGGAGCTGGCGGCCGAAACCTCCGGTGAGGCTGCCTCCCTCCTCCCCACCGACGATGACCAGCGTCCCTTTGGGAGTAAGCGCTCGCCGAAGCCGGAATAGACTGTTGTTTCCGCCGATGTCGAGGATCAGGTCGTACGTCTTCGAGCCGTCGAGATAGTCGTCTCGGGTGTAGGCGAGGGCATGGTCGGCGCCAATAGAACGGACCAGATCGACCTTCGCCGGACTGGAAACACCGGTGACCTCGGCTCCGAAGGTCTTGGCGAGTTGCACCGCATAGGTTCCGACCCCTCCCGACGCCCCGATGACGAGCACTGCCTGACCCGCCTCTAGGTGACCGGAGTCGCGCAGACCCTGAATGGCTGTCCCAGCGGAGATTGGGACAACCGCCGCCTGCTCGAAACTGAGATTCGCCGGCTTGGGGGCGAGCTTGTCCTCGAGCACCGCCGCATATTCGGCGAAGGCGCCTCGACTCATGCCGAACACCTCATCGCCGGGGTTGAACCTGGTCACCTCTGTGCCGACGGCAACCACCGTGCCGGACACGTCGAGACCGGGCACGCGATTCTTCGGCCGACGAAAACCGAATCCCATGATGCGCATCAGGTATGGCTTGCCAGCCATGGAGTGCCAGGTGCCGCGGTCCATCCCGGCCGCTGCGACATCGACGAGCACTTCGTTCGCCGCTATCTCGGGCCGGTCGATGTCTCCAAGACGCAGCACGCTGCTCGAGCCGTACGCGTCCTGAACGATGGCCCGCATCTTGTCGCCCCGCGGCATAGAGGAGATCGACGCGGCGCTCTCCACGGGTTTGTCACTTACCTGCTTGACAATTGGGCCCACGGTTTGATCCTCTCGTTGCCTTCGTGTTCGGACCTTCAAGGCGTTGAGCCGTTCTGCATCTCCTGCATGTTCTTGATCATGACCGCCTCGGCCGTGCGCAACTCTTCGGTGGGGCTGAACCACACGAACTCGGTACCGGGCTCGTTCGCCACCGGGATGTGGCCGGGCGGGATATAGAAGGCGTCGCCGGCCTCGTAGACCTCATCACGGTCGGGGTACCGAGCGGTCATGTTGCCCTTGAAGACGTAGCCCCAATGCGGGCACTGGCAGCGGTCGTCCGGTAGCCCCTTCATGAAGGGCGTCGCGTCGATGTCCGCGAGAAGCGACGTAAAACTCACCGTGTAGCCGTCGAGCTCGTCGCGCAGATCCACCACCGGGCCAGCATCCTGACGTTGTGACGCGCTGTCCCTTGAGACCTTCAACATATCCATCGCCTCCTTCGTCTGGGTCGTGGCGCCGGCCAGATGACGTGCCATCGCTGCCTGCGCTTGCATCGGCTGCTTGGGTGTCTTGTCGCCACTCGGCATCGAGGAGCCCGACGCGGGGCTTTCCACGGGATTCTCAGCTCCCGGAGTGACGATTGGGTTCAGGTTCATGTCGTCTCGTTTCTTGTTTGGCTCATTGGAGGCTGAACGGTGGGTAACGGTCGGTGATCAGCAGAGTGGCGTAAGCCTGTACTCGTAAGGCCCATCTCCCCACCCCAACCACATAGTCGAAGAGTGCCCGTGGGTAACGACCGGTGAAGAGGATGGCGAACCAGGCGATGAGGATGGCGATTACCGCTCCCACCACGAGCACGGCGAGGACGATGTAGTGGGGGATGGCCAGCAGCCATTTCACCAACGGCATCCAGCGGCTCAGATCCTGTTCCACATCCGGGTATTCGAGATCGAGATGCACTGATTGCTCGTCCTCGGTCGATGGGTACCGGTCGGTGAGAAGTCCCATGTAGGCACCGACCCGGTTCGAGAACCGGTTGAGGGCGAGGGCGAAATCGAACCACCATCGTGGGTATCGCTGTCGGAAGACGATCATCAGCATCGTCGCCACGAACAGCCCGCCGGTGATTCCCAACCCCGTCGTGGTGATCTTGGACACCACCTCGCCGCTGTCGGTGATCACAGTGACCGTGTCGTTGGCATTCGCTGTGAGCAGGGTGAGAATGACGAGGATCGGGATCACAAAGATGAGTCGGAAGAAGGTGGAGACCCGGTCCAGTTTCTCTGGATAATCGATGCTCAGGCGGGCGGGGTAGGACTGGGATTGTGTGACCATGTCGATGTCTCCTTTGGTGGTGGATTCAGGCGCCGGCCACGACCGGGGCGGCATTGAGGTTGGCCACGCCTGAAGGTCTGAACCCTTTCACGACCAGGTAGACGCCCAGCGAAAACTCCCATCCCGCGATCAGGAGTACGGCGATCCCCGACACCACGTTCACCTGGTCCCAAAGGCCGAACATCGTGCCGACGACGCCGGCGATCAGCAGGGGGGCTCCGACGAGGCCAAGGACAGGAAGGACCCGCGGAACCAGACGCGACTTGTACAGCAGGGTGCCCAACAAGAGGGCGTTGAAGGCTGGAAGGGTCCCCTGTCCAAAGAGGGTGGTCCAGTCATACTGGGCGACCAGCGCCTGGCCAGTGGCCAACGCTTCCGCTCCCGCTCCGGCCTGTCGCAACGTCACGATCGACAGCAGGGTTGCGACGCCGGCGAAGATGGTGGCGCCTTCCAGGACTCGAACGCCGACGAAGCCCATGGCGAACCCTTCGTTCTGTCTCTTGACCACCGGGTAGAGCGCGACCGCAGTGCCGATGCAGGCGAGAGCCACTATCAGCTCGAGGAGACCGCCGAAGAGGGCGCCCGTGTCAGGACCGGAGCCGGTGACGAAGTTGAGGCTCTTCACCGGACCGTAGAGAAAGAGGGTCGGGATCGAGACGAAGGTGAGCAGGTAGAGCACGCCCGCAGTGAGAGAAGTCTTCCTCAGTGAGTCCATCGGAATCCGTCTGCTTGTTGGAGCTTCGGGCGGTGTGACTGTGGCTGCCATGGTTTCGTCCTCCCTGGTCGGTTCGAGACCGGGAGGCCGGACCCCTGGCGATCTATTCGTGGTCGTACTATATGCATGCGAACGGTATTACGCCAGAGCTAGTATCCGGATCAGATCATGAGCCGATTGGAATTCTCCAGAGAGACCGTCGACGGCTGGCTCCGCCTCCGCCCGGATGACGACCTGTTTGGTCTGGGAGTCGTCCACAGCCTGATCTGGTGCGGACGACTGGCCGAGGAGCTGCTGGAGAGGGCCGCCGTCGCCTCCGGATTGCGGCGGCGCGGCGACTACGAGGTACTCGCACTGTTGCGACGGGCGGAGCCGGCCCTCCTCACCCCTCTCCAGGTCGCCCAGCGACTCCTGACTTCACAATCGGGGATGACGGGCAAACTCGATCGACTCGAGCGGCAGGGGCTCATCCAACGAAGCCCAGATCCCGAGGATCGGCGGGCGATCAGATTGGGTATCACCGATACTGGCCGCGCCCTCATCGACGAAGCATTCACCACCAGCCTCTCGGTGTACCAATCCATGCTCAGTGAGTTCAGCACCACCGAGATGAAGACCTTCGAGGCCCTGCTCGAAAAGCTCCTGGCGAGACTGGATCATCTGTCAGGTATCAGCCAGCCTTGGACACGACCATGATGGGCGACCCGAACAGCCGCCATGTTCGGGTCCAGGCATTTGCTCATCCGTCGTAGATCGGGGTCCCGATGCATTTGGTCGGCTACCTCGCGGCCGCCGAGGCCAGCGCTGAGCTGCCTATGACTAGCCTGCAACGTCCGCCCTGCTGCCTGAAGTCGGGCTAGCGCGCCACCCGGTAGCGAAGGTAGACGAATCTCGAACTGAAGGTGCGGGTCTCGACGAGTTCGAGATCCACCCGGCGCTCACTTTGGGGAAAGAAGGGGATGCCACCGCCGACCAGCACCGGGTAGATCATGGTCCGGTATTCGTCGATCAGACCCGACGCGGCGGCCTCGGCGGCGAGCGTCGCGCCGCCGATCGCGATGTCACCCTCCCCCGGTTCGGCTCGCAGCCCTTCGATCTCCTCCGCCAAGCTCCCAGAGGCCAACCGGGCGTTGCCCTGCACCGCCGACAACGTGGTGGAGAACACCACCTTTGGGAGCGGGTTCCAGAGCGCGGTCCACTCGAGTTCGGCGTCGTCGAGCGATCGGTCCTGGTCGGCGGTCTCCCAGTAGAGCATCGTCTCGTACAGCCGCCGTCCCAACAGGTGGACGCCGACCTCTCGGATCTCGTCGATCCAGAAGCGGAAGACCTCCTCGTCGGGCGGCGTCCAGTCGAAGTTGCCGTCCGGCCCGACGATGTAGCCGTCGAGTGAGACGCCCATCGAATAGGTCACGCTGCGCATCAGAAGTCCTCCCACGGTACCGGGTTGATCGTCACGCGTCGGACTCACCGCGGATCGCAAGACCGGGCAAACGTCTCCGGTGACGGCACTTGATGAACCCTCAAGAAATCTGAAGCTTGGCGTGCTGGACGTGACATCAACCTTCAACTCCCAAACCTGGCTCCATCGTGTCTCAGCCCAGAAGATGGAGGTCCGATCGGTTACGTCCAGCTCCTAGCGAATCAGTCCTTGGGCACGTGGAACCCACCGGTGAGCGGACACTCCGCCATGTGACTCATGTTCGATTCGGGGTAGGGGCGGTTGATGATCTGATGGTTCGTGTCGGTAAGGATGCCCACGACCAAGCAGTCGCCAAGCCGGGCGCCCGGATGTTCGATCTCTCCGCTCGACCCATGCGAGGCTGGGTCGTCGTCGCTCCCCATGGACTCGCCACCGACGCAGCGCTCGACGCCTGGATCGACCAAGGCGTCGCCTATGCCGAGACCCTACCTCCCAAATAGCGAGAGCCGCCACGCCCACCAGCGGAGTGGACTGCAGCGGCCGGGCGCAGCACACAGGACAGCAGTACGGAGGCTCATGGGCGAGAACCCCTCAAGCCGAGGGGTAGGAACCCACCGACATGTCCTCATGAGCAGATCTCGTTCGTAGATAAGGTGAAGGCGGGAACCGCCCGCCGCAGACCGAGGAGCAGTCGTGAGTCATTACCTGTTGGCCACCTACGCCATGGAAGGCCAGGTTCCCGGTGCGCCGAGCACCCCCGAGGAAACCCAGAAGTTCATGGAAAGGGTGATCGCCCTCGAAGCCGAGATGGAAGACAGCGGTGTCTTCGTCTTCGGTGGCGGTCTCCACGGCCCCGACGCGTCCACTGTCATCACACCGATGGCCGATGAGGTGGTGATGACCGACGGTCCGTTCGTCGAGTCCAAGGACCACATCGCCGGGTTCTACATCATCAACGCCGACGATCTCGACGACGCCTTGGAGTGGGCCCACAAGGTGGTCACCGCCCTCAACCATCCCATCGAGGTCCGCCCGTTCCAGGCGACCGGGAAAGTAATCGACCACACGCCCCAGAGCCTCGACAAATGACCGCATGACCGAAGCCGCGGGGAAAGTCTCGGCAACGGATGAGGTTGCCGGAGTCTTTCGCGACGCGTACGGCCAGGCTGTGGCGACCCTGGTCCGCGTCTTCGGCGACATCACCCTCGCCGAGGACGCCGTCCAGGACGCCTTCGAGGTCGCCACCGAGCGATGGCAACGCGACGGAATCCCGCCAAATCCGGCGGGGTGGATCGTCACCACGGCCCGCAACCGCGCCATCGATGTGGTGCGCCGGGCCGCCCGGGGTCGGACGCTCTACGCGGAGGTCGCCGTCGGGGCAGGATCCGGGGACCTGGAGGATCCCGAGCAGGTGGGAGCGGTGAGCGACGACCGGCTCCGACTCATCTTCACCTGCTGTCATCCCGCGTTACGCATCGAGCATCAGGTCGCGCTGACTCTCCGACTGCTGGGTGGCCTCAGCGTCGACGAGCTGGCACACGCCTTTCTCATTGGCGAACCGGCCATGGCGAAGCGGCTGGTGCGGGCGAAGTACAAGATCAAGGCCGCCAACATCCCGTACCGAGTCCCGAACGAGGCGGAGCTGCCCGATCGGCTGCGGTCGGTCCTGTCGGTGCTCTACCTCATCTACAACGCCGGGTTCAGTACTCCTACGCGGACATCTCTGAGAGACGAAGCCATCCGCCTCGCCCGGACACTGGTCGAGCTGATGCCCGATCAATCCGAAGCAGCCGAACTCCTCGCCTTGATGCTGCTCAGCGAAGCTCGAGCACCCACCCGGGTCGCAAACGGTTCCCTCGTGTTGCTGCGAGATCAGGACCGAAGCCGCTGGAACCGAAACCAGATCGACGAAGGGCAGAGAATCGTGCGAGCCTGCATCCGGCGCGGTCAACCCGGCCCATACCAACTACAAGCAGCGATCCACGCCGTGCACTGCAACTCGGCGACGTTCGAAGAGACCGATTGGGACCAGATCGTCGCGATCTACGACCACCTCTACACCTTCATGCCCACACCGGTCGTGGCCCTCAACCGGGCCATCGCCATTGCTGAAATCGAAGGCCCGAGCGCAGCGCTCGATCTCATCGACCAGGTCGCACCCAACCTGACCAACTACCACCTGATGCACGCCGCCCGCGGGACATACCTGCGGCAGCTTGGGCAGCGAGAATCGACGATTGGAACCGCGTCCTCGCTAGCGCGAAATCCAGAGAACCCATAACCGAGGGTGTCCGGGTTGACTTCGACCGTGACATCGAGTTGGTCGAGTTGGTCGAGCTGGTCGACGCCGAACAGTCGTGCTGCTCCTTCTTCACCTTCGGCATCGGGGTCACCGTCGATCGGGTGTGGCTCGACGTCACCGGACCCGAAGATGCTCAGACGGTGATCACCTCGGTCTTCGGAGCCGCCGCATGAACGGAAAACTCAAAGCCTCGCCGGTCGGCATTGCCTGCCTGATCTGCTGCTTGCCCCTGATCATCACCATCGTTGGCGCCACCACGGGTGTCGCTGCCGCGTTCAGCGTCTGGTTGGGTCGATACGACCTGGCAATCCTCGGCACAATGGGCCTCATTGCCGTGATCGCGATAGTGGTGCGCCGCAACCGGGCACCATCCCCGCCGACGCCGGGGGCTGATACAGGATGAGTCCCAGCGTTGAGATCGAGTACTGCGTGCCCTGCGGTCACCTCGACCGGGCAATCGACACTTAACGAGCCATCCTCCAACAGTTCGGCCGCCGTCTCGACGGAGTCCGGCTCAAGACCGGCCACCGAGGCGTGTTCACCATCCGGGTCGACAGCGAGCAGATCTACGACAAGACCCAGGGCTACGACCTGGCCGGCATCCTCGAAGACATCAAAAGCCGCCTCTGACCCCAACCCGTACAGTTCTCCCATGACCATCCTGAGATCCATCGGACTGTTCGGCCTTGCTGCGGTCGCCGAAATCGGCGGTGCCTGGCTCATCTGGCAAGGAGTAAGAGAGAAACGCGGGCTCATCTTCATCGGAGCCGGAGTCCTAGCCCTCGGCCTCTACGGCTTCTTCGCCACCTTCCAACCCAGCCCACACTTCGGACGCATCCTCGCCGCCTACGGAGGAATCTTCGTCGCCGGCAGCCTCGCCTGGGGCATGATCTTCGACGGCTTCAAACCCGACCGCTACGACATCATCGGCGCCGCCGTCTGCCTCCTCGGCGTCGCCGTCATCATGTACACGCCAAGAACAGTCGGCTGAACCCATCCACACGGCCCGCTGTCACGGATGGTGGTCTGCGGTTGCGTCGTGTGCCCCAAAGACGCCTAGTGGGTCGACGTGTACCACGGTGACCACGGGAAAGCTGTAGGCGTCATGGAGGGCGTGCTCCACGTCATGGGCGGTCTGGTGTCCTTCCGCCACGGTGAGGTTCGGATCCACAGCGATCGCGGCGGAGACGTGAAGCTGATGGCCGTGCCAGCGGAGCTTGACGTCAGTGACGTTCAGCACACCGGGCACAGCTGCGATGACGGATTCTGTTGAGTCGACCAGCTCCGGATCGACGGCGTCGAGGAGACGTCTGGTGATGGACCGGGCCGAGCGGACAAGAAGGCGCAGAATGACCAAGGCCACGACGAGCCCGGCGACCGGGTCCACCCATGCTGCTCCGAGGGCCGCGCCGATGCCGGCGGCCACCACGGTGAAAGAGGTGAAGGCGTCGGTGCGAGCGTGATGACCGTCCGCCAGGAGTCGACGGTAACGCAGTGGTAGGTGGGGAGGAAGTTGCCACTAGATCGCAGTTGGCACCCGGCCGATCTGAGTCAGGGCACGAGTTTTGGCCTCACTCACCCGATAGTGCCCTCACCGGCGCATGTTGATTATGCGACAGACACTCTCGGGTGGACAGTCAGCCGGGTCTAGACCGGACGCTGTCCTTCTCAGCGCGGTCAGGTCTCTACGGAGACCACGCAATTCTTCGATCCGCTGGTCGACTTCTTGGATTCTGGCGTCGAGGAGCTCGGTGACGTGTCGGCATGGCGACTCTCCCCGGTCTCGGATTTGGAGGACCTCGTTCAGTTCGCGGAGGGTCAGACCAACTGCCTGGCCGGCGCGTATGAACCGGATCCGGTCCACCACACCCGGGTCGTAGTCCCGATACCCGGACTCGGTCCGCTCGGGTTCGGGGAGCAGGCCTTTGTCTTCGTAGAAGCGGATGGCTGAGGTTGCGAGACCGACCTGCTGCGCTACTTCGCCGATCTGCATACGAGCGACGTTACCACTTGACCTTCAACCGGACTTGAAGCTGTACGTTGCCAACTAGGTGGATTCCGGCGACGAGGAACGCTCATGACCACGGACACCAAACTTCAGATAACCCTCCAATACTTCGACAGCTGTCCCAACTGGGAAACGGCCGCCGCCCACCTGTCGACCCTCATCGACGAGGGGTTGGATGCCACCATTGGCTACGTACTGATCAACACCTACGAAGCCGCCGTCGCCTACGGCTTTCGCGGGTCACCCACTGTGCTCGTCGACGGTGTCGACCCCTTCGCCGACTCAGAGGCCCCCATTGGTCTGGCATGCAGGGTCTACCGGACTGAGGACGGCTACGCCGGGTCACCCTCTTTACCGCAGCTCCGCCAGGCTTTCGCAGAGATGCCCCGCTCTGAGTAGACCCTCTCTTCAAGCCGGATTTTGGGGCGTGATTGCCGTAGCAGGCGAGCCTCTCGAGACGGCGCCCTCCATCCTCCGTGGACGGTTCTCGGTTGGACCTGCTGACACTCTCCGGAAGGCGACCGAAGCGCTGACCTCCGGCAGTCTGACTCAGGGTGGACACTTCTCGAGCCTTGGATGCGCTGTTGTTCCCGAACGAAGACGACGAGGGCTTCCACGTCTCCGGTGGATAGCTCTTCGATGGGTGGCATGAACGCCAAAGGACCGATGATGAGGGCGGACGCCGGCTTGGGCGGCGAGAAGGAATGCTCCATCACGTGGTGGCCCGGCTCGTACACCTCGAAGAGGTGTGTAGGGCGATTCTCGCTTTCTCAGAAAACCCGAAGGTCACAGGTGCGACAAAAGCCCTGGTAGAGACAGTGGGAGGATCGGTAGAGATCCGGGAGAAGATGTCCCCGGGACGGTAGAAACCCCGGTCAGCAAGTCGCTGGCCAGGGCTTATTTGTAGCGGGGGCGGGATTTGAACCCGCGACCTTCGGGTTATGAGCAGACGAGTAGGTCTGGAGCAGCGTTGGGCTCAGCTGATTGGCGATAGTCAACGACGGGCCACTGCTATACGCCTGCTAACGACTGATAGGTGGTATCACTCCCTGCCAGGTCGTTTGGCTTCAGTTTGGCTTTCGTTTGGCTTCAGTTTGGCTACAGCGAACATGCATCGCCGGGGTATTCATGATTTTCGATGGCCACGGAGTGTGGTGATTTGCACGGCCATCTACGAGCGGACCCTGCAGCCACCGCCGGGGGACAGACTCTGGCACCCAAGAGCGAGAGTCTCGTAGCCAACGCGGGTCTGACCCAAACAAACGGGCTGCGAGGATAGGCCTTCGATCCTGGGTCGACACCGATGATTGGCGACCTGGGTGGCGCGCTCGTTTGATCACGTCACACCGTTATGACGACTTTCCCCCGGGCGTGGCCTTCACCGACGTACGCCACCGCCTGCGGGGTGTCGCTCAACGGGTAGGTCCTTTCGATGACGGGCGTGACCGTGCCTGCCTCGATCCACGCAGCGAGGGTCAGTAGGTCGTCGGGTCTCCATGCCTGGACCGAGAACCGGGCGCGTTTGCGGCTGAAGATGGTCGACGTTGCCGCGCCGAACATGCGGGGCAGGTTGGCCAGCCATTTTCGGTGCAGCATGCCCGCGTTGGGGATCAGGATCCCTCGGTCGGTCAGCACCTGCAGGGTGGCGGCCAGCGAATGGCTGGCGGCGTTATCGAAAATGACGTCGTATCGAGCTGCGCTCGCGGTGAAGTCCTCTTTGGTGTAGTCGATGACGTGGTCGGCTCCGATGGCCGTGGCTTGGTCCACATTTCGTGTGCTGCAGACCGCAGTCACCTCGGCTCCCAGTGCCTTGGCCACCTGCACCGCATACGTCCCGACACCCCCCGATGCACCGTTGACGAGGACCCGCTGACCCGCCTCCACACCGGCAGCGTCACGGAGCCCCTGCAAGGCGGTGAGCCCGGCGATCGGGACCGCGGCCGCCGTGTTAAAGCCAAGACCGGGAGACTTATGGGCCAGCCGCCTATCCGGCGCCGCGGCATACTCGGCGAAGGACCCGAAACCGGCCCCAAATACCTCATCACCCGGGCTGAACCGACTGACCTTGGCGCCCACCCGTTCCACCGTGCCGGCGAGATCCTGACCGATGACCGGCCGCCTCGGCCTCCTCACGCCGTACACGGGTCGGATCACATAGGGACTGCCCTTCACGATCGGAGGATCACCGGCGTTGACACTGGCTGCTCTCACCCGCACCAGCACCTCACCATCACCGATCGTGGGCATCTCGACGTCGCGGAGTTCGAGGACCTCCTCAGGTGGGCCGTACCACTCGCGGACGATCGCCCTCACGCTGTCACCAGACTCCTGAGAATCCACATGGCTCGCCCATCTCGTCCTCCCCGGCGTCGCCGTCAGTCGTCGCCACCTTCCCACTCATGCCATTCAATCTGCGCGATTCGCGCTGTCTCAATTTCGATGTCTCCTCTACTCATTCGTAGAGCCGATGTTGACTCCGCACACCAAGCTCTGCGTTGTGTCTATTGGCCGAATCGGATGATTTCAGACCTGTTCGGGCACAACCGCGCCTTCGTCGGTCGGTCCGACGCTCGGAGAGCCAGGGGCCGTTCCGGGCTCGCTTCCACCGGTGTCGAGGCGGAAGGGTGGGTATTCGTCTCTCATCAGTGATACGTAGGCGCCGACGCGGAGAACCCAGCGGTTGAGTCCCATCACCAGGTCGTACAGACCTTGGGGGTATCGCCCGGTGAAGAGGAGTATGACCACGGCGATGAGCACCAGGATCGTAATAAGTCCGGTGCCGGCTTCGGCTGCGGTGCGTCCCGAGCCGATCTCGGTGGTCCACCACACCAGGCCGCTGGTGAACAACCCCACGATCAGCAGGTGGGGGATTGCGAGGAGCCACCACTTCACCAACACGAGACCTCGGGAGAGGCTGTCGGGGTAGGCAACGTCGAAGCGTGCCGGGTAGTCGGCGTCGCCCAGACTGAATGGCGGATACTGGTCGGTGCCGTTGACACCGTAGGAGTAGTAGGCAACCCGCCAACTCCATCGCATGACCCCGACGTTGAACTCGAAGATAGATCTCGGATAACGGCCCGTGAACAGGATGGCGAAGAAAGCCACCACAGTCAGGATGAAGAACGCCACCCAGAGAAAGGCCAAAACCACGAAGTGAGGTATGGCTAACAGCCATTTGAACAGCCATTGCCATCGGCTCAATCCGGGATCGAGGACACCCTCGACCCGCACTGGGTACGCGCCATATCCTCCAACCGCAGCAGGTGCAGCGGCGACGGTGCGGGTGCCCGCCACCGCAGCAACGATCATCACCGTGGCAACAACGGCGATGACTAGACCCACCGCTATGAGACCGGCTGCGACCCAAACCAGGAGTTCCGTGTCCGCCGCTGCGATTGCTTCGACCGCCACGCCCTGGCTGGCGTCGGCGTTCATGACCACGACACCCCAGTCTCCCTGTTCGAGATCCCATGTCACGGTCTGGGCCCCGTCTCCAGATGCAGAAGTCACCCAGAACGCTTGCTCAAGTGGCGCCGCTGGTGTGGCGGTGCCGGACACATTTCGGTAGACGACCGTGCCATCGGCTCCAACCCGTGAGACTTCCGAAACCGCTACACCCTCGAGGTAGGTCTCGACCGCGTCGGATGGTCCGATCCCCACGAACACCGGCTGGTCGCCGGTCGGATCGACCTCGAGCCGGACCGTTGCGAGACGTCCAGACGGGAACCAGTCGCCCGGTTGGGCACCCAGGTCGACGTCGGCCGACGTGACAGCATACGACCCGGTAGACAGCGTGAACTCATCGGTCGAGAAGAAGCCATCGGCGTCGCGCTGGGTCTCGTTAGCCCAAAGCAGCCCTCCTCCCCCAATGATGAGCCCGATGGCAAACAGGCCAATCAGCGCTCCAATGATGACGATTGCGATTCTTCCCTTGCTCATAACACTCTCGATTCTCTCGATGGTCCTGTGGTTCGAATAGGGCCTTTAGCCTTGGCATCCGAGAACTGGAAGATGAGCACGCTTTGTCCTGCTCGAGTCGACCTACATCGGTCAGACCCTGGATGGCGGTCATCCCTGACATGGGCACTGCGGCGGCTTGCTCGAATGTAAGCGCGGCTGGCTTCCCCCTGAGGACACGAATCGAGAGAGCCCGGGTCGGCTCTTCAAGTCACCCGCCGCGTCGGGGTCCCTCCGGCCTTGGTCTCGATCTCCTCGGCCAGTGCGATGAGTCGGTTTCCCAGTGCCCGGGCCTGCCCGGTATTGAGAGCCGTGATGTGCTGTCCGCGCCCTTCTTGGAACGTCGACAGGTAGACGCCCTTTTCGATCCCGATCGGATGATTCACCGATGTCTGAATCCAGACGCCATATCGAGCCTTCAGGAGGTCGCTCCTGTTGAGTCGCTCGATCGGAGCCGTCGACCCCGGATCGACCGCCGACCTGGCGTCCGAACCCTTTAACGACGACGACATAATGCTTGTACTCATGAGGGTCCTCCTTGTGAACCGTTAGTAGGCACCATGTCAGAGCGAGCCTTCTGTCGAAACCCGGGCACCCGTGCTCCGCGGGTCGGGTTTCTGGTGTTTGTCCGCGGGCTGCGGTCGTCGTGATGCGGTCAAGTGCGATTGTCATGTGGCCTCCTTCGCCACGGCTACCCACCCATCATCGGGTAGAACCGGGTCAGGGTCATCACGCCCGGGAAGGTTGCGGGGGCGGGTCTCGGGGAGGACTCACCGGGACTAGCTCTCCTTCTGGAGGATGAGATCAGTGCCCGATGTCGTGGGTACCGGCTTGGATGAGCCCACTCTCGTAGGCGAAAACCACGATTTGGGCCCGGTCCCGGAGACCAAGTTTGGTGAGGATGGGCAATGCCATCAGGACACCGCCACGATCGTCTTACCCCGGGCGTGTCCTTCGGCCTGATAGGCGAGTGCGTCGACTGCTTCAGCAAGTGTGAAGCGGCGATCGATAACCGGACGAACCTGTCCGGCGTCCACCATGGTGGCCAGGGTGGCACCGTCGGCGCTGCTGGCCTGTGCGGTTCCGCCGGCGAATCGCTGGCTCCAGAACCTCGACATCACCGCACCGCCGATCATCCGGTCGGCGGGACGGAACCACTTGCCCTTCTTGCCGGTGATCATCACAAACACGCCATTGTCGGCGAGCATGCGACGCGAGGCGCGGAGGCTCTTGCTCCCGTCGTCGCTTGTGGAAAACTCGATCTGGTCATCCATGGCGGTCACAGTGCGTAATCCTCCAACGATGCCGCCAGGCGAACACCGATCGACGGTAGCTCAGCCGCGACCAGGCTCGGTCCGATCGAGTGGCTGCTGAACCTTCAGGCTCGAAGGTGTCCGCTGGCGTCTGTGGTAGGTCTCAGCGTCCGTCGCCCCTCATCGACCAGACTGCCGCCATTCGTGGGCGAGGATCGCGTAGACGTACTCGTCGGTCCATCCGGATCCGTCCCAGTAGCTCTGGACATGGTGGGCCTCGCGACGCATGCCCACACTTTCGAGCAGTCGAGCGACCGCCGCGTTCCTCGGATCGCACTCGCCGATCACGCGATGCTTGCGGCGGTCGGCCAACAGGTACTCGAGCAGCAGGCGCAGGGCCTCCGTCGCGTAGCCGCTTCCTTGCGACCCGCGACGCAGCGTTATCCCGATGGTGGCGATCCGGGGGTCGTCGCCGTGCGTGTGCGACGCTAGGTCTCCGATGTGCTCGCCGGTCTTGAGTTCCTCGATCGCGAACTGGAACCACTCCCCTGGCGTGTCCGGATGGTCGTCAGCCATCCCGCGGACGAACCGCCGAGCCTCCTCGATCGACATCGGTGTCTCCCAACCCTGGTAGCGCGCCACCTCGGGATCAGAGCGGTAAGCCGCGAGCGACGCCGCGTCCTCGTTGCGGACGCGTCGCACCAGCAGGCGCTCGGACCGCAGGCCCTCGAAGCCCTGGTCAGGCGAGACCGGTGGAACCGCTACATCCATCGCTGATCCTCGTTCACGTCGGTATCCGGCCGGTTTCGTAGGCCCAATCGCGAGTTCGACGCGGTTGCGTGCTTGGAGCTTACGCATGAGGGCGGCGAACGGGGGGTCTGTGCGCTCCCTACTGGTAGGAGATCGCTCGCAGGATGTCGAGGCGGGAGGCTTTGCGGGCGGGGCCGATGGCTGCGATCACCCCGGCCAGGGCCGCCAATACCACCCAAACCCCGAGCTGGCCGAAGGGGATGGCGAACGAACGCAGACCGTCGTCCTCCAGGGAGCGGACGATGGCAAAGCCCAGTCCGGTGCCCATCGCCATACCGAGCAGGGCGCCGAAGACAGCCGTCACCGAGGCCTCGATGCGGACCATCGACCGGACCTGACGGCGGCTCATGCCCACCGCCCGCAGCAGCCCGATCTCCCGGGTGCGCTCCACGATCGACAGGGCCAGCGTGTTGGCGATGCCAAGCACGGCGATGATCAGGGCCAGCCCGAGTAGACCGCTGAACAGCGACACCAGCTGATCGATTTGAGCCTCTGCAGTCTCGATGCTCTCCGAACGGGTCATCACCTGGAGGGTGGGGAACCCGGCCAGGTCGGCTTTCGCCGCTGCCTCCCCCGCCTCCAGACTCACTCCTTCGGCGAGCCGGATGCTCGCGAAAGAGGCCGGCCCATGCCCGACGTTTCTGCCGTAGACCTCGTGCGATACCAGCGTGTTGGCGAGGAGCGAGGTCTCGAACGTACCTACTATCTCCGTGGGCACTGTCCCGGCGACATATTCCACATCGACGACGTCCCCCACGGCCCAACCGTTGTCTTCCATGACATCGACGTGGACCATCAGCCCGTCGCCCATGTCGGCGAAGTCGATACTCGGCGCGCCGTTCCACACCCGGGAGATGGTCGCCGGGTCGACCGCAGCGACGTCGAGGTCGACTCCTTCGATGGAGTACCACCCGAACGTCACGGGCGACACGACATCGAACTCCGGCGAGGCTTGAAGGTTGGCCAGAGCGGTGTCAGTCACCTCGGTGGACAGGGGATCGGCAAAAGAGTTCACGATGAGATCCGCCGGGTTGGTCTCCATGGTGTCGGAGATGCTCACCTTGATGGAGGCGGCGAACACCGAGACGAGAGCGACCAGGGTCACCCCGATCATCAGGGCCGACGCCGTCGAGGCGGTTCGTCGCGGAGCCCGCACCGTGTT
>Ga0299913_10000155_pt1 | contig 35594 bp, 27 predicted proteins | sample RVTome_9_FD_201360 | JGI IMG/M metagenome (GOLD analysis project Ga0299913, IMG submission 201360) | Soil microbial communities from uranium-contaminated site in the Upper Colorado River Basin, Wyoming, United States - RVT155D38 (version 2) ... | reverse complement strand
TCAGTGGGACGACGTTGGGGACGATGTGGCGGAAGATGATGTGCCCGTCGCCGCCACCGGCGACCCGGGCTGCGTCGATGTAGGCCTTGACTTTGATCGACAGTGCCTGGGACTTGAGGATGATGGCGTCACCACCGAAGCCACCCAGGACGCCGATCATGATTCCCAGCATGATCATGTTGATCTGCACCGCCGCGCTCAACACGATCAACAGCGGCAACAGTGGCATCAACAGGATGAGGTCGGCGGTCCGCATCAGGAACCCGTCCAGCTTCCCGCCGTAGTAGGCAGCCACCGAGCCCACCGTGGTGGCGATGAACACCGTCGTGAAGGCGGCGACGAAACCCAGCAGGAAAGCGGCACGGGCGCCGTAGAGGAGTTGGGAGAAGATGTCCCGGCCCTGGGGGTCGGTGCCGAGGATATGGGAGTTGCCGTCCTCGCCACCCGTGGTGGGCGGTGCCGGCTGCACCGGGATGGTCACCACATCGCCGACGTCGATGGTGGGATTGGTGTCGAAACGTGCCTGGGTCACTTCGATCTCGGCGGTGGGATCGGCAACCGCACCGTCTTCCACCACCGTGTACTCATTGACCACCGCGTCGTATCCCGACACCGGGTCATAGATCGCTGGGTTCCACACCGTCGACATCAAGATGGGGTGAGCGACCGCCATCAGCCCGAAGACGGCGATGATGACCAGCCCGATGATCCCCATCTTCGACTCTTTGAACAGACCCCAGTTCTTGGCGAAGGAGCGCCGGAAGAGACGGAAACGGATCCGCCACAACGGCTCGGACCGGACATCACGACCGCGGACCAGCTCTTCGAAGTCGGCCGACCCGTCCTCCTCTATGGAGGCGACATCGCTGCGCTCGGTTGTCTCCTTGGTTGCCATTTGCCTACCTCACGAGATGCGGATGCGTGGATCGAGAATCGTGTACAGGATGTCGACGACCAGGTGGGCGAAGAGGGTGAGCACCCCCGTTATCGCCAACGCGCCGGCGACCAACGGGATGTCGGAAACCGTGATCCCCTGGAGGAACAACAACCCCATCCCGGGCCAGGAGAAGATCTGCTCGGTGATGATCGCCCCGCCGATGACCGTCCCCATGGCGAGGATGAACGAAGTGACCACCGGCAACAACGCGTTGCGGGCGGCGTGGCGGTCCCGGACCACCCGCTTCGGCAAGCCCTTCGCCCGGGCGGTCAGGATGTAGTCCTCACCGAGAGTCTCCAACATCGACGTCCTGGTGATCAGCATCACCGCGCCAAAGGTGACCAGGCCGAGGGTCACCACCGGCAGCACCGTATGCCAGACGATGTCGGCCACATGGGTGCGGGCCGGGTTGAAATACCAGTAGGCGACCAGACTCAGTGTCACCACTGCGCCCGCCACACGCTGCATTCGCTGCTGGGTGATCAGATTGGAGGCGGTCCGGTTGATGACCTGTCTCAACCCCACGTAGACAACCACCGCGACGAAGGTGGTCAGCATGAGCTGTTGGAACATCGCAGAGGCGTCGAAGCCCGAGCCCTGCCACAGGCCGACGTCGATGAACCGCCCGATGGGGAACCAGCCGAAAAAGAAGCCGAAGATCCACAGCATCACGATGGCGAACCACGGGTAGAAGACCGTCTGCAAGCCGATACCACCGATGATGAAACCCTGCTCGGTGCTCCCTCCCCGACCCCAGGCGATCAGCTTGCCCGACTTGAACCCCATCCAGTAAGCGAGGAGCGTGGCCGTGAGCACCAACACCAGGGTGCGCGGGATCGCCTCCCACAGCACGGCGGAGACATCCTGGGGGTAGCGGCTGAAGCTCACACCGAGGTCCCCCTGGAAGAAATTGGCGATATAAGTGGTGTACTGCTGCCACAAAGGGAGATTGAGCCCGAGCCGCTCTTGAAGCTCGAGTCGGGTGGCGAGAGGTATGGAGGGATCTCCGATGAGGGTGTCGGAGATGTCACCTGGCATCAACTGGAGCAGCAGCCAGACGATGGTCAGGAACAGGATGAACAAGAACGCCATCTGGATCAGGCGGCGGCCTAGAAAACGAAACATCTCGGGCGGACTTCCTCCGGTGGGTCCTGAATCTAACTAGGTAGAGCGGTTGGATGGGGGTTGGGCCCGCCCGGGGCGGGCCCAACCACTCCATCGTTTCGCTATCGGCTAACGGGTGTTCACCGCACCGGGAAGTCCGTTGAGGAACTGCAACCCCGAGAGAGTGTCCGTGAACGGGAACTCAACCCGGTTGTTGTGGAACTCGAGGATTCCGGTGTCGAACAGCGGGACATGGGGCTTGTCCTGCGCGAGCAGGCGCTCCATCTCCCACATGGCCTCGTAGGCCTCCTCCGTGGTGGCGGCGGCGTCGAACTGGTCAGCGAACGCGTCGAACTCCTCACTGCTGTACTGGGTGTTGTTGGAGTCCCCAGCGGTCGCGAAGAACGACCTATGGAATGTGGGGAACACCGGGTTGCCCAGCGAGTAGCCGAGGATGAACATGTCGAACGGCGACGTGTAGACGGCTTCGGCATCGTCGAATTCGAACACGATGTCGATGATCCGCCCGAAGTCGGTCGGGACCGACGAGACCGGGATGCCGATCTCACGGGCCACACCTGCGATGTAACCACCAAAGGTGGCACGAAGCGGGTCGTAACCGGCGTTGGGGTGGATCAACTCCAGCTCTGGGACAGCCTCACCATCGGGACCGATGATGTCGCCTGTGGCAGCCGCATACGAGAACCCGTCGGCGGGCTCCGCCGAGTAGTTGCCGTCGGCGTCATACCAGCCAGGAGCCGCGGCCTCGGGCCACGTGTAACCAGCGTCGGTCAACAGAGCGATCGCTGTGGCACGACGAGTGTCGTCGTCCAGACCGGCATAGCCCTGCTCGGCGAGCTCGGCTGCGACGTCGGCGTTGTACCAGGCCTCGTTGCCCTCGGGCAGAAGCACGTAGAGCGGGAAAGCCGCTCCCTGGAGAAGACTCTCCGTCACGTACTCCTTGTTGATCATGGCCGTGAGCGCGTCACGGAACGCAGGATCGGACATCGGGGCGCGAGCATGGTTGAAGGCGAGGAACCGGTAACCGTTCGTCGGGTTGACGGTTGCGGTCAGGTCCTCGTTGCCCTCCACCTGGTCACGAAGGCCACGCTGCATGCCCAGAGGGTTCAACAGCAAGTCGACCTCGCCATTGGCCAGTGCCAGCACGGCAGCTTCCTGCCCACCGTAGAGCGGGTAGTTGAAGTTGGATGCGAACGGACCCACGTCGTAGGTGACTCCACCGGACTCGATGGTCTTGCCGTTGTCGTAGTAGTTCTCGTTCGCGGTGCTGGCGGCGAAGCTGCCCTCCTGGACCTCACTGAAGACAGTGGGACCGGCGGAAGGAGCACCAACGCCCGACGCTGCGATCAGCGTGTCACGTGGGTTCTCCGTGCCCGCAGCCTCTTCGACGACCGGGCCCCAGAAGTGCTCGGGAAGGACCGGCATGAAAGGAGGTCCGTTACCGACACCCCAGACGGCCAGGCCAGGCTCGGCGTTGAACGTCACCTGAATGGTCTGATCGTCGACAGCCTCGACCCCGGTCACCGGGCCAGGCGCTTCTTCGGTGCCTGAGTCCAGGTAGTCGGGCCAGTTGGCCGTGAGTGCGAAGTCCCGGGCGGTGTTGTAGGTGAACACGAAGTCGTTGGCGGTGATGGGCTCACCGTCGGACCAGGTCAGATCATCACGCAGGGTGATGGTGCCAACCCAGTTGTCACCTTCTTGCACCGCAGGCTCGAGCTCTCCGGCTGCCATGTCTGGCACCGGCTCGAGACCGGGATAGTTGATTGTGTAGGGCGCACCGAGGTTGGGGCCGAGCACGTAGCCGACCCAGACATCGCTACCAGAGCTGTCCAGGTAAGACCACGGGTTGTCCGTGGTCACATCCTGGAAGATGCCCATTGTATAGGTGTCGAGGGCGCCGCCCTCGCCGCCTTCTCCTCCATCACCCGTCGTGCCTGGAGTCTCTCCGGCAGTGGTGGTGACGTCGTCTCCGCCTGAGGTCGTTGTGGTGTCGTCCGATGACGGATCATCGGAGCACGCCGCCACGACCATGGCGAATACAGCGAGGAGTGCAAGCAGCCTAAGCCCAAAGGGCTTTGTTACTTTCACTTAGTTTCCTCCGAACTAGGGGTAACTGCGCCTCAATGAGGCGCCGAAACCTCACACTAGAGGGTCAAAACCGATTATGCCTATCGGAGCAAGCCGAATGTGTCAGGAGCCCGACACCGGTTCGGTGTCGTCGAGAACTACCTCGTAAGACTTCCTCGACTCACCGATGATCGCCTGGATGATCCCGGCCATGGGGAGGGCCAGAATTACTCCGATTCCACCGAGCAGGGTGCCCCCGATGATGATCGCCCCCACCGAGATGGCGGGGTGGATCTCCATGGTCCGCTTGGTTATTCGCGGCGAGATGAGATAGTTCTCGAGCTGTTGATAACCGATGAAGAAGGCCAGCACCCAGGCCGCCGTGGCCAGGTCATTGAAGGTGAGGGCCACCAAGCCGGGGAGGATCGAGGCGAGATATGTGCCGACCACGGGCACGAACTGGCTCAGGATGCCGACCCAGACCCCCAGCGATACGGCGAACGGGACGCCGAGCGCGGTCAGGAACACATAGGTGACGGTGGCCGAGACGACAGCGAGGATCAGGCGCGAGTAGACGTAACCACCCATCTTCTCGACCGCGACGTCCCATATCCGCATCGCTCGACGTTGCTGAGCCTCGGGCATGAACGAGAGGACCGTGTGTTGCAGCTTGGGCAGATCCGCGAGCATGTAGAACGAGAACAGAGCCACGGTGGTGGCGAAGATGAGGAACCCCAGCAATGTCGATGCGAGGCCGACGACGCCTCCGGCCACTGCTCCGGTGAGATTCTGGACCGAGCTGAGGATGTTGCGACCAACCTCGGCGGGGTCGATATCGACGAAATCGAACCCGAAGGTCTCTTCGAGAAACACGAGGAATGACTCGACGATGCCCGGGATCGCGTTGATCAGGCGCTCCATTTGTTGGACGAACAGGGGAACGAGCGTCCACACGAAGACGGCCGCGATGAGAAAGGCCAGTAGGAACACGAGACCGGTGGCGGGGCCGCGGCGCCAACCCCGCTTGTTGAGGAAGTGCACCGGGGGCTCGAAGGCGACGGTCACGAAAACCGAGACGAACACCATGAACAGCACGCTGCGGAGCCGGAAGGCGAGCCAGATCACCGCGGCCGCACCGAGGATGACCACGGCCACGGTCAAGGTCCTGACCACGAACAGGCGATGATCGGACCGGGCTGGTTGGGTCATCGCTCGAGAGAGTAGGAACGGCCGTTCTCGGATCGACGGAATTCCGGATAGCCTCGACCCTCGACCTGGAGGAACATGGAAACCTTCGACATTGCGTGGTCCCCCGACGCGGGACAGGCCGCTGAGACCAACACCGCCCGATTCATGCGAGAGCACGGAATCGAGCAATTCGACGAGCTGGTCTCGCGTTCGGCGCAGGAGCCCGAGTGGTTCTGGGAGGCGGTGGTCCGGTTCCTCGGTCTCCCCTTCGACCCGGCGTGGACCGCGGTCCGCGACACCTCGCGGGGACATCCCTGGGCGACCTGGTTCGTCGGAGGGGGCTTCAACCTGTCGGTGGCTTGCGTCGACCGTTGGGCCTCGGAGGACCCGGGGCGGCTGGCGGTTCGCGCTCAGAAGGAGAGTGGCGAGACCTTGGAGCTGACCTATGGAGAGCTTCTCGAGGAGGTCGAGCGACTGGCGGGCGCGATGACCTCTCTCGGAGTGGGCAAGGGCGACGCGGTTGCGGTGTATCTGCCCATGTCGCCGGAGGCGGTGATCTCCTTGCTGGGGGTGTCCCGTATCGGAGCCATCTTCATCCCGGTCTTCTCCGGCTACGCGGCCGAGGCCGTCGCCACCCGGCTCGACGATCCCAAACCGAAGTTGATGATCTGTGCCAACGGGTTCGAGCGCAGGGGCAATCTCGTCGAGATGAAGGAGATGGCCGACCGGGCAGCCGAGGTTGCAGGTGGAATCGACCAGATGCTGGTGGTCGACTACGTGGAGAGACAGGAGACTCCCATGACCGGGGGCCGCGACTCGTGGTGGCACGACGTCGTGGCCGACTCCGAGCGCCTGCCGGCCACGAGGACATGGTCCGAGGACCCGGTGCTCATCGCCTATACCTCCGGGACGACCGGTCGGCCGAAAGGTGCGGTCCACGTCCAGGCCGGGCTGACGGTCAAGCTCGCCCAGGAGGGAGCGTTCCAACTCGACGTCAAGCGCGACGACGTCCTCATGTGGGCCACCGACATGGGCTGGATCATGGGCCCCTGGATGGTCATCGCCGGGTTGGCCAACGGTGCCGCCATCGCCACCTATGACGGAGCACCGAACCACCCGGGCCCGGATCGGATATGGCAGGTGGCCTCGAGTCTCGGACTGACGATCCTCGGCCTCTCACCGACTCTGGTGCGTGCCCTGCAGCCTCACGGCGTCGAAGAGGCACGCAAACACGATCTCTCGGCGCTGCGCATCTTCGGATCAACCGGCGAGCCGTGGAATCCCGAGCCCTGGTGGTGGCTCTTCGGCGAAGTGGGCGAGGGCAGGCGGCCCATCATGAACATCTCCGGGGGCACCGAGGTCGGTGCCTGCATCCTCTCGGCGAATCTCCTCCAGGGAATCAAGCCCACCGCCCTGGGCAAGCCGGCACTGGGGATGGACGCCGACGTGTACGACGACGAGGGCGAGCCGGTGCGCGGCGAGGTCGGGGAATTGGTGATCAGAGGCTCATGGCCCGGGATGACCAGAGGGTTCTGGGGAGAGCCCGAGCGCTACATCGCCACTTACTGGTCTCGGTTCGACGACACATGGGTCCATGGCGACTGGGCATCAGTGGACCAGGACGGGTTCTGGTATCTGCACGGACGGTCTGACGACACACTGAACATCGCCGGGAAGCGCATCGGACCGGCCGAAGTGGAGTCGGTGGCGGTCGCCCTCGATGAGGTGGTGATGGCCGCAGCCATCGGGATCCCCGATGAGATGAAGGGGGAGTCGATAGCGCTCTTCCTGGTCCCCGCTCCGGGCATAGTCCCCGACGACGAGCTGACCTCCCGGGTCGAGGAGGCGTGTGACGCCGGCCTCGGGAAGGCATTCCGGCCCAAGGTCATTCGTTGGGTCGACGATCTCCCGCGCACACGATCACAGAAGATCATGCGCCGGGTGGTGAAGGCATTGGCCCTGGGCAGCGATCCCGGCGACCTCACCAGCCTGGAGAACCCGGAGGCCCTGACGAGCCTCAGCCAGCTCTGAGGGGCGAGCCGACTTCGACCGAGTGCTCAAGGACGTCGGTGTCTTCGCGCGCCCGTTGGTTCATTTCGGGGGCATTCGGGCGGCGGCGTCGAGTCGGATCACCTCGCCGTTGATCATCGGGTTCTCCACGACGGCGATGACCAGGTGGGCAAAGTCGTCCGGTGTGCCGAGGCGCTGGGGGAACACGTGGAGCTTGGCGAGGGAGTCTCTCAGCTCTTGGGGCGCTCCCGCCAGAAGCGGCGTGTCCATGATCCCCGGTGCCACCGTGTTGACGCGAACGCCGATGCCGGCGAGGTCGCGGGCGATGGGAAGGGTCATCCCCACCACTCCCCCTTTCGAGGCCGAGTAGGCGGCCTGGCCGACCTGTCCCTCGAAGGCGGCGATCGAAGCCACGTTGACGATCACGCCTCGCTCACCCTCCTCGTTGGGGACGTTGTCCGACATGACGCGAGCAGTGTTGCGGATAACGTCGAACATCCCGATCAGATTCACTCCCACCGTGAAGCGAAAGAGGTCCAGGTCGAACATGGTCCCGTCCTTCGACAGCACTCGTTGCGCCGGGGCGACCCCGGCGGCATTGACGAGGATGTGGAGAGCGCCAAACGCCTCTGCCGCACCGGCGACCGAGGCTTCGACGTCATCGGCCGCAGAGACATCGCATTGGATGTAACGCGACATGTCGCCCAGTTCGCCTTGCGCCGTCTTGCCTCTCTCCTCGTCGATGTCCATCATCACCACCTGCCCGCCCATCGCCACGATGCGTCGGGCTGCGCCGAATCCCAGACCCGAGACTCCGCCGGTGACCAAGGCAACTGAACCTTCGATCTGCAACAACCACCTCCAACGAGCGTCCTGGGACGGTACACATTGATCGGGATATTCGATTCCGGAGTAGGGGGGCTCGCGGTGCTCAATGAGATCAGGAGGGCGTTGCCCCGCGCCGACCTCACTTATGTCGCAGACAGGGCCCGGGCACCGTATGGGACGAGGTCGCTGGCCGACGTGGAGGCAATCTCACAGGAGGTCAGCCAATGGCTGATCGATCGCGGCGCCAACTGTCTGGTGGTTGCCTGCAACACGGCGTCAGCTGCAGCTCTCGAGTCTCTGCGCGAGCGCCATCCCGGGTTGCCGATCGTCGGCATGGAACCAGCGGTGAAGCCGGCGGCACTGGCCTCTCGCACCAGCAAGGTCGCCGTTTTCGCTACCGCAGCAACCTTCCAGGGCCGTCTCTTCGAGTCGGTGGTAGCCCGCTACGCCGCTGGCGTCGAGGTGCTCTCGCGGGCGTGCCCTGATTGGGTCGAATTGGTCGAACAGGCCAAGACATCGGGGGCGGAGGTCGAGACCGCCGTGGCCTCGGCAGTCGAGCCGGTGGTGGCGGCGGGCGCCGACGTGATCGTGCTCGGGTGCACGCACTTCTCCTTCCTGAAACATCTCATAGAAGACTCCACCGGGATCGAGGTGATCGACCCGGCGCCCGCCGTCGCCGCCCAGACTGCGCGGGTTGCCCCCAATGTGGACGGTCACGGTCAACTGGTGCTCGCCGCCTCGGGTGACCGTTTCGAGTTCTCACGCCTGGCCGCTGCACTCGCCTCAATCGACGAACCTGTCATACCCTTCCCCGCATGAATCCGATGTGGGTCGACGAGTACGGGGTCCTGGTCGGCTACGAGCCCCATGTGATGATGGATCCCGGCGTGGGGCCGGATCGATTCCGTCACGCGCTGGAAGCGGTGCGGGCCTCCGGGAGGGCGACGGGCTTTGCCTCCTTCACCTTCGACGAGGCCGAGTCGGGCTCGGTGGTCGTCATCCCGGAGAGGACCGTAATGGAGGCCGGGCTCACCACCCCCGACCCGTTCCCTGGCCTGAGGCTGATCGACGACGGGGAAGCATCGTGGCGGCTCGGTTTTCGGACCGCGATGCGCGCCATCGCCAACGACAACGTCGCCAAGGTCGTCCTCGCCAGACACGTCGTGGTCGAGCTTCCCGGAGACCCGGACCCGGCACAGATCGTGGGCAGGCTCGCCGGTGACAACCCGGAGTGCTACCTGTTCTGCGTCGACGGTCTCATCGGCGCCAGCCCGGAGCTGTTGGTCAGCCTGAGGAATGGCCGTGTCCGCACCCTGGCCCTGGCCGGGACTGCCACCGACCCCGACGAGCTCGAGAGCGTGAAGATCTCCGAGGAGCACCGACACGTCGCCGACTCGGTGACCGGGATCCTCTCCCGGCATCTCGCCGAGATCGACCTGACCGAGCAGGTGATCGTCAACCACGGCGCCATGTCACACGTTGGGACTCGAATCGAGGGGCCTGCCGTTGCCGGCACCACCGTGGCGGAGATTCTCGCCGACCTCCATCCCACTGCCGCGGTGGCCGGGACACCGACCAAGGCCGCCATCGACTTGATCCGGGAGATCGAGCCGCGTTCTCGGGGCAGGTACGCAGGCCCGGTAGGTTGGCTGGGCTCGGACGGTGACGGGGTCTTCGCCATCGCTCTTCGTTGCGGCCAGATCGACGGCCGCCGGATGACTCTGTTCGCCGGCGGAGGTCTGGTGGCGGGATCCGAGGAGGACCCGGAGTTGGCCGAGACCGAGCTCAAGCTGGCACCGATGCTGGACGCTCTGGGTCAGCTTTCGAGCTGAGATCGGATCTCGAGGTCGAGGCCCCGGTCCACGAGCACGCGGATCACGTCGACTCCCCGGCGACCCAGCCCCTCCTCGGCGAGACGCGCCAGCTCGGCGTCGTCCGCAGCCTCCTGATATCGGAGGCCGTGGAACCGGGCGAGCATCTCGACGGAGCGCGCCGGCGGTGTGACGAAGAGACGCTCGTAGTCGGGAGCGTGTCTCGCCTGGGGAAGGGAGTCGAACAGCCCGCCACCCCCGTTGTCCACGACGACCAGGGTCAGATCGATCGAGCCGTCGTGGATGAATCCGTTGGAGTCGTGGAGTAGTGAGAGATCGCCGGCCAGGGCGAGGGTGCGCGGGGCCCGAGAGGCGACACCCAGGGCGGTGGAGACGAAACCGTCGATCCCGGACACACCCCGGTTGGCATATACCGGGCCCTCACGTATCAGATGGGCGTCGATTTCCCGGATGGGCAGCGAGGAAGCCACCACCAGCGCATCCCATCCCACCCGATTGAGGCACGAGGCGACGGCCGCCCCCGACCATCCCCCGGCACCCGAGAGGACCTCGGTCAGTCGGGTTCGCGAGCTGCGGTCGGCTTCTGCCCACATCTCCCGCCAGGCGGGCGCCGCCGACCCTTCCACCCGGTCGAGCAATTCGACGACGTCCCCGCTCAGGACGTGGGTGGCGTTGCGGTGGGGATCTATCACCCTCCCCCACCGATCGATTCTGACCCGGACATCGGCAGCCGCGGTCATCGTCTCCAGCCGCGGGCTGGGGCCCACGGCCCCGACCGCGACCACGGTGCTGGGCTCGAGATCGCGGGGAACACCTCGGGACAGGATGTGGTGGTAGGCCGACACCACCCCGGTCCCGCGCATCCTCGAGAGGGCGGTGGCGAGGATCGGCCAACCGATCTCGCCCGCCCGGTCGGCGAGGGCTCTCCGGTCGTATTCACCGTCTCCGGCGATCACCACACCCCGGTCGGCATCGAGAGGCGGAAGGTCGACAGACTCACCCTCGTCCGGCGTGACCGGCTCGTGTTGGAGCCGGGGCGTCCCGAAAGGGTATGGCACTGCCCCCGGTGTCCTCCCGTCGTCGCTGACCGGCACCGTCGGCTCCCTGAATCGCACATTCAGATGAACCGGGCCCGGGAACGGTCCCCGCGCCGACGAGGCCAGGCGAGCGACCTCGGACCTCCACATGTCGTTGCCGTCTTGGCCGTCACCAGGGGCCTCGATCCCCCCGTACCGTCTCACCTTGGCACCGAACATCTCGACCTGGTCGGTGGTCTGATTGGCACCCACACCCTGCATCTCCGCAGGTCGATCGGCCGAGATGACCACCAAGGGGACACCTGCGGCCCCGGCCTCGACGATCGCCGGGAAGAAGTTCGCCGGTGCACTGCCCGACGTGCACAAGACGGCAGCGGGCGCCGATGACGCCTTCGAGACCCCCAGGGCATGGAAGGCGGCAGATCGCTCGTCGATGACCACCCGTGTCTCGATGTCCGGGTGTTGCGCCGCGGCGATGGCGAGCGCCCCCGAGCGCGAACCCGGCGAGATCACCACGACCTCGATCCCCTCGGCGGACAACTCGTCGACGACGACGCGAGCGAGCGCAGTGCTGACGTTGGGGTGGGTCATGCCAGCACTTCCGCAGCAGCGCGCAGCTTGCGCAGCATCTCGGCGCCCCGATCTCGCTCCGGTCGCCAACGCTCGAGGAGCTCGGGGTCGGGCTCGGGACGGCGGACCTCCAGCTTGCCGTCCATGGGCACGAGGGGCTGCCGGGTCGGGTCGCCCTCGATCAGGGCTACGGTGCCGAGCCCGCACGCGTAGGGAAGGTCGTCCAAGAGCGACGCCGCCAGAAGACCGGCATACATGCCGACCGATGTCTCGAGGGCTGACGAGATGACCACCGGGATCGTCGATCGGCTGGCCAGGTCGAGGACCCGTGAGACACCACCCATGGGTTGGACTTTCAGGATTAGCACGTCGGCCCCGCCCTCTTCGATGACCCGCAGGGGATGGGGGCTCTGGCGCACCAGCTCGTCCGCGGCCAGGGGCACAGACACTCTCGTTCGCAGCTCCTTCATGTCGCCCAGGGTCGAAACCGGCTGCTCGATGTACTGGAGATCGAAGACCTCGAGCCGCCGGATGCGGGCGACCGCCGTCTCCAGGTCCCATGTGGCGTTCACATCCACCCTGAGATTCCCTTCTGGGCCCAATGCGTCACGCACGGCACCGACTCTTGCCAGGTCGTCGTCCTCGGAGTCTCCAGGATCGCCGATCTTCACCTTTGCCGTGTCTGCCCCCGACTCTCTGACCAACGCCGTTGCCGTGATGGGGTCGACTGCCGGCACTGTCACGTTGACCGGGATCGTCAATCGCACCGGCTCGGGTAGCTCACTACATGCCAGCTCCAACGCGGCCGCCAGCCATCTCGTCGTGACCTCCGGCGGGTAGTCGGGGAATGGGGAGAACTCCCCCCAGCCCCCGGGGCCCTTGACCAGCACCGCCTCTCGGTGATCCACACGTCTGAAGCGCTGACGCATGGGGATCCGGACTGGATGGAGCTCGAGCGCCTCCAGAGCATCTCTCACTCGCCCTGAACCTCGCGCACATAGGCGATGAGCCGCTCTAGCTGGAACTCGTCGAGGGAGGTGAACGACGGCATGCTGCCTCTGCCGTTGGTGATGGTGAACTCGAGGTACTCGTCGTCCTCGCGTGCAGCGTTGCTCCCAGGGCCGAGATCAGGCCCCACCCCGCCTCCCAGATCCTCGTCATGGCAGCCGGCGCACAACTGCAGGTAGATCTCCTCACCGGTTGCGCCTTCGTCGGGGCCCAGATCACAGCCACACAACAGCAATGCCATCGCGACCATCGCGCCGACGCGTCTCAACCCTGCTCGACCCGCCTCATGAGCTCTCGCACGTCCTGGGAGCGGTCCAGTGGCACCACGAGCACTGCATCGGGAGTCTCGACCACCACGACGTCACTCAGCCCGGCCACGGCAAGCCGCCGCGATGTCGCCTTGACGAACGATCCACGGACCTCGTCGACAACCACGTCACCTTCGATGTGGTTGCCGTCTGCGTCCCGGCCCACGGCTGTCAGCAGGGACCGATAAGACCCGACGTCATCCCAACCCATGTCGACGGGGATGACCACCGCGCGATCGGTCTTCTCCATGATGGCGTAGTCGATCGACTGCGCCTCCACCGAGGCGAAGGAGTCGGACAGCTCCAAGACCGCGCCGTCGACATGTGGAACCGCCTGTTTGACGCCGTCGAGAATTGCAGGGCAGTGGGCTCGAGCCTCATCGATCAGGTGGTCGGACCTAGCGACGAATATCCCCGAGTTCCACAGGTGGCGGCCGTCGTCGACCATCTCCTCGGCGGTCGCCTGGTCTGGCTTCTCCTTGAACCGCAGCACCTCGAATGCAGCGTCGCCCAGCGGCTCACCGATCTCGATGTACCCGTACCCGGTCTCGGGTCGCGATGGCCCGATGCCGAAGGTCACGATCCCACCTTTGCCGGCGTGCCGGGTTGCATCCCGGACGGCGTCACGGAATCCATCGACGTTCGAGATCAGATGGTCCGAGGGGACGATCACGAGGACGTCGTCGGGGTCGGACACGAGGGCCGCGGCGAGAGCCGCCGGAGCGGTGTTCCGGCCCACCGGCTCGACCAGCACCAGGCCATCTCTCATCCCGGCGCCCCGGAGTCCCTCCTCGACCAGGCCGCGGTGGGGTGCTCCGGTCACGACGATGGGAGGGCCGACACCTTCGATGCCGTCCAGTCGCTCCAGGGTCAAGTCAAAGAGAGATCGCCCGTCGAACAGAGGCACGAACTGCTTGGGAAGGTCGCGAGTGGACAGCGGCCAGAGCCGCGTCCCGGACCCACCGGACAGAATCACCGGTCTCAAGGCGCTCACCAGAGCGAGCGTACCGGCGGCCCCCGAGCACCGTGCTACTTTGCCGCCTCAGGCAGAGATCGAGACGTAGCCACACTCCTCACAGACATACCGGGTGATCCCGATGCCACCGGGAGCCTCGATGAACCGGTGCTCGTGATCCTTGGCGCTGGACCGAAAGGCCGCCCTCACCGCGCCCATGAGGCCACTCCTGTCCCGGCTGGCGCCGGCCATGGCCGGTTGTGCATGACGGGGTGACGACGGTGGCGTGGGGTCGAGCGCCGGCAAAGGAAAGGCCTCGTCCTCGAGATCTTTGAGATCGACCACGGGAGTTGGCGCCTCGACCGGCTCCAGCTCCGGTTCCGGCTCGGGCTCAGGCTCCGGCTCGGGTTCGGGTTCGGGCTCAGGCTCAGGCTCCGGCTCCGGCTCCGGCTCCGGCTCCGGCTCCGGCTCCGGCTCGGGCTCCGCCGCCACCTCGGGCTCAGGCTCAGGCTCCGCCGCCACCTCGGGCTCGGGTGCGGTCACAAGCTCCAGATCCACCTCGTCGGCTACCGGCTCCGGTGCGTCGGTGGCCTCTGTCCCGGGTGGCTCTTCTGCGATGCGCCGCTCCGCCAGCTCGGCGGCCTGCAGGCGTAGCTCTTCGCGCTCCGTCTCCAGACGCTGCATCTCGAGGCGATATGCCTCGATCCGATTGGCCTCGCGTTGATCGGCGAGCCGTTTGTCCTCCTCGAGCACCTCTCGTTCCTCGGCTATGCGCCGTCTCTCCTCTTCGAGGCGAAGCTCCGAATCGGATCGTGCCTCATCCGACGGCTGATCGGGCCCGTCCCCGGTGGGACCGGCGACGGGTATCGAGACGGTCTCCTCCCTCCTATCCCAATCGGACGGCGACTCGACCGCGACTCGTGACTCGGCACCGGAGGTTTCGGGCATTGCCTCCTCTCCGGCGATGTGACGGGGCGCCGCCTGGGCGTCGAGATTGGCCTCCATGGCCGCCTTCATCTCCTCGATGCGGGAAGGCGTGGTCCCCTTGCGAGACTTGCGCACCGCGATCGAGCGGGTGGCCATGCGCTTGGACTTGAGGGTGGCCCACGTTCCAGCCATGTGCTCGACACCGCGGTAGGCGAAATCGATCGGATCGTCGGCGACGAAGGTCAGCTCCGCTCCGTCCAGCTCGATCTGGAAGGCGCTGGCCACGAGACGGCGGGCGTGGATGTCATAGAGGGACCATCTCCCCAGTGACTCGCCATCCACGACCAGCTCCGCCTGGGACCCTTCGATCACGAAAGTGATCGGGACCCCGGGATGATCGATCTCGGGGAACTTGAGCTCTCCTCTGAACTTCATTCAGAGATCCTCGATTCTCTACCTGGCTCAGGTCTGATTGACGCCGTTAAAGATCCCATCGGATCGCGAAATGTCAAGACGGTTCACCCGTATGCATCGAGGGGCGGGCACGCACACACGAGATTGCGATCTCCTCCGGCACTGTCGATCCGCCCCACCGGCGGCCAATACTTGTCGGTGCGGAGATGGTCCACAGGATACGCCGCCAACTCGCGCCGATAGGCCCGGTCCCATTCGTCGGTGCTCACGTCCTCTGCCGTGTGAGGGGCGTTGACGAGCGGATTGTCGTCCCGTGGCCAATCGCCTTCCCCTACCCTGTCGGCCTCGGCGCGTATCGCGATCATCGCATCACAGAACCTGTCCAACTCCTCGAGACCCTCCGATTCGGTGGGCTCGATCATGAGGGTGTTGGCCACGGGGAACGCAAGGGTGGGGGCATGAAATCCGTAGTCAGCGAGTCGCTTGGCGATGTCTTCGGCGTCGATGCCCGTCGTCCTGGTGAGCGGGCGCACGTCGACGATGCACTCGTGAGCCACGCGGCCGGTCTCACCGGTGTAGAGGACCGGGAAGTATGGGTCGAGCCGGCGCGCCACGTAGTTGGCGGAGAGAATCGCCACCAGCGTTGCCCGCTTCAGACCCTCGGCGCCCATCAGGCGAATGTACGCGTAGGGGATGGGGAGGATTCCGGCCGATCCGAACGGCGCCCCGGATATTGCCCCGATCCCGGTCGTTGGCCCCGCCTCCTCGAGCTGCGGGTGGTTGGGGAGGAAGGGCTGGAGATGGGCCTTCACCCCGAGGGGCCCCACCCCCGGTCCACCGCCACCGTGGGGAATGGTGAACGTCTTGTGCAGGTTGAGGTGACCGCAGTCGGCTCCGAAGTCTGCCGGGCGCGCCAGACCGACCAGGGCGTTGAGATTGGCACCGTCGACGTAGACCTGGCCACCGTGGGCGTGAATCGTCTCGGTGACTTCCTTGATCGGGGCCTCGAACACTCCATGAGTCGACGGGTAGGTCACCATCAACGCGGCGAGCTCCGCGGCATGCTGTGACGCCTTGGCCCGCAGGTCCTCGAGATCGATGTTCCCGGACTCGTCGGTTGCCACCACCTTCACCCGCATGCCGGCCATGACCGCGGACGCGGCGTTGGTGCCGTGTGCCGATGCCGGGATCAGGCAGATGTCGCGACGATCCTCTCCTCGTGACCGATGGTATGCGGCGATGGCGAGCAGACCGGCCAGTTCGCCCTGGGAACCTGCGTTGGGCTGGAACGACACAGCCGCATAGCCGGTGATCTCGGCCAGGTAGCTCTCCAGCTCCTCGATCAACTCCAGGTACCCCCCAGCCTGGTCAACAGGAGCATGAGGATGGATGTCGGCAAATCCGGGCCATGTGATGGGGACCATCTCCGTGGTGGCGTTCAACTTCATGGTGCACGACCCGAGTGGGATCATCGTTCTGTCGAGGGCCAGATCGCGGTCCGCCAGACGGCGGAGGTAGCGCAACATCTCGTGCTCGGACTGATAGAGGTGGAAAACCGGGTGGGTGAGGTAGGCGGACTCGCGGCGGGAGTGGTCCGGGATGCGTCCCTTAGGCCCGGCCACGCCCACGCCGATCGCCCCCAGGACCATGGCGACCAGGGCATCGTCGCTCCTTTCGTCGACCGCGACCCGGAAATGGTCTTCGTCCACATAGCCGACGTTCACTCCGACGGCGAGGACATCGTCCACGATCTGGCGCGCTCGACCGGGTGCCCTGACGGTCACCGTGTCGAACCAGGCTTCGTTGACCACCTCGAGCCCTCCAGCGGCCAGCGAATCGGCAACGACGGTGGCCAGTCGGTTCACCTCGGTGGCAATGGCCTTGAGACCCTCGGGCCCGTGCCAGCACGCATAGAAGGCCGAGATGACGGCGAGGAGCACCTGCGCCGTGCACACGTTCGACGTTGCCTTCTCACGACGGATGTGCTGCTCCCTCGTCTGTAGCGCGAGCCGGTAGGCCATGCGACCGGCCCGATCCGCGGACACACCGACAAGCCGGCCGGGGAGCGCCCGAACATGGCTCTCCAGGGTCGCGATGAACCCGGCGTGGGGCCCGCCGTAGCCGAGCGGCACCCCGAAGCGCTGTGCAGAGCCAACGGCGATGTCGGCGCCCCACTCCCCCGGGGGACGGATCAACGTCAGGGCGAGCAGGTCGGTGGTGACTACCACGAGTGCGCCGGCCTCCTTGAAAGCGGCGGCGATGCCGGAGTGGTCTGGTACCTCCCCGGAGGACCCGGGATAGCAGAGCATCAACCCGAACGCCGAGGTGGTCTCGGCAGAATCGTCGAGGACCCTCAACTCGATGTCGGCGGCCGCGGCGCGGGTCTCGATGACCGAGCGTGTCGCGGGGTGACAGTCGGGATCGATGTAGAAGACATCGCGATCGCCCTTGAAGAGCCGGCGGGCCATCGTCATCGCCTCGGCCGCTGCGGTGGCTTCGTCGAGGAGGGAGGCATTGGCGATGTCCAGCCCCGTGAGGTCCGAGACCATTGTCTGGAAGTTGAGCAAAGCCTCCAGCCGGCCCTGGGAGATCTCAGGTTGATAGGAGGTGTAGGCGGTGTACCACGCCGGGCTCTCCAACACGTTGCGCTGGATGACCGGTGGAGTGATGGTGTCGTAGTAGCCCAAGCCGATCAGCGATGGGATCACCCGATTGCGGTCCGCCACTTCTCTGAGACGCTTCACGGTGTCGGGCTCAGACAGAGCGGGTGGGAGATCGAGCGTCGTGTCGAGGATGGTGTCGGGCACCGTCTGGGCGACCAACTCGTCGAGGGATGATGCACCGATGGTGGCCAGCATCTTCTCCACGTCCGACGGCCGGGGCCCTATGTGGCGGTCGGCGAATGTCTCCAAGGGGTTGGGCATCGATGTCTCCTAACCGATGATAAGGCGGTCAATGACTGGGGACGTGCGAGATCCTGGTTGGGGGAAGGCTCACCACCGCGACGGGCAAGTCGGACTGGGAGAGCATGTACGACACGCGATGACCGTAGAACGGCCGGTCCGTCAGCGACCTGGTGCTCGCACCGATCACGAGGAGATCGAAGGCACCTGAGTTGCCGAAGGCAACGATCTCCTCCTCGGCGTTGGGCGCCACCCGAACCCCGGTCTCGACCGACACCCCCAGGCGATCGCCGAAGGCGGCAGCAGCACCCACCAGCTCCTGACCATCGGCGAGACTCGCCTCCACCGAAGCGTCCTCACGGAGGACACCCTGGCCCTCGGGACGATTGACCACATGCAACGCGAAGGTGCGCCCGCCGGATGCCTTGGCCAGGGAATAGGCGAACTCCTCGGCTGCCCGCGTCGACCTGGTGGCCGCCACCGGGACGAGAATGCGACTGGGCATCCGGCCGTCGTCGGCGCGCACGTCGGGAAGGCGGACCACTATGGATGGGATGTCGATCAGGGAGAGCACCCGGTCGATGACACTGCTGAAGGTGCCCTCCCCGGTCTCGGTCGCCCCCAGAACCACCAGGTCGTATCCGAGAGCGCTCTCGCTGGCAATGGCCCCGGCGGGGTCGCGTTCGAGCCGCCGGATCACCCGAGCCTGGGGAAGCTGTGAGATGACGTCGTCGGGATCCCCGGGCTCGCCCTCGACCCTTCGCGTGATGCGACGGAAGAGCCCGGGTTTGGCGAGGTCGACCACCAGCACGGTGACCTCCGCCCCGGGAAAGACTGCATTCACCAGCCGCGCCGCGTAGCGGCTGTTGGAGCCGCCTCTGGTGGGGATGAGGATGCGCCGGGAGTTGAGGATCTCGGACGACTCCTTTATCTCCTCCTCGTTGAGCCTCTGTGCCTCCTCCTGGGGGATGGCCCAGTTCCGGACGACGAGTTTCAGCAGCTGGGGAGCGATGACGGAGGTCACGACGGCAGCGAGGACCATGACGGTGTAGCCCGTCTCGCTCACCACTCCGAGATTGAGGCCGATGATCGCCACGACCACTCCCATGGCTCCCAGTGCGGAGAGGCCCGAACCGAGGGCTAGAGCCTCCCGACCGCGCACACCTGCGAAGAAGCCTCCGATGATGGTGCCGGTGATCTTGGCCAGGATCGCGGCCACGATGAGGAGCACGGTCCAGGTGACGACCTCTCCGGTGTCGAGCAGGCCGATGTCGACGCGAAGACCGGAGAAGGCGAAGAAGACGGGGGCGAGCAGAGAGGCGGTGACCGTCTCCAGTATCGAGCGCACCTGGGGTAGCTGGTGGCGCAGACCCGCGACCAGGATGCCCACGATGTAGGCACCCAGGATCGCCTCGATGTGCAGAGCCTGGGTCACCGCTCCTCCGATCAGCGCGGCGACGATGGTTATCGAGAGGGCCGCCGTGATGGACGAACCCTTCGCCATGACGAATTTGAAGAGACGGTCGATGAGCCATCGGAACACCGTGAAGCTCAGGATCAAGAAGAGGACCAGCCCACCGAAGGAGACCCCCAGTTGGTCGGGACGGAAGCCGTCGAGGGCGATCCCCGACAGGGCGGCCAGGATGAGCCATCCGACCGCATCCATCGTCATCCCGGCGGCCAGGGTCACCTGTCCGAAGTTGCGGCGCAGAAAGCCCATGTCTTGGAGGATCTTGGCCACGACGGGGAGTGCTGACACAGAGAGAGCGAGAGCCAGGAATCCCACGAAGACGATCCGGTCCACCCCATCGCCGCCGGGCCCGGCGCCGACGAACGACTCGGGCACCAAGAACGCCAGCGTCGCCACCACCCCCAGCGGCAGCAGGAGGGCACCCGCCGAGACCGACAGCGCCGCCTTGCGGAAACGAGAGATGATGCCGAGGTCGGTCTCGAAGCCGATGACGACCAACAGCATGATCACTCCGAGCCACGAGATCCCGAAGATCACAGAGGTCACGGTCGGCTCCCCGAATACCCAGTCGGAGGCACCGGGCGCCACCCTGCCGAACAGAGTTGGGCCCAACACGACACCGGCGAGCAGCTCACCCACGACCGGCGGCTGACCGATGCTCTTCATCAGCCATCCGAAGACGCGTGCCACGCCGACCAGCAGCGCCAGCTGGACAAGGAAGACGAGGACCTCATGCTCGCTCAGCGGTGCGGCGACCGAGCCGCCCTCCGCGGAAAGTACGACCACGTGGTGCAAGTTAGCCATCGCTCACACGTTGAACCGGAACTCGACGACGTCGGCGGGTCGCATCACGTAGGACTTGCCCTCTGTCCGGACCAGCCCTCGCGCCCGGGCTGTCTGCCACGAGCCCGCCGCGACCAACTTGTCGAAATCGACGACATCGGCGGCGATGAACCCTCTTTGGAAGTCGCTGTGGATCACACCCGCCGCCTCGGGCGCCGTGGCCCCCGAGCTGATCGTCCACGCACGCGCCTCCTTGTCTCCAACGGTGAGAAAACTCTGCAGGCCAAGCGTCTCGTACGCAGCCCTCACCACGACGTCCAGGCCCGGCTCGTCCTGGCCGACCGCATCGAGCACCTCCCGGCGCTCCTCTGGCTCGAGCTCGATCATCTCGGCTTCGATCTGGGCGTCGAGAAACACGGCTTGGGCCGGGTCTACCACCTCGGTGAGCCTGGTCCGTCGCCCATGATCGCCCAATCCGGCCTCGTCCATGTTGAAGACGACAATGACCGGTTTGGCCGTGAGGAGGTGGAGATCGCTGAGCTGAACGCGATAGCGCTCCGACACCTCGGGGTGCCGGCTCACCATGCCCCCGCCGGCCACCACCTCCCGGACGTCGCGGAGGGCCGCCACGGTGGCTGCCAGCGTGCGGTCGACGGTCGCCTCCTTCTCCAGCTTGGGGAGACGGCGATCGATCGTCTCGAGATCGGCCAGGGCCAGCTCCGTCTCGATCACCCCGATGTCCCGGGCCGGGTCCAGTCCATCCTCGACATGGACCACCTGTGGGGAGTCGAATGCGCGGACGACGTGACAGATGGCGTCCACCTCGCGGATGTTGGCCAGGAACCGGTTGCCCAAACCCTCACCCTGACTGGCCCCCTCGACGAGGCCTGCTATGTCCACAAAGGTCACGGTGGCGTGAACGGTGCGCGCCGACCCGAACAGGTCGGCCAGGGTCTCCACCCGCGGGTCGGGAATCGGGACGATCCCGATGTTGGGATCGATCGTGGCGAACGGATAGTTGGCCGCGAGGATGCCGGCTCGGGTCAAGGCGTTGAACAGTGTCGACTTGCCGACGTTGGGCAGCCCGACGATTCCAATGGAGAGAGACATGGGGCCGCGGGAGGTTAGAGAGAAGTGGGGGCCTAGCCGATTAGCGTGCCGGCGATGGACAGGATCGCCGTCATAGGAGCCGGCTCCTGGGGCACGACCGTGGCGTCGATCGCGGCCGCCACGACCGAAACGGCCCTGTGGGCGCGAAGATCGGAGCTCGCCGACGCGATCAACCAGTCCCGGGTGAATCCCGAGTATCTACCCGAGCTGCGCCTCCCCGGGGCACTCTCGGCCACGTCGGACCTCGAGGAGGCGGTCGCAGGAGCCGAAGCCGTGGTCATGGCCGTCCCCTCCCATGGATTTCGCGGGGTGTTCGCCAAGCTCGCCTCGGGCATCGCGCACGACACACCCATCGTCTCCCTCACCAAGGGGATAGAGCAAGAGACCCTGGCCAGGATGACCGAGGTGGTGGCCGACATCTCCCCGAGCCACGATCCAAGGCTGTGCGGCGTGCTGACAGGCCCGAACCTGGCGGCGGAGATAGTCGCCGGCCAACCCACCGCCGCAGTCATCGCCATGGCGGACCCTGACGCCGGAGAACGGTTGCAAGCACTCTTCATGGGCCCTGCCTTCCGGGTCTACACCAACGACGACGTCATCGGATGTGAGCTGGCGGGGGCCCTCAAGAACGTGATGGCGATAGCGTCCGGGATGTCCGATGGCCTCGGCTTCGGGGACAACACCCGGGCCACGCTCCTGACCCGTGCGCTGGCCGAGCTCAGCCGTCTCGGTGTCGCCCTGGGTGGCCGCCCGGAGACGTTTGCGGGTCTCGCCGGCATGGGTGACCTCATCGCGACGTGCAGCTCGAACAAGAGCCGGAACCACCAGGTCGGTCATCTTCTCGCTCGAGGCAAGGCGCTCGACGACATCATCACCGAGATGCGCATGGTCGCCGAGGGAGTGAAGACCACCCGAAGCGTTCTCGGGTTGGCCGACCGAACAGGGGTCGACATGCCGATCGCCACCCATGTCGGGATGGTCCTCGACGCGAAGATCACCCCCAAGGAAGGTGTTCTAAGTCTCATGACCAGGGAGGCCAAGGCGGAGTCGACATGAGTGACAAGACTCGGATCAGACGTGTGCCCGAGCGTGCCGTCTCCGAGCGCGGGACGATCGACGCCATCCTGGACGAGGGTCTCGTCTGTCACGCTGCCTATGTCACCCAGGATCGCCCCGTGGTCATCCCGACCTTGTACGTTCGCGACGGCGACCGCGTCCTCATCCACGGTTCGAACACAATGGGCCTGGCCCGGGCGGTACGGGCCGGATCGCCCTTGAGCGTGGCCGTGACCCACATGGACGGGATCGTCGTGGCGCGTAGCGCCTTCAACTCGTCCGCCAACTACCGGAGCGTGGTGATCCACGGCCACGGCCGCATCCTCGACAAGGGTGAGAAGGCAACGGCATTCGATCTGATCGTCGAGAAGTTGATACCGGGCCGTCTCGCCGACCTCAGACCTTCGACGGCCTCTGAGATCAGCCAGACCTCGATCATCGAGCTCATGCTCGACGAAGTCTCGGCGAAGGTTCGCTCCGGAGGGCCGGAGGACGAGCCGGAAGACCTCGACGAGGAGGTGTGGGCCGGGGTGGTCCCGATGAAAACCGTGGTCGGTGAGCCAATCCCTGACCCCGATCTGCGCCCGGGGATACCTGTCCCGGACTATCTGCGCCCCTACCGGCGTTGACTCTGATCTGAGCGCAACCTGGGCCGGCTGATTGGGGTTCTACAACCGATGACCGCACCACGCATTCTCTCGACGTCCCACGGGACGAACCGCGAAGCCTTCACCCCATCGGACTGGGGGCTCTTCCTCGGCCTCGCCATGATCTGGGGGTCTTCCTTCCTGTTCATCGCCATCGGCCTGGATGCCTTTCATCCCGGGCTGGTGACCCTGCTCCGGGTGGGCCTCGGCGCCGCCTTCTTGGCCCTGATTCCCCGAACCCGGGATGTGAAGATCGACCGGGAGGATCTTCCCAAGGTGATCCTGATCGCCTTGATTTGGGTGGCGATCCCCTTCACGCTGTTCCCGATCGCACAGCAGTGGATCGACTCGGCGGTCGCCGGGATGCTCAACGGGGCTACTCCCATCTTCACCGCGGTGTTGGCCACGGCGTTGCTTCGCTCCTTGCCCGGGCCTCTCCAGGTGGCGGGTCTGATCGTCGGCTTCGTCGGGATCCTCGCCATCGCCCTGCCGTCGGCGGGGAGTGGAGCCACCGCGGCGGTCGGCGTGATCCTGGTGGTCGTGGCCACGGTTTGCTACGCGGTGTCGCTGAACATGGTCACACCTCTGCAGCAGAAATACGGTTCGCTGCCCTTGATGGCACGGATCCTGTCCGTGGCGACCCTGATGGTCGCTCCGTTCGGGTTGGTGGGATTGGGAGACTCCACCTTCGCCTGGTCGTCGTTGCTGGCGGTGGCCGCGATCGGCGTTCTCGGAACCGGCCTCGCCTTCATCTTGATGGGCACCCTCGCCGGCAGTGTGGGCGCCACTCGGGCGTCGTTCATCACCTACCTCATTCCGGTCGTGGCACTGGTGCTGGGTGTGATGTTCCGGGACGAAGTGGTTTCCCCGGTGGCCGTCTCCGGAGTGTTCCTGGTCATCGTCGGGGCGTTTCTCGCCTCTCGCCGGGAGATTCGAACGGCCCCGCTCCCCGATGCGGTGTCAGGCGGCTAGCAGGGAGGCCCGACGCAACGCCCGCATCGCCAGCTCCTTGTCGCCCAGTCGGTGACGCAACTCGCGCTCCAAACCGCCGATGGGGTAGAGGTTTTGTGGCGCCCTCGGGTCCTTGTGACGCGCCGAGGCGTATCCCGGCAGTGTCGCGCTGACCCTGGTGGCGATGCGGGAGGCCTCGGTGCCGCTCATATCGGCGTCGATTTCGCAGCGCACCAGCCCGCCGGCAGGGCCGGCGTGGTTGGCTAGACGGAGATACCAGGAGAATCGGCTCCAGCTGGTGGTGGTGAGGAACAGCGGCGTCCGATATCCCGCCGGGAGCGAGGTGAGGACCTGGCGCAGCTCGAGCGGAAGGTATTGGACCTTCTGCGTCTTGATGTAGCCGACCGCGTTGTCGATGTCGCGGGCGTGGGAAAGCGGCCCGTCCACCACGAGCAGCTCGGCGCCACCGGCATGGCGGGTGACGGCTGCCTCCAGAGCCCCCATTCTCTGTTGGATTCCGAGCCACAGCTCTTCGGGCGTCGTCCCTTTCGTCGCCTTCACCTCGTATGTGCCGATGCCGGTGGGCACGTCGGAGGCAGGGGCTGACGTGAACAGACCTCGTTCCACCTCGGATCCCTCGATGGTTGCCCTGCCGTTGCAGCGAACGGCCCCGGCGGCATAGGTCGCAGCCAGGGCGAACCCTGGGAAGTCGGGTGGCTGGTCGATCCAGAGGGTCGCATCCACCCTCCTCACCCCGTCCACGAAGAGAATGTCCTCGACCGGGCCCGTCTCGGGCAGGAGGGGCCGCCAGTCCTCGGGCCGGACCTCGACGGTGACGTCGACGTGGTCACTCGCGTCGGCGAGCTCGGCGTCGGTGGGTGCGCCGTAGTCCGAATCCCAGGCTTCGACCGTGAACTTCACTCCGACAGCCCCACCGTGGAGCCCTCCGGCTCCCTGGTTACCTGATAGCGAACCGGGGCGCGGGCCGCCAGCTCCTTGACGTGGGTGATCACGCCGACCATGAGACCCCGGCCGGCCAGCTCCTCGAGGACGGCCGCCACCACGTCGAGCGACTCCTCGTCGAGTGAGCCGAAGCCCTCGTCGAGGATGATGGCGTCGAGACCGGCGCCTCCCGAGGCGGAGAGGGTTTCGGCCAGGGAGAGTGAGAGCGCCAGGGAAACCAGGAAGGTCTCGCCGCCGGAGAGGGTGGCGACCTCTCTGATCTCGTTGGCGTTGCGATGGTCGATGATTCGGAAGCTGCCCTCCTCGTCGGCCTCCAGCGAGTAGCCGCCGCCCGACAGCTGCGCCAGCAATTGGTTGGCCCCGCTGACCAGGCCCGTGATGGCGCCGGCCATCAACCACCTCTCGAAGCCGTTTGCCCGGAGATGGGTGGCGAGTGCGCCGGCGACCGCCTCGGTGCGTGTGGCCCGATCCAGGTCCCTCTCCAGGTCTCGGGCACGATCGATGACTTCCTCCATCCTGGAGACCCGTCCCCGGGCCATTTCCTGCTCCCTCGCCACGGTGACGTCGTATGGCTTCTCCACCGGGACACCTAGTGATGAGAGAGCCGTGACCAGTCCTGCGCGCGTCTCCGCGAGCTCGACGCGAGCGCGCTCCAGGCCATCGAGCATGGTGTCTCGCATCGTGGAAAGGTCGTCGAGCGTCGTGTCCCGCCAGGCGAGGAGCTCCTTCCACTCGACGATCGGATCGTCGCTGCCCGAGCTGGGAGGATCGAGCTCGACACCGGGGATGCGCGCCACCACCACGTGGGCATCGCGCAAGGCCCGGCCCACCGAGGTCACGGCTTCTGCGGCATCTTCGTGATCGCGACGGGCTCGCCTATGGGCGGCCTCGAGACCCTCGATGGCCGAGCGAATCTCCCGGACGGACGCTTGCAGCTCCACCAGCCTGGACTCGGAGATCGCCAGCGCCTCCAGGGATGCGGCACCAGTCAACCGCTCGGCGATCTTCTCCCGCTGGGTGGTCAGCTCCGACGAGCGGGCCTCTGACTCGGTCAGCCGGGACCGGGCCGACTGCAATTCTTCCCTACCGGAATCGACGACACCCTTGGCGGCGCCAACCGCCCTCTCGGCTTCGGCCAGCCCGGGTGGGGGAACCAGGTCAGGAAGTGACTCGACATCGCGGGAACAGACCGGGCATGGCTCTCCGACGACCAGCGTGGCGCCAACCGTGTGGGCTGCGTGGCTGACTCGTGTTGACTCGGCTGCACTCTGGGCCGTGACGAGATCGGCTTCGTACCCGGCGAGGGCCGTCTCTGCCTCACGAACTGTGGCCTGCGCGGCGGCCGTGTCCAGATCGGTGATTCTGGCGTCGAGGCGGGAGAGCTCCTCGTGGGCGAGCCGGACGTTGCCGATGGTGTCTTCGCTGGGGAGCTTCTCGATCTCTGCATCCAGTGCCTCTGCCTCGGCTTGCTTGACGCCCAACGCCTGCTCTGCGAGCGACTCGGCCTCTCTCGCCGCTAACAGCCGCTCGTCCATCTCCTCCAGGTGTGGGGGCGGTGCGATCTCGGCGAGACGCCTGCGGGCCTCGTGGAGTGAGTCGACGGCCTTCTCGCCCTCATCCAGCCGCGTCTCCGCCTTCTCCAGGCTTTCGAGCTGCTCACCGAGTTGGGCGGAGAGCTCCAGAAGGGCGGTGAGCCGGGAACGGGTCTCTTCGAGGGCGGCAGGATCCGGCACATCGAGGGAGTCCAACTGGCTCTTCGCCGACGCGGCCCGCCCGCCGGCCTCCGACTTGTGTTCGTTGGCGAGCTCGCGCACACGGGAGTAGAGGTCGAGACCGAGGAGGTCTCTGAGCAGGTCTCTTCGCTCACGACTCCCGGCGTTGAGGAAGCGGGCGAACTCACCCTGGGGAAGCACCACCGTCTTGGTGAAGTCCTCGAACCGTAATCGTAGAAGCTGCTCGACCTCCCGGGTGACCTCTCCTGCGCCACCGGCCACCGAGGTCCCGTCCGCTCTCTCCAATCTCGCCTCGCGCACCGCCGCCCCGGTCTCGGTTCGCTCCGCGACGCGGGACACGACATATCGCTCACCGCGGACCTCGAAGTCGAGGGAGACCCGTGCCCGATCGGCGCCGGCCGTGATCACGGGGGCCACCGCACGCGCACCCAGACGTGGCACCCGACCGTAGAGGGCGAAGATCATGGCGTCGATGAGACTCGACTTCCCGGAGCCGGTCGGCCCCGAGAGCGAGAAGAACTCGACGTCTTCGAGAGGAAGTGTCTGCCGCTTGCGATAGGCGGAGAAGCCTTCGAGGGTGATGTTGAGGGGTCTCACGTCATCGCCTCCTCGAGAAGATCGGCGAAGAGCTGCTCGACATCGGGATCGTCCTGGTCGTGCTCGGCGAGATACTGGTGAAAGGCATCCGAGGGGGCTAGCGCCTCACGGTTCTCCCCATGTTTGCGAGGACGCTCCTCCGGGCTCTCCAGGATGACATCGACGGCATTTGGGATCGCCGCACGCACCTCATCGGCGAGGCCGACCCTCCCTCTCTGGGTGAGCACCACCTTCACGTAGGCGTCGCCGGTTTCGTCGGCCCGAGACAAGACCTCGTCGAGGGTGCCACGCAGGGTGATCAGGTTGCGACCGGAAGTCAGCGGGATCGTGGTGACTCGCGCCGGCTTGCCCGCCTCGGCATCGACCAACAGGACGCCCTTCCGGTCGTCGACCTCACCGAAGTCGAGTTGCAGCGGCGAGCCCGAGTACCAGACCTGTCCGGCATGCGGGACTTTCTGCTGCCGGTGCAGGTGCCCCAGGGCCACATAGCCGAGATGACCGGGGAAGACACTGGTCGGCACCGCATAGCCGAAGACGTGGGCCTGTCTCTCCCCGCCCCCGGCCTCGGCGCCGAACACCGTCAAATGGCTGATCAGGATGTTGACCGTCTCGGAGGACATCTCGCTCGTGAGCGCGGCCACGATCCTTTGCAGACGCTCGGCGTACTTGCCGGCGTGCTGATCCGGGTCCGTCTCCATCATGTCCTCGACCTTCACGATTCCCCGTTGGGAGACGAAGGGGAGCATCGCCGCCTTGACTCCCAGATCGGGGAGCTCGACGAGTCCGCCGCCCCCGGGCGGCGCCGGCACCCCAACGACGGTCACCCCGGAGCGATCGAGCAGCGGCGCGACCGCGTCGAGCCGCGCCGGGTTGTCGTGGTTGCCGGAGACCACGAGGACCGGAGAGATCTCGGAGAACTCGAGGAGGGCCCGCCAGACGATCTGCTCCGCGACCGGGGTGGGCGAGGCCGTGTCGAAGATGTCGCCGGCCACGACCGTCAGGTCGACGGAGTGCTCGGCGGCGATGGCGACGACCTCGGTGAGCACATCTCGATGCTCGACTGACCGGTCGCGCCCCCTCATGCGGCGGCCGACATGCCAGTCGGAAGTATGCAAGATCCTCACAGTCGAAGATCGTAGAATCGAACCCTGACAGATTCGGGGATACCCCACCGAGGACTCAAACGTGGCCGAGAACCTCATCGAGAAATACGGAAGGCTCAAGACCCATGAGGTCGTTGCCCAGTTCTACGACGCCGTTCTGGCCTCGCCGCGGTTGTCCCTCTACTTCGACGGCATCGACATCCGGGGCCTCGTGGACCACCAGACGGCGTTTCTGCGGTCGGTGATGGGGGGGCCCAACGCCCATACTGCCTTGGAGATCGCAGGCGCACATCGGGGGATGGGGATCACAGAAGACGATTTCGAGGAGATGATCGGGCTGCTCGTCAGGAGTCTGGAGAGGCACGAGATCGAGCCAGAGGACATCGCGATCATCGAGGGGAGATATCGCCGGTACCAGGAGGCCGTGGTCGCCGGTCGGGCTTGACCCGAGCGAGGGTGCGGATCAGTGGCGAAGGGAGGAGGCGGCCACTGCGCCGTTCTCGATCCCGGCATCGGAGTCGTCGGGGTCTCGCGACGGGAGGGTGAGAGTGAAGACACTGGCACCGTCCCCCGAGCGATAGACCAGGTCGCCACTCATGAGACGAGCCAGTTGGCGGGATACCGTCAGCCCCAGGCCGATCGACGCCGGCTGGGTGGGGGCATCGTGTGCCCTCTGATATGGCTCGAAGATCTCCTCCCACTGCGAGCGGTCGAGACCGACCCCGTCGTCGGTCACCGTGAGCGTCGTCCGCTCGCCATGCTCGACGGACTCGACGACGACGTGGTCACCCCCATACCTGAGGGCATTGGTGAGCAGGTTCCTGATGATCTGCCGGGTGCGCGACGGGTCGGCCCAAACCTTGCCGCGGCCTCCGACCACTTCGATCTGCTTCCCACCGGTGGGGCCCAGCCCGGCGAGCACCGTCTCCGCCTGAGAGCGCAGGTAGACATCCTGGGCACGGATGGTCACCGTGCCGATATCGGCTCGAGCCGAGACGAGGAGGTCCTCCACCATGTCGGCCATCTCCTGACTCTGGCCGGCGATGAGCTCGAGCACCTCGGTGAGCTCATCGCCGCGGAAGCTGGCAGCGTTCGCCTTGAGCTCCTCGGCGAATCCGAGCACCGCGGCCAACGGTGTGCGCAACTCGTGGGAGACACTCGCCACGAAGCGATCCTTCGACTTGATCAGGTCCTCGAGACGCTGGCTCGTCATCTCCCGCTCCCAGAACGTGCCCAGCATCGGAGCAGCCACCTCGAGCATCCGGACCGCCTCGTCGCTCCATGGCTCGCGCCGGCGCATGTCCATGAAACCGACCGATCCGGCCCATCTCCCCTCGATGAAGACGGGCACCGTCAGCACCGACCGGCTCCACCCCGACCCGGGCTCATCCGACCCGACGTGCTGGAACGGCCTCCCCCTGGCCAGCTCGTCGTGGGTCATGGAGTATTTGGACCACGGGATGACCCGTCCCATCCACTCGTCGAGCGCGAACTCGGGCGTGCTCGCCGATCGCACGATGTGGAACGAGAGGCCGTTGTCGGGGTCGTCGACATTCACCGTCAGGTACGCCCGATCGGCGCCGATCGCCTCACGAAGTGTGGTCAGAGCCTCCTCCAAGGCAGGCTCACCGCGACCCATGAGCAGCGAGCGGGAGCATTGAGCCAACACATGCTCGAACTCGAGAAGACTGCGGTTCACCTCCAGGGCCCTGGCGAGCCGCTCTTCGGTCGCCTTACGGGCCGTGATGTCGGAGATGGCGACGATGACGCGACTGAGGTCGACCTCGTCGCCGCTCACCGGAGCCGACCAATGGAGGACGGCCTCCAGGGGGTCACCCTCGAGGGTCATCCCGTTGAGGTCGACGGCCACCTCCCGGCGACCTTCCCAAATCGCCAGGAACTGGGGTAGAAACGACTCCAGCTCGTGATCCTCCCTCATCGCCCGGTTGAACGAGCTCGCCAGCTCCTCGACAGACCCGGCACCGATCATCGCCAGGGCGGATCCGTTGGCCCGACGAAGCTCTATCTGCGCTATGAGCTCCCGAAACTCGTCGGGGTGCTCCGACAAGTACCTGCCTAGATCCGTCACCCCGCGCAGACGCAAGACGTCGAGGCGGTCGCGCACCCTCGTGAAATCCTCCTCGAGCAGGGCAACCGGCGACCTCTCGAACAAGAACCCGTGATTCTCCTCCTCGGTAGCCAGGAGCCGACCCGCGAGATCGACGAACTTCCAGCCCGCCACGGCTATGGCCATGAACATGATGGCCCCGACCATGAACTCGCTCATATCGAGACCCGGCAAGACCCAAGGCAACGAGGCCACGCCGATGGCGCCGCACCAGATCGAGTACCAGCGAGATGTCCGCCGACGCATCGTGAGGACACCGACGAAGACGAAGAGGGTGAGGGCCGGGAGGATGGCGGCGTGAGCAGCCCGGCTCGACGTGGGAGCCAGGATCAAACCGTTGACGGAGGCCAGCACCAGTATCGCCAGAGGCCTGGGCCGGGACATCACGTATTGGGCGAAGCCGATGACGCCGACCAGCAGCGCGCAGATGCCCACGGGGATCACATCTGGCTGTGATGTGAGCACGCCGACGGCGATGAGGCCAAAACCGGCGAAGCTGGCCACCCACATCGCCACCGTCGTCAGGGCTTCGGCCGCCTTGAGACGCGCAGCGCCCATATCTGGCGATCGTTTCACGAGCACTTTCCTCAGAGGATGCGGACCATCAATGATCGGCTGATCGAGTCGCGAGCTTGAGGTCGTGACCGGCCCTCAGAGATCCTGGAAAGGGTCCTCCGGGCCGTTGTGGTCGGAAGGGGCAACGGCCTCGGATGCCCGAGTCGCCCAGGCCGGGAAAGGGAACTCCAGGACCAGGGGAACGGGGATCTCAGGCTGGCTCAAGATCATGGTCCCGGGCTTGACGATGGTGGCGCGCTGTCGGTGTGGTCCGGGCAAGAACCCATATTCTTCGCGTGCGGCCTCAGCCGAGTCGAGCCTGCCCACCACCCTGATGGAGCTGTTGGCGATGATGCGACGCTCCACCTCGGATGCGGTCTGTTGTGCGCCGATCAGGATGACACCGAGGGATCGGCCCCGCTCGGCGATGTCGAGCAGGATCTCCTTGATGGGGCTCGACCCTTCCCGCGGCGCGTATTTGTTCAATTCGTCGAGGACGACCATCAACAGCTCGTCGCTCTGACCGGCTCTCTCCTTGTCCTCGAATGCCCGCCTCAGGGTGACGCCAACCACGAATCGCTTGGCCCGATCGTTGAGATTGTGGAGATCGACCACCGTGACCTGGTCCTCGAGGCCTATGCGGTGCCGGTCGGGGTCGGCCACATCCGAGCGGATGAGACGTCCCAGGTGTCGGACCGAGGCCTGCAGCCGCCTCACGAAGGCGTTGACCGTCCCCGTGCCGATGGCGGGCCCGGCCCACTGATGGCGCCCGTCCTCACTCTGGACGCGCTCGGTGATGAGGTCGGCCAGCTCGCGGAAAGTGCGCACCTTCACGCCCTCGATCACCGCGGCTCCGGTGCCGGTGGCCTCGGCATGATTCAACTGGGCCATCACGTTGTAGACCACTGTCGTGTATTGCGCCCGATCGTCCTCGGCGTCGGCGAACAGGAAAGGAAGCAGGTCCTGGGTGCAGAACTCGTGGATGCTCCAGAAAAACGACGTGACATCCGACCGGGAGGCGACGTCGGCGGTGGCCCGGGGATCGTCGATTCGGGGAGGGGCGAACAGGCCGACGGAGTCGAATGGCGTGCTGGGGAGGCCGAGATCGGCATAACGCGCCCTCTGCTCGTCGTCGAGGCGATTGTTCACCCGGTCGAGATGCAGGAGATCCTCGCCTTTGACATTGAACACCAGGGCTTTCGTGTTCACGGCGGCATTTCCGAGGACGCCGGAGGTGAACAGCGAGTGAACGAGGAAGGTTGCGTAACTGGTCTTGGTTGCCACGCCGGAGATGCCCGAGATGTTGACGTGGGCCCCGCGCTCTCCGTTGATGAACTCGAAGTTCACCCACAGCGCCTCACCGTTGCGGGCGAGGCCGATCGGTACCTTGCGCTCCATGCGATCGAAGAAGAGCGCCCGGTCCCGCTCCTCGCCCTCGGCCACGCGGACCTCCTGCCCGGGCCGGGGCGGGACGAAGATCTCGGGCTCGAATCGAGTAGCCGTGATCTGGGCAGCCTCGGTCACCTCTGCGGGGAGGATGCCGTCCTCGATGAGGAAGACGTCAGAGTCGAATCGGGCCCCCTCATGACGCGCCACGACCTGGCCCACCGTGCCGTACATCCGAACCACCTCGCCCGTGGGGAGTACCCGCTCCAGGGCCACCACGTCGTCGAGTTGGAGGAACTCGCCCTCGCCGACACCGACCCAGAACTCGAGCGGAGTGGCGTCCCTGGTGCCCAGGACCCTCCCGACGAAATCTGCCATGGCTTCCGAGAGTAGACCCGACGAGGGACAGATCCGTTGAGCCTCGTGGTGTTCCCCTTCAAAGAGGAGGACCTGTCGGTGATATCGGCCAATCTGGCCATCGCAGCCGGGCACGACCGGGTGCAGGAGGTGTGGGCTGTCGCCGCCTCCGAGGGCAGGTCCATGGCAGAGGTGGGCCGGGTCGCGGCCGAGATCGGCCGGGACCGCGGCATCCCGGTGGCCGTCTTCGCCCAGGAGCGCCTCGGCGGTCTCCGCCCGGGAAAAGGCGACGGCATGAACACGGCAATCGCTCGGGCAGCGGAGCGTGGCTTCCCACGTGTCCATTTCTACGACGCCGACATCACCAACTTCGACGAGACGTGGATCGATGGAGCCGAGCGTGCCGCCGACCGCGGCTACGGGGTGGTGAGACACCGGTTCCCACGGGCTGCCACCGACGCCATGATCACCTGGATGGTGACGAGACCCGGTCTCGCCGTGCTCTTCCCGGGCACACTCCTGCCCCGAATCGGCCAACCGCTGGGTGGGGAGGTCCTCCTCGACGGAGAGGTGGTGGAAGTGCTCGCCGCCGACCCCTTCGTCACCTCCCGTTCCGACTGGGGCATCGACACCATCATCACCTATGCGACCTCACTCGCGGCCAGCGGCATCTACGAGCACCATGCAGCGGATGGCAAGCGACACGCCTTGTACGGCTCGCTGATCGACATCGAGGACATGGTCCTCGAGTGCCTGGACGCCGTGGGATCCCTCGCCGGGCGGCCGGCGCCGGGCGGCGCTCTTGCTGCCGATCCACCGGCTCCGGTGCCCGAAGACCTGAAGACGACGGTCGCCTTCGATCTCGACGCCACCAGGAGGGAGATCGCCACCCCTCCGGATGAGGCGGAGCGGGCCATCCTCGAGAGTCTCGGCGTCGACCCTTCTTCCCCGATCGTGATGGACGCCACGGGCTGGAGACAGGTCTTCCCACAACTGTTGAGTCGATTCCGGCTCGAGGAGGGGGCGTGGCGAACCGCAGCTTTCCGGCTCTGGGTGGAGCGGGTGATCCACTACACGGCAAACCTGGTGCCCGAGGGGTATGACGTCGCCGTGACGTATCTGGAGCAGACGGTGCGCGATTTCGAGGTGGGAAACTAGCCCGACGCGATGGCTCCGAGGGCCACGAGCGTGAGCGCCAGCCCGGCTACCTGGCGTGGCGCCAGATGCTCGGCGTTGAACCAACGCGCCATCAAGACCGTCACTGCGGGATAGAACGATGCTGCGATGCTGATCCGGGCCAGGGTGCCCACTCTTAGGGCGAGCAGCAACGCGACGTTGCCGGAGACGTCGAGGAGCCCATTGCCGATGATGATCCAGCGCGGCGACGTGCCGAAGGAGGAGACGGCCCACACCCTCGCCATGGCCAACACGGCGACCACGAGCATCGTGGCGAGACGAGCCGGGATGAGGGGGAGCAAACCGGAATCGTCCGAGGTGAGGTTGATGAAGATCGTGTAGCCGCCGAACCCGAGCCCGGCCGCGAGCCCGTACCACAGCCCTCCAAACGGCACCTCGCCCGGGTGAGCCACCCACGAGCAGAGCACGATGGCCGGGACCGCCACCGCTACCCCAACCCAGTCGAGGCCGCTGAGCCTCTCCCCCGACATCACCGCCACCGATAGAGGGAAGACACCGCTCAGCACGGCGGCCGCCGGGGCCACCGCAGCTGCCTGCCCCTTGCTCAATCCGGCGAACAAGGTCACGAGCCCGAAGGCTCCCGCGGACCCTGCCGAAGCGCCGATCCAGAGGTCTCGAGCGCTCGCCTCGCCCCCGACGAGGAGCGCGAAGACGGTTATCAGGGGAATCGAGACCATGCCGGCCCAGAGCACCACCGTGGCCGCCGACACCCTCTTCGCCCCTTCCCCGCCGAGGAAGTCCCCCACGCCATAGAGGAGGGAGCTGATTCCCCCGAGGAAGACTCCCACCTATCGGGCCGTCACCGGTCGGAGACCCCGTCGGCTCCCATTGAAGTGAGGACGTTCCTGATCGAGGCTGCGTGCTCTTCGAGATCCGCCCGATCGACAGACGCAGCCGCATTGGCGAAGTCCATGTCGCGAACCGTGTCGATGGGGACGAGATGGACATGGAGATGGGGAACCTCCAGCCCTGCGATCATCAGCCCCACCTTCTCGGGCTCGTAGACCTCCTGCAGCGCGTGGCCGATGGTCTGGGACGCACCCATGAGATGGTCTCTCAGGTCGGGAGGGCAATCCAGCCAATGATCGATCTCGTCTCTGGGAACCATCAGGACATGACCGGTGCGGAGCGGGTTGATCGACATGAAGGCCACACAACGGTGGTCTCTCCAGATGAATGTCCCCGGGATCTCGCCCTCGATGATCTTGGTGAAGATGGTCGACATGAGACCAGGCTATCGGGCCGTCACTCCCGGACAGGCACGACCACGAGCACGGTTTCGGTCGTCGTGACGTACATCTCCCCCTGCGAATCGACCCCGAATCCGGTGACCCGTCCCGGCACCCCCACCTGGCCCGTCCAGTCGGCCTCTTCGACCTCCTCGCCTTCCTGGTACACGATGCTGCGCAGGTATCCGCCGCAATAGTCGGAGTAGAAGAAGTGCCCAT
>Ga0299913_10000154_pt1 | contig 35625 bp, 37 predicted proteins | sample RVTome_9_FD_201360 | JGI IMG/M metagenome (GOLD analysis project Ga0299913, IMG submission 201360) | Soil microbial communities from uranium-contaminated site in the Upper Colorado River Basin, Wyoming, United States - RVT155D38 (version 2) ... | reverse complement strand
ATCCGAACCCGGACCGACGAGCTGGTGGAGATGCTGGATCTCGACCGAGGGTTCCTCGATCGCTACCCGGGGGAGCTGTCTGGTGGACAGCGCCAGCGCGTCGGCGTAGCGCGGGCTCTCGCCACCGATCCACCCGTGATGTTGATGGACGAGCCCTTCGGGGCGGTCGACCCGATCGTCAGGGAACGGCTGCAGGATGAATTCCTCGGCGTTCAGGAGCGACTGCGCAAGACGATCGTGTTCGTTACCCACGACATCGATGAGGCGATCAAGATGTCCGACGAGATCGCGATCTTGAACAAGGGCGGCATCGTCGAGCAGTACGACACACCCGAGCAGATCCTGCGCTCGCCGGCGAACGAGTTCGTCGAGAGGTTCGTCGGGCTCGAGCGCGGACTCAAGAAGTTCGCGATGGATCGGAGCGGGGACGTCGCTGCTCTGGTGGCCGCACTGCGCGGATCCCGGGCGTGAACGAGCTCTTCCGGTGGCAGTGGGTCCTTGACCATCTCGACGAGATCCAGACCCAAGGGGTCGAGCACTTGAAGCTGACGTTCTTCGCCGTAGGGGTCGGGTTACTGATCTCGTTCCCTCTCGCCGTGTGGGCGCACCGGCATAAGCGCTTCTACCTTCCGATCACGGTCGTGACGGGGATCCTGTACACGATCCCGAGCCTGGCATTGTTCGCGATCCTGACCCCCTTCACCGGTCTCTCGTTCACGACGGCGGAGATCGGGCTCGTCGGCTACACGTTGCTGATCTTGATCAGGAACATCGTGACGGGCCTGGGTGGGGTCCCGGCCGACGTGCGCGAAGCGGCGACCGGCATGGGCTTCTCGGCTAACCAGTTGTTGTGGAAGGTCGAGCTGCCCCTGGCGCTTCCGGTGATCATCGCCGGCATAAGGATCGCGACCGTCACGACGATCGGACTGGTCACCGTCACCGCACTGATCGGTCAGGGCGGGTTCGGGTACTTCATCCTGCTCGGCCTGTCGCGCTTCTTCTCGACCGCGACCCTCCTAGGTGCGGGCTTGTCGATCATCCTGGCCGTCTTCATGGACAGGCTGCTCATCTTCGTCGAGCGGCGACTGACGCCATGGGCTCGAGCCGTCGGGAGCCCCGCGGCGTGAGCGTCCTCCAGGAGGTCATAACGTGGTTCGGCGAGGCCGGCACCTGGACGGGGAGCAACGGCATCCCTACGCGCGTGCAGGAGCACCTGATGTTGTCTGGAACCGCCTTGTTGTTCGCGGCCCCCGTAGCGATCGCCGTCGGACTCTTCATCGGCCATACGCGCAAGGCTGAGTTCATCACGGTCACGATCGCGAACCTCGGGCGCGCGATCCCGTCGTTCGCGATCCTCGCCTTCGTGTTCCCCTTCACGCTCGAGTTGGGTCTCGGTCTGGGCTTCTGGCCGACCGTCATCGCCCTGTTCTTCCTCGCGATCCCTCCGATCCTGACGAACACCTACGTTGGAGTGAAAGGCGTCGACCAAGACACCCTCGAAGCCGCGCGCGGTATGGGCATGTCCGGCGGCCAGATCCTGAGGACGATCGAGGTCCCCCTCGCAGCGCGACTGATCGTCTCGGGTCTGCGCACTTCCTCGGTCCAGGTCGTGGCCACCGCGACCCTCGGTGCCGTCATCGCGTCCGGCGGTCTCGGGCGTTACATCGTCGACGGGTTCGCGTTCGGGACCTTCGGGCCCAACGGAGTGGAGGGCCGCCAGATGGTGGTGGGAGGGGCGCTGTTGGTCGCGGCCCTCGCGTTGTTAACGGAGGTCGGTCTCGGGTTCCTCGAACGCCTCATGGTGCCTCGCGGGATGACCGAGCCACGGCTCCACGTAACCCCCGGTCCGGATCCTCGTTCGGAAGAGATGGCGCAAACGACCGCCTAAACCCCCCGTGGGGCTAGGGTTCCATCGTCCTAGACGAGGGGGTGGACGCCCCTGCAGAGAGACGGGAGGCAGAACCCATGCGGAGACCCCGCAGTTACGTCCTCGGGGCGGCTCTGCTCGCGTTCGGGCTGGTGCTCGGCGCGTGCGGGTCGGGTGGGGACGAAGACACCGGAACGGGCGGGAACGAGCCCGAGGAGAAAGGCAGCGTCACCGTCGGATCCGATGGTTTCTACGAGGCGCAGATCGTGGGCGCCATGTACGCGTTGGTGCTAGAGGACGCCGGATACGACGTCGAGTCGCGCCTCGATCTCGACTCCCGAGAGGTACGACTTCCCGCGATGGAATCTGGAGAGATCGACATCGCGCCCGAATACATCGCGAGCTTGCTGTCCGTGCTCGACCCCGACAGCGGGGGTGCCACGACCCCGGAGGAGGGGGCCGAAACGCTCGCTCCGTTGCTCGAAGACATGGGCCTCGAGCTGCTCCCGCACTCCGAAGCGGTTGACGTCAATGCCTTCGTCGTCTCTCAGGACACCGCCGACGAGCTCGGCCTCGCAGCGGTTAGCGATCTCGCCGATGTCGCAGGAGAGTTGACTCTGGGTGCGCCGCCCGAGTGTCCCAAGCGGCCTTACTGCATCCCGGGATTGAAGGACACGTACGGCGTCGAGTTCGGTGATTTCAAGCCCCTCGAATACGGGGCGGCCACCATCCAGGCCCTCGAAGCGGGTGCGATCGACGTAGCGCTGCTCTTCTCGACCGATCCCTTGATCAGCCAGAAGGGTCTGGTGCTGCTCGAGGACGACAAGGATCTGCAACAAGCCGACAACATCACACCGCTGGTGCGGTCCGAAGTCCTCAACGACGAGATCGCGGAGCTATTGAACGCGGTGAGCGCCGCGCTCACGACGGACAACATCACACCGTTGAATGCACGCGTGCTCGTGGATCAAGAGGACCCGGAGGACGTCGCGCGCGACTTCCTCGAAGAACAGGGCCTCCTCTAGTCAACCGCAGGATCAGGGGCTAGAAAAGGGGGCCGACAACGGCCCCTTTTTCTCGTGCGATGGCATAGATGTCGGAGGTCATTGGGTGTAGAACGTTCCGGTGAGTCGATCCAAGTGGGTCCTGATCGCGGCCGTTCTCGGCTCGGGGATCGTCTTCTTGGACTCGACCGTCGTGAACGTCGCGCTGCCGGCGATCGGACGCGACCTCGAGTCGTCGATGTTCGGAGTGCTCGAGGGGCAGTCCTACGTCTACTACGGGTATCTGCTGACGCTCAGCTCTCTGCTGATCCTTGCGGGCGCTCTCTCGGACTACCACGGGCGCCGTCTGATGTTCACCTACGGGTTGGCCGGCTTCGGCGCTACTTCCGTTCTGTGCGGGCTTGCACCGAACATGGAGCTACTGATCCTTGGCCGCCTCCTACAAGGGGTCGCGGGAGCCATCCTCGTGCCCGGCTCTCTGGCGATCATCACGTCGAACTTCAGCGGCGAAGAGCAAGGAAGGGCCTTCGGCGTGTGGGCCGGGGCTTCCGCGGCCACCGCGATCCTGGGCCCCCCGCTCGGAGGTTTCTTGGTGGCGACGACTTCCTGGCGAGCCGTGTTCCTCATCAACGTGCCGTTGATCGCCGTGGCTCTCTGGGCGACGCGTCGTCATGTTCCGGAGACCCGGGGAGAGGATGCCCATGGGCGTTTCGACTGGCTGGGTGCCTTGGTCATCGTGATCGCGCTCGGAGGTCTGACGTTCGGGGTCATCCGTGGCCAAGCGACCAACTGGCAGAGCCAGACCGCCTTCGTCTCGTTGATCGCCGGCGCCATCGCCCTGGGGGCGTTCCCCATCGTGCAGAAGAGAGCCGAGAACCCGTTGATGCCTCTAGAACTGTTCAGGTCGCGCAACTTCACGGTGACCAACATCTCGACGTTCCTGATCTACGGCGCGCTCTACGTGGGCTTCCAGTACCAGGCGCTGTTCGTGATCGGGACGTTGGGCTACAACGAGCTCGCCTTCGGGCTGGCCGGCATCGTCGGCCCGCTGTTCCTGACCCTCTTCTCCGCACGGATGGGTGTCCTGGCGGCGCGTGTCGGTCCCCGGTGGTTCATGGCGGTAGGTCCGGTGGTAATGGGGCTGGGTCTCTTGTGGTTCGCGCGGGTCCCAGGCTCGTCCCAAGCATGGGTGGCCGAGATGAGCGACGGCTCTAGCTTGATCCCTCCCGGCGACTACTGGATAGATCTCTTCCCCGCGTTGTTCGTGTTCGGGGTAGGTCTCGCGATCATGGTTGCACCCTTGACGAGCGCGTTGATGCGATCGGTGCGCCCGGCTCATTCGGGGGTCGCGTCTGCGATCAACAACGCGATCTCGCGCATCGGCCCCCAGTTGGGCGGCGCTCTCCTGTTCGTCGCGGCGACGGCTAGCTTCTACGGGCTGCTCGGCGAGCTTGCGCCCGGGATCGACACAACGTCTCCCGTCGTGCGTGCGGAGCTCTCGCCGTTCAACGCGCCCCCCGAGGGTTCCGGGCCGGAGCTGGAGCGTGCCGTCGAGGATGCTTCCACGAGTGCGTTCCATCTCACCGCCATCGTCTCGGCGGGTCTCTGCTTCCTCGGGGGAGTGGTCAATGCCTTCGGGATCCGGAACGAAGAGCTGCACGGGTCCGACCAGGCGGATAGTTTGACCCACTGACCAACCCTTCCCAACGAACGATATGTGAGGCCAGATATGTCATCGACCGAGCCCATCTTCGACACCGTCCGGGTCGCCGGGATCCAGGCGACCCCCGTGATGCTCGACGCGGGTGCCACGGTCGAGAAGGCCATCGGTCTTCTCGAGAAGGCCGCGGGCGACGGAGTCCAGTTGGCGGTATTCCCCGAGACATTCATCTCTCTCTATCCCACCGGGGCATGGGCTCATCGCGCGGCGCGGTTCGACGGCTTCGACGAGATGTGGGAAAAGTTGTGGCACTCGTCGGTTGAGGTTCCAGGGCCGGCCATCGATCGGCTGGTCGACGCGTGCGCGAACCTCGACATCCACTGCGCGATGGGGATCAACGAGCGTGAGCTCGACCGACCCGGGTCGCTCTACAACTCGGTGGTCCTCCTGGGGCCGAGCGGGGTTCTTTGGAAGCACCGGAAGATGATGCCCACCATGCACGAACGGCTGTTCCATGGGTTCGGTGCCGGTGACGATCTCGATGTGGTGCAGACCCCTGTGGGGCGCGTGGGAGGACTCATCTGCTGGGAGAACCGGATGCCGCTCGCCAGGCACGAGATCTATCGCAAAGGGGTACAGGTGTGGATCGCTCCGACCGCCGACGACTCAGATGGGTGGATCGCTACTGTCCGTCATATCGCCATCGAATCGGGAGCGTTCGTGGTTTCCGTACCCCAGTACATCCCTCGTGCGGCGATCCCCGATGACTTCCCGATAGAGGTCCCCGACTACGAGGTCTTGGGGCGAGGCGGCGCGGCGATCATCGATCCACGCAACGGCGAGGTCATCGCTGGACCGCTGTATGACCGAGAAGGCATCGTGGCCGCGGATATCGATCTCAAAATAGGTCTGCATGCCAAGCGGTGGTTCGACTCCGTGGGTCATTACGGTGGCCCGAAGATGATGTCGGGTGCTTCGATACCGGCCCCGATCCCTGACCTCGAGGAGTAACCCTCTTGTTCGTAAGCCATGAGGGGTTTACGGTCTGCCCCCACACGTCGTCGTAAGGGGCATACCGTTCTGCTCCCAAGCAAAGGAGGCTCTGGATGGCTGAGTTCCCAGGTATCGGGCACGTCGCTGTAACCGTTACCGATCTAGACCGAAGCAGGGAGTGGTACACGAGACTGTTCGGCTCCGAGCCTGCCCTGGACGAGGACACCGGCGACTTCTATCACGCGGTCTACGCTCTGGGCGGCGGCACGTTGTTCGGGCTCCACACCCACTCGACGGACAACGACCAGCCCGATTTCAGCGAGTTCCGGACCGGTCTAGACCACGTCGCGTTCGGGGTGGGCAGCCGCGCCGACCTCGAGTCCTGGGAGAAACGACTCGACGAGCTGGGCATCGCACACGGCGGGATCAAGGACGCGCCCTACGGTTCGGGTCTTTCCTTCCGCGACCCTGACAATCTTCCCCTGGAGTTCTTCGCGCCCCCGTCTTAGGACGAGGTACGTAACTAGTTGAGGGAAGGCCCTCCGGCGATCCTGGTCACTAGGCCTTCGAAGCCACCCGAGAACGCACCGGCGTTGGTCGGGTTCTTGGCGGTGCACCCGGGTTCGGGTTTGGGCATACAGGTATCCACGAAGGCTCCGTAGGCGATGCCGTCGGGCCCGATCCGCACGTCGATGAAGTCCATCACGTTGTAGCAACGTCCCGGCCCACAGCGCTGGCGGACCAGCGGCTCGGAGCGCTTGTTCACGAGTCCCGTGTAGAGGAGGGGGCTCTTGTCTAGAGCGTTCGCGCTGATCGTCAGATAGCCGTTCCACGTCGTCTTGATGTAGTCGAGCTGGGGGCAGTCCTCTTCGCAGGGCTCGTACGGAGAGTTCTCCGACCCGTAATAGACGAGAGCGATCTTGCCGACACCCCGAGCATCGATAGATGGGAGGTTCGCTTCCTTCAGCCCGGGCGGGGCGACCGCGATGGGCTTGCTCCACTTCTTGCCTTCGTTGCTCGAGGTCGCTATGTACGGAAGCCGGTCCTCGCCGAGCCACAGGTAGTAGACGTTGCCCTTCTTGTCGACCGCAACGCTCGTGTCGGACCCACCGTTCGCCGCCTTCTTGGACACCCGGTAGTTCGTCCAGGTGACTCCTTCATCCTTGCTCACCGATACGAACGGTCGTCCGCAGTACTCCCGTGGGATGTAGATCGTTCCGTCGTGGGCTACGACGCCGTGTCCGTGCAGACCGCCGCAGAAGCCACCGTCATCCGCGGTGTCGTATCCGACGAACGCGGGTGCTCCTGTCGGGTGGAAGGTCAGGCCACCGTCGAGCGACTTCGAACAGGCTGAGCTCGCGACGTCGTTCCAGCAGTAGTAGAGGACGTTCGGGTACTGGACGGTCGGGCTGCTTACCGGAGGACCAGAGAACAACGTCTGGTGGTCGTTGACCGGACGGCCGCACGCGAGAGGGTTCGTCAACCAGGTCTCGCCGTCGTCGTCGCTGAACGACATGTAGGAACAAGCCGCCGTGAGGTCGATCGAGAAGACGCGCGAGTTGTCGCCGTCGAGATCGTCGACGTAGACGTACGGATCGAGGCTGACCCGTTGGTGGTTCTGACCCAGCAGGCGGGGCGTGACGAAGGACCAGGTCTTGGCACCGTCGCTCGAGCGAACGATCTCGGTCGCGCCACCGGATCGGACGCCCGGCGTCTCGGTCCAGCTGCCTGCGGTCATGAAGATCTCGCCACCGCTGTCGATGGCGATGGTCGGCTCGAGTGAGGTGTGGCCGATCGAAGATGTCTTCGCCACAGCCGGCTTGGCGGCCCGAACGACCTTGCCATCCTGATGGACGACCGCCCGGCCCCCACTGGGGCGTGCGAACTCGTCGGCGGCGGCGCTCATACCGCTCACGAGCATGGCCGCGACCAGGCCTGTGGCGGCGATCCGGGCGTACGTCTGCGGGGAAAACGTCATCGTTCCTCCAGGCGGTGGTTGGTGTTTCCCTGAGGATTCGCCGTTGGATCACGGCTCCCTGTCGGAGATGTCTGATTGACCCCGCGGGGTTGGCAGGACATGGATCGGTGGGCCCAGATGGACTTGAACCATCGGCCTCGCCCTTATCAGGGGCGCGCTCTAACCGAGCTGAGCTATGGGCCCGACGTACGGGCGGAATGATAACGGCGGGTTCGGGCTACCCCGCCGCGGTACTCGAGCGGTTACTTGAAGCGGGCGATCTGCGTCTGGGGATTGAGCCCACCGGCGTAGTAGTTCACTTTCTTCGCACCGAGGCCCTTCATCTTGTAGACCCCGATCCCGTGCCCGGAGAGGTGGTCGTTCGTGTAGATGCGCCCGTTGTACCAGTAGCTCGACCACGTATCCGGCAGGATGCCTCCCGGTTGGTGGAGGTAGTGACCGATCTCTTCGGGGTTCGCGGGATCGGTGAAGTCGACCGCCGACAATCCTCCCGAGTAATACGACGAGATGGCTATGTACTTGCCGTTCTTCATCGGCAGGATCGTGTAGAGGTGGGTGGTGCAGCGCGAGCGCTGCGCTTCCTGTTCGTCATCCCATGACGGGATGCGCGGCAGCGAGTAGTGGCCTTCGAGTACCGGGTTCGAGGGGTCTTCTAGGTTGTAGAACCACATCGCCCCGACGGTCGAGTCCTTGTCGCCGGCGCAACCCCCGCCTCCGGCGGCGCCGCCGTACTCGTCGGAGATGATCGCGTACTTGCCGTCCCAGGTGAACGCTGCCGAGTGCCATATCTGCACGTCCGGGTTCGTGATGCGCGCCAGGATCTCCGGCTTCGCCGGGTTCGAGATGTCCCACACCTGAGATTCGGTGATGCACGCCGCGATCACGATGTCTCGCTCGGGCCACGCCTGGAGGTCGTGACAACCGATAGGCGCATCGTTAGGGAGTGGTGTCGGGGTGATGTCGAACGGCTCGATCAACTTCGCTTTCTTCGGATCGTTCGTCGGCATCTCGATGATCGCTACCGCACCGTGCCCCTCTGCAGCGTTGCAGTCCACCGCTTGGTTGACGGGATAGGACTCGACGTACATGTAGGTCTTGTCACCGTCGGGAACGAGTGTGTGGGTGTGGGAGCCGCACTTCATCTCGATGAAGCCGACCTGCTTCGGTTGCTTCGGGTCGGCGAAATCGACGATGCGGATCCCCTCTTTCTCGAGCGACGAATCGCTGACGTTCGTCTTGGTGTTGTTACAGACGGGGTTCTCTACGTTGTTCGACGCGGGAGCATCGATCGAGACGAACACGGTGGTGCCGACGAAGGAGATATCACCTTGGGATCCGGGACAGTTGTGGAAGCCGATCTGTTTGAGGTACCCCTTGTCCTTCGGCTTGATCTTGAAGAGAGCGGTCCCTTGATAGGTCCCTGCATAGACGCGTCGACCGGCGAAGGCGAGATCCGAACCCTGGGCCGCCGGGCCGTCGCCCGCCAGCTTCGCGGTCCGGCCCACGAGACGCTTGAAATTGTCCGAGTGCAGGTCCTCGTCGTGACCCGCTCCGGCCGGAGCTGTAGGGAGCGTCGTGCCTGCTACCAGAACCAGACACAACAAGACCATCCTGATAGAGCGCATCTCGGCCCCCCTTCGTTGATCTATGTAACTAGAGAGCTTCTATGCCCGGCTGGATAACCCTCCCAAACCTCCGCGTTCCGGGTCATCAGGGACAAAAAGAAAGGGCCCCCGAAGGGGCCCTAAGCGGGTCGGAGGAAAGAGCCTAGGCGTTCAGACCCAGGCCCATCACGATGTCGTCCTTGGGGCGGGCTCCAACTACCTGAGAGCGCACCGCTCCGTCTACGAACAGGGCGATGGTTGGGATGCTCATGACGCCGTACTTGGCGGCGACGCCCGGCGCCTCGTCGATGTTGAGCTTGACGACCTCGACCTTGCCTTCGTATTCGCTCGCGATCTTCTCGAGCTCGGGGTGCACGAGGCGGCACGGGCCGCACCATTCGGCCCAGAAGTCCACGATCACCGGGGTATCGGAACCCACGACGACCTCGTTGAAATCCTGTTCGGTTACCTCTCGCATGTGGTGCCTCCTGTACCGGCTGTTGGGATCGTCCGCGTATACATAGGAACGGTTACGGCGACCCTATATTCCCCGCTTCGCTTGCCGCGGAAACCCGGTTAGGACTCCCCCTGGTCGGCTTCCGAGCTCTCCGTGTCCTTGGCTGCCGGGAGCTTCTTCTTGATCTTGTCTATCCACCCGTCATCGTCGGCATCATCCAAGAGCGTCCCGTCGCCGAGGTGCTCGGGGACCTTGTCCCAGAATGCCTCGTTCTCTGACCCATCTTCGGTGGCCGGCGCCGAGAGCTGGTCCCAGGCGCTCTTCTCCGCGTCGGACTCCGCGTCCTCCGCGTCCCATTCCTCGGCCTCTTCCGTTACGTGGTCGGAGATCTGCATCGCCCTGGCGGATGCGCGGGCGGCGCGGGTCGCATCCTTCTGAGCAGCCCACGAGGAAGCCTGCGCGGTCCGAGCCGCCCCCTGAGCGGCCTTCGCCGCGTCCATGACTGCTTTGAGCGTGTCCCTCTGAACGTCGGTCGCTTTCTGCCATTCGATCTTGTGGTCGGTCAGCATGGCTTCGACGTTGGCCACCACCTCGCGCGCCGCCTGCGCTGCGCTCTCCGCGCCTTTGGCAGCGTCTTCGAGCGCGCCCCGCGCTTGTTCTTGTTCTTGCATCTGGATGCGCGCCTGTTCGAGAGCCTGATCGAGTGCTTCCTGTGCTGCAGCGCTCGTATCACGACCTGCCGCGGCCGCCTCGGCGGCGGCTTCCGCTGCGACCTGCTGCTGCGCACGGGCCTCTGCCTCGCGCTGGGCCGCACTTGCAGCTTCCCTGGCACCGGCCGCGGACTCCTCTGCGGCCTTGGCCGCGCGTTCCTGGGCTTCCTTGGCAACGGCACCCTCAGCCGCGTGGGCCGCAGCCTTCGAGGCCGAACCCACTGCTTCCTCTGCGGATCGTGCGGACGCCTCGCCTGCCACGCGTCCTTCCTCCTTGACCGCATCGGTCGCCTCGCGTTGGGTCTCGAGCATCGCCGCATGAAGGGCGCTCACTGCCTCGCTGCGAGCGTTCGCGAGCGCGGCTTGGGCATCCTGGTGTTCTTGACGCGCAACCGTCATCGCTGCCTGCACCGCATCGGTGGCCTCTTCTTTGGCCGCGCGCGCCGACTCCTCTCGCGATGCTCGGGCGGCTTCATGAGCTGAATCGATCGCCTCCTTGGCCGCGGCCGCGATCGTTTCCTGCACCGCTCTAGCAGCCCGCTGCACGTCATCCTGGGCCGCTTTCGCGCCGCCAAGAGCGGCTTCTGCCGCCGCCGCTACCGCGTCGCTCGCTCGCGCGGCGGTCTCCTCGACCGACTGCTGTGCTTTCTGGGCCGACCCGATGGCCGCCTCGGAAGCTTCCTCGGCGCTCTGCCGGGCGACCGCGCCCGCGGCCTTCGCTTCTCGCGCGGCCTGCGCAGCTTCCTCTCTGGCGGAGGTAACCGCCTCGGCGGTGGCTCTGATGGCTTCCTTCGCTGCAAGGTTGAGAGCTTCGCGCGCCGCGACCGAAGAGCGCGCCACCGAATCTTCGGCTAGGGCGACCGTCTCACCGATCTCGTGGACCGCTCGATGCGATTCCTCGCGCGCAGCATGTTCGGTCTCGGTCCGGGCGGTCTCGACCGCTTCTTTCATCCGCCGAGCGTTCTCCGCTACCGTCTCGGTCAGATCGGCCCGGGCTTTGTCCGCGGCCGCGATGGTTTCTTGAACCGCAGCAGCGGCGGCCGTCTTCACCTCCTGGGTGAACGACGCGAGCGTGTCTGCTTGAGCTTGCGCGATACGTTCCTGAGCTTCGTCCACCATCGCGCGCAGTGATCCGATCGTTTCCTTGCCAACACTCGCGACCATGTCGGTGAGACGTTCGGCTTGCTGTACGGCTTCGCTCCCCGCCAGGGTGGCGGACCGAGCTGCTTCCTGGGCCGAGCTCAGCGCCGCTTCGGTGGCACGGATCGCTTCGGCACGCGCCGCCGCCGCGTCGGCTTCTCGCGTTTCCTGGGACGCTAGGTGTTGCGCCGCAGTCTCTGCCGCTCCCCGCGCTGCCGCGACGGCGGTTTCCGCGGCTTGTATGGCGTCCCGTTGAGCCGAGAGGATCTGCGCTTGTTCGGCAACCTGAGTGGCCGCTTGTTGGGCCGCGTGCGCGGCATGGGCCGCGTGGGCAACCGCTTGACGGGATTCCTGCACGACCGATTCCTGCGCTACGCGAGCGGCGGCTTCCTGCTGTTCCAGACTCGTGCCGATGTCTACCAGTTGGGTCCTGAAGGACTGGACCTCGGCCTCGGCCCTCGCCGCGCGCCGCCAAGCTTCAGCGAGCTCGCTCACCCATTCGGGAGTCTCGGCCCCAACCGGCGGGAGAGGGGCGGGACCTGGGGGCTCGACCGGCAGGGCGCTATCGGGGGCCGGGGTTACTGCGGCGTGATGTGCCGTCGCGGCGGCGAAGTCGACCAGCGCGATCGGGCCATTCGATGCTTCTCCGGTGCGCCACGGGATCTCTCCCTCCTCGCACCAGCCCTTCAGGACCTTGACCTCGATCCCCAGACGCCGGGCCGCGACGCCTGCCGGTACCCACTCGACGACAGCGTTCTGGCCCATCTCGGTGGTCTCGTGCGGGGATGGCTGGGTTACGAGCGGCTGATCGGTCGACTCCACAGGGTCCTCCGAGCTCTGTTGATAAGGGGTGGGGATTATCTCAGCCACGCCCCGGAATCGCCACAGGGTTGTGGAGAAGCTGTGGGGAACGAGGGGAGCTAGGCCTCGGGGGACTTCCGGCGGAGGTCGCCGGGGGCAGTATCCGGGGCCGATCCTTCGAGGAGGCGGGAGACCATGTCGGTAGCCCGGTCCAGGGTCGCCGAGAGCGTCGTCCTCAAGACCTCGTACTGCTTCATCTCGAGTGCCATCTTGGCTGCCGCAAGGCCTTGCACCAAGGCGTCGTTCACCGCGTAGGCCCTGTCACGACGCTCGAGCCTGCCCGCCTCCACCTGCTGCTGGAGCTCGGCGACAGCCCGCAGCCTGGCATCCGCGTCGATCAGTGCGGTGTAGCCCTCTGTAGGTATCACTCGGGTGTGTTGCGCACATACATCCTTGAAGGATCCCGGATCGGTCAGATCCGACATCGGATAAGCACATAGCAGCGAGAAGGGGTGGGCCTGGGCGATCTCGTTCCACAACCTTTCGAGGCTCAGGGCCCCGGTGACATTGCCCATCTTCCACAACACCGCCACCATCTCTCCGAAGATGCGGACCCCGGAAGCGGACTCAGCGGCACGGGCCACCCGTGAGCCGACCGCTGCGGAGAACAATGCCGGCTCGGGCTCGCCGTCCACCATGAAACGGGACAGGGTCTCGTTCGCGTCGAGCAGCACGTAGCTTCCATCGTTCCGCAATCGCTGCAGATCGAAGTCGGTCGCTTCTAGGAGCTCGTCGATGGCTACACGATGTTCCTTGGTAGCGACGATGACCGCGGCTTCATCCCGCTCGAACCCGGCGACGATGAAGTCACGGACCGACTCGGCGAGGAATGCATCACTCTCGTAGAACTGGACGAGGTGGCCATGGTCGTCGATGGCGTCCTCGACCCTTGGAGAGTCGAGCTTGGGATCGGCACTGCGGAGCTCTCTGCGGTGGTGCATCCGCTCATCTTCCCCCACCCCAAGGTAGTCCGGAAGCAGGTTTGGAATCCTGAGGCGGCTACAAGAAGGACGACCGGCGAGCAGTACGAGCACATACGAGACGGTCTGCCCGACACGGTTGGCTCACGCGATCCCGCAATGAACCGTGCACGCTTCCCCCTAGACAGCAAGGCGCCCTGAGCGCATCTTTGGAACCCATCTCGGAGTTGTCTAAGGAGGCTTACGTATGCGCAGCAAGCTCGGGATCGCGATCCCGCTGGCAGTGTTGATAGTCGCCCTTGGTGTATTCGTAACCCCGAGTGCACGCGGTCAGACGGTCCTCCACCTAGTGGTGGATACAGGAGGCAGGCTCGCGGTCGTCGACCTTCACCGAGACGGCCTTCGGCTCGGCGACCGGATCGCCGCTCGTGGCCCAGTGGTCGACGAGACCCAGACGGAGCGTCTCGGGATCGCGTATGTCCAGTGTCTCGTTCACAGACGCATCGTCGATCCAGATCAGGGACTGTGGAACTGCAATTACGTCCTCGAGCTGGCGGACGGCGAAGTCATCCTTCAGGGCCTCGATCCTCGAGGACCCGGTGTCTATGAGATGTCGGTTCTGGGAGGTACCGGTGCGTATGCGGGTGCAAGTGGAGACGCCACCTTCACCGATGTCGTGACGGAGACCGACATGTACACGGACATGGTGATCAGGTTGGGCCGATAGGTAGTCCCCATTCCCAGGAGTCGTGTTGCATCTACTCGTTAGGTGCTGCTCGGTCTTTGCCGATTAGCGACTGGTTGGTTTTGCATCTCTAGATGAAGGGACTGAGATGGCTTTCACTGCAGAGGAGGTTGCGTACCTCCAATCTCATCCACTGGCGCGATTAGCTACGCGTTCGTCCGAAGGGCAGCCCGACGTGGTCCCGGTCGCGCTGGAACTCGACGGCACCTATTTTTGGATCGGGGGATCGGGAGCATCGGTGCTTGAGACTCGGAAGTTTCGCAACGTCCTCGCTGGGAACGCCGAAGTGGCATTCGTTGTCGATGACATGGTCTCGTTCAACCCATTCATCGCACGGGGCATCCGCGTATACGGGCGAGCTGAGGGGCCGATCGAACGGGCAGGAATGACCGGGCCTGGCCATTTCATTCGTATAACCCCTACGGTTTCTTGGAGTTGGAACATGGAGGGAGAGCCCGTCGGCGAAACCTGGTACGAGTCGCACCGAGTCGTCCACTAGATAGCGTCGTCCACTAGATAGCAGGGTCTTGATCGTCAAGCGGTGTGGTCGAGCGGGGGGTGCTCGAGCTGTGCTCGACCGCCTACCGAGGCCGATCCCCATCAGCGAGTCGTGACCAGTTAGGTGCTGCCGTTTGGGGTGCCGACAGGGAGGGTTGCACGAGGGCGATCAGCAAGATCGTCGTCCCCATGGCGCTTCGAAACGAAGACGGCAATCGCCCATGGCAAGACGGCGTTGACAGTTGCCACCATCATGTTCTCGAAAGGGAGAACCAGGAAGGCGTTTACGGTGTTGTACCAGCCGTGCAGCAGGACCATCAGGAACACACTTTCCGTGCTGTTGTAGATCCACGTATTGACGATGGTCCATCCGACCGTCCCCATAACGAGACCGGCAAGGATGGGGATGAGGACCGCCGGTTCGACCTCAGTGACCGTGAGGTTGTAGTAGATGATCACCGGGAAGTGCCAAACACCCCATAGGACCCCCAGAATCCAGCTCGAACGGATCGCCGAGTTGTCGCGCTGTAGGTAAGGGAGAGCCAAGCCCCGCCACCCCGGCTCCTCCCAAACCCCCGTGAACACCAGCATGTAGAGAAGGAAGGGAATGAAGTAGCTCGCGGGCAGGAGCGCGTCGTACGAGTCGAGATCGAGGCTTCCAGTGATGAGTCCGGCAAGCACGCTGACCGCGGCGAGCGCGACAGGCAGACCGAGGACGACCATGTACCAGCGCCCCCCCACGTTCCATCTGGTCACGCGCCGCCACAGATCGCCCAGCCCCGCTCTTCCGCTTGTTGCAGCGAAGACCACGACCGCGCCCACCAACGGGCCCGCACCCAGGATGAAGAGGAGGAAGGCCGAAGCTTCGGCACCAGATAGCCGGCCGCGGAAGAGATCGAAGATGTGGCGGAGGTTCTCATCGTTCGTGAGCGACTGGTCGTTACCTTCTGCGATCAGCAACGCGGGGATCTGCACAGCCCAGGTCACGCCGAAGGCGATGACGAAATAGGCAACCAGCGGGTTGCGTCGGATCAGGGTGATCATCCCGAGGGCATGCCCATGGCGACAGGCTAGAGAACCGGATTTGTTGGTGCAAGGTACTTGCCCCGTAAGTCAGTCGCCTGCCCCTGAAGTGCTCTCGGCTGGTGACCGTGGGAAACTAGGTGGATGCCTCGGCGGGCAGTCTCCCTGGCGGTTCTCTTCCTCTTGTTGGGGATACTCCTGGCGGCCCCCGCACAGGCGAAGTGCTGTGCCCTCAAGAGCCTCCGCGTCATCGTGCCCGGGCAGGGCGGTGTGAGTATCTCTGCGCAACAGCTCGACGCTCACCTCGCACCTCGGGGGCAGGGGAACCTGTACTGGCCCGTCTTGAACGGCTCGTCCAAGGGCGACCATCGGCCCGCCGGCGATCTCGGCCCCCGCTACGACATCACCTACGTCCTCGATGATCTGGAGGGCCAGCCGGTGCATGTTCGGGAGGTCGTCTATCTCGAAGCGGATCCTCCGGCCGCCTTCGCACGCAAGGGTCAGACCCAGGAGCTCTATCCGGGCGACGTCCGAGCGGTGCCGTGGGGATGGCGTCCGTTCCCCGGACGAGCCGCGAACGCTCTGCTGCTCCTCATCGACGAAGCTGGGTTCAGATCGGATCAAGGACGCGCTCGATCGTCGGAGGGCGCGATGGTCGAGCGATCGCACACGGTGTCGCTGGAAGGCGATCTAGTAACCACATCGGTCCGCTCGTGGTGGGTAACCTCCGGCGCTGCGGTTCTGGCAGCGTTCGTTGTGGTGGTTTCGAGCGTGTGGCTGAACCGCCGCCGTCAGCGCTCGACGCCGTGAGACTGGTCGCCCAGATAGCTACAGTTGACAGGGCCTTAGTGCGGCTGAACGGGTGGGCGACCAAGGAGGGGTGATGTTCAATAGAACCGGCACTCCATTGGATGAATGGAGCCTTGGCTCACGGATGCGTTTCGCATCCGTTTGGACCGCCGTCAGCGCCTTCATCGTCTTGGGCGTCATGGCTTTGGGCGGGTCGCTCTCCGGGCGGGGCGTACTGCTCTCGGTTCCGATCCTGGTTCTCGCTTTCCTGGCAAATGCCTGGATTTGGTACCCGCGGGCTATGAGGAAGCAGGCCCCCGGGGAATGACCAGCAATGAGGCGCACATCAGTTCCCCTGCTGGCAGCGGGGAAATTGATCCGGTCCGAAAGGATTGAAAAAGCGACCAGTTAGGTGCTGTTCACTAATCGGTGTGGCGCGTGATTCCCAATTTTCGAAGAACGCGAAGAGCACCTGCTAGTTGTGGACGTCCCTGATCGCTTAGGTGAAGATCTCTAGGTCGGTGCACGAGGCGAGTCGGTCGAAGTCCTCATCTGAATGAAGGATGGGGACACCGTCTCGCACACAGGGGGCCGCAATCAGGCAGTCCAACGTCTTCCTGATCGTGACTCCAGCGCGGCGCGCCTTGCGGTACATCTCGGCGGCGAAGGCGAAATCGTCTAGGTCCTCGAGTCTGAGAACCGGAAAAGCGCGGAGGTGTTTCTCAACGCGGTGCGCGTCACGTTGGTGACGAAAGCCCTGCAAGATCTCGGTGAAGATCACGTCTGTGAGGGCGAGCGGGGCGCCATCCTGGAGTAGTTCGGTACAGCGAGAGGCCTTAGGCGAGTCCACATCGTTCAGAACGTCGATCCAAACGCTGGTATCGACAACGATCACGCTCTACCCGACCTGCTTTCCTCGAGGTCGCCTTCCCAGTGCACCTTCCCCTTCAACCTGAGCAGACCGAGGCGCCGGTAACGGGCGACGAGCTCACGGAGGGCAAGGTCTACGGCTTCGCGCTTGGTCTTGGCCCCGGTAAGCCGCTGGACCTCCTTCAGGATGTCGTCGTCGATATCGATGTTGGTTCTCATACACCACAGCATACACAAACCGAGAAGGAAATCTACACATAGGGCCCCCAGGTTTTTGTGGGGGTCAGGACGGACGGCGATGCCTGACCGGTTTCTTGCCTGAGGGAGCGAGGCACCGGGAGGCCACCGGGATTGTTAAGTGTCTTGCTGGCAGGGAGCTTTTGGTGGTTGCCTGTTGTTGCGGCTTGGAGGACTGGATGGGTTGGCTTAAGCACTTGCTCGTGACTGTCGTTCTGATCTCGGGACTCCCGACGATCGTCCCCACTGCTGCCCCGGCACAGGAAGCTGCGACCGAGATCGTCGTCACTAACAACTCCGATGTTTCCAACGGCGACACGTCTTCGGCCGCGAATCTGGCGGCGAATCCGGGAGATGATGGCATCTCTCTGCGTGAGGCGATCTCTGCCACCAACAACGATCCCGGCTCATACATCATCACCTTCGACACCGCGCTGATCGGAACCACGATTCTGCTCAGCGACGATCTGCCTGCCCTTCTGGGAGGCGGGCTCACGATCGACGGGGACATCGATGACGATCCGCAGCCGGACGTGACTCTTCGGAGTGACGGCGCGCAGGCGGGCTTCAAGATCTCTTCGAGCAACAATTGGTTGCGCTCGATCAAACTGGCCCGCTTCCAATTCGGAGTGATACTCCAGCCGCCGGTGAACTCGATCACGACGGGTGCGACATTCGCGGACAACGCGATCAGCGGGATGGTGATGAGAGGGATCGGCAAGGCTGGGATCAATCTCGATCCTACAGCTCTAGGAAATTGCGGCGTGCCGTGCAACTCGGCGAACACATGGTCCAACACAACCGTGAGCGCCAATGTCATTACTGCGAAGGCCGCAGGGATCTTCTTCTGGAATAGCAGCAGTGGCGAGCGTGTCGAGCATGTCAAGGTTACAGATAACGAGATCACCATCACCGGAAGGGCGGTCGGCCCGGGAATCTCGTTTGAAACGGCAGGGCCGTTGGGTGGGGAAGCTTCAACAGGAGCCAGAATCTCGGACGTGCTTATCGCGCGAAACTCGGTCTCAGGTTCTCCCGACATGGGTATCGGCGTGGCCGCTGGCACCGGGCGAGGTCAGGACGGGGCCGTGACTGGGGCGCGAGTGATTGATAACCGCGTAGAGCTCGTGAAGACGGGTTCCTACTACTGTTGCCAGGGCATAGTCGTTCTGGCCGGCAGCGACGATCCGTCATTCGCGGCCGGTCCCCCCGTTCGTTACCTCGACGACAACACGGTGCGCGACGTCGTAGTGCGAAACAACGTGGTGTCCGGGACTCTGGAATGGGGGATCGCGCTTGAGGCCGCATGGGGCGGCGGGGGACGCCGCAACCGCGTCCGCGATGTCCGCATCAAGCAGAACGTGGTCCGCACTAGCGCGCCCAGACTCGGAGTGATGGTGGTGATTGGTGGCGGTACCCCCTATGACAATCGCTACACGAGTGACAATCGGATCGCCGGAGTTGTGATCGCGTCCAACAGGTTCGTGATCGGCACGGGGTCCGACTTTCGCACTGCCGGACCTGGGATCATGGCGGCTGGCATCGCCCTCATCGGGGGGGGAACGTGGAGTCGGGAGAATGTTGTTCGCGACGTCCGGATGGCGCGGAACACGATCAAGAGCTCGTACTTTGGGATCGAGATCATCGGCGGGCTTGACGAGACGGCGAGAAGAAACCGTGTGATTTGCGTGCCGCTGAGAGACAACCAGATCAGGGGAGCGCGCAAGGATGTCTCGATTCGGGCGAACGTGCGGGGCGCGACCGGGAACAAGGTCCGATTGGACGCCTGTTGATCGTGCCAGTGTTTCTGGCTCGTGTGGTTATCTCGATGTGGTCACCATCCATCGAGTGGCGCACCGAAGGGATGCATACCGCTCTTAGGGCTCGCCATAACTGTGGTCAGTTAGGTGCTGTTTGATCACGACGTTAGCCCAGAGACTTCTTTGTACAGAGAACGCGAAGAGCACCTGCTTGTTCTGGGCCCTACCGCGGGCGTTTGCCCAGGTAAACTGCGGTTTCTGAGGGGCGGTAGCTCAATCGGTAGAGCACCTGCTTTGCAAGAAGGACGCGCTGAGCGCTGTGCTAGGCGCCTGTCACGCGCTGATCGCGTGAGCGAAACTCCACCAGTTAGGTGCTGTACGCCTAATCAGTCAGTTGCATTGCCCGCACCCCGCTCTACTGCCCGTCCCTTTGGCCGTTGGATTGCCGTTATGGAGGGCGGAAGAAGAGCAGCGACTGGACGATCAGGCAAACGCGGGAAGGGCCTTGGGCGTGAGCATCAGCGCGATGCCGGCTCCCACGAGTATGAAACCCACGGGCGAGCTCGAGCTCAAGCGACGCGGCAGGACCTTCTCCGCGAAGATCACGGCGGTGACCGCGGCCATCCAGGCGAGGCTCATCATCCCCATGACCACTAGGACGAGCATCAACATCCAACAGCAGCCCAGGCAGAAGACCCCATGGAGGACGCCGACCCTCGCCCCGGCGAGGCCACCCCGCTGAAGTTGCGTCGTGTGTCCCGCGATGAAAGCCAGCGGTGATCGGCAATGCCACAGACAGACATTCTTGAGGGGTGTGAACTGGTAGACGCCGGCCAGCAGCAGCACAGCAGCCCCAACCCTTATCGCCGCGTCGCCGCCGGGCATGAGCGGTACCACGTGAACGATCAGTGCGTAGACGATTCCTCCGAAACCTGTCCATACGAGCAGGTAGCCGGCTACAAACAGCACAGTGTCCGATCGCGGCCGACCGGTCCTGACGATCCAGCGATGAACCGTGACAACCACCGGCGCGACGGCAGGGAACATCATCGCGATCATCATCACGATCCACGTCGCGACGAACAGCCCAAGCGCCGGCGACATCGCATCCATAGGCGATATGGAGCCCCCGCCCGTCAGGAGCCCGAAACGCATGTCCGGTTCGGCGAGCCGTCCAGTGGCGAACCAGGCGAGCGCCGCGAGCGCAAGGAGGGCCCCGACGAGGGACGCCTCCCACGCCCGGGCTTGGCGCAGCAGTGCTCTCACTACTCGCCGGGCCCCGTCCAGTCGAAGGACATGTGCTTGCTCGACTGACCCGTGCGCTTCCACTGGACGTCGAAGCCCTCGGCTTCGTCGAGGACGGCCACACCTTGGGTCGCGACGGTCCCCGGGCCCACTTCGCTCCCCGGCGGGTTATGGATCTGGACCCGCTGATCGGGCAGCGTCGTCGGGCCGGTCAATGCTTCGCCGCGGGCGTCGACCCGGCCGGGGATCCGGGCGCTCCACGATGAGAGATCATCCGTGACCTCGAAGGAGATGGGGACGAACTCGACGCCGCGTACCTCGTTGACGATCTCGGCGAACTGCGCAGGCCACCCTCCGGCCTGGCCGCCGAAGAGCATCTGGAGCGCTTGTCGCTGTTTCTCGTCTGCCCGCTCGTCGAGGAAGATCCCGATATCCGGCTTGCCTTCACCGGCCCACGCGTTCCCGGTGAAGCCGCAGTTGAGTGCGATCACGTTGAGGTCGTCGAGTGGGACGTCGCCATACCGGCCTTCGTTGATGTGCCACGCCATCGTGCCTTCACAATGCTCGAAGGTCGGGGCCTGGGCAAAAGTACACGGGCACGGGATGTTGCACTCGCAGACGTCGAACCATTCACCCTTCGCACGCCACTTCGGAACCTCGACCATGGCCCCTCCTCTACTGGACGTTGTTTGTCCCTGCCACACATAATGGTGCGAGTATCGAGGAGCGAAGGGCATCTGACCATGACGGCGAAACCGGGAACCCTGACCGAAACACCACAAGTGGCCCAGCTATGAGCGAGGGACACCAGCAGCGGGTCGAACCGCTTAACCAAGCGCTGGAGCGTTTGCGTCTCAAGGGCTCGATCTTTCTTCGAGCCGAGTACTCAGAGCGCTGGGCGTTAAGCGACCAGGGTGGCCCGATGTTCGCCGCGATGATGCATCCAGGTGCAGAACGCCTCGTTCTGTTCCACGTCGTCACATCCGGAAGTTGCTGGGTGTCACTCCCGGACGGCGAGCGCACATGGGGCAGCGCTGGGGAGGTGATCGTTCTCCCGTACGGCGATCAGTTCGTGATGGGTGGGGTCGAGCCGGTTGAGCCCGCCTCCATCTTGAGCGTGGTCCCGATGCCCCCGTGGACCGAGATGCCGACAGTCCGCTTCGGGGAAGGCGGCGCCCGAACGGACATCGTGTGCGGCTGCCTATATTCGGAGGATCCGTTGTTCGACCCCGACCTACGTGTCTTTCCTCCCGCGTTCGTGGTTCGACCATCGCCCGGTCCGGCCAGGAACTGGTTTGACGCCAGCATCACTTATGCGCTCGATGAGACATCCAGCCACAGTCCTATCCGATGGACGAAGTTGCCCGAGCTCCTGCTCATCGAGCTCTTGCGGTTGCACCTTGCTAACGCCCCGGCTTCTCAGGGCGGCTGGCTCGCCGGTCTGCGCGATCCGGTACTCGCGCCGGCGATGAAGGCCATCCATACCGCCCCCGAACGTAAATGGACGGTCGCTGATCTGGCCGCGGAGGCGTTAGTGTCTCGATCCTTGCTCGACGCACGCTTCCGCGACGTCCTCGGTTTGCCGCCGATGCGCTACGTCAACGAGTGGCGCATGCGAGTCGCCCAAGACCTGCTCGCGAATACAGAAGCCACTGCCGGAACGATCGCGAGGCGGGTCGGGTACGAGTCCGAAGAGGCGTTCAGCCGCGCGTTTAAGCGTGCACGCGGGCAATCGCCCAGCCTCTGGCGTGCGGAGCGATTGCCCGCGCACGCAAAGCGCGCGCGCGGTACCGATTCCTGACCCGAACGTATCTGATTGCGGTTCAGCGGATTTCGGCAGGATCCCCTCTGACGCTGATTTGTCAGGTGAGGCTGCTGTCTGGTCTTCCGGAGGGCCGCTCGGCCCTGGAACGCTGATGGATCAAAAGGCCGAGTAACTTGGGATCAGTTAGGTGCTCTAAGTGCCTTGATTCCTAATGATGCTGCCTAGACCCTCCTTCGCGAACGAGTACCTGCTCGTTTGGCAGGTGCTCTTTCACGTTCGCACCTACTCATTAGAGCGCCTGCTTTTTTCGCACTCGGTCGGATGAGTTTCCGCAGCTAGACTGATGTTTCTCCGGGGCGGTAGCTCAATCGGTAGAGCACCTGCTTTGCAAGAAGACCGCGCAGAGCGCTGTGCTTCGCCGCCTAGTAGGCGGCAATCTGGGAAGCGAAAGCTGACCAATTAGGTGCTGTTGCCTTACACCCTGATACTGCCGGGCTCCGAGAATAAAGTTGATCGCCCTTCGCACCAAAGGAGCCATTAATGACGACCAGGGTTCTGATCGTGGACGACGATCGCGCCATACGCGTTCTGATCAAGGCCTTCCTTGAATCAGAGAACTCCTTCGAGGTGGTTGGAGAGGCAGCGAGCGCTCCTCAGGCGCTGGAGGTTGCAGGAGACGTGATGCCCGATCTGGTGACGATGGATTACCAGATGCCCGGTGGCGGTGACGGGGCGGAGTGCATCCGTGAGATGAAGCAGCGTTGGCCCGACGTTTGCATCCTGGCTCTCACGTCGTCCGGTGAAGGGCCAGGCGCAGCATGATCGATGCGGGTGCTTATGCAGCGATCGATAAGGCCCACATCGAGCTCGTCATCCCTGCGCTGTACCAGGTTGCGGATCGCCGAGCCAAGGGTCCGACAGAGTCACTTGTCGGTTCGCAATGGGATCAGTTGCGCGACGTGATCGCGGAGATGGACGAGGGCGCCGCGCGAGCGCTCGCCGGTCAGAAGCAGAAGCTCGAAGAAAGGCTGGAGCTGATAGTCGTATTGAAGGCTGTGCAAGTCTTCTTCGTAACCCAAAATACTCGGAGGAGCGCGCCATCGAGGTGGTCAGTCAACTTGTGGCGGCGGTTCTGGAGTCCGACGAACAAGAGGGTGCCGCGTGACGCCTGTATTGCCCCTATCTAAAGGAATGTTTCGGGCGTAGGATGAGTTTGAACAACTAATACGCCAGCGGCCTAAGAAGAATGGCCACCTCGGTCGATACCGTTGACGGGCAAGGCTCCGTCTTATGGATATTCGACTCATCCCTGATGAGGTTAAGACCCTCGTCACCGTGCTCAAAGGCCAGATCTTTCTCCTCGGCAAGGACTGGGACAACCTCCGCGACCCCGAGCGCAAGGAGTTGGCAGAAGCCTCGGTCAAGTCGATCGGCGAGCTCAACGACCTCGTCCGCGGCAAGCCGGACAAGCCGGATCTGAAAGTCATCGGTTGAGCACCGACGACAAGATCACGCCTGACGATCTCCTGAACGCGATGGCGGAGGCCGACGTCCTAGAGGTTTTCTGCCATCTCCCCGAGGCATCGCGACGCGAGTTCGAGGAGTGGATCGGCAAAGCGCGTGACGATGAGAACCACTGGCGTCGGATCGACGTGCTCGTGAGGGCCATGCGTAGCGCACCCCGCCTCGACGTGGAAGAAGGTGGGGTAGCGCAGGCGCAGGCGCACGAACAATGAGCATGCCGGTTGAGCCAGCTCCGCAAGAGAGGTCAGGGGAGGTCGAGGAAGTGCTGACCGCCCTGAGCGGTTCGAGCACCCTCGAACTCCTCGGAATGACTGCTGCCGACCTCAACGCAGCGCGGACGGACCCAACGCTGTTCGAAACTCTAAGGATCACTCACGAGGTCCTTCGAGGACTGCGCGACGGGGGAGTACTGCCAACGTTCGTGAGATTGCCTAGGGATGAGCAATCGAACTTCCTGCGTTGGATCGCAGCGACCGACGATCGCAAATTGCGTGAGAGACACATCGCCACCTTCGTCTTGGCCCTCTTAGAGTCTCCGTTCGCCAGGTCCTAGGAGCGATCAAGACCTATCAATTAGGTGCTGGTCCGACGCATGACAACTTGATTGACCCTGGGAATCCGACCCTAGTTGGGTCATCTGCCTGTTAGGCAGGTGCTGGTTCACATTTGCACCTACTTGTTACAGCACCTGCTTTTTTGGGTCAGTGGGATCACTCGTTTGCGCAGGTAAACTTGGGTTTCTGAGGGGCGGTAGCTCAATCGGTAGAGCACCTGCTTTGCAAGCAGGAGGTCGTCGGTTCGATCCCGATCCGCTCCACGAAACGTATCGGAACCACGTCTGGTTATCTCCAGCCGAAGAAGTTCTCGGTATCGATCCCGTTCCACAGGGGCACCACGACGCGCCGGCTGCCGCTGCGTCCCCTGATGCGGATCTGGCGCAGTTCGACGTTGTTGTCGGCCGTGGTCTCGTACAGAAGACCTCCGGGGTTCGCCTCGATCTTGATGAAGTAGATGCCGTTCGGGAGGTTCGTGATCCGGAACGACTGTCCCGGCAGGCCCTGGAAGTAGGTGTCGCCCCACCCGAGCGACAGGACCTCGCGCACCCAGATCGAGCTCTCTCCTCCACACGCAGTGGTCAGCCCGATCGAACCGGGGCTCCAATCTGCGTTTGGGATCGTTAGGTCGATCGCGTCTGTCGGCGCCAGGCAGAAGGCTTCCTTGCGACTCCTGCGGACCTCGTTACCGTCCGCGTCGAGGAGTGAATAGGCCGCGAATTGCTTGAAGTGCCAGTGATCGTGGCCATGGCGCTCGTCGAATCCCAGCTCTCCGGCAGGGGCCTTACCGACCACTTCACCCTCGTCGTAGAAGTACTGGTACGCGTCCATCACAGCTTCATCGCTGCGGCGGAAACCCTCGACGACGAGGTCTGCGGCACCTCCGTTCCACACCGTCGCACCGAAGGTGAGGGCCGAGTGCGTACGTCGGTTCTCGACGTGGATCCCCCAGGAAGGAAGCGCGATCAGGTCCGGGAGGATGGCCGGGTCGGGTGCGTCATCCACGGGAACGGCTTGCGCCCCGGTCTCGTTCGCAGCCGACCGAGCCGGCTGCGCCTCCTCGAACATGCAGCCGCGCCGGCACTCGAAGTCCCTCAAGGTGCGGATGCGGACAGACATCGTGACCTCACTGCCGGCCGCGTCGATAGACAACGCGTCCACGTAACGGGGAGCCACGCGCATCGTGACCGAATAGAGACCGTTGGGTATGTCCAGCATCGGTGGCTCGGATCCTCCCGAGGTCCCTACGGCCCATCCCTCGTCGATCCCCCACACGGCTCCCTTGGTGAAGGGGTTCGCGTAGCAGCCGGTCGGATACACGGGGACGTCGGGGCCCGAGTCGTCGATGCGCTCGCGCTGCCATCCCCCGGGACAGAAGGACTGCGTAGCCGAGACGATCTCTATCCCGCCTTTGACGAAACTGACCTCGAAGAAGTCGGCTAGGCCGTTCCATCCATCGAGCATCGCCGGATCAAGGGACTGGACCACCCGCTGGTCGCCGGGCCCGTAGAGGACCTGGCTGAGGGTTGGATCCTGGGTGTAGTCGGCTCGCTGCGCGCGCAGCTCGAAAGGGGCCCCAACCGAACCGATCAGGACGCTGAGGTCCATGTAGACGGGCTCGCCCCGGCCGTAGCGGTAGAGGGTCATCTCCCCGCTTGGCCCGAAGAGACGAAGGGAGGGTTCGACCACCGCGGCTCGGGCCGAGGTTGCGAAGCTCGTGCCCAGGAGGACGAGGCAGAGCAGCAGCGGGAGCGATCTTCGGGCGCGCAGGGACGACGAGTGGATCGAAGGGTCAGGCATCGGGATCCTTCCGCGAGGGGCTGACACCGCCTGAGCGCAGCCTGGGCACAGGCTAGGGAGGCGCCGGGCCGGGGTCAAGGACATTGGGCGTGGAGGAGGTGGTACCCGTGGCGTCGAACCTTCGAAGTTGAACCCGAGTTCCGAGGAGGATCCATGCGCCGACTGATCGGCCTTTCCCTATTCCTGCTACTGACCGCGGCCCCTGCGGTCACCGCCGCGCCCGATCACCCCGTCGTCATCGCTCAAGGAGCGTCGGGTTCGCTCGAGCTCGTCGGGCACAGCCCGCTCAATAACCGGGGCATGAACGCGGCTTTGGCGATCAAGGGCGACTACGCCTACGTCGGCAGTCGTACCGATGCCAAGGCGAACAACGCGAACGGAGCCGGGGTGCTGATCGTGGACATCAAAGACCCGTCGGCCCCCGAGGTGGTCGGCGAGATCGGTCCCCCGGACGAGGCCAACCCCGGCGAGACCTCGCGCGAGATGCGCATCTGGCCCGAGCAGAACCTCCTGATCGTCATGACCCTGTTCTCGAACTGCGGCGAGATCCACGCCTGTTCGCCGATCGAGGGTCAGGACCGGTTCAACTTCTACGACATCTCCGGCAAGAACGCAGCGGCTCCCAAGCTGGTCTCGACCTACGAGCCGTCCAACGACCCCCATGAGTTCTTCCTGTGGGACGACCCCAAGCGACCAGGGCGCGCCCTGATGTACTTGTCGACGCCGAGCGGTGCAGAAAAGATCGTCGTCACCGACATCTCGGGGGCCAGGAAGGGCAAGTTCACCGAGCTGGTGAAGATGTCTCCGCTGTACACCGGTTCGTTCGTCCATTCGCTGGCCCTGAACAACGCCGGCACGCGCGGATACATCGCTCACCTGACCGGCGGCGTCGGCGTCCTCGACACGAGCGATCTGGCGAAAGGCGTCAAGAAGCCGGCGATCCGGGTTCTCACCCCGCCGAACAACGCGCCGCGATGGGAAGGCCCCGGCCCCCACACCGCGATGAAGCTGTTCGGCAGCGAGACGATGTTGATCACCGACGAGGTCTACGGCACCGCGATGCGCGCCCTCGGTGGCCACGGTTGCCCCTGGGGTTGGGCCCGCTTCGTCGACATCAAGAACCCGGTCAAACCCAAGGTGATCTCGGAGTTCAAGCTCCCCCAGAACGACGAGTCCTATTGCTCGCAAGACGCCGCACATCCCACGACGTCCTTCGCCGCGCACAACCCGACCATCACCAAGAACCTCGCGATCATCACGTGGCACTCGGGCGGCCTTCAGGTGGTCGACATCTCGAACCCCGCGAAGCCGTCACAAGCGGCGGAGTTCCTCGCCGACCCGGTCATCCCGATCCTGCAGGAAGACCCCGTCCTGTCATCGGGTGGGGACAAGGTCGTGGCGTGGAGCTACCCGATCGTCAAGGACGGACTCATCTACTTCGTCGACGTGCGCAACGGCCTGTACGTGATGCGCTACAAGGGCCCGTTCGCGACCGAGATCTCGAAGTCGAAGTTCTTGGAGGGCAACTCGAATCTCGGCGACGCCCTCCGCTTCGAACCCGTCTAGAGACTTCTACATAAGAAGAAAGGCCCCCGGATCACCGGGGGCCTTTCTCGCTCCTTGGTACTGAACGGAAGGTCTAGTACTCGACCTCGACGCCTTCGACGGCCTTGGGCATCGCGTTGAAGACGCCCTGCAGCTGCATCAGCTTCATCATGTTGCCGGTGATCTTGAGCTTTCCCTGCATGAACGCGTTCTGCGCGTTGAGCTCTTGCTTCGTGATGGCAACCGCAACGTCGTAGGTCTGGGTCAGCGTCGCCTCGGCGTCGGCGAGCTCGCCGATCCCGACCTGGACCTTTCCCTCGTCGAGCTGGAAGAAGTATTTCTGCTCGCCGCCATCCGGCGTGTCGGTGACGACCTGCTGCAGCTTCACCTGCTGACCCGATGAGGCGCTCTGGAACTCATCGGAGCTGTTAAGAGCGTTCGTGACCTCTTGAGCCCATTCCTCGGAGAGGAACTTCACAGCCATGCCCGACCTCCTTCTTGGTCTTCCGGGACCGGCGCTTGCACCGTTGCCGGGGCGGCACAACATACCGTTTAGTGATGGAGCCGATGGCACCGGACCACCCACCCCCAGCACCCGAGCCCCGCCTAGCGGCGACGCTGGCGATCCTGCGCGACGGGGCCCGAGGCCTGGAAGTGCTGCTGACGGTCCGCCCCGTCGAGCTGAGATTCATGGGCGGAGCGGTCGTGTTCCCCGGAGGTGCGGTGGACGATGCCGACCCGGACGAGCGCTCCACGGCCCTCAGGGAGGCGGCGGAAGAGGTGGATTTTCCCGATGTCGGCACGGAGCGGTTGATCCCCGCCGGGCGGTGGGTGACACCTCTGGGGGCCCCGATCCGCTTCGATACGCACTTCTTCATCGTCGAGGCGCCGGCGGACTGGATCCCGAAGCCGAACCCGCGCGAGGTCGCCGACTGTTACTGGTCCACCGCGGCCGGCGCGTTGACCCAACTGGCGGAGGGCGCAATCGCGATGGCGCCACCGACCGTGGAGATGCTGCAGCGACTGGACGAGTTCTCCTCCGTTGCCGACGCGGCAGAAGGCTTCGCTACGTCCGAGGGGATCGGAAGCTCTCGCATCCTGTCTATGCGGCTGTCGCCCTTCGTGCACGTGGTCCTGGCGCCGAATCCGGGAATCATGACGGGACCGGGCACGAACACCTACATCTTCGGTTCGGGGCCTACATATGTCATCGATCCGGCCGTCGACGACGAGGAGTATCTCGATACCGTCGTGGCGCTCGCCGGCGAGGTCGACGAGATCCTGATCACCCATCGCCACTCGGATCATGTTGGAGGTGCGGCCGCTCTGAGCGCGCGCACGAGCGCTCGCGTGCGTGCGTTCGGAGACGATCCGGCCGGAGAGGCTCCGGTGGTTCCGATCGCGGACGGAGCAAGGTTCATCTCGGGAGCTGCCGCGTTGGTCGCGCTGCATACTCCAGGACACTCGTCGGATCATCTCTGTTTCTACGTGGACGGCGCGGCGAGTCTCTTCGCGGGTGACAACGTCCTCGGTGAAGGCACTGCTGTGATCGCACCTCCCGACGGGAACATGGGCGACTACATGGATAGCCTCGAGCGGATGCGAGACCTCCACGTCGACCGGATCTATCCGGGCCACTTCCGTCCACTCGATGGGGGGAGCGCGGTGATCGAGCGCTACATATGGCACCGGTTGGAGAGGGAGAGAAAGATCCTGGCCGCTCTTTCGGGGGGGCCGCGCGACATCGCTTCGATCGTCGCGGAGGCCTACGAGGACACGCCCACTCATCTCCATCCGCTGGCCGAGCACTCGGCTCTTGCCCACCTCGAGAAGTTGACGTCCGAGAACAAAGTGCGATCGGTAGATGACCTGTGGGAAGCCGCCGACGTTGGTTAAATAGGAAGAACACGACTTTTCGGCGGCACGAACGGGGAACCGCGATGCCAAGAGAACGGCCGGCCGCACGCAAGGGCAGTTGGGGCTGGGTCGCTCGCGTCGCAGAGCTGACGGCTTGGGGCACGGTGGCCTTGATCGTGCTCATTCTGAACGTGGCAGACGTGCCCTCCGACACGTACTCGAAGGGCACGATCGTCGTGATCGCCTTGGGCGTCTGGTTGCTGGTCTTCTTCCGTGCTCTCCTCCCACGCAGAGAGCTTTCGGCGTGGTCGGTCGCCCTGCCTCTGGTCCAAGCGGTTGGCTTCGGATGCATCACGTTCGCGTTGCTGCGCGGTCACGTCCCTTCGGCTCAGATCGTCTTCGTGCCCGTGATCGTCAGCGCGGGGCTGCTGGCTGGATTGACCGGAGGTCTCTTCTCGGCCGCCCTCTCGCTGGCCGGTTATGCCGCGATCGCTCACTACGGCCCTGGGATAAACGGCGTCGCTCTGTCCGCAACCGGCGGGATGTTCCTACTCTCAGGTTCGATCGCCGGATTGCTGTCGAGGGAGCTGCGCTCGCACTATCGGGGCGAGCAAGAAGAGCACCGTCTTGCGACCGCGGTGAGGCATCGTCTGCTCGCGGTGGTGGATGCGGTAGACGAAGCCATCATCTTCCGCGACCGTCAGGGGTCCGTGCGCGTTGCGAACCGCCGGGTCGGTGCGTTGTTCGGCCTCGAACCCGACGATTTCCTCGGTCAGCCGGGGATGGAACTGCTCCGGCAGATAGCGCGTCTGACCGACGATCCCGAGGAAGTGATGGAGTTCTTCCAGACGGTGCGTGACCAACCCGAGGAGGAGCTCCGCAGGGAGATCGAGCAGATCATCCCGACGCGGCGAAAGCTGAGGGTGTTCTCGGGGCCGACGTATGACGATTCTTCCACCATGGTTGGGCGGATCGACGTCTTCACCGATATCACCGAGGCAGCCAAGCGTGCCGAAGAGGTCGAGATCCTCTACATGCAAGCCCGCAAGACGGCCGAGAGCTACCAACGCGGCCTGCTCCCGACCGACATGCCGAAGCTCCCGCGCGTCGGGATGGTGGCGCATTACATCGCTGCCGCAGGGAGCCGCGCGGTGTGCGGTGACTTCTACGACTTCGTCCCTCTCGCCGAGGGCCGTGTCGGTCTCGTACTCGGCGACGTGTGCGGTATCGGGCCCAAGGCTGCGAACGATGCTGCGCTGAGTCGCTACACCCTGCGTTCCTTCGCCCAACAGATCACCGACCCGGGCAGTCTGCTCAACTGGATGAACGCCCACATCCGCCGGCAGATGGACCCCGATCGATTCATCCGTCTGTTGGTGGGCGTCCTGGATCCCGAGCGCGCGATCCTCGAGTATGCGAACGCGGGCCACGTCCCTCCGATCCTTTATCGGGCGAGCAACGGGACCGCGGAATGGCTGGGCGAAGGTGGGATCCCCCTGGGGATCGAAGATGACGCTCGCTACAAGCCGGGCCGGGTCGAGATGGAACCGGGCGACATGGTCGTCCTCTACACGGATGGTGTCACCGAGGCGCCGCGGAATAACCGGCCTTTCGGTCAAGGACGGCTGATGGATCTGGTCACCGAATACGGCGTCGGTTCGCCCGGTGAGCTCGTGCAGGCCATCCGCCGGGGCGTGGAGTCGTGGGCCGGTACGGAACTGCGCGACGACATCGCTCTGTTGGTCTTCCAGATCGCTCCCGACAAGCAGGTGGCCGAACCGGTGCGCGAGATCGTCCTACCGAACGAGCCCAGCCGCATCTCGGAGATCAGGCACTTCGTCGCGCATTTCCTCGCCGACCTCAGGGCTCCGGTGGAGACCTCCTCCGAGATCCTCCTAGCGGTGGGAGAGGCGGCGGGGAACGCGTACCGGCACGGGCGCCGGACCGAAGGACGGAGCGAGATCAGGGTGCGGTGCGAGTTCGACCGGCCCGACTTCGAGGTCGAGGTCTCCGACGACGGCCCGGGCTTCGACCCCGACGAGGTCTCGAGCCGGGGAACGCCGGACCCGTTCGCCCAGGGGGGCCGCGGCCTGTTCCTCATGAACGAGCTCATGGATGTCGTCAGCGTCGATACGTCCAAGGGCGGGACCACGGTGCGCTTGCTCCGGGCCCTCGAGTGAGGCGTAGCAGGCCGATCGGTGGCAAGATAGTTGACTGAGTGGTCAAGTTTTCGGCACAGGGCCCCTATCTAGAAGAAGGAGACCTCATGGCTCGTGAAGCGGTCATCGTCGAAGCGGTACGCACCCCGTTGGGGAAGCGCAACGGTGCGCTCAAGGACTGGCACCCCGTGGACCTGCTCGCCGAGGTCTTGAACGAGACGATCGCCCGCTCGGGCGTGGACGCGGCGAAGGTCGACGACGTCATCTGTGGATGCGTATCCCAGATCGGCGAACAGTCGTTGAACGTCGGTAGGAACGCGTGGCTCGCCGCCGGTCTCCCCGAAGAGGTACCCGCCACGTCGGTGGACCGGCAGTGCGGTTCTTCCCAGCAGGCAGCGCACTTCGCGGCGCAGGGCGTCATCGCGGGCGCGTACGACATCGCGATCGCATGCGGCGTCGAGCACATGACCCGCGTCCCCATGGGTACGAGCGCTCAACACCAAGGCTTCCCGTTCCCGGAATCTCTGATGAACCGCTACGAGGGTGGACTCGTGCCACAAGGTGTATCCGCCGAGATCATCGCCAAGCGTTGGGAGCTCACCCGCGAGCAGGTGGATGCGTTCGGGGCCCGCTCACACACGCTTGCCGGTCAAGCGATCGAGTCCGGTGCGTTCAAGAACGAGATACATCCGATAAAGATCGAGACCGAGAACGGCGGCACCGAGCTGTTCGACCGTGACGAGGGTGTGCGCACCCCGAACCTCGAGAAGATGGGTCAGCTCGCGCCTGCATTCGACCCCCAGGGCATCGTGACTGCGGGCAACTCGTCGCAGATCACCGACGGTGCCGCGGCGCTGCTGATCATGACCCCCGAGAAGGCCAAGGAACTGGGCCTGAAACCGCGTGCTCGCTTCGCCGGGTTTGCCCTGGCCGGCACGGATCCCGTAACGATGCTTACCGGACCGATCCCCGCGACGCGCAAGCTGCTTGACCGCACCGGCTTGTCACTCGACGATATCGATCTCGTCGAGATCAACGAGGCGTTCGCTACCGTCGTCCTCGCGTGGAAGAAGGAGCTTGACATCGACGACGCGTGGTTCGAGGACAAGGTCAACGTGCACGGTGGCGCTATCGCGCTCGGGCATCCGCTGGGTGCGTCGGGGGCTCGGCTGATGACCACGCTTCTGAACACCCTCGAAGAGCGAGGCGCGCGTTACGGACTGCAGACGATGTGCGAGGGCGGCGGGCTGGCGAACGCCACGCTGATCGAACGGATCTGAGCCTCAGTCCACCGTAGTCAGCGGGGGCTTGCCTCCGGCGCGCACCAGCTTCATCGGTTCCATGCAATGCGTGGGTGCCTTATCGCGCGCCGCGACCTCGACCCGCAGCTCTAGTCCGCACATCGTGCACACATACTTCAGCCCGTAGTCGCTGACATCGGCTAGCTCGGGTTCGGGGGGAGAGTTCGCGATGGCGCGCACCTGTCGCAGGCCGAACGAGAACAGGACGAGGAACATGACCACGGCGATGCTCGCTCTGATGTAGCCGAAGAACTGGGCGATGGCGATCACCGCGACCAGGATCGCCACGCCGGTCGCGATCATCGGTGCCCTGGCCGGTTCCGAACGGTCCGTCAACAGGTCTCTCCACAGCTGGGGATAAACAACATCCTTGTGATTTACCCCCAAGCCCCGCTGCGGTCAGCGGCGCTTGTTCGCTTACTGCAGCGTTGAAATGGCGCCAGCGGCGAAGCCGCTTTCGCCATTTCTAATGCCATTGGGTGGCGACCATGAAAGAGCCCGCGATGAGGCCCAGGCCCACCCACAGCTGGTAGGCCCGTTCGGCCCCCCCGAGGTAGTGGGCGACGATCGTGATGATCCCCGCCAGCAGGAAGGTGACGAAGAGCGCCCCGACCCACGGAGGTGACTGCTTCGGTTTGGGCTTGGGGGGCGGCTGCCGTCGTACGCGCTTCGATTTCGATTTCGGCATAAGGGTCGAGATAGTAACGGCTGGCTTCATAATCAGACACCTGATGAACATCGTTCGCTTCTTCGGCAAGCTGCTGATCTCTGTGGGATGCGGCGTCCTGATCTTCGTCGCCTGGACGCTGTGGGGAACGGGTCTGATCACCGCGCGCCATCAGGAGGCCCTCGAGCAGGCCTGGGCCCACGAGCCTCCTATCGAGATCACCGGGGAAGAGATCGAGGTCCCCGAGAGCTTCCAGCCGGCTCCCGGGGAGGGCGTGTTCAGGCTCCGGATCCCGGCGATCAGTTACAACGACGTGGTGGTCGAGGGCGTCAACAGGGAGCAGCTCTACAAGGGACCGGGCCACTACCCGTCCTGCCGGGAGGGCTTCGGCAGGCCTTATTGCACCGATTTCGAAGAAGCGTGGCCGGGCGAGGACGGCAGGGTCATCGTCTCGGGCCACCGGACCACCTATGGGGCTCCGTTCTACGACCTCGACAAGTTGAAGCCCGGTGACGAAGTTCTCACCGAGACCCGTTGGGGAGATTTCACCTACGAGGTGACGGAGCTCGAGATCGTGGCCGCCGACTCGCTGGCGATCGCGATCCAGAATGACGTCGCCGAGATCGTCTTGACCACGTGTAACCCGAAGTACTCGGCCGAGCAACGATTGATCGTCTACGCGAGGCTGGTGCCGTGAGCCAGAGACGTTCCCGCAGGTCCATAGCGCTCGAGCTGTTCGCGTGGTTCGTGGTTGCGGTGGTGACCGCGGTGGTTCTCGTTCTGCTCTCTGATTCTTTGCTGCCCGCGAACTTTTGATGAGCCGGGTCAGGTTGCTCCTTGTCGATAACTTCGACTCGTTCGTTTACAACCTGGCGCAAGCCTTCGGAGCCCTGGGGGCCGAGCCGATCGTTATCCGCAACGACGCGACCCTGGATGAACTCGTCGCGAGCGCTCCGGACGCGTTGGTCATCTCGCCCGGCCCCGGTTCTCCAACCGACGCGGGAGTTTCGGTCGCCGCGATCGAGCACTTCTCAGGGAAGGTGCCGGTGCTGGGGGTCTGTCTCGGTCATCAGTGCATCGGGGAGGTATTCGGCGGGCGCATCGACCGCGCCAGCGTGGGCCCGGTGCACGGGAAGACCTCATCCATCGAACACGACGGGGGCGGCGTCTTCTCGGGCGTCTCTTCACCGATGGTGGCGACCCGGTACCACTCGCTCGCCATCGATCCGGAAACGTTCCCCAAGGACCTCGAAGTGACGGCACGCAGCGAGGACGGCGTAGTGATGGGGGTCAGACATCGAGACCTGGCGGTCGAAGGGGTTCAGTTCCACCCGGAGTCGGTCCTGACGTCCGAAGGCCCTCGGCTCTTGAAGAACTTCCTCGCGTCGGCAGGCTAGAGGAACGAGCTAGAGGAGCAGTCCCAGGGCCCAGGCGAAGAGCCCGCGGTCGATGAACGAGTTGCCCGGCTGTACGTAGAGCGTCGCCGAGTCTCCCGGCTCGACCGGCGTTCCCGGTTCCGGATCCTGATCACAGACCCTCCCCGGCGGTTGCGCGCATGCGCCATCGGCCTGCGTCACCTCGAGACCGTAGTCCTCTTCGAGGAACGCCTGAGCTTCGTCCGCGTTCTCTCCGGTGACGTCGGGCATCTCCTGGGCCTCTGGGCCCTCGGAGACGAGGATCGTCACGGTCTGGCCCTCCTCGTACTCGGCCCCCGCGTCAGGATCCTGCGCTATCACCCGGCCCTCTTCGACGGTGTCGCTCGGCTCCCTCGAGACCGAGACCTCGTAGCCCGCGTCGCGCAGGATCGCGGTGGCATCGGACTCGGTCTCGCCGGTGACGTCGGGCACGGTCGCGGCCGACGCGACGACAAGATCGACCTCGGAACCCGCGTCGACCTCGCGGCCGGACGGTGGGAACTGTTCGAGGACCTCGGAAGGCTCGGCCTCGGGATCGTCGCGCTGCGTTATCTCGCCGACCTTGAGTCGAGCGTCCTTCAAGGTGGCGGTCGCTTCTTCGAGCGTCTGACCGGTGAGGTCGGGCACGACCACCTGCCGGACACCCGCCGAAACGATCAATGTGACCGTTTCTCCCGTGA
>Ga0299913_10000153_pt1 | contig 35634 bp, 44 predicted proteins | sample RVTome_9_FD_201360 | JGI IMG/M metagenome (GOLD analysis project Ga0299913, IMG submission 201360) | Soil microbial communities from uranium-contaminated site in the Upper Colorado River Basin, Wyoming, United States - RVT155D38 (version 2) ... | reverse complement strand
GCCCGGGTCAGCTGCGGTCGCCCGCCTTGGCCATGTGCCGCTCCATCGCCGCGCGGCGGCTCAGGTTGACGCGACCCATGCGGTCGATCTCGGTCACGATCACCATCAGCTCATCGCCGATGCTGACGACGTCCTCGACCCGCGGCACCCGGTAGTCGGCGAGCTGGCTGATGTGGACCAGGCCCTCCTTGCCGGGCATGATCTCGACGAAGGCGCCGAAGTTCATGATCCGGGTGACCTTGCCGAGGTACTCCTTGCCGACCTCGACCTCCTTGGTCAGGCCCTCGATCCACTTGATCGCCTTCTGGGCGGCCTCGCCGCTCGTGGCCGCGATCTGGATCGTGCCGTCGTCCTCGATGTTGATCTCCGTCCCGGTCTCGGCCGTGATCTGGCGAATGATCTTGCCGCCGGCGCCGATGACGTCGCGGATCTTGTCGACCGGGATCTTGATGGTCGTGATGCGCGGCGCGTACGGGCTGAGCTCCTCACGGCTGGCGCTGATGACCTCGGTCATCTTGCCGAGGATGTGCATCCGTGCGTCGAACGCCTGCTGCAGGGCATCCCGCATGATCTCGGTCGTGATGCCGGCCACCTTGATGTCCATCTGGAGTGCGGTGACGCCCTCCGCCGTGCCGGTGACCTTGAAGTCCATGTCGCCGTAGGCGTCTTCCTTGCCGGTGATGTCGGTGAGGACCGCGTAGCGGCCCGTCTCCTTGTCGGTGATCAGGCCCATCGCCGCGCCGGCGACCGGCGCCTTGATCGGCACACCGGCATCCATGAGCGCCAGGGTCGAGCCACAGGTCGAGGCCATCGAGGTCGACCCGTTCGAGCTGACGACCTCGCTGACGACGCGGATGACGTACGGGAACTCCGCCTCGGTCGGCAGGACCGGCAGCAGGGCACGCTCGGCGAGCGCGCCGTGGCCGATCTCGCGACGGCCGGGGCCACGCATGAAGCGCGCCTCGCCCACCGAGTAGGGCGGCATGTTGTAGTGGTGGAGGTAGCGCTTCTCCGTCTCCGGGGAGATCGTGTCCATGCGCTGCTTGTTGCTCGACGGCCCGAGGGTGGCGATGCTGAGCGCCTGGGTCTGGCCGCGCTGGAAGAGGCCCGAGCCGTGCGTTCGCGGCAGGAAGCCGACCTCGACGCTGATCGGGCGGATCGTCTTCGTGTCCCGGCCGTCGATGCGGATGTTCTCGCTGAGCACGAGCTCGCGGACGGTCTGCTTGGTGATCACGTCCATGAGCGCCGAGCCGATGCCGTGTCGCCGCCGGACGTCCTCCAGGCGGTCGCCCTGCTCGGCGCGGTTGTAGCTCTCGCGCGCTCGGCGGACCTCCTCGGCGATGTCCTGCCGCACGCCGTCGAGGCGCTCGGCGAGTCCCTGTGTGAAGTGCATGAACAGCTCGGCGGCCGCCTCGGCGTCGGGCATCGCCCGGTGCGCGGTGGCGTGGTCGCGGCCGAAGATGAAGCGCACCAGGTCGGCGAGCTTGTAGGCGCCGGCGTCCGGGTAGAGCTGGTAGCCCAGCTCGAGGGTGTCGAACACCGCGGTCGGCTGCCACTTCACGTCGTTCGGCAGGTGGCGGAGGACGAACGGCAGGTCGAAGCTGATGTTGTGTGCGACGACCGGCGTCTCGCCGACCCACTGCGCGAAGTTCGCGAGGACCTCGGACGCGGTCGGGGCGTTGGCGACGTCATCGGTGCTGATGCCGTGCACCTGGTGGCCGACGATCGGCCGCCCGGGGTTTACGAGTGACTCGAAGCGGTCGACGACCTGCCCGTCTCGCACCCGCAGGGCGGCGAGATCGACGATGTAGCCGTTCTCCGGCTTCATGGCCGTCGTCTCGAGGTCGAACACCACGAACTCGGACTTGCCATCGGCGAGGAGCTTGCCGAGCTTGGCGACCGAGTCGGCCTTCGGCCCGACGAACGGCATCTTCTTCGGGGTGCCGGCCGAGGCGACGAGCCGGTCCTGGATGTCGATCGACTTCTGGAGGTCGGCGTGTCCGTAGGCGATCGCATCGGCCATGACGGACTCGGGCAGGATCTTGGCACCGGCCTCGACCATCATGACCGCCTCGCGCGTGCCGGCCACGACCAGGTCGAGGTCGCTCTCGTCGAGCTGGCTGTTCGTCGGGTTCGTCACGAACTCGCCGTTCAACCGTCCGACGCGCACGGCGCCGACCGGCCCCATGAACGGGATGTGGCTGATCGACAGCGCCGCGGAGGCGCCGTTGAGGGCCAGGATGTCCGGGTCGTTCTCCATGTCGGTCGACAGGACGGTGAGGACCACCTGGACGTCGTTGAAGTAGCCCTTCGGGAAGAGCGGGCGCAGCGGCCGGTCGGTGAGGCGCATGGCCAGGATGGCCGCCTCGGACGGGCGCGACTCGCGCTTGATGAAGCCGCCGGGGATCTTGCCCGCCGCGTACATCCGCTCCTCGTAGTCGATGGTGAGCGGGAAGAAGTCCGCCCCTTCCCGGGGCTCCTTCGCGGCGACCGCGGTCGCCAGGACGACGGTGTCGCCGTAGCGGACGATGACGGCGCCATCGGCCTGCTCGGCCAGCTTGCCGGCCTCCATGCTGAACGGCTTGCCGCCGATCTCAGCCTCGTGAGTGATAGCCACTGATTCCTCCAGGGTTCATGTTCGACATCCGGCGCTGGGCTGCGTGGCGCGCTCGTTGCAGAGCGCAGGCGTCAGGCAGGGGCGGAGTCGGTTGTTGATTCGTATGGATGTGCGAGACCCAGGTGCCCAGCATGGCCTGGGTCGATCGCGAGCGTGATTAGCGGCGCAGCCCCAGGCTGCCGATGACGGCGCGGTACCGGTCCACGTCATTGCGGACGAGGTACGCAAGCAGCCGTCGACGCTGCCCGACGAGCTTCAACAGCCCGCGGCGCGAGTGATTGTCCTTCGGGTAGCTGCGCAGATGCTCCGTCAGCGACTTGATCCGCTCGGTGAGAAGCGCAATCTGCACCTCGGGTGATCCAGTGTCGCCCTCGTGCGTGGCGTACTCGTCGACGATTGCGCTCTTCGCGTCCTTGGCGAGCGGCACGTATTCCTCCACATTCGTTTCCGTAACGTTCGGAGTCTACCAGAGGGGGCGCCTACCCGCCACGGGAGCCGATGAGCCGGCGGGCCTCGGATTCGTCCTGGCGCATCTGGGCCACGAGCGCGTCCACCGAGTCGAACCGGCGTTCGGCGCGCAGGCGCGCGGTGAGATCGACCGTCAGGGTCGCGTCGTATAGATCGCCGTCCCAGTCGAGGAGATAGACCTCGACGAGCACCCGACCGTCGTCGTGGAACGTGGGCCGCACGCCGATGCTGACGAGCGCCGGGTGGGCCGGGCCGACGCCACGCTCCGGCACGCTGACGTTCCCGAGGTAGATGCCGAGGGCGGGCAGGGCGGGTTGGTAGTCGAAGGCCAGGTTCGCCGTCGGAAACCCGAGCTCGTGACCGCGTCGGTCGCCGTGGACGACCGTCCCGCGCAGGGTGGGTGGCGCCCCGAGCAGCTCGCGCGCACCTTCCACGTCCCCCGAGGCCAGGGCGTCGCGGATTCGAGACGAAGAGACGGCTGCGCCCCCGATGACGTGTGGATCGACGCCGATCGCCTCGAAACCGCGGCCGCGACCGATCTCGCGGACACGCTCGAGGGTGCCGGAGCGGCCGCGGCCGAACGCGCTCTCCGGGGTCATGACCACGCCGCGCAGCTCGATGCCGGGCGCGAGGCCGGCCAGGAACGCCTCGGGCGTCTTCGAGCGCAGGTCATCGTCGAAGCGCACCTCGACGGCATGGTCGACGCCGGCCGCGCGAAGGCGCTCGATCGTGATCTCCGGTGGGAGGAGGCGGGCGACGATCGTGCCCGGCCGGAGCACCTCGTCGGGGTGCGGGGTGAAGATGAGGGCGACGGCGCCCGCGTCGAGCCGGCGGGCCGCCCGCACGGTCTCGCTCACCAGCCTGCGGTGGCCGAGATGCACGCCATCGAACACCCCGAGGGTGACGACTGCCGGGCCGATCGGTGGCATCGCCTCGATGCCGACCGCGGTCACGAGGTGCGTGCCTCGCGCGGCAGGACCTTCTCCGGCTTGAGCAGGCCCTCGCTGACGGATCCGATGCCGAGCAGCTCGCCGGCGCCGAAGATCGCCGCCCGGCCGGCCGGCGCGCCCGCGAGGCGCTGCGAGGACCCGGTGGTGAATCGGCGGACGGCGTCGGCGTCGAGCTCGATGTGCGGCATCGACAGCAGGTCTCCCACCGGTCGCACGGCCTCGGCCAGCCGGCCGCCGGCGGCGAGCGCCTCGAGCCGAGCCGGGTCGATCGCATCCTGGATGCTGAGGCCGGCAGCCTCTGTACGGCGCAGGGCCCGCAGGTAGCCGCCGGTCCCGAGTCGCTCGCCGAGATCCCGGGCGATGGAGCGGATGTACGTGCCGGCACCGCAGCGGATGTCGCACCGGGCGTCGAGCCAGCCATCGCCACGCTCGGCGCCGAGCAGGTCGATGACTTCGACGCGCACCGTGCGCGGCGCGACCTCGATCGGGGTGCCGGCTCGCGCCGCGCGATGCGCGGTCTGCCCGCCCTGCTTTCGGGCGCTGAAGTCCGGCGGGCGCTGCTCGAACGTTCCGACGAACCCCCCGAGCGCCCCGGCCAGTGCCTCGTCGGTTGGCAGCGGCCCGGCGACGGTAGTGATCGGTCCCTGAGCGTCATCGGTGAGGCTTCGCGCACCCAGCCGGATGATGGCCTCGTACCGCTTGTTCCCGCCGGTCAGCTCCTGGCTGAATCGGGTGGCCGCGCCGACGAGGATCGGCAGCACGCCGGAGGCGAGCGGATCGAGCGTCCCGGCATGGCCGATGCGCTTCGTGCCGGTGAGCCGGCGCAGGAGGCCGACCATGTCGTGGCTGGTCGGCCCGACCGGCTTGTCGAGGTTAACGACCCCGAGCATCGGCGCGATCGAGCTCCCGCTCGCACTCGTCGAGCACGCGCCCGATCGCATCGGCGAGGGCGATGTCGAGCGAGCATCCCGCAGCGCGGGCGTGTCCCCCGCCTCCGAACGCAGCCGTGATGGCCACGGCGTCGGCACGGGCCGTGGTGCGGACGCTGACCCGGACATGGGACGGCTCGGCCTCCTTGAACAGCACGGTGATGTCTCCATCCTTCGTCGACGCCAGCAGGTCCACGAACCCCTCGGTGGCGGTCGGATCGCTGCCGGTCTCGGCAAGCATGGCGAGCGTCTGGCTGGCGTGCACGATGCGCCCGGTGCGTCGCTGGCCGATGCCGTTGAGCATCCGGCCCCAGAGCGCCAGCGTGCCGAACGGCTTGTCGGCGTAGATCGCCTTGTGCAGCGCGGACAGCGGCGCGCCTGCCGTGACGAGATCGGCCATCACGCGCAACGTGCGCGGCGTCGCATTGGGATGGGAGAACGTGTGCGTGTCCTGCACGATGCCGGCGGCCAGGACGGTCGCGATCTCGGTGTCGATCTCGACGCCCAGGTCCGGCAGCAGCAGCGCAACCATCTCGCAGGTGGCCGCCGCGTCGGGGTCCACGTACGCCGCGCTCACCTCGCTGCCGTCATTCGAGACGTGATGGTCGACGTTGACGACGCGCGCCCGCGACAGCCACTCGCCGCAGTCGCGAACGATGGCGCCGGTCCGTGACAGTGGACCGTCGACGACGACCGCCACGTCGGGATCGAGCGCCGGGGCGCGCCGGACGTCGGCCGTGCCCGGCAAACCGGCCAGGAACGGGGGGACGCCGTCGGCCGCGACGACCTCGGCCTCCTTGCCGAGGCGCGCTGCCGCGAAGCGCAGGGCCAACGCCGCGCCCAACGTATCGGCGTCCGGGTTCTCGTGGCAGATCGCCGTGATGCGGGAGGCTTCGCGGATCGCGGTCAAGACCGTGTCACGACTCATCGGACCGCTCCTCCTCGAGCTCTCGGAGGAGGCGCAGGACGCGATCACCCGACTCGATCGAGTCGTCGTGGCGGATGACGAGCTGCGGGACGTGGCGGACGGTCAGCCGCGCCCCGAGCTGCCGGCGCAGCCAGGGGGCGGCGTCGGTCAGGGCCTTGATGGTCTCCTGCCGCTCGTCGTCGGTGCCGAGCACGCTGACCCAGACCCGGGCCGAGCCCAGGTCACGGGCCGTCTCCACGCGGGTGATGGTGGCGAACCCGATGCGCGGATCCTTCATCTCGCGTTGCAGCAGCTCCATCAGCTCCTGCCGGATCTGGCTGTCGAGCCGATCGGTGCGCTGGCTCATCCCTCGGTCAGGCCTGCTCGGCCACCATCTGGTAGCACTCGATGACGTCGCCCTCGGCGATGTCATCGGCGTCGAGCCCGATGCCGCACTCGAAGCCGGTGGCGACCTCGCGGACGTCGTCCTTGAAGCGCTTCAGGGACGTGATGCGGGTGTCGGCCAGGACGGTCGAACCGCGCAGCAGGCGGGCCTGCGCCCCACGGACGATGCGCCCATCGGTCACGTACGAGCCGGCGATGTTCCCGGCCTTGCCGGCCTTGATCACCATTCGGACCTCGGCGTGACCCTCGACCTGCTCGACCAGCTTCGGCGTGAGCAGGCCCTTCAGCGCCTGCCCGATGTCGTCGGTCAGCTTGTAGATGACGTCGTAGAGGCGCACGTCGACGCCGGTCGCCTCGATCGAGCGGAGGGCCCCGGGGTCCGGCTTCGTGTTGAAGCCGATGACCACCGCGTCCGACGCCGATGCGAGGTTGATGTCGCTCTCGTTGATGTCGCCGGCACCCTCGCGCAGGATGTTGATCCGAACCTCCTCGCCGTTCAGGCGCTCGAGGGAGTGGCGGATCGCGCCCATGGACCCCTGGACGTCGGTCTTGAGGACGACGCGCAGCTCGGCGACCTCGCTGTCCTTGATCTGGGCGCTGACCTCCTCGAGCGAGCTGACGGTGCGGTCCCCACCGCCCGCTGCCGCGATGTCGGCGGCCTCGGCCAGGTCACGGGCCGTCTTCTCGTCGGCTACCACGCGGAGCGTGTCGCCGGCCTCGGGAAGCCCCTGCAGGCCGATGATCTCCACCGCGCTCGCCGGCTCGGCCGCCTTGACGCGCTTGCCGGCCGCGTTGTTGAGGGCGCGCACGCGGCCCCACGTCCGACCCACGCTGACGATCTGACCGACCTTGAGCGTGCCGGTCTGGACGAGGACGGTGGCGACGTTGCCGCGCCCCTTGTCGACCTTGGACTCCACGATCGTGCCGATCGCATCCCGGTCCGGGTTGGCCTTGAGGTCCTGGAGGTCGGCGACGAGCAGCACCATCTCCATGAGGTCGTCGATGCCCGTGCGCTGCTTGGCGCTGACGTTGACGGCGATGACGTCGCCGCCGTACTCCTCGATGAGCACGTTGTTGTCGGCGAGCTCTTGCTTCACCCGATCCGGGTTGGCATCCGGCTTGTCGACCTTGTTGATGGCGACGATCATCGGCACCCGCGCGGCGCGGACGTGGTCGATCGCCTCCTTCGTCTGCGGCATGACGCCGTCGTCGGCAGCCACCACGATGATGGCGATGTCGGTCACCTGGGCGCCGCGCGCACGCATGGCGGTGAATGCCTCGTGGCCGGGCGTGTCGAGGAAGACGATGCGCTTGTCGTTGTGCACCACCTCGCTCGCGCCGATGTGCTGGGTGATGCCGCCCGACTCCCGATCCGCGACCTTCGTCTCTCGGACCGCGTCGAGCAGGCTCGTCTTCCCGTGGTCGACGTGGCCCATCACGGTCACGATCGGCGCGCGCTCCACGAGCTTCGAGGCGTCGTCGTCGGTCCACAGGCTCGGCTTGCCGTCGCCGTCCTCCGCGCTGCCGGGCTTCACGAGCTCCTGCTCGGAGGCGGCTTCCGCGGCGGCGCGCTCCGCCACGCCGGCCTCGGTGGCCTCGTAGCCGAGCTCGCTGGCCACGAGGGAGGCGGTGTCGAAGTCGATCGACTGGTTGATGGTTGCGAAGATCCCGTTGCGGATGAGGACGTTGATGATCTCGGCATGGCTGACCGCGAGCTTCTCGCCGAGGTCCTTGATGACCACCGGGTTCGGGAGCTCGACCGGCCCGACGGGACGGGCGGCGGCGGCGGCTGCCTCGGCGACGGCGGCTGCCGCGCCTGCGCTGCGCTTGCGCTGCGGGCGCGGCCCGCGGCGTGGTCGGTATCTACGTGGCGGCATCATTCACCTCGATTTCGAGCGTTCCCGGCGCGAGCTCGGCACCGAGCGCTCGCCTGACGGCCGCCGCGGCCGCACGTGGGTCGCGGCAGGCCGGCTCATGACAGATATAGGTTCCGCGTCCCGGCAGCCTGCCGCTGGGATCGCGCTGGATGGACCCGTCGGCGGTGCGGACCAGCCGATCCATGTCGCGCTTCGGGCGCGAGACGCGGCAGACCGCACAGGTGCGGGTCGGGATGTGATCAGGTCGTCGCTTCGGCATCGGCCGGCGCCTCCGCGACCGGCGCTTCGTCGCCGTGCTCGCCCGCCGCGGCCGTCGCGACGCCGGCATCCGAGCGAATGTCGATCCGCCAGCCGGTCAGCTTGGCGGCGAGTCGAGCGTTCTGGCCTTCCTTGCCGATGGCCAGGCTGAGCTGCCGCTCCGGCACGATGACGTTGGCGATCTTGTGCTCCTCGTCGACCCGCACGCTCAGCACCTCGGCGGGGCTGAGCGCCTCGGCGACGAAGCGCCCGGGATCCTCGTCCCACAGGACGATGTCGACCTTCTCCCCGTTGAGCTCGGCGACGATCGACTGGATCCGTGCACCGCGCTGTCCGACGGCGGCGCCCTTGGCATCGACCCCCGGCTGACGGCTCTCGACGGCGACCTTCGAACGGCTCCCCGCCTCCCGCGCGATCCCGCGGATGACGACCGTCCCGTTGTAGATCTCGGGGATCTCCATCTCCATCAGTCGGCGGAGGAATCCGCGGTGGGTGCGGCTGGCGACGATGACCGGGCCGCGCGTCGTGCGGCGGACCTCCATGACGTAGACCTTGAGGTGCTGGCCGATCCGGTACGTCTCGCTCGGCAGCTGCTCCGTGACCGCCAGGACCGCCTCCACGTCCTTGCCCATGTCGAGGACCACGGCGGAGTCGGTCGTGCGCTGCACGGTCCCGGTCATGATCTCGCCCTCGCGGGACGCATACTGCTGGAACACGACGTCCCGCTGCGCCTCGCGGAGCCGCTGGCGGTAGACCTGGCCCGCGGTCTGCGCGGCAATGCGCCCGAGCTGCGCCTGGGTCACGTTCTCGGGAACGCGCACCTTGGCGCCGACGCCGGTGGCCGGGTCGATCTGCTGTGCGTCCTGGACGACCATCTGGAGCTCCGGATCCTCGATCTCCTCGATGGTGGCCACGACCTCGTACTCGCGCGCAACGCTGATCTCGCCGGTCTCGGGATTGACGGTCACGACGACGTTCTCCGGGGCATCAGCGTTCCGCCGATACGCCGACTCGATGGCCTGCTCCAGGGTCCGGATGAGGATCTCCTGGGGCACGCCCTTTTCGGCGTTCAGCTGGAGCAGCGCTCCGATGAAGTCTCGATTCATGCCGCTCCTCGTTCCGCGGACGACAAACAAAGACGTGGGATGGCGAACCGACCCACGTCCTTACGCTTGGTTCATATATTTGTGGTTCGCTGTTGGCCGGCAGAACCGTCCCGAAGTATATCGGATCGCCCTCTTCCCCGCCACCGGCGGGCCGGTCCAGCCTCACGGCTCGACGCGGCCTCACCCCCCACTCGGTCAGGGTGATGACCGGATCCTCAACCGCCGGTGATGAGCCGCTGGATGTCCTGGATGCTGATCAGTCCCGGACGCGCTCAGTAGGCCGATTTGAGCGTGCAGAGCGTCCCGATATGTCCAGCCGTACCCCCCAAATCCAAGCGCTAAGGGGTACGGATAGGGGTACGGAGATTCAGGCCGCGCCGCTGCCGATGGCCGCCGTCAGCCGCTCGATGTACTTCGGCCAGCACTTGATCTTGTCGCGCTCGATGAGGCTGATCATCGACGCGCTGATGCCGCTGCGCCGTGATAGCTCGCGGACGCTCAGGCCGCCAGCCAGGCGCACCGCTCGCAGGTTGCCGGGTGACGGCTGCGGCCGCCTCATCCATCGTTGCCGGCGCCGCTCCAGCTCGCGGTAGCAGGCGTCGCACAGCCGGCCGCGGAAGCGCCAGGCGGAATTGCGCACGTCGACGGTATGCAGCCCGGTGGTGACCTCGCAGCGCAGGCAGAACGGCTCGGAGGCCGGTGATCGTGCCATCGGCGACGATTCTACGCCGCCGGTATCCTTGGCGGATGGCTACCGATGACCCTGACGGCTTCGATCAGGCGCACCGCCACGACGTTTCCCTGCGAATGGCCGCAATGCAGGGCACGCATGAGCGAGAGAGGCTTATCGCGACGATGACGCCTTTGGAGATCGCCGAGCACGACCTGGACGCGATGATCGAACTCCAACGGCAGTACGAGGCCGGGAACACGTCATTCCCTGTCACGGATGCGAACACGCGCGCCATGGCCGACCTCATCGCCGAACGGCGCGGCGAGGTCGATCTGTTGCGTGGATCGTGATGGACGAAAGCCGCCGCTATCCCGACGCACCTTCCCCGCCTTCTAGAACGACGGGCGGACTACTTGCCGAGCTTCGCGGCGGCTCCGATGGTCGATGCTACTCCGGGTCGCTTGCCGGCGGCTTATGACGATGGCGGGTCAAAGACCGTGGCGTCGACGACCCGCTTGTGTAGTCCGTTGCTGAACGGCGCGTCCCAGCTGTAATCCATGAACCCGGAGTGCTCCCGAATCAGCCGCCCGAAGTCCGAGCCATCGTCCTTTGCCGCCGCGGCGAGGCGGTCGAGGGCGGCGTAACTGTCGAGTTCCGTGAATACGCGGTAGAACCCCGCCTGCTTTTCCGACGAGAAGACTGTTGTAAAGATGCCGATGAGACGTGTGCCGTCCGGGTGGGCAGCCTTGAGCGCATCTTCATTGGCGGTAACCCAGGCTTGGTGCTGCTCTTCCTTGCCGGGCGAAACCGCGTAACCGAATTCCTGGACAAACTGCATGCTGGGCACCTCGGCTCCGGGCGGGTCGGGTTCGCCAGTGGCTCGGCGCGGGCCCCCCGGCGGCCATGGATCGTGGTCCGCGCGTCATCGCCCCCCGCTGATGGCGTGCTTATACGCCTCAAAGCGGCTCTTGACTAGAGGAGCCGCCGCTATCCCGACGCACCGATCGGACACCGCAGGCGTCGTCTAGGTCATTGACGCCACTGTAGATCCGGGCGCATGCTTTCCATGCGCGAAGTTGGAACCGACCTAGGAGATTCGAGGGCTGATCCCCATGCAGGAGACATTGCCGGGCCGCGGGCATTGGGCGGTGCGCCTCCGACGCATCCTCGAGGACTACCACCAGGCGCCCTTGGGCATCGCGGCAGCCGTCGGCGCGATCGCCGAACTGAGCCGAGGTCTCATTTCGTAGGCCACCCCGGGGAGGAGCCGCCGCTATCCCGACGCACCTTCCCGACCCTCCGGACGGGTCGGCGGACTGCTGCCGGGCTTCGCGGCGGCTCCGATGGCCGATGCTACTCGGGGCCGCTTACTGGCCGCTTATCGCGGCCGTGGGTGTGAATGAGCAGCTCCCCGCGGAAACGTATGACGGGAGCCGCCGGTGCCCGACTTGGAAGCGGACGGTCTTTCAGCCGCCGGGCTGGAGTACGAGCAGATTGGCTGTGAGGGTCGCGGTGAGCTCGCCCTCCGGCAGGTCAGACGTCTCCACAAACGAGCAGTGAAGGAACTGATCCTCGTCAATCCCCTTCGGTCATGCCCCTTGCACTCGATGTGAGGTCCCCATGGCCCACCGGACGGGCCACAATGCTCGCCACATTCGCGCTGGCGGCACGGACTCACGGCTACCTCGAAGACTCTCTGGAAACTCGACAACCACACTCTCGGGAAGCACAGGATCCTCCGGGCGTACCTGGACCGATGGTTGCCGATCATGTCGCGGAGCCTGCCGGCGCGCCGCGGATCGGACTTGCTGCTGGTCGACGGGTTCGCGGGGCCGGGCCGCTACACCGGCGGGGAGGACGGATCGCCGATCATCATGCTCAAAGCCTTCCTTGAGCACCAGGATCGCGTCGCGATCGAGCGCACGACGCTGAGGTACGTCTTTATCGAGAACCACCGCGGGCGGTTCGAGCACCTGCAGCAGGAGCTCGATGCCATTCGACCGAGCCTGCCACCGAATGTGCGCGTGGTTCCGATCTCGGGCGAGTATGGCGACGTCATGCCGACGCTCCTGGGCGACGTTTCGGCGCGCGTGCCGACGTTCGCGTTTCTCGACCCGTTCGGATATGCCGATACGAAACTGACGCTTACCAGCAACGTTCTCGGGTTCCCGCGCTGCGAGGTGCTGATCTACCTCCCGACCAAGAACCTGGCCCGGTTCGTCGGACACCCTGACACCGTGGCTGCTTTTGACGTCCTGTACGGCAGCCGCGAATGGGAGGAGGCGATCGACCTCGACTTCGACCGACGCGTGAGGGTCCTCCGGGACCTCTTCGAGCGAGCCCTGAACCGGTCTGCCAGCTTCATGCGGCGGTTCGAGATCATCACCGAGAAGGGCGGCGGTTATGACCTGTATTTCGCTTCAAATAACGAGCTCGGACTGGTGAAAATGAAGGAGGCCATGTGGAAGGTCGACCCCGTCCACGGTCGGGCGTACCGATATGTGCCTGAGGACCCTCAGACGACGCTCTTCACGGACGAGCCAGATACAGTCCCGCTGCAGCACGCGCTCCGCATTCACTTCGGGCTGCAGCCGTTCGCCGTTGAGGCGGCTGAGCGGTACGTCGCGCTCAACACCGACTTCCTGGCCGACTCGCACCTCAAGGTGCGGACGCTCGCGCCGCTCGAGGCAAGCGGTCGGATCGCGGTAGAACGTCCGGGCCGGAAGGGCTCGTGGAAAGGTGCGACCGTCCAGTTTCTCTGGTGAGGCCGGCCGGCATGTCATCCCAGGTCCGCCCGTCGAGCTCGCGCCCGCCGGCTTTCGGCGTGCGCCCGCCCCACTGCTTGAAGAAGAAGGCGATTCCCTCGCGCTGGCACCGGTCGCGGAGCTGGCGGACCCACTCGATCGCCTCGCCCTTCGGCTGAGTCGAGTGGCCGTTGGTAGCCGTGACGAGAGCCCGCCGCCGCGGCCCGCTTGACTCGCCGCCGGCGATCAGCCAGTTGATGCCCCGGAGGTCGAGCTTGTCGAGTGGACCCAGCAGCGGCTCCGCGCTAATGAAGCGCACCGCGGCTGGCGTGGCACGCAACCACTCAGCTCGATGTACCCAGCGGCTGTTCTCGATCGACGTGCCCACCCAGACGTTGTCCAATACCCCGTACAACTCGACCATGGCCCCGACGATGGCAGGCATCCGCTCCGGCCGCTTGGTAAGAATCTGGAAGGTGTGCTGCGGTGCCATGGCCATAGTCCCCCACACTTCCGAAACGAACGACTGCGGCACAAGCTCATGGAACAGGTCGCTCATGGAGTTGACGAAGACCATGCGAGGCTGTCGCCACCGCAGCGGTAGCTGCAGCCGCTCGCGGTGGAGCGCCACGTTCTGAGCCGCGTTGGCGCGTGTCCATGGCCGGGAAGTCGTACCAAACCGTTGGCTCAGGGTCTCCGCGTAGCAGTACGCGCACCCAGGACTGACCTTCGAGCAACCCGTGACCGGGTTCCACGTCGCATCAGTCCACTCAATCGCCGACTTATCGCCCACGGGTGCCCTCCATTCTCAAAAGCGGACGATCGTCGCCGGGCACGTCGACAGCTCGAATGTCACGTCTTGTGGCCATCCTACCCTGCATCCTCAGAACCTCCCGATATAGTCGGCAGTGACGAGATCGGGGCGTGCCTCCACCATCATCCGACTCCCTTCAGGCGCGCCGCCCGAAGCTCGACCGGGACCGCGCGTAAATCAGCTCCATCGGCTCGAACGTCTCGTCCGGCCGCAGACCCGGACACTGCGGCGGGCACGACGGCCCGAACCACGGCTCGTTGTCGCGATGGCCGACCAGCAGCTGCATACCGTTCTGGCGGTGGTAATGCTTCGGATTGGTCCGCGCGTACAGGCTCGTCAGCCGCTGATCAGGCTCCGCGGGTCGGTTGCGGCGGTCCCAGTCCCGGACACGGCACGACGTCGAGCAGAACACGCGCGTGACCCGCGATCCGGCTGGTAGCGGCGTGTCGCACCGCGCACATCGGCGTTTCGGCTGTTTCATCGCCGTACCGTCCGCGTCATCGTCGTTCGGAGGGAGAGATTCTGGAGCGGGGCTCTACTCAGTCCGCCCACGTAAAGAATCGACCCCGCATGACACGTCATCATCGGTTGCCCTGCCAGTCAGTCAGCCGGCGGCGTTCCTCACGCTCGACGTCCTCCGGGGTGGTGGGTCGGACCATCCGCTGTCGCTCCTCGACGCGGTCAACGAATCTGTGCAGCAGGTTGGCGACACCCTGCAGCTTGTAGCGGATGCGCTCCTCGGGCGTCACGAGTCCAGCTCCTCCAGGTGGTCACGGCACACCGGCAGGGACGGTACTGTCAGGGTGTACGCCGGCGCCGATCGCAGGTGGCGCAGCGCGCACGGCACGGGCTTGCCGGACAGGTGGCCGACGATGAGGTCGCCGAAGGTGTCGAGCACTTCGCGCACATCGGAGCCGAGCACCTTGGCCTTGACGTCGAGCCTGCCGTCGAGCACCTCGAGCCGGATGCCCTCGGAGCGGAGCCAGTCGACGATGGCCCCGATGCCGCGGACGGCCGGCTTGCCGCCGGTGGTCACCAGGCGCGCGCTCTTGTTGGCCGGGGCGAGCACGTCATTGGCGGCCGAGTTGAGCCCGATCGCCTGTTCCGGGATGCGCTGCAGGGCCGGCAGGTACTCGGCCAGGTCGACGCGGTGCGCGGATGCGGCCCGCTTGCGTCGCTCGGCTGCCGCTGCCTTGGCAGCCCTGTCGCCGGCGACGAGCCGGTCGTAGGTGCCGGGCTCGACCACGGTGGCGCGGATGGTGTGCAGCTCGCGAATCGGCGGGCGCCGGCTCGACAGCGGATCCGGGCGCGAGGTCATGTAGTCGACCCGCACCTCGCTGCTGGCCGGCCGGTTGTTGGTCTCCCACGGCTGCACCTCGCTCCCCATGCGCAGCTCGCGACCGTCCGGGGCGCGGGCGTAGGTGACGTGCAGGTACTTGCCGAGCACCTTCAGGGCATCGGCGTCCAGGTGCTCGGGCTCGTCCCATTCGACGGGCGAGCCGATCGTGCCGAAGTCACGCATGGTCGTAGTCATCGGGGTGTTCCTCTCGTGAGATGCAGTTGGGTTGATGGCGGCCAGACAGTCCGCCGCAATCGGGGCAGTAGGTCCAGGCGGCGCGCGCGACGCGACGGGCCTCTTGGCAGCCGGGGTGCCGGTCGGCGGGCACGGACAGCGGGCGACCGCAGTCCGGGCATGGGCGCAGCCATTGCGCCGGCATGAGGCGGGTCATCGGAGCACCTCCTCGATGGCCGGCCAGTCCTGCGGTCGCCATACGTGGACCTCGGCCACATGGCGCAGCACGTCGAGCACCGCACGCTGGTCGGCGTCGAGCTTGCCGGTGGATGACTTCAGCTCGGCGTATATCCGCCTGCGGTCGCGGGTCCGCACCAACGTCAGGTCAGCGAACCCCTTGCTCAACGGGCCGGAGCCCGCAGTGCGCCAGCCGTGCGCGGTTCGGGCGGGTCGCCAGTGGCACCAGCTCCAGCCCCGTATCTCCGCGAGTTGCGTCACCTGCGCCATGAATGCTTGCTCGGTGAGCAAGCTAGCGACGGCGGTGGCGGCGTGCGATGCGCGAGTCATCGGACGGCTCCTGCGCAGCGTCGGCAATAGGCGATGCCGCTGGCACCCAGTGGATAGAGCGGCGCGTCGCACTCGCACACGCCTCCGGGGTCGGTCAGCATGCCGGGACGGACCCCGGGGACAGGGGACAACCCTACGGGTTTGTCCCTGTCTGTCCCCTCCCGGTGGGGGTTGGGGACAAGTCCCTTTGTCCCTGTCTGTCCCCTTGTCCCGGTCATTCGTCGTCTCCCAGGTACGGCGCGATGCGCTGCAGCCGCTTCTTCGCAGCCTCGACGGTCAGGCCGGGGATGGCCACGCACAGCTCGGGAACGGTGGTCGCCCCGCGGCGGTAGGCTTCGAGCGTTTCGGTGATGGCCTTCGGCAGTCCCGGCTCGGCGGAGGTCGGAGCCAGCGGCTCCGCCGCCGCGAAGCGCAGCACGCCGGGATCGGCATTGACCCCGAGCAGCCAGGTCGCGGTGAAGCCGATCGGCGCCTCGCGCGGGCCGTGGTTGCGCTTCGTGTTGTGCAGCGTGTAGCGCCGGACGGTCTGGCCGATCGTGGCCTGCTCGTCACGCCAGGCCACCGACCACGCCATGCGCGCCCGGTCGCGGTTGACTTCGGAGCCGGCGATGCGGCCATCGGCCCGCTGCCAGTCGCGACTATCGGCGCGGTTGGGATGGGCCACGATGAACGTCGGCGGGGTGAGCTGGTCGACGGCATGCCAGAACAGCGAGTCACGATCGCGCACGCCACCAGATGCGTCGAGCTGCGAGAGCAGCGCCTGTTGACTGTCGAGGATGACCGCGCCGAAGTCGGCGGCGCGTTCGGCGATCGAGCGGGCGATGCGGTGCAGCGGGCGACCGCGAGCGTCGAACAGCTCCACCGGCTCGGGCAGGTCGGCGCGCTCGATGCCGGCACCGCGGCAGATGGCCTCGACGCTGCGGGCGTGCCAGTGGGCTACCGGGTCCTCGGCGGCGACGTACAGCACCGGGCAGGGCGCGCCGATCGGCGCCACGCCGGGGATGATCTGGCGCCCGGACGCCTTCGACACGGCGATGGCCCGCGCGATCGTGCTCTTGCCGGCCTCACCGGGACTGACGAGCACCATCGAGCCGGTCGGCCACATCGGCTCCGCGACATACAGGCCTCCGGCGGGCAACTCCAGGCTCGCGCTTCGCAGGTCGATCGGCGCCCCGAGCTGTTCCTCGGCCTCCATCACGGCCTCGGCCGCGGCATGGGCGGCCGCACGCCAGACTCCCCCATCAGTTCGGCCGTCGAGCCCGCTCGCCACTTTCGCCAGTCGGTCCCGCCCGGTCAGCGACAGGGTCACGGTGGAGCGGAACAGGTGACGGCCGCGGACGCGGACGGCCAGGTCGGCGGTCAGCTCTCGATCAGTGCGTACGTCGCGGAACAGGAAGACCGCCCCCGGTGGGCTGATGGTGACGCGGTATGACGGCCCGAGGCGCTCCATCTCCAGGCTCGGGCGCAGCGCGGCGGCTTCGATCTCGGCCTCGGAGTACGCGGCCACACTCACGCCGGTACCCCCTGACAGGCGGCGCAATCCTCGATCGCGTCGATGAGCTCAGGGTGCGCCAGTGGCCCGGCGCAGGTGTGACGGACGACGCCGTAGTCCTCGATCAGCGGCCACTCATCGGGCGGTCGCTCCAGGTGGAGCTGCAGGATGCGCGTCTCGTACGGGTGCGCCTCCCACAAGTGGAATGCCAGCCGCGGGGCGAGCGCGAGATGCAACAGGCCATTGACGGGCCGCAGCCGGAGCCCGCAGAACGGGCAGTCAACCTGAAAGCCGCTCACGCCACACGCTCCAGCCGGCCGCCGTCGACGGCGCAGCGTTGAGCTAATCGGAATGCGACCCGCGCGAGCCGGTCGGCCTCCTCATCGGTGACGCCGATCAGCTCCAGGGAGCGGCCAGCCTCGCGGAAAGCCACCTCAGCTCGAACCCACGATGTACGATCCGGGTTACCGGATGCTCGCGGCTGCATCGCGATCCTCCGCTTGGGCCGCCTGCGATCGGACAGTCGCGGCGGCCTTCTCCGTTGTCATCGTCGGGTTGAGGGGACCGGCGCCTCCGGCCACTCCGTTGCGCCGTCGATTAGTGCGTGCAGGGCGGCGGTCGGGACCCGCACGCTGCCAAGCAGGCGCACCGATGGCAGACGGCCTCGCTGGATGAGCGAATACACCTTGCTGCGCGAAATTCCGAGCAGCACGGCCGCCTCATCGGGCCGCAGGAGCAGCGGTTCCGTGTCGCGCGTGTCTATCGTCATATCCCGTCTCCGCTCTTGCCGTGGTGTGTTAGCGTGTGCGTATCCGTTCACACAGTAAGCACCGATAGAGCGTGAGCACAATGGCATCCCGACACACGCGCAGCACCAAGCCGCCCACCACCTCAGCGCTGGATGTCACTCCAGATGCACCACGCTGCACATTACGGCCAGACATCCACGAGCAGCTCTTGAAGTGGTGGGACGAAGGGTTCTCCGCGCAGGCGATCGTTGAGGGCCTAAGGAAGCAATTCGGGTCGGCCCCGCATCGCAACACGGTCTATAAGGAGGTCCGGCGTCACGCGCCACCGGCGGATGCGTGGACGTTGGCTGATGCTCGCTATTCCCCCACCGAGGCCGGCGCCGTACTGGAGGAGCTGTATCACGTCTACCGGCTGTCCGGGGGACGCCGGAGGCACTTCAGCGAGCGCGAGGCGTGGTGGGTCCTGCGGTTGAAGCTCGTTCATCAGAGTCCGGGCTTCGAGCCCCTCGAACCCAGCGAAGCGTTCCGAATGGCTCGGCTCCACATCGACGCCGAGCAGCGTGGCGAGCAGCTTTCCCCGTGGCTCGACGCCATGGAGCCTGCCGAAGCCCGCCTTCAAGTGTTCGTCGCGTCCCCCCACCAGTTCGCTCCAAAGGAGAAGCAGACATGACCCGGCGCACGACCGGCGGCAGCGTCCGCCACCATGCCACCCGCGACCTGTGGGAAGCGCGCTACGTCGGCGCCGACGGTCGACGCCACTCGCTGTACCGCAGCACCGAGAAAGCCGCCCAGGAGGCGCTGCGGCACGCGCTGAGCGATGCCGACAACGGCATTCGCCCGGTGAGTCAGCAGCTCACGGTGGCCGCTTTCCTGGACGATTGGCTGACGGCATCGGTCCGCCAGCGCGTCCGATCGCGGACAGCCGACAGCTACGCGAACACGGTGCGGCTCTACATCGTTCCGGCCCTCGGCCGCTTTCCGCTGGCGAAGCTCCAGCCGCAGCACGTCGGCCGCATGCTCGCCGACCTGTCGGCTCGTGGCGACCTGTCCCCCACCACGGTGCGCTACGTCTACAGCGTCCTCCGCACAGCGCTCGGCTACGCGCTGCGACAGGGCGCCGTGGTCCGCAACGTGGCGACGCTGGTGGATCCTCCGCCGCGCTCGCAGCCGGAGATGCAGCCGCTCACCCGCGAGCAGGTCCGCATGCTGCTCACCGGAGTACGGGGCGACCCGCGCGAGGCGCTGTACGTCGCCGCGCTCGGCACCGGACTGCGGCAGGGTGAGCTACTGGCGCTGCGCTGGTCCGACGTCGACCTAATCCGCGGCGATCTGACCGTGCGCCACACGCTCGGCCGCTTCACCCGTCAACCCGAGCCGACCAAGACACCACGCAGCCGGCGCACGCTGCGGCTGCCTCAGCAGGTGGTGATGGCGCTGACTGCGCATCGTGAGCGTCAGGCAGTGGTACCGCTGTCGGGACTCATCTTCACCACGTCCGCCGGCACGCCGCTGCACCAGACCAACGTCACCCTCGGCCTGCAACGCACGCTGCGGCGCCTGGGACTCCCGCAACGGCGCTTCCACGACCTGCGGCATACCTTCGCCACCCTGGCGCTCGAAGCGGGCGAGGGGCTCGATGCCGTCAGCCGCGCGCTCGGCCATACGTCGGTGGCCACCACGGCCGACATCTACGGACACTGGACGCCGGTCATGGCGCAACGGCTGGCCGACCGCATGGATGCCGTGCTCAGCGGCTAGTACCCCTCGTTACGGGGGTACGGGGAGGGGTACGGAGCCCTTCGGGAACGCTCCCGAGGGGCTCTTTCGTGCTCCTAGCCGCCGGTGATGAGCCGCTGGATGTCCTGGATGCTGATGAGGATGACGAGCGCGATCAGCACCGCAAAGCCCGCCAGGTAGATCATCGCCTCGCGCTCGGCCGGCAGGCGCCGTCGACGGACCGCCTCAATGAGCACGACCGCGATCCGGCCGCCATCGAGCGGAGGGAACGGGAGGACGTTGAGGACCGCCAGGTTCACCGAGAGCAGGCCGATGAAGAAGAGCTGCGAGACGAGCGGCGCCTCGAGCACACGGCCGGTCTCCTGCGCGATCCCGATCGGCCCGCGCGCGTCGGGGGCATCGGGGTTGAGCCCGATGAGCCCACCCACGGCGTCGGCCAGGCCACCGGGAATCTGGACCGCGATCGTCCAGGCCCCTCCCGTCCCGCGTGCGATCGCGTCGAGCGGCCCGTCCACGGTCGACGGCTCCTCGACGATGCGGGCCGGGTCGTACGCGAAGCCGATCGGGCCGATCCCGTTCGCGCGATCCTCGGTGGTCACGACGCGGGGAACGATGTCGATCTCGATCGAGCGTCCGTCTCGCTCGACGGAGAGGACGACATCCGTCCCTCCCTGCTCCGCGACATACTCGGTGAGATCGGCGGACCGATCGAAGGCGCGCCCGTCGACGGCCACGATGACGTCGTCGACGCGGAGGACCCCTTCGGCCGGACTCCCCTGCTGGATCTCGGTGACGGTCAGCGGACCCTCGCCGACCATGAGCGGCATGCTGAAGGCGACGGCAAACAGGGCCGCGGCCAGGACGAAGTTCATGGCGACGCCGGCGACGAGCACGCCGATCCGGATCCAGATCGGGCGCCGGTTGAACGCACCGGCCATTGCGTGCTCGATCTCGTCGTCGCTCAGGCCCGATTCGCGGAGCCGTCGAACCTCGACGTCGCCATCCTCGCCGAGCATCTTCACGAAGCCGCCGAGCGGGATCCAGTTCAGGCTGTATCGCGTGCCGTGCCAGGTCAGCGAGCCGATGCGCGGCGGGAAGCCGATGCCGAATTCCTCGACGGTGATCCCCGCACGCTTGGCGACGATGAAGTGACCGAGCTCGTGGACGAGGACGAGGACGACGAGGATGCCGATGAAGGCGGCGACGGTGCCGAGAACGTCCATCAGCTCAGCTCGGCCGAGAGCCCGGTGCGCACCTCGGCATCGAGCTCGGTGATCTCGCCGAGTGCCGGCTCGGTGTCAGCGCCCCAGCGGGCGACGGCCGTCTCGATCGTGTCCGCGATCGCCGGAAGGCCGATGCGTCCCTCCAGGAAGGCGGCCACCGCGACCTCGTCGGCGGCATTGAGGATGACGCCCCGGTTGCCGCCTGCGGCGGCGGCCGCCAGGACAGCGTCGTACGCGGGGTACGCGCCGGGCGCCAGGGCGCTGAATTCGAGCGTTCCCCAGGCATCGGGGTCAACCCGCGCCGCCGGCGATGGCAGGCGCACCGGATACGTGAGCGCGTACTGGATCGGAAGGCGCATGTCCGGCAGGCCGAGCTGCGCCTTGTACGAGCCATCGGTGAACTCGACGAGCGAGTGCACGACGCTCTGGGGGTGGATCACGGCATCGATTCTAGAGTACGGAAGCTGGTAGAGCCATTTGGCCTCGATGACCTCGAACGCCTTGTTCACGAGGGTGGCGGAGTCGATCGTGATCTTCGGTCCCATCCGCCAGGTCGGGTGCGCCAGGGCCTCGTCGGGCGTGACTCCGGCAAGTGTTCCGGGGTCGCGACCGCGGAACGGCCCGCCACTGGCGGTGAGCACGAGACGCTGGACGCCGTCCGCTCGTTCCCCGGCCAGGCACTGCCAGATCGCCGAGTGCTCGCTGTCGACCGGCCGGAGCAGGTCGAGCGGATCGCCGCCACGCTCGTCGAGCACCGCGCGGACGAGGTGGCCGCCGGTGATCAGTGTCTCCTTGTTGGCGAGCGCCACGCGCCGGCCCGAGGCGAGCGCGGCGAGGACCGCCGGCAGGGCCGCCATGCCGGTCGTGGCGACCACGACCAGCTCCACGCCATCCGACGTCGCGAGCTCCACGAGGTCCCCGCTCGCCCAGCGCCGTTCGTCGGCGCGATCGGGACGGTTGATCGCGGTCCATGCTCGCGCCTGCGGCCAGCGATCGAGCTGCACCTGGAACTCGTCGCTGTGGTGGCCGGCGGCGAGGCCGAGCACGGTGAACCGATCAGGCAGTGCGGCCACGACCTCGAGGGTCTGGCGGCCGATCGAGCCGGTCGAGCCGAGGACCGCGATCCCGGTCATGCCGCGCGCCCGGCCACGAGCAGTGCATAGCCGGCCAGGACCGGCGCCGCGAACAGGAACGAGTCCACGCGGTCGAGGATGCCGCCATGTCCCGGGACGAGGAAGCCGGACTCCTTGCGTCCTGCCGCGCGCTTGAGGAGCGATTCGGCCAGATCCCCGGCCTGCGCGGCCATGCCGACGACGGGCCCGATCACGAGCGGATGCCATGGCTCGAGTCCGATGAGGGCCGCGCCGATCCCGGCCGCCACGGTCGCCGCCACGAGGCCGCCGGCCAACCCCTCGATCGTCTTCGATGGACTGATGTGGTCCACGAGCCGGGTGCGGCCGATCATCCGCCCGATGAGGTAGGCGCCGGTGTCGTAGCCCCACACCACGAGGACGAGGGTGAGAGTCCACGCCACTCCCGAGCCCAGGCCCAGGAGCCCCACCGGGGTGGTCGATGAGCCTCCCTGGGGTGCGATGTGAGCGACCAGGGCGATGGCCGGAAGCAGCAGGCCGACGTAGGCGATGCCGAACGCGCTCATCGCCCAGGTGATGAAGCCGTCGCGCGGGTCGGAGCGCATGAAGGCGGCGACCGCCAGCAGCAGCATCGCCGCCACCAGCGTGGCGGCCACGAGACCCGGCGCATCCAGCGCCGCGAGCAGGGATGCGACGATCCCGCCGACGCTGTCGCCGTTCACCGCCACCAGGCCGGCCGCCGTCAGAGCGACCCCGGAAAAGATCGTGAGGACCTGCGGGGGCTGATACCCGGCGGCATCGAGCAGCGCCACGAGCTCCACGAGGGCGAGGAAGGCGGCCACGCCCACGAGGAGCGACAGCCACGGCTCGCCGAGCAGCACGACGGCCAGAATGAGCGGCGCCAGGATGGCCGCGGTCAGGAGGCGAGTCCGCAGCATCGGTCAGCCTCCGAAGCGCCGGTCGCGACGGGCGTACTCGGCCAGCGCCTCGTCGAAGTCGGCCTCGTCGAAGTCCGGCCAGTACTTGGCGCAGAACGTCAGCTCGGCGTACGCGGCCTGCCAGACAAGGAAGTTGCTCGTCCGCTGATCTCCCCCGGTGCGGATGAGCAGGTCGACATCCGGCTGGCCGGCGGTGTAGAGGTGCTCGGCGAAGTGGGCCTCGTCGATCGCGTTCGGATCGGCGCCGGCCGCGACGAGCGCCCGGACGGCATCGACGATCTCGGCGCGCCCCGAGTAGTTGAAGCAGATGTTGAGGTCCATGCGGGAGCCGCCGCTCGTTCGTTCCTCGGCCGCCCGGATGGATCGCTGCACCTCGGCCGGGGCCTCGTGGACGCGCCCGATGACCCGCACCCGCACGCCCTCGGCGATGAGCTCATCGGTGTACTTGCGCACGGCACCGTCGATGAGCCCGAACAGGCCGGCGACCTCGTCTTCGGGGCGCGCCCAGTTCTCCGTGCTGAAGGTGTACACGCTCAGGGTCTTCACGCCGCAGTCGCGTGCGTGCCGCACGATCGGCCGGATCGTCTCAATCCCCTGGACGTGCCCGGCGAGAACCGGGAGCCCCCGGTCGCGGGCCCAACGGCGGTTGCCGTCGGCGATGATGGCGACGTGCCGGGGACGGGACGCCTCCGGCATCGGTCAGACCTCCAGGATCTCGGCTTCCTTGCGGTCTGCCCGCTCGTCGATGGCCTCGATGTGGCGATCGGTGAGCTTCTGGAGGCCGTCGAGCTCGCGGCGCTCCTCGTCCTCGGACAGGTCGCCGTCGCGCAGGGCCTTCTTCAGCTGGTCCGCGGCCTCGCGGCGGTGGTTCCGGACCTCCACGCGCGCCTCCTCGGTGCGGCGACGGACCTGCTTCACCATCTCCTTGCGGCGCTCCTCGGTGAGCGGCGGCACATTGAGCCGCACGACGGTGCCGTCCACGTTGGGCATGAGTCCGATGTCGCTCTTGGTGATGGCCTTTTCGATCGCCGAGAGGACCGATCGGTCCCACGGCTGGATCACGATGAGGTGCGCATCAGGGGTGCTGATTCCGGCGACCTGGTTGAGCGGCGTCTGGGTGCCGTAGTAGTCGACGTTGATGCGCTCCACCAGGGCCGTCGAGGCCCGGCCGGTTCGGATACCGGAGAAGTCGCGCTCCATCGCGTCGATGGCGCGCTGCATCTTCGGCTCGATGGCGGTCAATGCCTCGTGCATCATCGGGTCTCCTCTCCTGAGATCAGGGTGCCGATACGATCGCCGCGAACGGCACGCGCGATGTTGCCCGGGACCGTCATGTCGAAGACGACGATCGGCATCTCGTTGTCCATCGCCAGGCTCACGGCGGTGGCGTCGAGCGCCTGGAGCCGGTTGCTCAGCAGCTCGGTGTAGCCGATCTGGCTGAAGCGGCGGGCATCAGGGTGCGTCTCCGGATCGGCATCGTACACCCCGTCCACGCGGGTCGCCTTGAGGATGACCTGCGCGTGAATCTCCACCGCCCGCAGGGTCGCGGCCGTGTCCGTCGTGAAGTACGGGTTGCCGGTCCCGGCCACCATGACCACCACGCGGCCCTTCTCGAGGTGCCGCACCGCGCGTCGTCGGATGTACGGTTCCGCGATCTCGTTCATGGCAATGGCGCTCATGACCCGCGTGGGGCACCCGGCCTGCTCGAGCCCGTCCTGGATGGCCAGCCCGTTCATGACGGTGGCCAGCATTCCCATGTAGTCGCCGGTCGAGCGGTCCATCCCCTTGGCGCTGGCGGCCAGCCCTCGGAAGATGTTGCCGCCGCCGACCACGATCGCGACCTGCGTTCCGTCCGCCGCTGAGGCGGCCACCTGCGAGGCGATCTCGCGCACCATGTCCGGGTCGATCCCGTACTCGTGCTCCCCCATCAGCGCCTCGCCGGACAGCTTCAGCAGGACCCGACGCGTCGCGGTGCTGGGATCGGCGGCCGCATCGGTCACCGTCAGGCGGCCTCGTCGGTCTCGGGGGATGACGTTTCACCGACAGCCATCCGCACGAATCGGGCGATCCGGATGTTCTCGCCCAGCAGGGCGACCTTCTCGGTCACCAGGTCGGAGACCTTCCGATCGGTGTCCCGGTAGGGCTGGTCGAGCAGGCAGACCGACTCAAACCACTTGTTGAGCTTGCCCTCGACTATCATCGGCACCCGGTCCGCCGGCCGCCCCTCTCGCTCGGCGTCGACGGCGAACAGCCGCTTCTGCTCCTCGACGAGCTCGGCGGGCACATCGTCGCGGCTGACATACAGCGGCGCCATGCCGGCGATCTGCATGGCCAGCTCGCGGGCGAGCCCCTGGAAGTCGTCGGTGCGGGCCACGAAGTCGGTCTCGCAGTTCAGCTCGAGCAGGACGCCGAGGCGCGATCCGTGGTGGATGTAGCTCTGGACGATCCCCTCGCGCGCCTGGCGGCCGGCCTTCTTGGCAGCGGTCGACAGCCCCTTCTCGCGCAGGAAGAGCACCGCCTTGTCGTAGTCGCCGCCGGACTCCTCCAGCGCGCGCTTGCAGTCCATGATCCCGGCCCCGGTCTGCTCCCGGAGCCTCTTCACGTCCTCGGGCTTGATCATCAGCGTGTTCGTCATCAATCCTTTCGCCTACGCCTGGTGGCGTGGCTCCTTTGCATGCTCGTCGATGAGTCGCTCGTGCTCACGATCCGGATCGTGCGGCGGCTCACCCTCTTCGATATGGGCGGCGCGTCGTGCGCGTGCCTTGCGCTCCTCCTCCTCGTCGTCCTCGGGCTCGGGCTCGAACACGAGGGCCTCACCGGAGGCCAGGGCGGCGCTGTAGTCGGCCTCCGAGGTCAGCGTCGCCTCGTCGACCGGCGGCAGTGCTTCCGCCTGCTCGAATTCCTCGTCGAGCTTGGCCTGGCGCTCCTGCTGGGCGACACTTGCCGCGTCGGCGACGAGGCCGCAGATGAGCTTCACCGAGCGGATCGCATCGTCGTTGGCCGGGATCACCCAGTCGATCTGGTCGGGATCGCAGTTCGTATCGGTCATCGCCACGATCGGGATCTCGAGCCGCCGCGCCTCGGCAACGGCAATCCCCTCCCGATGGGGGTCGACGATGAAGACGGCTCCCGGGAGGCGGCGCATCTTGCGGATACCGCCCAGGGTCGCGTCGAGCTTCGTGATCTCGTCGTTGAGCTTCGACGCCTCCTTCTTCGTCAGGCGTTCGAACTCGCCGGCGTCGCGCCGTGCCTCGAGCGCCTCGAGACGCTGGATGCGGCGCTTGATGGTCTGGAAGTTCGTGAGCATGCCGCCGAGCCAACGGGTGTTGACGAAGTGCTGGCCGGATCGCTGCGCCGCCTCGGCGAGTGCCTCCTGGGCCTGCTTCTTGGTCCCCACGAACAGGACGCTGTCGCCGCGGCGCACCGTCTCGCGGATGAACTCGAGGGCGGCGTCCAGGCGCGAGACCGTCTGGGCCAGGTCGATGATGTGGATCCCGTTGCGCTCGGCGAAGATGTAGTCGCGCATCTTCGGGTTCCAGCGCCGGGTCTGATGCCCGAAGTGGACGCCCGCTTCGAGCAGCTGCTTCATGCTGGTGGCAGCCAAAGAGATACCTCCGGTTGTTCCTCCGCTCGACTTCGGCTCCGGGTCGAACCGCTCGCGCATCGCGAGGGCACCGACGACCAGCGGAATCCGCCGAGCGTGTGAGATGGGGTGATGCTCACGCCGTACGCGAGCACGAGCAAGTATATCAGAGGATCGGCAACGGCCTCGGCCGGCACACATGCGCTCCAAACCGCACACCACGGTACCGAAGTACCCCTTCAGGGTCCGGAGGTACCTTGACCCTCCCTCGTTCGCTCCTAGCATCCGCGGCCTGATGACCGCACTGCATGAGGAGCGAATCCTTGTTTCGACCCAGGCTCACTGCCATGCTCACCGGCCTCGGGACGGCCGTGCTGGCTGCCCCGATTCTCGCAACCGTTGCCCTGGCAGCCGATGAGGTGATCGTTCGACCGGGCGATACGCTGACGGCCATCGCTGGGCGACACGACGTCACGATCGAGCGCCTGGTCGATCTCAACGCGCTGGCAAACCCGAATCGAATCTTCGCCGGCCAGCGGCTCCAGCTGGTACCGGCGCAGCCGGCACCTCCCGCTCCGGCGGCGGCTCCCGCCGCGGCCGCGCCGAGGGTGCACGTCGTTCGTGCCGGCGAGCACCTGACCGGCATCGCCCGCCAGTACGGGGTGGCCATCGCCGCCGTGGCCTCCGCCAACGGCCTCAGCGACCCGAGCCGCATCCATGCCGGACAGCGCCTCACCATCCCCGGCACCGCCGCCCCGGCCGCCACCGCCCCCGCTCCCCCTCCGGCGGCGGCTCCCGCCGTGGCCACGCAAAAGGTGCACGTCGTTCGTGCCGGCGAGCACCTGACCGGCATCGCCCGCCAGTACGGGGTGGCCATCGCCGCCGTGGCCTCCGCCAATGGCCTCAGCGACCCGAGCCGCATCTATGCCGGACAGCGCCTCACCATCCCGGGTACCGCCGCCCCGGCTGCCGCGGCGTCGAAGGGCCTTCCCGCCTCGATGGCCGCACTCGTCGCAGCGCGCGATGCCGTGCGCCGCGTCATCGTGGAGGAGGCCGATCGCTACGGGGTCCCGCCGGGCCTGGCGCTCGCCGTCGCCTGGCAGGAGTCGGGATGGCAGCAGGGTGTGGTGAGCCATGCCAACGCCGTCGGTGTCATGCAGCTGCTCCCGGCCACCGGGGAGTGGGTCGGCACCGCGATGCTGGGCACGACCGTCGACATCCGCGACCTGCGCCAGAACGTTCGGGCCGGCGCCCGCCTGCTCGCCCACTACCTCGACCGATACGACGGCAATCGCGACCTGGTACTGGCGGCCTATTACCAGGGCCAGACCGCGGTCGACCGCCACGGGGTGTACCCGGTCAGCCGGTCGTACATCGCTTCGATCAAGGTCCTGGAGTCGCTCTTCGGCGGCTGACGCCTAGCCGATGCCCGGGATCCGGACGAGCCGCCACCGCGAGGATCGGTCCTCGACCGGCTCGGCCGTGACGAGGTCGACGCGCAGGCCGGTGTGGCGCTCGCCGGCCTCGCTCGCGATCGTGGCAAGCGCACGCCGCAACCGCCGGACGCCTCGCGGGTCGATGCTCATCGCCGCCGATCCGGCCCGCGCCGTGCGTCGCGCCCGCACCTCGATCGCCACGAGCACGCTGGCAGGATCGAGCGCCACGAGATCGATCTCACCACCGCCGGGCGATCGCCGGCGACGGGCGATCACCCGCCACCCCTGGCCGGTCAGCCATTCGCTGACCGCATCCTCGGCCGCATGGCCGAGGGCATGGCGCGGATCGGTCATCGGTGCATCCTGCCATGGCCGGCCGTACCGGCGGCTTACCGCGTGATTTCAGGGAGGTTTCAGGCCGGGACGAGGAGCTCCTTCGGGAGCCGATCGGCCTCGAAGGCGGGCTCCGGCTCGGCATCGGCGAGCTCGAAGGCCATCTGCTCGCCGACGGCGACGGCGCGCACACGGGCGAACGATCGTCGATGGAACGGGGTGATGCCGTGCTCGGCGATGCCGCGCCGATGGTCGAGCGTCGCGTAGCCGGCGTTGCGCTCCCAGCCGTAGGCTGGATAGCGGATGGCCAGCCGGTCCATGAGTCGGTCGCGGACGACCTTGGCCACGATGGAGGCTGCCGCGATCGAGTAGCAGCGGGCGTCACCGCGGACGATGGCGGTGTACGGGCCGACGTGGTCCTCGAGGCGGTGGACGCGGAGCCCATCGATCAGGACGTGCTGTCGCTCCGCGACGCGGCAGATCGCGCGCCGCATGGCGAGGTTCGTGGCGTGGTAGATGTTGATGCGGTCGATGTCGCGGACACTGGCGGCGCCGATGCCGACCGCCAGCGCGCGCCGCATGATGAGGGGGTACAGCCGTTCGCGCTGTGCACGCGAGAGCATCTTCGAGTCCCGGACACCGGGGATGCGTCGCCCGAAGGGGGGCATCACCACGGCGGCGGCAAGGACCGGGCCACTGAGGCAGGCGACCCCGACGGCGTCGGCGCCGACCACCACGCTGCGGCCGGCCTGCCAGTGGGCGCGCTCGACCCGCGTCGAGGGCTTGATGATGCGTCCCGGGCGCCTGGCAGCGGTCACGGAGCCAGTGTATCGGCGTTCGGCGGCGGGAGTCGGGCGATCACCGGCACGGTGGCCGGCGGCGGGTCAGTTGCTGCGGCGCTCGCGGAGCGTTGCGGCCTTGCCGACCCGGTCGCGGAGGAAGTAGAGCTGGGCGCGGCGTGCCACGCCGTGACGCACGACCTCGATCTTCTCGATGCGTGGCGCGTGGACCATGAAGGTGCGCTCGACACCGACGCCACTGGCGATGCGGCGCACGGTGATCGCCTGGTTGAGGCCGCCGCCGCGCTTGCGCATCACGGTGCCCTCGAAGACCTGGACCCGCTCCCGGGTGCCCTCGACCACCTTGACCGAGACGCGGACCGTGTCGCCGGGAGCGATCTCCGGCACGTCGGTGCGGAGCTGCTCGCGCTCGAGCTCCGTGATGGCGTTCATGGTGGGGCGACCTCGTTCTCGCGGGCGGTACCCGCGGCCTGTGGAATGCGACACACGAACGCGACCGCGCTGTGCGGCCGCGACCGGTGGGAGTATAGCAGCGGCCCGATCCGGCCGGCAACCGGGCTCGCGGGCTAGCTGTCGGCGTCGAGGCCGGCCAGGAAGGCGCGGTCGTCCGCGGTCAGCTCCGCCTCCTCGAGGAGGTCCGGCCGGCGCGCGTGGGTCCGGCGCAGCGCCTCGCCACGCCGCCAGCGCTCGACCTCGCCGTGGTGGCCGCTCAACAGGACCGGCGGCACCGGAAGGTCGCGGAACGACTCCGGCCGCGTGTACTGCGGATGCTCGAGCAGCCCCGCCGCGAACGAGTCGCCCTCGTGTGAGGCCTGGGCGATCACGCCGGGCACGAGGCGGACGACGGCGTCGACCAGCACGAGCGCCGGCAGCTCTCCCCCGGTGAGGACGTAGTCGCCGATGCTCACCTCGCGGTCGACGAGCGTCCGGACGCGTTCGTCGATCCCCTCGTAGCGACCGCAGACCAGCGCGAGGTGCGGAATGGTGGCGAGCTCGCGGGCGAGGGCGTCGGTGAGGCGCTCCCCGGCCGGATCGAGGAGGATGACCTGCGCACCGGCGGCACGCAGCGGCTCGATGGCCGCGAACAGCGGCTCGGGGCGCATCACCATCCCGGCTCCCCCGCCGTACGGGTAGTCGTCGACAGACCGATGACGCCCGAGGCCATGCTCGCGAAGGTCATGCACGCCGAATTCGACCAGACCGGCTTCGGCGGCGCGGCCGACGATCGAGGTCCGCAGGGGCAGCTCGATCAGCTCCGGGAACAGGGTCACGACGTCGATCCGCATCGGGTCAGCGGACCTCCTCGGCATCGTCGGCCGCCACCGTCATCCGATGGTGCTCGAGATCGATCTCGAGGACCACGCTCCGGAGTGCCGGCAGCAGACGCTCGCCCGCGGGGCCGACCACTCGATAGACCTCGTTGTCGCCGGCGCGGAAGATCTCGACCAGCTCGCCGACGGCCGCGCCGGTGGTGTCGACCACCTCGAGCCCGACGAGCTGATCCCAGTAGTACGTCGCGGCGGGCAGCGGCCGCGCCGGGGTCTCGAGGAATCGACCCCCGAGCGCCTCCGCGGCCTCGCGAGTCTCCACGCCATCGAGGTACAGCACGAGCGTGCGCCCGCCCGACTCGACCCGGGTGATCCGCGTCGGCTCGTCGGCGCCGTCGAGATGCAGCTCGCTGCCGACGGCGAGGCGCTCGGGCCAGTCGGTGAGCGGCTCGACCCGAACGCCGCCCTTCAGCCCCTTCGGGCCCAGGATCCTGGCCACGGCCAGGCGGCGGTCATTCGGCGTCGGAGACGATCTCGAGCTCGACGTGGCGTCCATCCCGGGTCGCCATCACGCGCAGCAGGCTGCGGATCGCATTCGCGATTCGTCCGTCACGCCCGATGACCCGCCCCATGTCCTCCTGGTCGACGCCGAGGGTGAGGATCGTCTCGTCGCCCTCCTCGTCGACCTCCACCCACACGGCGTCCGGCTTGTCCACCAGGCCGCGGGCGACGTACTCCAGGAACTCCTTCACGCCTCGGCCTTCGCCGCGTCATCCGACGCGGCAGCCTCGGGGGCCTCTGGCTCGGTCGAAACAGGCGCGGCGCTCTCGGCTGGGGCAGCATCCGCAGGTGCGTCGGCGTTCGCGGCCGGGGCCTCGGTGGACGCCTCCGGTGCGGCTGCCCTGGCCTGTGCCTTCTTCGAGGGCTTCGGCTTCGTCGCGCGGGTGGCGCGCTTCGGCTTCTCCGCCGCGTTGGCCTCGACCGCCTGGCGCTCGGCCTGCCGCATCAGCTTGACCACGGTGTCGGAAGGCTGGGCACCCTTGCCCATCCATTCCTGGATCCTGGTCGTGTCGAGCTGCACGGTGGCGGGCTCGGTGAGTGGGTCGTAGTAGCCGAGGATCTCGAGTGCGCGGCCATCGCGCGACCGCCGCTTGTCGATGGCGATGACGCGGTAGGCGGGGCGTTTCGTCGCTCCCACGCGCGTCAGTCGAATGCGAACTGCCAAGGAATCCGTACCTCAGTTATGGATTGAGAGACTGGTTCATTCGGGTGACGGATCGACCGTCAGCACCGCGTGGAATTCGAAGGAGTCATCACGGGATGGGGCGGTGAAGGCGAACGTCCCGATCTGCCCAAGGATATCGCGCGCATCGTCCGGGAGCTCGACGCCGTCTCCGAAGAGATCCACCACGGCCCCGATGTCGACGAATCCCTCGTTCCCGGCGCGCGTCCCGGCGACCTCGAACGTCCTCGTGTAACGGTCGCTGGCGCCGAGCGACGACCCTTCCGCGTGCGCCTCCACCGCTGCGGCCACGTCCTCGGCGCTGAGGCCGAGGATCACGATCCCGTCGACCACCGTGTAGGCAACCTCGCCGGTGTCCGGGAGGCTGAGGACGGTGACCTCGATGCTGCCGCTCGACACCGTCTCGCGCGTGGCGCCGATCGCCCCCAGGCCACTCGCGATGCGATCGAGTGCCGTCCCGGCCGCCTCCGGATCGCTCGGTCGCAGGAGGAGCTGTCCGGTCGGCAGGTCCCCGTCGATGCCGGAGATGGCCAGCGCGACCTCCCGATCGAAGAGCGGGAGCACGTCGTCGTCGAGGTCGATGCCCAATCCGAAGGCGGCGAGCGTCCGAACCGTGTCGAGCATGCCGCCCACCTCCTCCCCCTCCGGGGTCGACCCAAGCGCCGCCTCCGCGTCCTCGAGGGTCTGGCGCAGGCCGAAGACCACGACCTCGGCGATCGTGTCGCCGGGCATCCAGTCGACGAGGCTGCTCGGCTCGCCACCGAGAGCGAAGCCGGCCTGTGCGGAGGGATCGGCCTGATCGCGGTCGTACGGCGCGTTTCCGCTCAGCCGCAGGCCGTCCCGCTCCGCCACCACGACCGCGCCGGCCGTGCTCACGCCGGCCAGCTGGTCGCTCGCTCCGCTCGCCTCGCCGACGGCGGCCAGGTCGAGGAACATCGCCGCCAGGTGATCGGGCTCGAGCGCGTCCATGGTCTCCCGGAAGTCGGCCCGATCGGCCAGGCTCTCGGCTCCGCCGTGGGCATCGATGACCGGGCGGATGACGGCGGCGTCGGGCCCGATCACGAGCATCTCGCCGACGAACGCATACGCGCCGCCGGTCGAGACCTGGATCTCGACGCCCTCGTGGGTCTCGGCGTCGAACGCTCCGCCACCGGTGGCGACGAGGTCGGCCACCGCGGCGCGGGCGGCCTCGGGATCCTTGACCTCCGCGATGACGACCGGTTGCGCCTCGGCGACTCCGTCGTCCCCGGGCCAGCCGGCGAGCGCGATCTGATTGCCGAGCCACGGCTTGACCTGCTCGCGATAGTCGACTCCCGTGCCCGACAGCAGGTTCTGGACGACCTGGTCGACCTTCTCGTCGAGCGAGGCATCGTCGGCGAAGCCAGGCAGCCGGCCGATCAGCTCGGACAGGTTCATCTGCTGTCCGGTGGACGGCTGGAGGTAGACGTTCACGTAGAAGGCGGTGTTGGACGGCGCCATGGCGGCGGCGCGGTCGACGGCCGCGGAGAAGAGCAACAGGTAGCCGGCGACCACCGCGACGGCGGCGACGCCGAGCAGGCTGACGGTCCCGATGACGAGGCGGTGCATTCGCTACCGACCGAGCAGGGCGCCGAGGCCCCCGCCGGCGCGGGGCATCTTGCCGGCGCTGATCATCTTCATCATCCGCTGCATCTCGGTGAACTGCTTGAGCAGCCGATTCACCTCGGCGGTCGAGGTGCCGCTGCCGAGCGCGATGCGCCGGCGTCGGCTCGCCTTGATGATGTCGGGGCGCCGTCGCTCGGCCGGCGTCATCGAGTCGATGATGGCCTCGATCCGCTTCATCTCGCCCGAATCGACGGCCGCCTGGGCGGCGCCCGCCATCTGTCCGGCGCCCGGCACCATCTGGAGCAGCTGCCCGATCGGACCCATCTTCTTGATCTGGTCGAGCTGGTTGCGGAAGTCCTCCAGGGTGAAGCGGTTCTCCATCATCCGCCGGGCGGCCGCCTCGGCCTGGTCCTGGTCGACGTTCTCCTGGACGCGCTCGACGAAGCTGAGGATGTCCCCCATCCCGAGGATGCGCTGCGCGAGGCGGTCGGGGTGGAAGGCCTCGAGCCCATCGATTCGCTCGCCGGTTCCGAGAAATGCCACCGGCAGGCCGGTGGCGGCGCGGATGCTGAGGGCGGCTCCGCCGCGCGCGTCACCGTCCATCTTCGTCAGCATCAGGCCGGTCACCGGCAGCCGGGCGTGGAACGCCTCGGCCACGCGGACCGACTCCTGGCCGGTCATGGCGTCCACGACGAGCAGGGTCTCCGCCGGCGTGATGGCGCCGGCGATGCGCACGAGCTCGTCCATCATCGCATCGTCGACGTGGAGCCGGCCGGCGGTGTCGAGGATCATGACGTCCACCCCGCGCTGGCGGGCTGCCTCGTACCCGGACCGGGCGACCTCGAGCGCGGGTGTGCCGACGGACCGAGTGTGCACCTCGACCCCGACCTGGTCGCCGAGCTGCACGAGCTGGTCGACGGCGGCCGGACGGTAGACGTCGGCCGCGACGAGCATCGGCGTGCGGCCCTCCTTGCGAAGGTGCACCGCCAGCTTCGCGGCGCTCGTCGTCTTCCCGGAGCCCTGGAGGCCGACCATCATCAGCACGGCCGGGCGCGCGTCGATCTGGAGGTGATGGCGCTCACCGCCGAGGACCGCGACGAGCTCGTCGTGGACGACCTTGACGATCTGCTGGCCGGGATTGACGCCACTCAGGAGATCGGCGCCGACCGCGCGCTCCCGGACGTGGGCGACGAAGTCCTTGACGACCTTGAAGTTGACGTCCGCCTCGAGCAGGGCGAGCCGGATCTCGCGGAGGGCGACGTCGAGATCGGCCTCGGTGATCCTGGCCTTGCCGCGCAGGCGCGCGGTGATGCCCTGCAGGCGTGACGAGAGAGATTCGAACATGGGTGAACCGATACGGGGTCGGGGCCGGCCTCACGGCGCCGGCAAACGGCTGCCCATTCTAGGGGTCGCCGGGCGACCCGGCAACGAAGCTACTCGGCGAAGAGCCACTCCACGAAGGCCTCGGGGTCGAATGGCGCCAGCGCGTCGATCTCCTCGCCGATGCCGGCGAACAGGATCGGGACCTCGAGCCGATCGGCCGCGGCCAGGGCGACGCCGCCCTTGGCCGTCCCGTCGAGCTTGGTCAGGACGATGCCGGTCACGCCCACTTCGCGGCTGAAGGCCTCCGCCTGCAGGAGCCCGTTCTGACCGGTCGTCGCATCCAGGACCAGGAGCACGTGGCGCGGCTGGCCGGGCAGGCGGCGTTCGATGACGCGGCGGATCTTGGCGAGCTCGTCCATGAGCTGCTGCTTGTTCTGGAGGCGTCCGGCCGTGTCCACCAGCACGGCGTCGAGGTTCCGCGACTCGGCGGCGGCCACGGCGTCGAACGCCACCGCCCCCGGGTCGGCCCCGGCGCGCTGCGCGATGACCGATATCCCGAGCTGCTCGCCCCAGATGCGAAGCTGCTCGATGGCCGCGGCACGGAACGTGTCCGCCGCTGCGAGCGCCAGCGACCGGCCGTCGGCCTGCAGGCGATGGGCGAGCTTGGCGATCGTGGTCGTCTTGCCCGTGCCGTTGACCCCGACGAACAGGATGACGGACGGGGCCGGCCCGAGCTCGAACGTACCGGAGCCGACCCGTGCCAGCCGATCGCGGATCTCGGTGGCCAGCGCACGGCGGGCGTCCTCGCCGCTGGCGCCGCAGTCGGCGCGGAACCGCTCGCGGGCGGCGCCGACCAGCTCGAGCGTGGTCGTGGCTCCAACGTCGGCGGCGATGAGTGCCTCCTCGACCTCGTCCCACGTCGCCTCGGTGGCCGGGCCACTCCCCCCCAGGATGGATCGCAACCGTGCTCCGAAGCCGGACGGCCGAGCCCGGATCCCCATGCCGC